>Ga0210049_1001686_pt1 | contig 20869 bp, 22 predicted proteins | sample CryGeyCG2014_300_2_FD_183964 | JGI IMG/M metagenome (GOLD analysis project Ga0210049, IMG submission 183964) | Groundwater microbial communities from aquifer - Crystal Geyser CG06_land_8/20/14_3.00 (SPAdes) (version 2) | ecosystem: Environmental > Aquatic > Deep subsurface > Groundwater | place... | reverse complement strand
TTTTTCTACTTATCTGGCTGATTCCATTAGCTGGGTTTATTGCTTCAGTAAAAATTGTCTATTTCCCAATAATAATTTATGACGATGGGTTGCTACTTAATAAAAACGATTTCACCTGGCATTTTTTTTCATTTGGTAAATTATTTGTGCCCTGGGTGGATATTAAATTTTCAAGGATAAAATATAGCGGAGGAGGTCAACTTAAAACCGGAAGAAGCAGAGGAATTAATATGAATTATACTTTGTGGATTGAGCTATTAGACGGTAGAAAATTATATCGGAGATTAAGAGCACTAAATTACAGACCAGATGTTGAACAATTTATTCAGTCGCTTAAACCATTATTAAAACAAAACCGTGTTCAATATCAATTTTTTAGCAATAATCAGAGATAAAATATTTAAAAAAGAAGTTCCTCAAAGACCAGCTGTTAGCTAACTGGGTGGTGGGCAGACTTTCCGCCGACTGGAGTCCAGAACAGATTGCCGGCAGATTAAAAACCAAACCGCCAGCTTATCTCAAGGGCAAGAAGGTTTGCTTGGAAACTATCTATCAGTGGATATATACTGGCGCTACTGCATCAGACGGAACCAGGTTTTACCACCATCTGCGCCGAGCAAAACCAGCTAGGCGCAGGCACTACCAAAGAGCAGCTAAGCAGATAAATATACCTGAAAAAGTATCCATCTATTACAGACTGGCAGTAATTGATGAACACCAAAGGATTAGTTGAAACAATCGAATCGCTACCGGAAAACTTAGTCCAAACCATTACCTTTGACAATGGCGGGGAGAACGCTAGACACACCCAAATTAGAGATGATTTTAATATTGCTACCTACTTCTGCGATACCTATTCTTTCTGGCAAAAAGGCGGGGTAGAAAATATGAATGGCTTGCTTCGTCAGTATCTGCCTAGAAAGACTAATCTTGAAAATATAACCGACGATGATATTAACAAAATAGAACAAAAACTAAATACAAGACCAAGAAAAACACTAAACTACTTGACACCCAATGAGGTCTTAGAGGAGTATGTAGAGAAACAACAAGTGGTGCATTAAATTCTAGAACTCACGGAGCTTATAAATATGCTCGGATGAAAAGGGGAAAAATGGAAATAAATCAAAACATTCAACACAATAGGGTTGACGATACTAAAGCTCAAAAAGACATTTTTTATCGGAAGTTATTAAAAATTGGTCTATATATGTTTTGTTTTGGATTTTTTGCAATGTCATTTTATGTATTTTTTGGAATTAATGGAATAAGCAAATCACACAGTTTTGATGACAAATTATCGATTGGAGGGTGGGTATTCAACATACAAGATATTGACAACGGGAAGCCTTAAGAAGACAATATATTATATGTAGAATAAAGGAGGATTATGGCGAAGAAAAGGGTTCGCAGTGCATCGTTAGTGGGGGCTTTGGTCGTCGTTTTTACCAGTTGAGTTTCAGACATCAGTGCAATTCGGCACCGACACCCAATCAATAGTTGCCAATGCAACATCTTCTAAATCGTTGACTTTTACAGTTCCCTCCAGATTAAGCGGTAATCTACCTAAATGCTTGAATGAAGTACCTGCGTACTTGTTACCGGTTCCTAGTCCAGTAGATGTGGTACCTGGGGACTATGATGTTCAAGTGGTCACTTATAACAATACTAGCGAGTTGATTACAGCCTTCAGCAACCCGGTAAAATTTACCGTTACCGGCGATGCTGAGCATGGTACAACCCTTGATTCAAATTGGTAGTATTAAAAGCGGTAGGGTTAAAAGAAGCATTATACCAATAACTAAAATAACCATCTGTGACTAGACCCAAATATGCACGTTCCAGGAACGTGCATATTTGGGAAAAAGTATTACAATAGAATTATGGGTATTAGAAAAGTGGAGTTGTCTAACGAACAATATTATCATGTTTTTAATAGAAGTATTGCGAAGTATGAAATATTTACTTCTGATAGAGAATATCAACATTTTATTTATTCACTCAGATATTATTTAGCACCTGAAGCACATTTAAAAATGTCTCGTTTTACGGAATTATCTACAAAAAATCAAATGAAAATATTAAACAAAAGAGACAGAAACAACCAACCAATTGATATTATTTGTTACTGCATTATGCCAACTCATTTTCATTTATTAGTTAAACAAAATAAAGATTTTGGAGTCACTAATTATTTACGGTTGGTGCAAAATAGTTACTCACATTATTTTAACCTAAAACATAAAAGATCTGGTCCATTGTGGCAAGGAAAATTCAAAAATATACAAGTTAAATCAGACGAACAATTGCTTCATTTGACCAGATATATTCATCTTAATCCTTCAAACTCTATATTGGTTGATAAACCAGAAGAATGGCTGAGTTCTTCTTATAATGAGTATCTAAATTCAAATGAAGATCTGTGTACATACAAAGATATAATTGATATTGATTCAAGTGAATATCAAAATTTTGTAAATGATAGAAAAGATTATCAAAGGCAATTGCATTTGATCAAATCTACGATATAACCCAAATATGCACGTTCCTGGAACGTGCATATTTGGGTTAGGGGGGTGTGGGTGGTATAATTGAATCAATATGGGAGGGATAAAACGATTTTTTGGCTCTCGGGTAGTCATACTGTTTTTGGCTATAATTGTTTTGGAAATAATGGCTGTTTTTTTAATCCAAACTGGTGGATTTAATTTTATTATTAATAAAAATAGTCTTAAAAATCCCAAATTTAAAGAGATAAGCGGTACGATTTATAGTGATTTGAGTCAAATAAAAAATAGTGATACTTCTTGGGTTGAAGCGAAAATAGATTGGCAAGAACTTGAACCAGGCTTAGATAAATATGATTGGTCAGTTATTGACAATATTATCCAAAAATCTGGCAATCGAGCCATTCTATTAACTATAAAAATTAAACACGATCGTTTAACGCTCTGTGTTGAAGGTGAAAAAAAAGAGTGTCCACCGAGAAATGAGCAGGAGTTCATTAACTTTATTAGTTCTCTTTTTGAACACACACAGAAAAAAATTGTATTTTTCCAAATTGGTGACCAGTTGGATAAAAATAATTGGCAGGAAGATTGGAAAAACTATTTGAGTTTAGTAAAAAAAATTGCTGAGATAAGAAACGATAGAATAATTATTTCTAGCCAAATCCCGCTCTCTAATTGGCAAGATTACAACAAGTTTTTAGTTTCAGAAATTGGTTTTCAGGTTATAAAAATAAAGGCGGATAAAAATTCAGTTGAAGTGGAAGAAAATATTGTTAAACTAAAGAAAGCACTCAAAGAAAAAGCCAACAGTTTGCCGGTTTGGGGTAGCTTGGAGCATAGCGAAGTTATTTTGGCGCAAACAGATAATTTAAAGATTGAGGCACTTAAAAAAAGTCTATTGTTGTTTTCAAACGAGGTTGAAAAAATATTTTATCAGCAAGAAGTTATAACTAAGGTTGATAATTTGAGTTTGTTTGGCAAGATGACTAGAGTGAATATTATTAACTTTGGAGATGAAAAGATTGAAGCGTATGAAATTGTCTCAAAAAATTATTCAAAACCGATCTACTTTTTATGGTCTGATACTGGTGGTGTCAGTGTGACTTTGAATATTGATCCGGCTTACTACAATTTTTACGATTTTACCGGTGGTAAAGTTGAATTGAGTGGTAAAAAAATTACAGCGGATAATAAAGGTTTATTGATGTTGCCAATTTAAAATTTTATTAAAATATATATTTATCTCAGAACCGAAAGCTCCTCGTCCAGCGACTCGGGTTTTCTACTCTCTCGATATTTTACCCTCGTTATGCGGGAGACCAGGCTAAAATATCTGCGAGAGTTTCTCCAATAAATATATATTTTAATAATAAATAGCTGGATATTATATTTTTAGTATGGTAAAAATTGAATAATTATGAAAAACAAAATTGATTTAGAAACAATTAAAAAAATAAGCAGGTTATCGGGGCTAGAAATTGCTGAAAATGATCAAGAAAAATATTTAAAACAATTTTCAGAAATTCTAGACTATTTTTCAGTTTTAGATAAAATTGATGAAAAATCATCTAGTTTTGACAACCACATCGTGACCAAGTTAAAAGATGTTACAAGAAAAGACGAAGTTAGCGATTCATTGCTGGAAAAGAAAGTATTTTTAAACCATAAAAATAGTCAAGATAAATATTTTAAAGTTGAGAGAATTTTATATAATGAAGATAATTGAAAACAGTAAAATCAATTCAGATCGAGAGTTAAACGACCTATTCCAACTCATTGAAAAAGAAGATAGTCAATACCATTCGTTCTTGTCGTTGCATAAAAATTATACTAAGTTTGATGAAAATAGGCGAGGCGAGTTAGCAAATGTGCCGATTGCGATTAAAGATAATATTTGCGTTAAAAACACAATTGTGACAGCTGGTTCGAAAGTATTGGAAGATTATATTTCGCCTTATAACGCAACAATTATTGAAAAATTGCAAAAAGCTGGAGCGATAATAGTTGGAAAAACTAATCTAGATGAATTTGCGATGGGTTCGAGTACTGAAAACAGTGCTTTTGGTCCGACCAAAAATCCACTCGACAGATCGTTAATCTCAGGTGGAAGTTCGGGTGGATCGGCAGTTGCAGTTTCAGCTAATTTTGTTCCGGTTGCAATTGGGACTGACACTGGTGGATCGGTTCGGCATCCAGCTTCAATGTGCGGAGTAATTGGATTTAAACCGACTTATGGAGAAATTTCTCGTTATGGAATTATTGCTATGGGGTCTAGTTTGGATCAAGTTGGGATTTTTGGCAACGAAGTAGGGGACATTGAGAGGGTCTTTAATGTTGTGCGTGGTAGCGATTCAAAAGATTCGACGAGTCAAATTAAAAAAATTAAAAAATTGGCTAAAACGAATAGTTCAGAAAAAATTTCTATTGGTATCCCCTACCATTTTATTCAAAAAGGATTAAGCATTGAAGTCAAAGAAAAAATTGGATTATTAGTTCAAAAATTGAAAGAAAAATACGAAATAATTGATATTACTCTTCCCCACATCAATTATTCATTAGCGGTTTATTATATAATTATGCTGGTTGAAGTGGCAAGTAATATGGCGAGATACGATGGAGTGCGTTATGGAAAAAATAAAAATAGCTTAGGCGATGAAGTTAAACGACGGATTATTTTGGGTACTTACATTTCATCAGCCGGTTATGCGGACAAATATTATCATCGAGCTCAGGCAGTTAGAAAATTGATTTTGGAGGATTTTAAAAAAGCTTATTTACGAGTTGATTACATAATGATGCCGACCTCACCCGTTTTGCCGTGGAAAATTGGTGAAAAAATTAACGATTCGATGAGTATGTATTTGATGGACATTTTTACTGTACCAGTTAATCTTGCCGGTTTGCCAGCAATTTCATTGCCAACCAAACGAGATCCACTTTCAGTCGGAATTCAATTTATCGCTAATCAGTTTAATGATGACAATTTACTCAACGATTCGAAAGAATTTTTAGAGATAATTGAAACGATATAATTCTAAATTAACTAAAATAGAAAAATGAGTTATGATGTTGGAATATTAATTCGGAAAAAACATAAATTTAATAAAATCGGGACTTATGACACTGCTAAAAGGCATTATCTTTTTTAGAAAAGAACCTTAACGATAATCCATATATTATGGTAATGAAAATGTAATCAAGTCGATGATTATTGAGATGCATTCTGTGCAGAAATCAGATAAACTTAAATCAATGATCGAGTTTAAAAGAATCGGGAAAAATTCATCAGCCCATAATTTGGCAATATCAATTTCTCGTAATAAAAAAAAGCCGACAGGATTGTTTCCTATTTAATAAAGTATGTCAAGATACAAAAAACAACCATCTATCGAACAAAAAATAATTACCGGCATAGGCAAGGCACTCTGGGTGGTGGTGAGTTTTCCGTTTAAGAAAAAGAAATCCGGTGATGTAGCCGATCGGTGGAAAGAAGTGCAAGAGTTGATGGCGAAAAACGATATGCATGCTTGGACAATGGCGATAATGAAAGCCGATAGTATTTTGGATAGCGTAATAAAAAAACGGGTCAGCGGGGAAACGATGGGAGAGCGACTAAAAAATATAGAGGGCAAAATCAGCCGTGATGCTTTGCAATCTGCTTGGGACGCTCATAAAGTTCGCAACCAAATCGCCCACGGCGATAGTGATATTAGCCGAACCCAAGCCCAAACCACCATTGCGAATTTTAGAAAAGTATTAAATGAGATGGGGGAGATGTAAAATAGTAGTATGAATACAGAAGATACAATACAATCAAAATATTTGCCGACAATAGGTTTAGAAATTCACACAGAGCTCAAAACAAAGTCAAAGATGTTTTGCGGATGCAAAAACGATCCCTTTAATTCTAATCCGAATTCAAATACTTGCCCAGTCTGTTTGGGTTTGCCGGGCGTAATGCCGGTTATAAATCAACAAGCAGTCGAGTTGGTGATTAAAGTTGGGAAAGCGGTGGGTGGAAAAATTTCTCAGACGACCAAATGGGATCGGAAAAACTATTTTTATCCGGATTTACCCAAAGGTTATCAGATATCACAATATGACACTCCGTTGGTAAAAGGAGGACATTTAGAAATTTTCAATAAATTTTCAAATATCAATTTACAAAAAGAGGACATCTCGAATGTGACCAAAGGGCTCCTGCGAGATGGGAAACGAATAATCAATATTACTCGTCTACATCTTGAAGAAGACACGGGAAAGTTGTTACATCCAGCGGGTTCGAATTATTCTCTGATTGATTACAATCGTTCGGGTGTGCCGTTAATGGAATTGGTCACCGAGCCGGATATTAAAAGCGGTCAAGAAGCAAGCGAGTTTGCTAAAAAGTTTCAGCAATTGTTACGTCATTTAGGTGTTGCTGATGCGGATATGGAAAAGGGAATGATGAGAGTGGAGGTCAATATCTCGTTGAAGCAAATTCAAAATGCAAATATTCAAAACTCAAAACCGACAGAAGAAAACACCTCGGAGATAACCGAAAGGCTTCTGCTAGGCGGAAAATTAGGCACTAAGGTTGAAATTAAAAATCTTAATTCGTTCAAATCGGTTGAAAAATCCATAGATTATGAAATTAAAAGGCAGAGTGAGCTTTTAGAAAAAGGCGAAAAGATTATTCAAGAAACTCGAGGTTGGGATGACAATAAAGAGATAACTTTTTCTCAAAGAATTAAGGAAACAGAGAACGATTACCGTTATTTTCCCGAGCCTGATCTTCCCCCCCTATCGTTTTCACAAAATTACATTGATTCGATAGTTGTTGATAAATTACCAGACAACATTACTAATGAATTGATTGAAAAATATGCTTTAAAAGAAAATGACGCTAAAATTCTAACTTCAAATAAAGAAAAATTAAAATTGTTTGAAGTAAGCCGTAAAGAAATTAGGGTGAAAGAAAATGAGTTAGCGAGTTTTATTGTTAACAGAAATCCTAAAACAAGAGAAGAAGTAGTTGATTATTTTATTAGTCGGGAAAACCTATTGCAAAATGAGGATTTAGAAGTGATTGTTCATAGAATTATTCAGGAAAATCAAGACATTGCTAAGAAGATTAAAAATGGTAAAATAGAAGCAAAGCAAGCTTTAATCGGTTTAGTAATGAAAGAAACACAGGGTAAGGCGTCCGGTGAAATGACAAAAAAAATAATTGAAAAAATAATAATATAAATATTATGGCAAAAATAAGAAAAGCAATTAAAGGCATCGGAAAAGAATATTATAAAACTATTTCCAGAATGCTAACGACTGCTTTTGGATTGGTAGCGGCGTTGGCATGGAACGATCTGGTTAAGAAATTTATCAGTGAGTATATTACTCCCGGCGAAGGAGTTAAATCCCAGTTTATTTACGCTTTATTTGTAACAATTTTAGCAGTTATTGTGGCAATTTGGCTCGGAAATATGGCGAAAAAATTTGATGATGGGGAGGAAAAAAAGGATGGAAAATAATTCACTAATTTCTAAAAAAGGTATTATTGTATTAATTATTGCCAATTTTGTGCTTGGTTTTGTGGGCGGGTTGATGGCGTTATCAACTGTGGCTCAATCCGGCAAGTTACAAAATATTTTGGGCGTAAAAGAATTAACCGAGAAAGCCAAAACAGCCAGTGTTAGTAATCAGAAAATTGTGCTTGAAGAATCATCGGCTATAATTGATGCAACTAAAAAAGTCTCAGATGCGGTGGTTTCAATTTCTACCACTAACAATATTACTGATTTTTTTGGTCAAACATATCAACAAAAAGGTGGAGGGACGGGTTTTATTATCACCTCCGATGGAATAATTGCAACCAATAAACATGTGGTTTCTGAAGAAAATGCTGACTATACAATTATTACTGCCGATGGAAAAAGCTATAAGCCGAAAATTTTAGCCAAAGACATATCGTCCGATTTGGCAGTCTTGAAAATTGAAGCTAACGGTTTACCGGTCGTAGATTTAGGTGATAGTAGTAAATTGGAAGTCGGACAATGGGTGGTAGCAATAGGCAATGCATTAGGAGAATTTGATAACACGGTTACGGTTGGAGTTATTTCTGCCAAAGAAAGACAGATTAAAGCTAGTTCTAACCCGTCTGGTGCTACCGAACAATTAACTGGTTTGTTGCAGACTGACGCAGCCATCAATCCAGGCAATTCAGGCGGACCATTGGTCAATATGGCTGGTCAAGTAATTGGGGTTAATACGGCGATTGTCGGCAATGCGCAAAATATTGGTTTTGCCATCCCAATTAATAGCGTTAAAAAAACTATCGATCAAGTCAGAACAACCGGAAAAATTGTTCGTCCCTATATTGGTATTCGTTACATTCCGATCACAAAAGAAGTGGCTCAATTAAATAATTTACCAATCAATTATGGAGTAATTATTGTTGGTGGTCAGGGCGAAGCAGCTGTATTATCTAATTCTCCAGCTAGCAAAGCTGGGCTCAAAGAAGGCGATATTATTGAAGAAATTAACGGACAAATAATCGACGAAACACATCAATTAGTTCAGCAATTAAGTAATCATAATGTTGGAGAAGAAATTGAGCTTAAAATTAGACGAAACAATAAAGAGTTTAATGTCAAAGTAACTCTTGAAGAATACATTAATTAATTTATTCTATTAGCTTAAAAATTTAAAATTTTAAATTGAAAATTAATTAGCGTGGGTGGACAAGTTAAATCAATTTCAGAGCAATTGAAAGAAGCACAAGCAATTTACAATAGTGCCACTGATTTAGCGTTCAAAAATATGGCACAAGAAGAGATTGAAAAACTTAAACAGGATTTAAAAATTAAAGAGCAAACTAATTTGCCCAACAATGCAATTTTAGAAATTCGGGCTGGGGCAGGAGGGGATGAAGCAGAACTATTCGCCAGTGATTTATTAAAAATGTATTTAAAATATGCGGAAAAAAAGGCTTGGAAAATAAATACAATCGAACAAAACACGAACAATATCGGAGGCATAAAATCGGTTTTTGTTGAACTGCGTGGCGAACGAGTTTATACAAAATTACAAAACGAAGGTGGGGTTCATCGTGTTCAAAGAATACCAGAGACTGAAAAAAAGGGTCGGGTCCACACTTCGACCGCAACAGTGGCAATTATTCCTGAGGTTGAAAATGAAGAAATCGAACTAAAAGCGAACGATATACGAGTCGATGTTTTTCGAGCTAAAGGACACGGGGGTCAAGGCGTAAACACGACCGATTCGGCGGTTAGGATCACTCATTTACCAACTAATATCGTCATTTCAATCCAAGACGAGAGAAGCCAGATTAAAAATCGAGATAAAGCGTTAAAAATTTTAAAAGGAAAATTGTATACACTGAGACAGTCATTAGCTGGTCGGAATATCGCCAATCAAAGAAGCAATCAAGTCGGCACGGGCGATAGAAGTGAAAAAATTAGAACTTACAATTTTCCACAGGATCGAGTTACTGACCATCGGCTTAAAAAGAGTTTTTCGAATCTAGAAAAAATTTTGGCTGGCAATCTTGATACGATTTTAGAAAAATTTGACAATTATAAATTTGTGATATAAATAATTAATAAAAGCAGGTTTTTCTTGTTTGAATTATGTTTAAATATTAACCAATAAACAGTAAACTTATTTATTTCGACCCGGTCGAAGTTGTTAGGTTTACAAAATAGGGGGGGGGAATGAAACTTTTTAGGAAATTAGTTGGGTTGTTTGCGGTAATTGGATTAGTAATATGGCAGTTTCCAGCCAATAGTGTTAGTACTGTCAGGGCAGGAACTATTTCCAGTATTGGTGTGGCTTTAAGTAGTTCGACTAAAAGCGCAACATCAAATTATACAATTACATTTACTCCAGCAACTACTGTGGCGAATTTTGCGGCGATTAATGTTAGTTTTCAAGGACCGCCTGACGCTCAATTCGGGGTTGGCAGTTCGACATTGGGATCTGAGTCGTCATCAACTTTTACAGATATTCAGAATCGTGAACCTCAATGGGGATCAATAGATATTAATTCTAACGGATTGACTGCCGGGACTGAATACACATTAATTTTAAATAGTATGACAAATCCTAGTAAAGATGGAAAATATTCAATGATGATGCAAGTTTGGGGTCAGTCTGGTATGGTAGATAGTGGAACAGGAAGTGTTCAAATCGGGATAGTTGCTTTACAAGGAACAGTTTACCTTTCCGATGGTACAACTCCGGCAATTGATGCTTATGTTGAAGCTGAAGACATTACTAATTTTTCTAATCGTTTTGGATCAAACACTGGTTCTGATGGGGCTTATGGAATAGGTGGGTTAACCTCTGGTAATCAGTATCGTTTAAATGTTTTTTTAAATCCATCTCCAAACAGTAATACGGCTGGCTATACAACTCCCGATATAGAACCGATAACATACAGTGGAAGCATTATTACTCAAAACATTACTCTAGATAGGGCAAACAAAACTATTTCTGGTACATTAATGCGAAAAAACGGAAACCCGATTGCCAATGGTAGAGTTATGGCAAATAGGATGGATAGTCCGGGTTGGGTTAATGACGAGACCGACAGTGAAGGAAAATACGAACTAAGAATGTCAGGTGGAAAATGGGAAATCAGACCTGATACTTGGGCGGGACCGGGACAAACTGCTCCAGATTATGCTTATTCTGGTCCAGGTGTAGCTGTTAAATTTGTTAAAGATTCAACTGTTGAAGCAAAAAGTGGAATAAACTTAACCGTTACCACTGCATCATCGACAATTCAGGGTTCAGTTAGTCCGATTCCAACAGGTATGGGAGGAATCGGGTTGCACAATCGTACTGGCTTTGGAACCGGCACTGGTATTGATCCAAGCACAGGTGCTTTTTCGATGAAAGTACCGGCTGGTACATACGAATTAGATATGTTTTCTGATCCTTCACAGGCAGGAGATAAATACACTCTTCCAACGATGGGCTCAATAACAGTAGGAGAGAGCGAAACTAGTAATGTCGGTCAGATTGTTTTAGTTAAAATGGATAAAACTATTTCTGCTACTGTTAAAGACAATACGGAAACGGGTCTTTCTGGTTTTATGGTTGGTTGTTTTCAGCCAAAGGGGAGTGCTTTTACAATGGGTATTACCGGTCAGGATGGTACTGCTTCAGTTTCAGCTACAAACGGTGATTGGGGATGCATGGCAATGAATGGAATGGGAGGTAAAGGCGGACCTGGTGAGGGCGAAGGAGGACCAATTAGTACTTTACAAAAACTTCAAAATATTAAAAATCAGATTTTTGAGAAAGCTTATGCATTAGAAGGAGGACCAGAAGGGTCGCAGTCCAATTATGTTACCGTTGGCGGACCACAATTTGTTACAGTAGCTAATAATACTCCAACGATTAATTTTCAGGCTTTACTTGCTGATAAGACGATTAATGTTGTTATTACCGATTCATCCGGCAATGCATTGTCAGAGCATGGTTTTATCGAAGCTGAGTTAGTTTCTTCTGGTTTAGGTAGTGAGTTTGGTAAGGGTGGTCTCGGGTCACCAATCGATCCTAATCAACCAGGAATGGCAAGTATTACAGTTCCAGCCGGTATTTACGATCTCAGGATGATGACTCCTCCTGGTTCTGATTATTCTTCTGGTGATCCAGTTAGAGTGGATGTAACTAACGGAAGTGCAGACGCTCAAATTAAATTGTTGCCAAACGATTCAACGGTATCCGGTAATTTATTAGACGAAGATAATAATCGTGTTACTGGCGTATTTGCATTTGTTACCGCTACTAACCCTAAGGGAGCGTTTATTCCTGGAGATGTTAATTCGGTTGATGGTACTTATACGATGAAAGTTCCTTCAGCGGGTGGTACGCTCAATCTTGGGTATTTTGTCGATCCGGGTTCAGGTTACTTTCCGCAACCATTTACTGATGCTTCCGTAACTCCAATAGCAGGACAAACACAAGTTAAAGATATTGTTATGAAAAAAGCGACGGTTACCGCTAATGTAACGATTAAAGATCCAAGTGGGAATTCTGTTGCTAATGCATTTGTGGAAGTTGATAATAGAAAATCAGAGCGAAATATTAAAATGGATAATTTCTTTAACCATGGTGATGTTACAGATGCAAATGGGCAATTAACTTTATCTCTACCGGCAGGTGAATATGCTTTGGAAGCATTTTTGCCACCTCAAACCCTTCGTTCAAACAAATGGTTACCGCCTAAAACTACCCCTCAAACACTTGTGAAGAATCAAACTTACGATATTACATTAACTTTCCAAGTCGCTGATGTTAATCTTAAGGGTAAAATTACCAAGAGTGACGGAACAGCTTTAGGAGATGCATTTGTAACTGCTTACTCAAAAGATGGCGAATCAATAGAAACTACTGCTGGCTCAGACGGAAACTACTCAATTGATGTTATTGCCGGTGAATGGCATATTATGGCTGAAAAAGATGATACTTCGAGTGGAGATGACCAACCTATCCCGCTTGTTTCGTCGGATATATCTTTCAATACTGGTTCGGCTAAATCTATCACCAAAGACATAACTTTGAACGTTGGCGATGCTCTGTCGTCTACGGTTACAGCTACTTTTGACAGCGATAATTCAAAAGTTATTCGGCTTACCGATGGAACAATTGCTGGTGCTAATGTAGCAATTCCACAAGATGCACTCGACGCTGATGGACAGGGTAGTAATGCTACCATCAATGCTCAATCAACCGTTGAATTGCCATATCAATTACTCGACAAACCCTTGGGTGCTGGTTTTGGAATTTCAGCACAAAATAGTTCCGGTCAACCAATTACTTCATTTAATAGCTCTGTCGCAATAACAATTCCAATTCCAAAAAATACTCTTACAAATGTCGGTCTTGGATTAAATGACATCGGAACAAAAGCGACTATGAGTTATTACGACGAAGAAAATGGCAAGTGGACACCACTAGATGGATCGGTTACTTATGTGGAGAGTGGAGATGATGTCTTAGTTACGGGGCAATCTTCTCATTTCACTACCTTTGCTATCACGGCTGCTACAGACACTACGCCACCAACAGCTCCGGCTAGTCAAACAGCGATTGATCAGAAAACAGGCGGAAAAATCAAGGTTGCTTGGACAAATCCAGCTGACAGTGATTTTGCGAGTATTAAAATTTATCGCTCAACAACTGACGGAACAGTTGGATCGGTTATCACTACTATATCAAGTACCACGACAACCAGTTATGAAAATAGCGGTTTAACCGATGGAACCAAGTATTATTATGTAGTTAAAGCTGTTGATACTTCAGGTAACGAATCAACCAATACAACCCAAGTTAATGCCACTCCATCAACAGCTACTCTGCCGAGTACTGGTTTACCTAATTTATCATCAATAATGGTAAGTTTATTAGCAAAAATTGTGAATGCGATTAATTAAATTCAAACGAACGATATTCAAAACTAAAATCAGCAAAAAGGGTAAGATTGCCCTTTTTGTGTTGAGCGTGGTTTTAATGGTTGGGTTGGTCTATTTAGTTTATCAAAATAATCAAACTGATTTGCCGTTTAAAAAAGATTTTTCGTTAGTTGAAAACATTCCTCAGCCACTAGAAAAATTTGAAGATTATGGTTTAGTGATCGAGAAAATTAATCAATCTGCACCCATCATTTCTGGCATAGATATTTTTGATCAAAATGTTTATTTAAAAGCTATCGAAAAAGGCGTAGCGTTATCCAAAGATTCAAAAAATCCCAAAGAGTTTGGCAATCTTTTTATTTTTGGGCATAGCGATTATCTCTATACAGCACCCGGTAATTACAAGGAGGTATTTAAAGAATTAGATCAGCTAGAAAAGGGTGATCAATTCAAAATCTATTTTGAAAAAGTACCTTATATTTACGAAGTTTTTGATTCAAAAGTAGTTGATAGTAAAGATTTTTCGGTTTTAGATCCAACTCCAAAAATTGAGGATGATAAGACGGTCACAATTATGACCTGTCATCCCCCCGGCACAACCACCAAGCGTTGGGTAGTTTTTGCCAAACAGATCTAAATTACTTAACCGACTACCGTCCTGAAGGTTCTTGATTAATTTTTGAATCTATGGTAAAAAAGTATAGAGGTATTAAAAATGAAAAAAGAATTAATTAAAGATAATCACTATTATCAAGGTGTTGATGTTGTTTGTGCATGTGGTAATCGTTTTAAAGTCAATTCAACTGCCAAAGAAATTAAAACTGAAATTTGTAGTGCTTGTCATCCTTATTATACCGGTAACGAAAAATTGATCGATACGGCGGGAAGGATTGATAAATTCAAAGCTCGAATGAAAAAAACAAATATTTTGAAAAATGACAAAAAATCTAAAAAGGAGAGCCAGTAATGCTGAAAAATATTCCAGATCTCGAAGAAATGTTGAAAGCTGGTGTTCATTTCGGTCATCAAAAAGCTCATTCTCATCCAAAAAGTAAAAAATTTGTTCACTCGACAGTCGATAAAGTTCAGATTATTAATCTAGAAAAAACCGCTGATCAATTAGAAGAATTTATTACCGGATTGAAAGAGATAAAAAAAGAGAATAAAAATGTTCTTTGGGTAGGAACTAAAGTCCAAGTTAGAGATTTTGTAGCCAGTATTGCTAAAAAATTAAATCATAATTTTATTGTTAAAAAATGGCTACCCGGGCTATTGACTAATTTGAATAGTTTCAAGGAAAATTTGAAAACCTTAAATAATATGCTCGAGCAAAAAGAGTCGGATAGCTATCAAAAGTTAAATAATAAAGCAAAAATTACTTTTGATAAAAAGTTGAAGAATTTAAGCGATTTGTATGAGGGCATACGAAATCTTTCAGTTTTGCCAGACATAATGATTCTTTGCGATCCTTCAGTAGAAATTAACCCTTATAAAGAAGCTCAAATGCTAGGTATTCGAACTTGGGCAATTGGGGACACTAGCTCTGATCCAAGCGGTTTCGAGATTTTTGTTTCGTGTAACGATGATGGTAAAAAATCTTTGCGGTTAATATTTGATACAATAGAGAAAAACATTTAAAGTTTTCAATTTTCAATTACCAATTTTCATTCAATTTTAAAATTATTAATTTTTTAAACACAACGATGGCGACAATAGAGCAAATAAAGGCATTGAGAGATCAAACCAGCGCTAGTATTGCTGATATTCAGAGTTCTTTGGTAGAAGCTAATGGAGATGAAAAAATAGCTCTCGAAATTTTAAAGAAAAAAGGGCAGATTAAAGCTTCAAAAAAAACCGATCGTGAAACCAAAGCTGGTTTAATTGAAACTTATAACCATATGGGAAAAATTGGTGTTCTGGTTGAAGTCAATTGCGAAACTGATTTTGTGGCTAGGAATGAGGAATTTGTTAAATTTGTGCATAATTTAGTGCTTCAAATCGCTTCAATGAACCCAGAAAGCGTTGACGATCTTATAACTCAAGATTATATTTTTGAAAATAGGAAAACAATCCAAAATTATCTCGAAGAAATTATTGCCAAAACAGGTGAAAATATCATCATAAATCGTTTTGTGCGTATGGAATTAGGAGGAAAAGATGTATCAAAGAATAGTTGACCAACTTGAAAACGAAATGACGGATATTGTTAGCCAGTTTGACGATCAACTTAAAAACATTCATGCTGGAAGAGCTAGCACAGCGTTTGTTGAAGGTATTAAAGTATCTTCATACGGAACTAATTTACCACTCAAGCAAATAGCGACTATATCGGTTCCTGAGCCAAATGTTATTTTGATTAGTCCTTGGGATATCTCTCAAAAAGAGAGCGTTATAACCGCTATTAAGGCAAGTGATATTGATGTTAACTCAAACGATGATGGAAAAAATATTCGTCTAGTTTTTCCGCCAATGAACGAAGAGAGAAGAGGAGAGCTGAAAAAAATTGTTAAAACGAAAAGTGAAGAAGCTCGAGTTGTGTTACGAAATTTGAGAGAAAATAGTTGGAAACAGATCCAAAAAATGGAGAAAGAAAAAGCTATTACTGAAGATGATAAATATGAAGCTGAAAAAAATCTCAATAAACAAATTGCTAAGTTTAACGAAGATATAGAAGCTATTTCGGAAAAGAAAAATAATCAACTTGATAATATCTAAAATAATTTATGCTATTAATCAATATTTTAGGTTTTGTACTAATCCTAGGCGTGTTAATTTTTGTTCATGAATTTGGACATTTTATTGTCGCCAAATGGTCTAAAATGAAGGTTAGTGAATTTGCGTTTGGTTTTCCGCCAACCCTTTTTTCGTGGCGAAAAAAGGACACTAAATATTTAATCAATTCAATTCCAATTGGTGGTTATGTCAAAATTGAAGGTGAAGATGGTGATTCAAAAAATCCTAATTCATTTAATCGTCGACCAATACGATACCAAGTCTTAACTCTTTTTGCCGGGGTTTTTATGAATTGGCTATTGGCAGTGGTAGCGCTTACGATTGGTTTTATGATCGGCATGATACCGCCAATTTCTAACTACTCGGATTATCAAGGGCAAAAAGAAATTGGTGTTATTGTAACCAAAACAATCGAAAACTCTCCAGCTCAAATAGCTCATATTAAAGCTGGTCAAAAAATCATTTCGATTAATGGGGAACAGATCAAAGAGTCGGAAGATGTTAGTCAACTAACTCAATCCTACAAAGGACAAAAAATTGCGCTCGAACTTTCTGATATAAATGGCAATAATGGTGAAATAAAATCGGTTTTATTAGGTGAGAATGATGTGCCCCTAGGAGTCTATCTATCCGAAGTTTATAAAGTTAAATTGGGATTTTTAAAGGCAATTTTTGCTTCAGTGAAAGAAACTTTTGTAGTTATTTGGGCAATTATTGATTTTTTGGGGCAATTTTTGAAACAATTGTTTGTTACTGGCACCCTTTCTAACGATGTGGCAGGACCAATTGGAATCTATTTTTTGACTTCTCAAGCGATTGGAATGGGAATAGTGGCAGTCCTTCAATTGGTAGCCATATTTTCAATTAATTTGGCGGTCATCAATATTCTTCCTTTTCCGGCACTAGATGGCGGAAGAGTCTTATTTATTTTATTGAAAAAACAGTTCGGTAAAAAAATTGTTCACGAAAAAATTGAAGCGATTATTCATATGATCGGTTTTATTTTGTTAATTCTGTTGATGGTTGCAATTACTTATCAAGATATTATTCAAAGAGCCCGATATAGTTTATAACTATTTTGTGATAGAATAATAGAATAGATTAATTTTTAGTATATTTATTATGATTGATTATCAGAGTAAGTTATTTGCTAAAACGATTAAAGAATTTCCCAAGGACGAGGAGGCAATTAATGCTAAGTTGCTGATTCGAGCTGGTTTTATTGCCAAACAAATGGCGGGAGTATTTACGCTTTTGCCATTTGGGCTAAAAGTTGTCAATAAGATTAACAAAATAATTCGAGAAGAATTAGATGCAGTTGGATGTCAGGAACTGTTTATGCCAGCTTTTCAGTCAAAAGATCTTTGGGAAAAAACCGGTCGTTGGGATACGGACAATCAAGTGATGTACCAAATGAAAGATAGGTCAGGCAAAGAAATCGGTCTTGGCTATACGCATGAAGAAGTGATTACGGAAATGGCTACGAAATATATTCAATCTTATAAAGATTTGCCTAAAGCGGTTTATCAAATTCAGACAAAATTTAGAGATGAGCCAAGAGCAAAAAGCGGTATGTTGAGAGGCAAAGAGTTTTTAATGAAAGATTTGTATTCTTTTCATGCGAATAAAAAAGATCGAGATGAATATTATGAAAAAATCAAAGAAGTTTACAAAAAAATATTTAAACGGATTGGGATTGAAGCGCTTGTGACTAGTGCCAGCGGTGGAACATTTTCAAAATATTCACACGAATTTCAAACCATTTCAGAAAGCGGAGAAGATACAATTTTTGTTTGTAACCAATGTCAATCTGCAATTAATAATGAAATTATTGATGAATATGGAAAAAAATGTAAAGATTGTAATCTAAAATTAAATCAGAAAAATGCGATTGAGGTTGGTAATATTTTTAAACTTGGGACAAAATTTTCCGAAGCATTAGGGTTATGTGTTGCAGATGCAACTGGTAATATAAAACCAGTTGAGATGGCGAGCTATGGAATTGGTCCAACACGGGTTATGGGGACGATTGTTGAGGTTAATCACGATGATAAGGGAATTATTTGGACTAAAGAAACAGCACCGTATGATTGTCATTTAATTCAAACCCGAAATTCGAAATCCGAAATCCGAAACAAATTTAAATCTCAAAATATTCAATCCAAAACAGAGAATATCATTGAATTATTAGAAAAGGCGGGATTGGATGTTTTAGTCGATGAACGAGAGGGAGTGAGTATAGGAGAAAAATTGGCGGATGCTGATTTGATTGGAATTCCGTATCAAATTATTTTAGGTGAAAAAACTGACGAAGGGGAAATTGAGATAAAAGACAGAAAAAGCGTTCAAAGCAAAATAGTTAAGATTGAAAAAATTGTTGATGTATTTTGCCCACAAATTTATTGATTATATTTTTTACTTTTACAACTTTAAACTTTTATTATAGGAGGGAAAATGATATCTGAACACCCAATTATTGTGGCGAACTGGAAAATGAATACGACACTTGCAGATGCAATAATTATTGCTAGTTCGGTTAGAAAAGCTTTAGAAGAAATGCACCATGTTGAAGTTATTCTTTGCCCTGAATTTGTATGGCTTTATCCAGTTAAAGAGAAATTATCAAAATTTCCATTAAGTAATTTAAAAATTGGTGCACAAAATATTTCACAATTTGATAACGGTTCTTACACTGGTGAAATCTCTGCCCAAATGATAAAAAATTTAGTTCAATTTGTTATTCTCGGTCATAGCGAAAGAATTAGCAATTTTGACGAAGATGAAAATACGACCAATAAAAAAATTAAATTGGCACTTGACCACGACATTTATCCTATCGTTTGTGTCGGAGAAAGAACTAAATCTGAAACTAGTGTTACATTTGTAGTTAATAAATTGAAAAGAATTTTAAAAACCATCAGTCACGAAGAGTATCAAAATATTTTAATCGCTTATGAACCGATTTGGGCAATCGGTACTGACAAGGAAGCAGAGAGTGATTATGTTGACGAAGTAGCAAAAAAAATTAAAGAAGAATTGTCGGACGATTTGAAAGTTCTTTATGGTGGCTCAGTTGATAGTGAAAATGCGAGTAATTATTTGATCCATCGCCATATTGATGGATTGTTGGTTGGGAGAGCGTCGTTAAAGGCAAGAGAATTTGTTGAAATTTGTAGCCTAGCCAACGGAGGTTGTGATGATATCGGTTAAAAATGCTAGTTTGTTGAATAAAAAAGTTCTTCTTAGGGTAGATTGGAATGTACCACTCAGTGAAGCGGGAAGGATCATCGATGATTTTCGTATCCGGCAATCGATAAAAACAATTCAGTTTTTAATTAAAAGTAAAAAAGTCAGCAAAATTCGAATCATTAGTCATCTCGGTAGACCAAAAGGTAAGGGTTTTGAAAAAGATTTATCTTTAAAACCGATTGCGTCCAGATTTAAAAAACTGGTCGATTTTGATATTAAAAACATTGAAATTTTTGAGAATATTCGTTTTCTGGCTGGCGAAGAAAAAAATAGTCTGAATTTAGCTAAAAAATTAGCGGAAGATATGGATGTATTTGTTAATGACGCTCTGTCGGTTTGTCACCGCAGTCAGGCTTCGGTGGTGGGGGTGTCAAAAATTTTACCGAGTTATGCTGGCTTACAACTTGAAAAAGAGATTGAGTTATTAAATATGTTGCTGAAAAAACCGTATCCACCTTTTATGGTTATCATTGGTGGAGCAAAGGTTGAAGATAAATCAGAAACGATTAAAGCCCTATCTAAAAAAGCGGATAAAATTTTACTCGGTGGTATGGTAGCTAATCAAATTTTGGCATCCAGAAATAAACAATGGTTACAGAATAAAAAAATCTATCTGCCGGTGGATGGAATTTTAGAGAGTGGAGAAAGGGTTGAAATTCATAAAATACCCAGAAGTGAAATTAAAAATATTCGAGATATTGGAGAAGAGACGATCGAGAGATATCTTGACTATCTTTCTGAATCGAGAACAGTTTTAATTGCCGGAGCATTAGGTAAATTTGAAGATTATCGGTTTGCTAAAGGCACGGAAAAGATTATCCAATTTTTAGCCAAGTCAAAATCAATCTCAACCTTTGGAGCGGGTGGCGATACACTCGAAAAGATAAATAAAATGCGACTGGGTGAAGACTTTACTTATTTGTTCAGTGGTGGTTCTGCTTCATTAGAATATTT
>Ga0210049_1001674_pt1 | contig 20953 bp, 17 predicted proteins | sample CryGeyCG2014_300_2_FD_183964 | JGI IMG/M metagenome (GOLD analysis project Ga0210049, IMG submission 183964) | Groundwater microbial communities from aquifer - Crystal Geyser CG06_land_8/20/14_3.00 (SPAdes) (version 2) | ecosystem: Environmental > Aquatic > Deep subsurface > Groundwater | place... | reverse complement strand
AATTCAGTTAAGATCGTCATTAGTAAATGTTTTCTTCTTTTTTAGTGAAATAACCATTTTTTAAATTAAGATATAAAAGTTATGCATATAGATTATAATCAGAAATTTAATTTTTGCAAATTTTGTTATGATTTTCCTTTCAAAAGCTTCGAAGAGGCTAAAAAGATGGCTTCCTTATAGAAATTATCCCCAGCAACATATCAAACAACTAGCTTCTGTGCGACATAGAGTGTCGCATAGAAGTCCTAAATGGCATGTTTTGGGATGCGTAGTGTCGTCAAATGTGCCAAAATGGTGGTGTTGTCGGACGTCGTGATTTGTCCTACTTTTTTCCATATTTTTCCACGAAAAATTCATTATACCGCCCAAATCGGTATAATTTCGACATCATAAAAACCCTCAATACTTCAAGTTTTTATTGTGTCTCAATTGTACCCCTCGGCGCTTTTAACTGTAGGTATTTTTGTCATGAAAGCAATATTTATCGTTTTTTAGATGTTTATCGTTAAATTATGAAAAAAATTATTAATTCTGGTGCTGATTCTCTCTTAAAGAAAATTTCTTCTTTGTTGGAAGAAGCGAGAAATCATATTGTCCGTGAAGTGGATCAGACCATTGTGTATACCTATTGGCATATTGGTAGAGAAATTGTGGAATTTCAGCAATGAGGAAAAGAAAAAGCGGAATATGGATCCGGATTGTTAGAAATGTTGTCAGTGGAACTAACCAAAAGGTTTGGTAAGGGTTTTTCTTATAGGACTCTTAGAAAAATAAGGCAGTTTTATATTATGTTTCCAAATTGGCCCACACTGTCGGCCAAATCTGAACTTCCAATTTTCCAGACAGTGTCTGGAAAATTCAAATCTTCTTCAAATTGACAGACACTGTCTGCCAAATCTAAATCTTCAAAATCGTCGACAGTGTCGTCGAAGTTTAATTCTCCAATTCGTCAGATAGCGTCTGATGAATTCAAAAACCTTAGTCGGTCGCATTATGTTTTTCTTATGCAAATTGATGATCCGGACAAAAGAAATTTCTATGCCATTGAATCAAATGCTAATAATCGATCATTAAGAGAGCTCAAAAGGCAATTTGATACTAGCCTCTATCATAGGCTTGTCTTGAGTAAAAATAAAAAAGATGTCAAAGAAATGGCCAAATACTGACAAGTAATCAACAAACCTGAAGATGCACTGAAAGATCCGTATGTGCTTGAGTTTCTTGGTTTGGAAGAGAGATCTTTCTATTCAGAAAATGACTTAGAAGCAGCGATTATCTCTCATTTACAGAAGTTTCTTTTGGAAATGTGAAAATGATTGATGTTCGTGGAAAGACAAAAGAGAATAACTAATCATGAGGAGCACTATCATATTGATCTGGTCTTCTATCATCGTTTTCTTAAATGTTTTGTATTGATTGACCTCAAAAAATGAAAATTGACCCATCAAGATATTGGTCAGATGCAAATGTATGTCAATTATTATGATAGAAAAGTAAAGAAATCAGACGAAAATCAAACTATCTGATTGCTGTTGTGTGAACAGCACAATCATTTTGTGGTGCAATATACCTTGCCTCAAGGTAATAACCAAATATTCTCTAGAGAATATAAGTTGTATTTGCCAAGCAAGAAAGAACTTCAATTGCAACTAGAAAAGAAATTTAAAAAAAGCGAATAAAATATTTATTTTTTTAATCATTACACTATGCAAGATTACCTAAACTTGCTTGCTAGAGAGCTTCAACAAAGAAATTACAGCCCCAGGACGATTGAGATTTATCGAAATTGTTTGAGATTTTTTCTCAAATGGCTGAATAATGACGTATCTCAGATTTCACGTGAAAAAGTCTTGGATTTTGTCTTGTTTCTTCAAAAGCAAGGAAAAGCGCCGAAGACTATCAATCTGTACAAAGAGGTCATTAAGTTCTTCTGTCGTCAGATACTCAGGATTTCTCTTGGTCAAGAAATCAAGTTATCCAAAGAACCCAAAAGACTTCCTGTTGTACTTTCGCGTTTTGAAATCCAAAGATTGTTGGATAATACGACTAATACTAAGCACAAAACTTTATTATCGTTGGCATATGGTGCATGACTCAGGGTTTCTGAGATTGCCTATCTGCGTGTCGGCGATATCAATCTTGATCAGAAAACTATTCATATCAAGTCAGCTAAATGACAGAAAGATAGGATCACCTTGCTGCCTGAGAAGATTGTCGATGAAATCAAATGATTGATGGATGGGAAATCATATAGCGATCCTGTCTTTCATTCCGAACAGGCCTGCCTGTCCGGTAGGCAGGGCGGTGGCGCCTTAACAAAAAGAACTGCTCAGCATATTTTTCAGCATGCGATGCAAAAAGCGTGAATACAGAAAAAAGCGACTTTTCATTCGCTTCGTCATAGCTTCGCTACGCATCTATTGGAAAATTGAACCGATATCCGCTATATCCAATCTTTGCTTGGACATACTAGCATAAAAACCACTCAAGTGTATACGCAGGTAGCCACTCATCATTTGCAGCATATTCAGAGTCCGTTATAATTTCACAGGATTAAAATTAGTGTGATTATCGTAATAATCTTCATGTTCTACTTTTTTCAATCTATTCGTCACTAGATAGGTGAGTGGGGTGAAGACGACTTCTATACCTACTTTGAAAATATAATTTGAAACGATGATAGCTCGTAAGACTTCAGTTGGGAAGACGCCGTAAAATGCTACCACGACAAAAATAATCGTATCCAATCCTTCACCGACCAGCGTCGAACCTATGGTTCTGACTCGTAATTTTTTTCCTTTCATCTGGATTTTGATCTTGGCGAGAATGTAGGAATTACTAAATTCTCCGGCGAGAAAGGCTATCAAACTTGCCATGACTATCCTTGGCGTAAATCATAAGATATGCTGATAGTCTGCTTGAAATGCCCGATCCTTCGAAGCTGGAAGCAGACCGACGACGATTATCATGACTGACATGAGCAAAAGTGCACCAAATCACATCCAGATTATTTTTCTGCTTTGTTTGTATCCGTAAACTTCCGTTATCACATCACCAAAAATATAACTCAGTGGAAAGAGCAGTGTTCATCCATCAAAAGTGAATGGCCCGAAATCTAGGATTTTGGTAGAAGTGATATTTGAAATCATCAGCACCGCGACGAAAAAGACGGTGATGAGCGTAATAAATTTGTAGTTTTTTTGCATGATATCGAGTAGGATAAAATTGTCTTTGCGACTATATGTATGTGCGACATGTTTTCAATTTAAAAAAGGGCTATTCAGCCCTTCATGTGGATACGATATTAGTTTCCTACAATGATGTTTTTATTTGCCAGCAATCGTACAATTATGCATATGAAAGCCATGCCTCCAAAGAATATTGTTGGTAAATTCATGGTGCTCCATTTGGTAATCCATTGAATTACAATGGAAATAACAAATAGGCTACAAAAGACTACCATCATTATGCTACAAAGTCTTTTGTTTTTTTTTAAATTTTCTGAATTATCCATATAATAAAGTTTATATTATGTTTCTGTATTTAGAGTACATATACTCTCTAAAAAGTCAATACGGACTTTTCTCTTCACTGTGAAAGAATTAAAAATATGCGTCGTGAAAATTTGCTTGATTATCTAATCAAACACAGTAAAATGTCGTCAGATTTATATTCTGATTATTATCTATGCAAATCAAGGCTTATGGTTCTGAGAAATTCGAGAGGAATACCTGGCGGTATATCATTTTTTCCGTGGTTTTCGCCAGTATTTTCTTACTTTCCATCTTGAATAAGAATTTTGTCGGTGTCGTGTTGCTATTTTTTGTTCTGGGTGCATATTTCTATTATGCAGTGACGGGTAGTCAGGTAGTCACCATCACTATAGACAAAAACAGTCTGTTGGTCGGAGATAGGGTGTTCCCATGGAATACATTAACCGGCTACGCAATCGAAATCGATCCAAAGACTCAGCTTGTAAAAAATCTGGTATTCGTGACTAGAAATTCTCATAGCATCCATACTCTTCATGATAGCAAAGAAAATGTAAGAAATTTTGTCTTAGCGTTGAATGAATATATCCCTATGCTCGGTAACTATAATCAGGGATTTCTTGAAAAGATGGGGAGACGCTTTAAGCTTTAGAACGTTAGTTTGCACCTGTCATTACGAATGCAATGAAGTAATCTAGCTGTTGGTCCAGATTGCCGCGTCATTAGATTCCTCGCAATGACTGACCGTTTAGTTGTCTTGTAATTTATAATTTTCATATGTGCTAATATGAATTCACATAGATTAGTCATCAAAGATGCTGTCCGGCAGCTGATAGGCAGAATTATCAGCGCTGCTTTCGGTTTTGTGATTATCAAAATCATGACGCCGTATTTAGGACCATTGAGATATGGAGATTATTCCACTATCTTAAAATATTTTGCTATCTGGAGCGCCTTGGCTGATCTGTGACTCTATGTATTGGCGGTGAAGCGAATGTGAGCAATAAAGGAAGAAGAAGAACATAGTTCGCAGATTGCAGATGGCAGATCGCAGAAAACCCAAACTACTACTTATCCGAGGCTTAGGGAAATATATTGAAAATTCGTAGGTACGAGAGTCATCCTTATGTGAATGGTCTATACTATCGCTATCGTGATCGCCTATCTTTTGCCTGCATATACCTCCAATCCGTACCTCGTACGATGATTACCACTGGGTATGATATTTTCTGCGAGCTTTATGTTTGCCGGCATTCAACAATTGCCGCTTCAGATATTCCGAAAAATGAAACAGCTGAGTATGACGCTCATTACTGCTAGACTTTCCCAGCTCCTTATCCTCGTTCCTGTAGTTTACTTTTTCTTTAAAAAAGTTGATTTCAGCTCCGCAAATACTGTTACCATCGTGGCATTTTGTTTGATAATCTTTTCTGTCGTAGCGAGCGGAATCGGTCAAAATATTGAAATCCATCGAAGAGCAAAAAAAATCTTACCTCTCAAAATTAATTTTGATCGGAAATTCACTAAGGATATCATCAAGAGAAATCGGCAATATGGCGTATCGTATTATCTCAGTAGTTTCCATACTTTGTTGGTGCTTATCTTTTTAGGATGGTTTTTCCCTACCTCATCGGGGCATGATTATACCGGTATGCGAGCGCTTTCTCTCGCGTTGATAGAAATCCTCCTCATTATTCCTTCTTCGCTTGGTAATTCACTGCTCCACAAAATATCCGCCTATTCGACCAACAACAAACTCAAAAGCATGGGAAATTTTATGATTCTGATTTTCCGGATAGGAGCGCTTATCACCATCAACTTTGCGGTGTTCCCAGAATACGTGATTCAAATCGTTTCGTGAAAAGCATTTATGTGATCGTTTGCTGGCATCCGAAATCGGTGATCTGATCAGGTTCTTCCGTTTCTTGGTATAGTGCTCGGTATGAGCTTCATCAAACAAGTATATAATTATCTCTTTGTCGCTGTAGATAAACAGAATATATTGTTGCCAATCAATTTCATAGGAGTGGTGCTGTGAGTTTTGCTTGGAATCCGAGTTATCCCTCACTATGGGCTCTTGTGATGAGTGATTACGCAATTGTTCATCGAATTCGTTTTCATGGTCGGTGCGATGTGAGTCGCTGCAAGAAAAAAAGTTTCTCCGATCGTTTCTTGGAAAAAGATATGGATTCTGACTGCTATCCTTGGCTGACTTGCTTTGGCGTGAGGACTCGTATCAATATATCTCAATCTCAATTTACGGCAATTCTTCATTGTGGCTGTCGTGCTCAATGGTATAGCTATCCGGCTTTCTTTGCGTGTCATCAGAAAAGTTGCACGTGGATTGACCGTGGATAGCGAAGAACTAGTGCCTGCTCTATAATTTATTTGTATGGTTTATTATTGATGCCTGCAAAAAAGACGATTCATGATTCTTATCTAGAACTTCATACTTTCCTTACTGCTATGCATTGACTGATCAGGCAGGTGAGAGATTTTGGTGATAAGGACACGCAAAATATCAGTTTCGAGACTTTGAGAACCAAAACCAATCTTTCACACATCACAGAATCCTCTGATTACCAAGAAGCTATCAACCGATTGCATGATTTGATAAAAAATATTCTTACTGTCCGTAATGCTGAAGATGACAAAAAACTTCAAACATTAATGAAAGCGATTGTTGATTCATTAAGCAAAGATGAGAAAATATCTGAATCTGCCGCTGTACAGCTTCTGGCAGAAAAACTTAAAGCTACGCTTTTCCAAAAATTCTTCACTGATGGAATTCCTGATTTGGATCCTAGGTGAGCATTGCTTTTGTTGAAGCTCTGCAAATTTGCTGATCCAACAATAAAATTTTCCAATCCGTTATGACGTGGAAAAATCTCTGATTTTACTACGATAGATTCTGGCAATACTCGGTTATTTTTTGATGCCCCGCCGTATGGATTATGGAAAGGAAAGACTTTGGAGGATGTAATATATTCACTAGAAAAACATGCATGAGAATGAAAAATGTCCCAGCTTCTGGAAAAATGTTTGGTTCCATGAGCTCAGCTTGTCATAGATCATCATGCGAGATATTGCCAGTCTACGTCTTCAACACATATGATCAAAACGATGCTTGATGCGCTCGGTGTCTTACCCGAAGAACAACGTCATCAGATAGAAGATTTCGTCGCTTTCATCGATTTGACAGATGATATGTATTATCAGATTGCGTGACTAGATTCTAGGTTGTGCGTAGATTCGTTGATGTGAATTCAGAGAGAATTAGTCTACAAATGAATCGTAGATATTGACGCTATTTTTGCTTATTTTGAAGTGAAATGATGAAAAAGAAAGACCTGACTTGAGTCATTAAGCGATAGTGACTTGGATGCTTTGTCCAAAGGACAACTTGAGGTTTGTAAAAAACTCAGAGCAGAGAAAATCAGACATCTGAGCGTAGGAGAAAAACATTTCAACCTGATCAAAACGAAGCAGTGTTTCTATCATCATGGTAGGCCGTTTCTCCGGCTCATGGAAGGAAAGATGTATAGGAATCTCGATATCACCACCAAATACGGTTATGGGATGCTACAGCTCAATGAAAAAACCTGAGAGATCAAGGTTCACAACTCTACGTGATTTGATGCGAAATTTCTGGAAAGTATTACACATCCAACTATCAAAGTCATGAAATGAAGAAATATCTTCGTCAAAGCGAATGAGCCAATCGATGAGTCGACTATCAGAAAATTCCTTTTGGATCTGTGATGTCCGAAAGTCCTTGCTGAACAGATGATAAAAAAGAGGAAGGAAATTCTGAGTGCGAAATAGCTATCATAAAATATATTCTAAATATTTTTTGGCTAGGGTAGTGCTGACTGGTTTCTGTATGACTGTGTTGATGAGCTCCGGTGGGAGTTTTTTTTCGTAGAGTTTTTCTGCTACTCAAGCAAATTTGCTGGTCAATTCTTCATCATCTTTTCCATAGATGGTGATGTCCGTTTTCGCAAGGCTGTCACAGAGGAAGAGGAGTCAGACTTCTATTGCATAGTCTGGATTGCTGTTTTTGATAGTTTCAAATATTTTTTCGCATTCCGGAGATTGTACGAATTTCAAATTATATCCTCATGGTGTCTTTTTTGCAGCGTCCCTCACTTTGGCGAATTCATAGTGGAGTCCGATGCATCTTGCTACATATTTAAGCTGATCAGGCGTGAGATGATAATTCTCATTGATGATTTTCTGTACTGTTTCATCATGTACTGCGAAATCTTCTCATATTTTTTCGTGTCCTGGGAAAGGATCAACGCCTATTTTTTGTGCCTCACTAGTGGGCATGTTACGTAAAAATTTTCCTATATCATGGAATTCGAAAGCTGTCGCCAGAAGCTCTAATTTTGTCTTTCCATCAATAGTTTCTTGAAGTTTACTGTCGATTTTTTCTTTTATATTCTTGTCTTTTATATATTGATTCCGTCTGCTAAAATGCACGATGGATTTCTTAGAATGTGTGATGATGCCGAATTCATGTCGCTGTGGTGAATGCTCTTGTGGGTCATCCGGATTGTTCCCAAATTCATTATTTTCTGCTGTCAAAGGGATCAGATGATTGGCGATTTGCAAGAGATCTTTTTCGCAGTTATTGATCCTCTCCACATAGATTTTATTCTCTCTTTCTATTTTTTCTGCTGGCCTTATCGCGCTTTGATATTTGTCCCGAACGGCATCAAAATTGTAGTCAGACCTTTTAATATTCTTGGAATATTCTATTTCGCCATTGCGGAGAAAAACATTTTCGGTCGCCAGATAATCTATATGAAGTACCTGCGCTAATCGCTTTATCGTTTCCGCTATCTCTTCTTTATTTTTTCCAAGTGATGTGAAATATCTTACGATTTTTGTCGGATCTTTCCATTCCAAAATGCTAGTATTCATATGATTTTCTATGAGTTTCTGCGCAAACTTCACATCATCTTCTTCTAGTCCATTCGCTTTTAGTCATTTCTCTATCTTGTCTCCTGCTGCTGTAGCATGAAGTGCCATAGTCTGAAAAAGCCTACCTTTTGCGATGGTTTGGATTGTTTGTATCCTATTTTCTTTGGTACTAAACACTTCTTGCTTCCCTAGATCGTGATAAAAAATCACCAACTTCAAAAATTCCTTTTCTTTTTCCGGCAGATTTATTTTCTCTAGGATTTTTAATGCCAACGCTATATGTGACCGTAAATCCCTTCCCTCGATATGGATTATCGCATTTAGATTCTTTTTTTGCATTTTTTCCTTCAATCTCTCAGGATTGTAGAGATTGTCGTAAATATCATCGTATCCTCTCGGTCGTTGCGGAGTTTCTTTGTATAAAAAATAGGTGTCGATATTTTCTTTGATAGGAGAAATTCAGAACTTTTGGAGCTCAGCCTTTGCCATTGCTATAGCCATATCGGAACGTTTTCTTATTTTTGGTTCTCTTTCTCCCCCATGGCCATGGGTAATGATAAAATTATTTTTTTGCTTTTGGTGTCGCCCCATTGAATCTATTTTGTAGACGATTTAAATCCTCTTTACTGACTCATTTCTCTGCAAGTTCCAAAGCTTTGTTTAAAAATACCTCGAAAAAACTGTTCGGCATATCATTGTAGTATCGGATAGCTTCTTCTAATGACTTTGTGACTGGGCAACCTACTGCTTTTGCAGCTTTCATGAAATTATCCACGATATTTTGTGTAGGAATGTGCGCTTTATTTGCCTGCTTTTCGATTGTCTCTATTATTGCGGCTTTTTCGTTCTTCTTGTCTTCTCGCTTTAATTTTTTCAATGCTTTCAGCAATGGCGATTTCAATTTGATGAGCCCGAAATTAATTCTCTTTTCTTTTTCGTCTTTCAGAGATTTTACTACCACATCGATTTCTTGTCCTATTGATAATTTTTTGAGTGCTTCGTCTCCTCATATTTTGCCGATATGCAATAATCCTCATCGTCATTTTTTGCCGTCAGCATTACGTTCTACTTTGACAAATGCTCCGTGGCCTTCTTTTATATTTTCTATAAGTCATGATAATCTCATCCCTGTTTTTATCTCCAAGTCCTTAGGTAATTTGCTTATCTTTTCCTGTAGTCCATTGTTTGCTGGGGCATTCATTTTTTTGATTTCAAGTTTTTTGACTGGTTGTGCTATCTCCAATCCGATTCTTTTTTCTCCTGGTTTTTTCGCGTCATCTATGATGGATTTTATTCTAACATTGACTTTGTCTCCTGGCTTTACCTTTGTAAGATCGATTCCTGTGCTTATATGTATCAATCAGCTTCTTCATGTATCTCCGATATCTACGAAAGCTCATAGCTTATCGTTTATATTCGTGATTTTCCCTTCTACGATTTCATCTACTTTCAAACTCTTCTCCGCTTCTTCGTTCACTATTTTGAGCGATATTCACCTTTCTGAAACTCTTGTAACTCTCACTTTCACTGTCTCTCCTTTTTTCAACTCATCGATATTTTTGATATTTGAAATATGGAGCAATCACCGAACTGGCTTGTTGCCTTCCTTTGTGAGTTTTATCTTTACGCCATAAGCTGTGTTGTCTTCTTTTTTCATTGCTTTTTTGTCTATGATTCCATCAAACTTTTCGCCTTCTTTGACAATAAGTTTTGGAAAATTGTTTACTCTGAATTGTTCTCTGATCTGGTCTTTGACTTCTTCGTCTCCTGTAAATTCTGCTAATAACGTTTTCAGATTTTTTGCCGTGAGCTTGAAATGTCCGGTATTCCCGTTTTCAGTTGTTAACCCCCCAAAGTGCAGAGGTAGATTTTCATAAGCTCTTATATAGATTTCATTATTTTTTTTGTGTAATTTAACAAATCATACTTCGCGTGCTGGTGCAGCCTCTTCTAGAAGCGGTATCTTGTTTTCGAGATCAAATATAAACGTTTGAGGCATATATTTACCATCTGATGTTCATGGATAGGTAAGTGAAGCTACTTCTTCGAGCCTATCTATTTCTTTGATAGCTTTCGTTATCTCTTTTGCTTTACTTTTGATTATTGCCTTGAATGACGTATGTCAGATTTTTTTCTCTCTGTTTTCATTTGTTTTCTTTGTGAGCAGGAGAATTCTTTCTGCTTCTTCGTCTGTGAATGATTCAAATCCGGTTTTTGGTGGGTTCGTTTTTTGGCTTAGATAGCCCCATATAGCTCATAACCTTAATTTTTTGTAGTTTCCGAACAAGGTGCCATAGATGTATAGGGTATCCATTCATAAGATTTTCTGTTTATAGCGGTAAGCGAAATCCACAAAATAGACGAACCTTTCCAGCGTATCTTTTTCTTCGTCTGGCAATTTGTTTATGAGTCAGGTGATTTTGCATATTTCATACAGCATGCGTGTGGATGATGTAGGTCATTCGCTGTTCTGTAAGTTACTATTCATATCTATGATCATCTTTTCGTAAGGGTCTCTCCCTTCTTCTTTATTTTTTGCTTTTTTTATAATTGTTTTCCTATCCTTGATGAGTTTGATTCACTCATTCTGTCCTATTCATTCCTGATTTATTGTTATACCTTCTGTGGCTTTTGTCGTTCCTTCCAAGAAATTTACATTCAGTTTGTCTATAACGTTATATTTCGCCAATAATTCTAGGATTTTATATACTCCTTTACCATCTATCGTTGCATTATTGATTTCTACATCCTTTCTTTCCTTTGTATTCTCAAATTTTGCCTTTCCTGTGTTGGTTTTGAAATTTACTATGGATATCCTTTTTCTCAGCTCCTCAATGATATCTAGTCCCTTTATCTTGTGAAGTCTTTCCCATTGTGAAAAAACTTTCTGATATCCTTTGTTTTCCGGTTTATCATTTATGATGTCGATTTCTTTCTTGAGCAGATGATAGATCATTTGAGCTGTTTCCGGTTTCCATCTTTCCGTGTCATCATATGCACTCAATGTGCTCTTCAGTGCTTTTAAATAGTCTCCTTGCTTTCATTTCCTTTCATTTTCTTTTTCTCATATAATGTCTGCTAGTCACATGTTTTTCCATACGTTCTTGTCTCAGGTCATATTTATCTTTGAAATAGTAAAAGATTTTAGTACAACATAATTATATTCGTAATTGAAAAAAAAGCAAATTTTGAGATAGAAAATGTCAGATGATATGTTCCGATGATTTCAGAAGATTAAGAGTTTATTTCATGATTATCATTTATGATTAGAACTTTAGCTATAGAAACGAGTTGTGACGATACTTCTGTGGGGATTGTATCCTTTGACGGCAAGATTTTCCAAGTGGAAAAATTATTGGCATATTCCCAGATCCAAAATCACCAGCAATATGGTGGAGTAGTGCCTGAAATCGCTTCCAGGTTACATTCGGAAAAAATCATCGAAATCCTTGAAAATATAGGTCGAGATACCATCAAAACTGTCGATTTCGTCAGCGTGACTATTCATCCTGGTTTGCCGGGGGCCTTGGTAGTGGGGAAAGCTACTGCCAATTTACTTGCTGATTTCTTCAATAAGCCCGTTGTTCAGGTGAATCATATCTATGGGCATCTGTTCTCATTGTTGCTTGAAAGAAGTCCTGATGATATTCAGTTTCCATTGGCGGTTTTGACTGCGAGTGGGGGACATAATGACCTGTACATAGTTACTTCCCTAAATCCCTCCTCTGAGGAGGGACTTCAAACCTCCCACCCCCTTGGGGTTCCCCCTCCTTATCAGGAGGGACATCATGCATTGTGAAATTTTCACATTACAAAAATAGGACAGACGCTGGATGATGCAGCGGGAGAATGTTTCGATAAGGTTGCGAGAATGCTCGGTGGTCCTTACCCTGGTGGGCAACGAATCGCTGAACGCGCTTTGTCTAGTCCAAAGTCCATAAAGTCGAAAGTCGAAAGTCCAATGACCTTATGGCCTTCAGACCTTTGACCTTATGACATTAATTTTAAGAGGATATTTCTCAGTAAGGAGGGATTTGATTTTAGTTTTTCGTGAATGAAGTCACAGGTTTCCGGACTTTTGAAAAAATTCGAACAAGAAAAAGTCGTTCTGGATGAAAAATTGATCTGTGAGATTGCCTATGAATTTCAGGAAGCCGTAGTAGAAGTGTTGGCGAAGAAGTTAATCAGAGCATGAATCAAATATAATGCGAAGACTCTGGGCATTGCCGGCGGCGTTTCCTGCAATGAAAGACTTCGAGAATATCTCAATGAGCAATTGATAAAAGCTCACTTTGTTCGCGATAAAAGCTTCGCGATAAAATGATGAATGGTTGATGAGCAACTGGTAGTAATCAGGCCTGTGAAAAAGGTCTATTCGACCGACAATGCTGCTATGATTTGATTGGTGTGAATTCTTCAGAAACTTACATAATTTTTTCTATTCTGTTGTGATTACTTCGTCCATGAGTATGTCCCGTGGTTCTTGCGGTATGTTTTTTACGATCTGTCCCGGGAAACAGATTCAGACCACGGTGCTGCGACCGTGGCTAGTTTTTTTTGCATGTGCGAGAAATCTGTCGTATCGTCAAGCACCTCTTCCAAGTCTTTTCCCATCTTGGGTGAATGCGCGTCAGGGGACGATGATGATGTCTATTGTCTGTAGCTCTATTTCTTTCATGTCGGGGGTGAAGATCTTTTTGCCTGTTTTCTCTAGGTGTGATATCAATGGAGCAGTGTCTATTTCGTCTTGCATAGAAATATAAATATGTCGTGTTTGGAGATGTCCGAATTTCTCTATGATTTTCTGCGTGATACGAAAAGAATATTCCTGTTTCTTCTGCGGAGGGATATCCTTTATCTTCTCTTTTATCTGTTGCCTGATTTGCTGTTTCATTGAGTTGAGGATCTGAAAATGAGATGCATGCAATGCGTCTTTACTTGATTTCCTTTACAGTGATGTCGAAAATCAAATCCTTGCCTGCTAATTCATGATTTGCATCAAATATGATCTGTGTAGCCGTTATTTCATACACTTTAAATACTTGTCCGTAATCTGTTTGTACCATCGTTCCGACGGTGTATTTGTCAGCCTCAGGAACTTTCGCTTTGTTGATAGCGACCAACTTGTCTTTAGACCATTCTCCGTAGGCATCTTTTGCCGGGATGGTGATGGTTTTGGTCTGTCATAATTTCATGCCTTCTACGCCCTGGTCAAATCATGCAATCATCTGTCCAGCTCCGACCTGGAATGCCAATCAACCGGTATAATCTCTTCCTGCTTGGTATTTCCCACAGGCCTGGGCCACGCTTTCCACGCTCGTATCAAACACTTCCTGGTCGCTCAATCTGCCTACGTAGTCGACGACTATATTATTGCCTTTGGTGATTTCTTTTTCTCCGCGTCATTTCATATCCGCAGTATCCAAATATGTCTGGATTGCTGTTTTACAATCTAGATTTCATGTTGTCGGAGTAGCATCTTTTGCGCCAGATTTACAACCGGCGATCGCAACACATGTCATAAGCAATATTGGTAAAAGGATAAATTTTCTCATAATAGTCATTTAACTGATAAAAAAATTGTTTGTAATAATATATATAAATGTTGTTGTTTTTCAATTGCATTCATGTTGTAATTCAATGGTTATTTATGGTTGAAAATAAGGAATACAAAACTATAACCCTTTGTACTTTTAACTTTGTACTTTCTACTACGTTATGCCGATATTGATTATAGGGTGACTACTTGTAGTTTTTGGAATATTAGCCGTTTATAGTGTAAGCATACACGAATCTTTTACGCTAACTTTGTCGCTCATTGCCAAATGACTCTGGAGCGGAGAACCTTCCAATTATTTCTACTTTTTTAGGCAACTGAGAAATGTATTCATGGCCTTTATTGCTGCAGGAGTGCTTTATTATATTCCTATTTCTTTTTTCCAAAAAAGCAAAAATATTATTGTGATATTTGCTATTTTTATGATTTTGCAATTGGCTGTTTTTGTCCCTGGAATCGGTGTGACACTCAATGGTGCGAGAGGATGGATTAATATACCCATTATCTGAAGTATGCAACCTGCAGAATTCTTTAAGCTTTGATACGTTCTTTTTCTCGCCTGATGGCTTATCAGAAAACGCAACAAAATAAATCAGAAAGAATTCTACGTTTCGTTCATCATTCTCAATGCTATTTTCTTTCTCGTATTCCTGCTCATCCCCGATCTTTGAACTGTCTTGATCCTGTGATTGGCAGGATTGATTTTGTGTCGATATGCTTGAGCTAAAATCAAATACGTAATCATGATTTTGTTCGCGGGCCTTATAACTGGACTCTTGGTTTGAAGTATCGCCGGTTCTGTGAGCGATAGATTCGCATATATCCAGAAAAGATTTACTTATTTTCTTAGCTCAAATGTCGATCCTCAAAATAGGCAGGTAGGATGGCAGAATCAGCAAGCATTGATTGCTGTAGGATGATGATGATTCCTAGGGAAATGATATGGAAAATGACTTCAAAAATTCTGATTCATCCCTGAGGCGCAGAGTGATTTCGTCTTCGCTGCATTCTCTGAAGAGATAGGATTTGTCTGAAATATGGCGCTTCTCGGCCTGTATTTCTATCTTGCGTATTATTTCCTTTCGCGTTTGCGTCATGTGAGAGACGAGTATGGAAAGATGATTGGTGTCTGAATCATTTCGTTGATTATGATTCAGGTTTTTGTAAATATTTGAGTGAACATTAAAATCATACCAAATACCTGATTGACGCTCCCGTTTGTGAGTTATGGAGGTACGGCACTGATGGTGAATCTGATTGAAATCATGCTCCTTTATAAGATACTTAAGAATAGATAAAAGCTCACCCCGACTATTCGGGGTTCGCGATAAAAGCCCTTTGGGCGATAAACGCTTCGCGATAAAAAGATAAAGTTTTACTTCAGCTATTTGTTATGAGAATTTGTGTCGATAAAAATCATCTTTTGGTGATTGAAAACGAAAACATCCCCAAAGTCAAAGAATTTTCACAGATCGTGTGAGGATATGTTTTTTCTGATTTCGATAAAGGAATATTGGTGCGACACAAAAAACAGATCAAGATAGTGAATCTGAAAAACCTTGGTGACGGAATGGCTGTGTTTTATATCAAGCCTGAGAAAGATATGGTATATTGAGCCTTGGATAAGCCATCCTTTGTCGCGTGACTATGCAATTTCAGCGCGTTCGATGAGGAGCAGGGGAATACCTATTTTTTCATCCCAAAATTCCGCGATGATGACCTGGCGCACATCAATAAGATATTAAAAAAATTGGGCATAGACGTCAGTCTAGAAAAAACTGTCAAATGAACATGCGTCGTGTGAAATATTGAAAAACCAGCACCGAATAGTCGGTGTGATTTCGTCAGTCAGATATTTGCATTCGTTCTGCTCTATGGGAAGCTGGATATCAAAAACCCTGCTAACCGTGATAGCAGGGCAGGTGCTGAGCTCGTTTCCTTCAAATTTCATTTACCGCTTTTCGGTGCATATTTGATGCAAAAGGAATATCTGGATAGGGCGATAGATGAATTGAAAGCGCAATGATTTTTTCTCAAAAAAGATATTTTGGTAAGTAAAGACGGCATCATCTATCAAGTCAGCTGCAATGATTATGAACTTCTGCAGGCATTCGCAAAAATCTACGAACCTATTGAAAAAATCACTAAGATTCCTAAATATGAGCAAAACTTGGAAGCGAAGAAAGCATTGTTGGAATTTGTAAAAAATGATAAGCAAGTTCCAATGGATTGAAAGGAGGAGGTGATTAATGCTATTGAGCGTAGGACTGTTAAACTTTTGGTTAAATAATCATCCTTGAAGTCTTTAGTCGATAGTCCTTAGTCTTTAGTCCATGCTAACGACTAAAGGCCGTAAGGCAGTTACTAAAAACTATTAGCTGTTTTGAGGGATTGGTGTAGTGGTAACACGACGGTCTCTCGCTCCGCTTTAGCGGAGTCCCCACGCTTAAGCGTGGTTCGAACCGCAATCGATTTTATATTTAACATGATGATGTATTACGTTTATATTTTGAAAGGAAATAGATATTATTGTTGATGTACGAATGATTTGAAAAGAAGATTACAAGAGCATAGAAGATGAAAGACTATAACTACAAGAATTTTTAAAATACATAATCTTGTTTGATACTATATTGTTTGAACTCAACAAGAAGCTCAAACATTAGAGAGAAAAATAAAAGATAGCGGACATATTGAAAGGTGGACAAAAAATGTAGATTTTGTTTGAGTTAATGAGGGATTGGTGTAGTGGTAACATGACGGTCTTCGGAACCGTAGTCGTGGGTTCGATCCCCTCATCCCTTGAATTCAACTAACATGAATAATGATAAAAAATAGTTGACGGTCTCTCGCTCCGCTTTAGCGGAGTCCGAACCGTAGTCGTGGGTTCGATCCCCTCATCCCTTGAATTCAACTAACATGAATAATGATAAAAAATAGTTGACGGTCTCTCGCTCCGCTTTAGCGGAGTCCGAACCGTAGTCGTGGGTTCGATCCCCTCATCCCTTGAATTCAACTAACATGAATAATGATAAAAAATAGTTGACGGTCTCTCGCTCCGCTTTAGCGGAGTCCGAACCGTAGTCGTGGGTTCGATCCCCTCATCCCTTGAATTCAACTAAGAACTAACAGTTAACAACTAACAATGAAAAGAAAGATTAGCGAAAGCTGATTTTTTTTTGTTGTGGAAAATTTGCAAAATTTTGCATTTCGGATATAATTGATATGGAGGTTTTTGAAAACCTATTTATTGCAATCATGTATTCATGGCAAGCAAACAAAAAAAACTTATTACGATTCTTGAAAAATTGGCTCCGTATCGACCTTCGGCTGAGGGGTTGATAGCTTTGTTATCTACCATGGAAGTGGAGGATAAGATTTTGGAAAATATCATAAAACTTATAAACTCATCAATCAAAGAATTGAAAACTACAAAAAATAAAGCAAAAATGCAACAAGTGATGAAACTGCTTGAAAAGATGGAAAAGGATACAGAAAAAGAACATTCAGAAGCTGACAAAATTCTTTTAGATTTGTAAAATGAGGCATGGCTGGCCCAGAACAACTCATAGATAAACTTGATACCGAGCATGATAAGCTTGTTTCTGTTGATGATCTTGAAAAAAATATCGGTAAGTTGGTAGTCGATAAGAATATTAATGAGCTCGAAGAACTCGGTCTTTTGCTGAAACAAAAAGATGATAAAATAGAATCCGCTTTCCAGATAACTGACAATTCGAATATCTTGCGAGACCTCTACGTAAATTTATCAGAACAAGCTGAAGAGCTTACTGCAAATCAAGAAAAAATAATGCAACTTTGTTTGTATGCTGGCTTAGATGTTTTGCAAGCTGAAGAAGAAACTTTGATTTCTGTTGGTAAGGCTATTCAGACTTTTGATGGATCTGTTGCCGTACCGACAGAAAATCTTAAAAAGCACGGATCAAAATCAAATGTCGGCATTCATCATGGTAGTGGTGTCAAAACAAACCTGAATGCCGATCCTTCAATTTTTGGTGGGCTCAACCAAGCAATAATCTCAGACATTTTCAGCGATATGACGCAGATTAATCCTTCTGCAAAAAATGACATTACAGATGCAGAAAAAGAAATAATCTATAAATGCAACTATGAGTCATGGCATTCATTAGATAATGCCATAAGCTCATGTGACTTCTTTAAGCAGACGCTGACTAATGATATAAAAAATGAACGCAATAAAGTAGTAGCCAATCAATTATTTGATCAGATTACAGATATTGAAACACAGATAAAATCAATTATTTCAAAGAAAGAACATCTTAATAAACTTTTGGAAGAGAAGATACCATTGGACCAGCTTCTGATGGAAGTGTGATTGCCGCAAGTGAAATGACTATCACTACAAAAGTGAATGACCATTACAAAACGTGAATGAAAGCTGATAAATACATGAAATTGAACACAAAAAACTGTTTTCAATTATCACATACAAAATGGTGATGTACATATATCTTTAGGTTATTCTGATGGTATATGATATACGGTTGCATGATATTTCCAGCATTCTTTCAATCCTTTATTTGGTGGTCAGCATCCGCTCCATGAAAAAATAAATGAATTTTATAACAATCTTTGACACAAATGAGATATCAGCAAAGACTTACGTGAAGTAAATAGTTTGGACGAAATTTGATTATCAGAACGTGCTAAAAAGTTATTAACTACTCCGCTCAATAATTGATTTCTAGATTTTCCATATGATTTGTCACAAGAGAATATTTTTATGATGATATACATACTAACTGGTAAAATAAAGATAAAAGAAGATGCGCAACTCATCAGTGTCAAAGACATCCAATCCATTGATCTTAGAAACCATAGACTTACCTCTCTCCCCCCTGAAATATGAAATTTGAGTAATTTACGAGTTTTATTTTTGAAAAATAATCAACTTACCTCTCTCCCTCCTGAAATATGAAATTTGAGTAATTTAACATATCTTTACTTACAAGATAATCAACTTACCTCTCTCCTCCCTGAAATATGAAATTTAAAGAAATTAAGAAATTTTTCTTTAGATAACAATCAACTAACTAGCTTGCCTGATTTGAGTCATTTAAGTGCCTCTATCCTTGATGTAAGACATAACTTTTTGCCTTATAGCGAAAAACTAAAAGTTCCGGATGGTGCTGATTTTTCGCCACAAATCTGAGAAGAAGAAAATGTAAAAGAATGAGGAGATAATGGAGAATGAATGCACTGGGATGTGTCAGATTTATTTGAGTGACAACAGTGAGAATACAGAGACAATATGAGATGAACATGAAATCCTGCAAACAAAATATTGTCAGCCATGCCTTGAGTATCAGATTTATCTTCTTTTGACTATGAGATAGGCAATGGAATGCCTTGATCCAAGGATAAATTGAATCCTGTGCTTATACAGTCTATAAAATCATCTTTGTGTGATAATTATCGTGGGGCGATATTTGATGTGCAATATGATAGCAAAACTAATACAAGCTCAAAAGTAAAAATCGAATGAAAATACAAAAAGGCACATATAAAAAATGTAGATTCAGAAAATGCCGAAGTCCATACTATGACATTATGACGTTTGAAGGCAGGGACTCATCAGATCATCCTTCCGCTGGGCGCGAGAATAGTAGACAAATGAAAATGAGATTATACGATGAAACAAGATAAAAAAACTTGACTCTATAAAGTTGTCGTTCCAGAAAAAACCTTTGTTGATGGCCTCACTTTACAATTTGTTGTGGAGCAAGAAACACATGGATATGAGAAGGATCGCACACTCGATAAATATAAATATATTTTGCCTAATATCTGACCAAACTTTGAAGAGTGATCTTCTGTTGCCGATAAGGCGTCAGCTATCAAGGTCCGGATGCAGGATAATAGTTATTATGGTTTCGATACTGAATTTGATAACCAATTGTCGCAATACAAATCAAATCCTGTGGAATACTGCCAAAAAATGTATGAGGAGTGAATAAAAAGATATGAGGGTAAGATGATGATGATATGCAATCAGTCTGCTTTATTTACTACACTTTTGCTCAAAAAAAACTGAATACCAGCAAGGGTCGCCGTATGAATACCTTGAGATTATCAAGTATCTTGACCATGACATGCTCGGACAGAGTATCGAGATGGAGAGGAGCGAAAAAAACTGGATGCTACCCCAAGTGAAAAGCCTCCAGAGCGTGTGGCACAAGAAATGTATGAGAGACAAAAAATCATCGAGAATCGGATACAAGAAAAAATCCGCAATGATAAAAAAGCAGAATTTAAGAGGATTGTCTGAGACTTTGATGCCTTGCCTGAAGTGATAAAGAATAAAGTTAATTTTCAACAATATATCGAAGAACTAAATTTTGAAAATATACCTATCACTACGGAGCAAATTACTGCCGTCATAGATATGATTTCTCTCAATAGAAAAACTTCTGGAATAAGATTTCTGTCTTTATCGTGAACTTGAATCACAGATCTGCCACCTAATATCTGGAAATTGAAGAATCTGGAACTTTTGGATGTCAGCAACACTGATATGGCATCATCAAATCATTATAAATTACAATCATTGAACAACTTAACGTCTATTTCGGCGCCAGAAAGCCGGCATAATGATCCGACTATGCCTAAAGAAATAAAAAATATTCTCTTGCTGCAGGAGATCGTCATAAAAGAACCAAAAATCAGTTGATAAGTAAGAATTAGTCATTGTGTTTTTTTGTATGAGTAAAAAAATAGTAAAAAAGAATAAAATTGGCTCCTGTCCCGCTAAAGCGGGATAAAGAAAAGCTGATTTTTTTTAATCCGTATAATCTTGAAAAAGGTGATGGATTTGTTATAGTTTAGACCGATATATACATACACGTGCGTACTTACAAAAAAATCTTACTAGTGAAAAGTAATCTCATTTATTTTTTTTTGTTTTTCTGATGAAACTTATCGTCGTTACGGGTGG
>Ga0210049_1001672_pt1 | contig 20965 bp, 22 predicted proteins | sample CryGeyCG2014_300_2_FD_183964 | JGI IMG/M metagenome (GOLD analysis project Ga0210049, IMG submission 183964) | Groundwater microbial communities from aquifer - Crystal Geyser CG06_land_8/20/14_3.00 (SPAdes) (version 2) | ecosystem: Environmental > Aquatic > Deep subsurface > Groundwater | place... | reverse complement strand
TAACAGGGGTAAAGGTCGGAGATAGAATTGTAAATTTTTTCCAATAAGGTAAAATAAAACAAAACAACCTTATGGCAAGCCCCGTTAGAAATTACCAATTAACGGGGCTAATAAAAATTAATTATTAAAAAACATATGACAAACCAAATTTCTAACGGGGCAAAGAAAATTTTATTAGTTGAAGACGAGGAGATTATGATTAATCTCTTGCAAAGAAAATTAACCAAGGAGGGTTATGAAGTTTCTATTGCCAAAGACGGAGAAGAAGGATTAAAATTAATGAAAGAAATAAAACCCGACCTCATTTTGCTTGATATTATTATGCCTAAGATGGGAGGATTTGAGGTAATGGAAAAAATGAGGGAAGTCCCCGAATTAAAGAGAATCCCGGTAATTATTATTTCCAATTCTGGCCAGCCAGTGGAACTTGACCGGGCCCAAAAATTAGGAGCCGTAGACTGGTTAATTAAAACTGATTTTGATCCTCAGGAAGTGATTGAAAAAGTTAAAAAGCAAATTCCCACCACTGAGGAATTCATTAAAGGTATCTAAAGCCGAGCCAATATCCTAAATTAATAATATGGCGAAAAAAATTTTAATAGCAAGGATCTTTCACTTAGCGAGCAAAGCGAAGATGAAAAAGAGGACAAATTCCTCTTTGCTCGTTCAAGATTCTTTTTATCAAAATTTATTATGAAAAAAATTTTAATTATTGAAGACGACAAATTCCTCCGGGATTTAATTGCCAGAAAACTTGTGAGCGAGGGATTTGATATCTCTGAGGCGATAGATGGAGAAGAAGGCGTTAAAAAAGTAACAGAAGAAAAACCAGATTTGGTTTTACTTGATCTTATTTTGCCAAGTATTGATGGATTTGAGGTTCTATCGAGGATGAAAGGAGACCCAAACTGCGCCTCAATTCCAGTGATTATTTTGTCTAACCTGGGCCAAAAAGAAGAGGTTGAAAAGGGCTTAAAATTGGGAGCGATTGATTATTTAATTAAAGCTCACTTTACTCCGGGAGAAATCATTGAAAAAATCAAAGCCGTATTAAAATAAAAGCTATGCCCGAATTACCGGAGGTGGAGACAATTCGACGGCAGTTGTCCAAGAAGATTATTGGCAAGAAATTAAACGACAAAAAAATCGCTGGCCTACGACGAAGAGCTAAAATCCTGATTATCGATTTTGCCGATGGTTCTAGTTTGGTTATTCACTTGAAGCTTACGGGTCAGTTGATTCTTAATGGCGAACCTTCACGATACACTCGGAAGGTTTTTAATTTTAACGACGGTTCCAGATTATTATTTAATGACGCTTGGAAATGGGGTTGGTGGAAAAAAGTTAAAAATACGAGACAAATAGAAAGTCAGTTCGGTCCCGAGGCGCTAGAGATTGATTTTTTAACTTTTAAAGATAAGTTAAAACAACACCCTCGCGTCAAAATAAAACCTTTATTAATGGACCAAAAATTTATTGCTGGCATCGGTAATATTTATTCCGACGAGATTTTGTTCGCGGCTAAAATTAATCCGCTACGAAAGGCGGGGATGTTGTCTAATGAGGAGGTTCGACAAATTCATCAAAATATTAAAAAAATTTTAAAAGGAGCTATTCAATATCGCGGGACCACCGTAAAAGATTACCTTGATGTTTATGGTCGTCAAGGTGGTTATGGTGGTCACCTTAAAGTTTATGGCAAAGAAGGAAAAAAATGCAGCCGTTGCGGTACAATTATAAAAAGAGTAAAATTAGCTGGAAGGTCAGTTCATTTCTGTCCCAAATGTCAACCGGTTTAAAGGTCGAAAAATAAAACTTAATAATTATATTAAAATATGACTTTGACCATCACTGAAATTCTTTGGGGAATAGATGCGATTTTAGCTTTAGTTTGCGGGGTGAGGATTTATCAGGGCTACAAAAGAACCAACGATAAAATGGTAGGAGACTACGCCAAATTCTTTATTTTCTTTGGGACAGGGTTTGTAGTAGCCACTATTGCTGATCCCATAATTGAGGATTTATTTTTTGTAAAGTTGCTAATTACCATTTCTTTGGCTGCCATATTTTTAGGAATGGCTTACTTAGCTAAATTGGCTGTTGCCTTAACTTATCCAAGACTGGAATGGAAAGTATTTTGGCTAGCAATTCTGGCCAATATTGCTACGGTATTCGCTAATGTAAAATATTATTTACTTTCTCCCTACCAGTCTCCTTTCTTGGATCCAAAGACCGGAATTTTCGTTGTAAATTTTCCAGTGGTAGTTTCTTTTTTGCTTACCCTGGCAATTGTAGGACTGATGATTGTTCCTGGTATTATTTTTATCCGAAAGGCTCTCCGATCCGAAGATAAAACAGTAAAGACTCGGGGAATGCTTTTAGGGTTGGGAATAATTCTTTTTGCCGTTGGAGCAATGGCTTGTGGAGCGGGCAAAACTGTCTTACCAATGCAAATTAGCCATTTGTTTATTGCCGGTGGTTACCTTCCCTTTTTGGTTGGCTTATTTTATGTTGTTGAGAAGAAGATACCCGAAGCCATTCCCACCGTGGAAGTTTTTTCTGCTGCTGCCCCAAAAATCAAGTGGTAATTGATTGAAATTCACCCCAAGTTTAAATGGGAAATTATTCCTAATTTGTTTTATGATTATTTTTCTTTACGGCTCTGACACTTATCGGTCAAGGCAGAAATTAAATGAGATAATTGAGCACCATAAAAAGGTCCACAAGAGTGGATTGAATTTAAAATTTTTTGAAGGAGAAAGCTTAAATTTCCAGGACTTTAAGGATGAAATTGAAACCATCTCAATGTTTAAAGAGAAAAAACTAATGGTTTTGGAGGGAATTTTTCTTAATCAGAAATTTAAAGAAGAATTTTTGAAAGAAAAGAAAAAGATTGCCAATTCTAAAAATATTATTTTATTCTATGAGAAGGGAGAAATAAATGAAAACGAGCAATTTTTTAAATTCCTTAAAGAAAATTCAAAATCTCAAGAATTTAAACTTTTAGAGGGTGAAAAATTAAAAAACTGGGCAAAAAACGAATTTGAAAATTTTGGAGTAAAAATCGACCCAAAGGCTTTAGAAAAATTACTGGAATTTGTTGGCAATAATCTCTGGCAGATGACAAATGAAATTAAGAAATTAGTTAGCTACAAAAAACCCACTGTTTGCTCACCACACCCACACAGCATACAGGAAATAAAAATTGAAATAGAAGACATTGAACTTTTGGTAAAACCAAAAATTGAAACTGATATTTTTAAAACTATTGATGCGATAGCTACTAAAAACAAAAAACAAGCTCTTTTTTTAATTCACAAACATTTAGAAAAAGGCGATACCCCCCTCTATCTTCTCTCAATGATTAATTTTCAATTTAGAAATCTTTTGACAATTAAAAGTTGCATTGAAAAAAATATACCATATTATTCTATTTTGAAAATGAGTAAATTACACCCCTTTGTGGTTAAAAAAGGCTGGCAGCAAGTAAACAAATTTACTTTCCAAGAATTAAAAAAAATCTACCAAAAAATATTTGAGGTAGACCTTAATGTAAAAACTGGACGAATAGACTCTCAGACAGCGTTGGATTTATTAATTGCAGAAATTTAATTTTTACAAATTCTTATTGATTAATTTAGTTATACGAGCTTTCTTTCTACTTGCTGTGTTCTTTTTAATTACTCCAATTTTAACCGCCTTATCTAAGCTTTTGTAAACTTGAGGTAAAAGTTTTTTCGCCTCTTCAATTTTTTTTTGTAAAATTAAACTTCTCACCTCTTTTAAGCGGTCTTTCATTTTTTTCTTTTTTTGAAGATTTCTAACTCGGCGTCTTAAACTCTGATTAATGGCTCTTTTGGCAGATTTTGTTATTGGCATATATCTTATTCTTATCAGATTTTATTTTTTTAATCAAGTCTCTGATTTCGACCGCCCTTTCAAAGTTCAAGTTTTTAGCCGCTTCTCTCATTTCTTTTTCTAAACTCCACACCATTATTTGTAAACTGGTGCGAGGTAAAAGTTTCTCATCTCTAATCGCCCAAAAGTCGGAGGCAGTTTCCTTCTTCTTCAAGGCAAACGACCAATCTCTTATTGGTTTTAAAATTGGTTTTGGGGTAATATTATATTTCCGGTTGTATTTTTCCTGAATTCTCCTCCTTTTTCTTACTTCATCTATTGCTGATTTCATTGATTTTGTAATTTTGTCAGCATATAAAATAACGTGACCCTCAGTATGCCGCGCTGCTCGGCCCATTGCCTGAATTAAAGTAGTTTCTGATCTTAAAAACCCTTCTTTGTCAGCGTCCAAAATTGCTACTAAAGCCACTTCTGGCAAATCCAACCCCTCCCTTAAAAGATTAATGCCTACCAAAACATCATATTTCCCTTCTCTTAAATCTTTTAAAATTTGAGGTCTCTCCAAAGTTTTAACCTCAGAATGAAGCCATTGGGTTTTTATCTCTTCCTCAGCTAAATAATCAGACAGGGCCTCAGCCAACCTTTTGGTTAAAGTTAATACTAAAACCCTTTGTTTCTTTTCAACGCGTTTTTTAATTTCTTTAATTAAATCTTTTACTTGATTTTTTATTGGTTTTACTTCAATCAAAGGTTCTAATAATCCAGTTGGCCTTATTAATTGTTCGACAATGTATCTCTTTCCAGCTTTTTTTATTTCCTCTTCGGCTGGGGTAGCCGAAACATAAACTACCTGATTTGTCCTCTCTTCAAATTCTTCAAAAGTTAAAGGTCGGTTGTCGATTGCCGATGGCAAGCGAAAGCCATATTCAATTAAAGTTTCTTTTCTAGCTCGATCTTGATTAGCCATAGCGTGGAGTTGAGGTAAGGTCATATGGGATTCATCAATAAAAATTAAGAAGTCTTTAGGAAAATATTCAATCAAAGTATAAGGAGCTTTTCCTGGTTTTCTAAATTCTAAGTGCCTTGAATAATTTTCAATTCCATGGCAATAACCAGTTTCTTTTAACATCTCTAAGTCATAATTTGTTTTTTGCTCTAATCTTTGAGCTTCTAACAATTTCTTTTCTTTTCTTAGTTTTTTTAACTGATCTTGAAGCTCCAATTTTATATTTTCAGTGGCAATTCCTAATTTTTCCTGAGGAGTAACCCAAAAATGAGCGGGATAGAGTTTGTAGGCAGTATTTAGTATTTTGTATTTAGGGGATAACGAGGCTGGTGAAATTAAAACCTTATCAATTTCATCGCCGAAAAACTCTATTCTTAAGATTTCCTTGCCGGTCACTAAATAAATATCAATAATGTTTCCTCTGACTCTAAAAGTTCCTGGTTTAAAATCAATATCATTTCTTTGATATTGGAGAGAGGTTAGATGAGACATAAAATCTCTCCTCTTTATTTTTTGCCCCTCTTTTATCTCCAAAGAAACCTTTTGATAGTCTTCAAGAGAACCAATGTTATAAATACAAGAAACTGAAGCGACAATAATAATATCGTTTCTGGTTAATAAATCCTGGACAGCCGCGTGTCTTAATCTATCAATTTCCTCATTAACTTTGGCATCTTTTTCAATATAGGTGTCAGTTTGAGGAATATAGGCTTCGGGCTGATAGTAGTCGTAATAGCTAACGAAGTAATGTATGCCACTCTCGGGAAAGAATTCTTTAAATTCCTGAAATAATTGTGCACACAATGTCTTATTTGGAGAAATAATAAGAACTGGCTTTTGGATTTTTTCAATAACCTTCGCCATGGTAAAAGTTTTTCCCGAACCCGTCACTCCCAAAAGTACTTGATGGCGAACTCCACCTTTTAAGTTCTTCACCAATTTCTCAATTGCCTGTGGCTGGTCCCCGGTCGGCTTAAATGGAGATTCTAATTTGAACATGTTAAAATTAAATTATGAAAGAGTCAATTAAAAAATTTATTCCAGAACCCGTTTTGAGTCTCTATCACTTTATTTTAGCATTTTTAGGAGCAGTGATTTATAGGTTCCCTTCCAGAAAAATGAAAGTAATTGGAGTGACCGGGACTAATGGGAAAACGACCGTGGTAAATATGGCGACCAGAATTTTAGAGGAAGCAGGTTATAAAGTTGCTTCTTTGTCATCAATTAAATTCAAAATTGGCGATAGAGAATGGCCCAATACTTTAAAGATGACAATGCTAGGTCGTTTTAAATTACAGAAATTTTTAAGACAGGCAGTCAATGCTGGTTGCCAATACGCTGTTCTGGAGGTGACTTCAGAAGGAATCAAGCAATATCGTCATAAATTCATTGGTTTTGAAATTGCAGTTTTTACTAATTTAACTCCAGAACATATTGAGGCCCATGGAGGATTTGAAAATTATCGTAGAGAAAAAGGAAAACTTTTCCAAACAACCAAAAACATTCATGTTATAAATTTAGATGATGGAAATGCAAAATATTTTTTGCAATTCCCAGCAGAAAAAAAATATACTTATGGATTAAATCAAGGAGATATTAATAATAAAGAGCTCAAATTAAATCTTCGTCTAATCGGCAATTTTAATATTTATAATGCCCTAGCGGCAATTTGCGTAGGACTATCCCAAGGAGTTAGTTTAGATATCTGTAAAAGAGTTGTTGAAAAAATAGAAGGAATCCCAGGCCGAATGGAAGAAGTAATTTCCCGACCTTTTAAAGTTTTTGTTGATTATGCTTTTACTCCTAATGCATTGGAAAAGGTTTATCAAACTCTGAAGCCCCCGAAGGAAAGCCAGCTTCCTACGGGGCAGGCAAAAAACTCTCGAATGGTTTGCGTTCTCGGCGCTTGCGGTGGAAGTAGGGATAAATGGAAAAGGCCAGTTTTAGGGGAAATAGCGGCAAAATATTGCGATGAGATAATTATCACTAATGAGGACCCTTATAATGAAGACCCATACCAGATTTTAGCAATGATAAAATCTGGAATTTCCAATTTCCAACTTCTAACTTCCAATTTTTATGAAATTTTAGATAGACGGAAAGCAATTAGAAAGTCTCTAGAGCTAACCAAGCAAAATGATGTGGTAGTTATTACCGGCAAAGGCTGTGAGCCCTGGATTTGCATTAAAAATGGAAAAAAAATCCCCTGGGATGATAGAAAAGTAGTTAAAGAAGAATTTGAAAAATTAAAAGCTGTTTAATATGATTATTTCTATCGTTATTACTGTTCTTCTTTTGTTCTTTACCCTCATAATTTTTTTATATTTCATCTACGTCTTTTTTGCTTTAACAATCTTTCTCGGGGCCCCCTATATGCCTGCTCCTTATCCCAAAGTAAAGGAAATGCTTAACTTGGCTAATCCGGAACCAGGAGAAATTTTATATGATTTGGGTTCAGGGAATGGCCAAATTCTTATTGAAGCAGCAAAAAATTATGAGGTAAAAGTAATTGGAATTGAAATTAATCCTCTTTTGGTTTATCTTTCGCGAAGAAAAATTAAAAAGCTTGGTTTAAAAGACAGGGTAAAAGTTTATTGGGGAAATTTTTTAAAAAGAGATATTTCTGATGCTAATATAATAATTACCTATCTTACTCAAATGGCGAACAATAAATTAGAGAAAAAATTTCTTTCGGAATTAAAATCAGGGACTAAAATAGTTTCTTTATCTTTTACTTTTAAAAAAATCCCCCTCATTAAATCTAATTTTAATATAAGATTATATCAAATTCCTTATGCAAAAATTTAAAATTTTAGAACACAAAGCTGATTTAAAAATTAGGGTATTTGGCGGAACCAAGGAAGAACTTTTTACTAATGCGCTTTTTGGTATGGCTTCGGAAATGAAGGCAGAAATTAAAGAGCCAGAAGAAAAGGCTGAAAGAGAAATAAATATAAAAGCTGTCGATTTGTCAGCTCTTTTAGTTGATTTTTTAAGTGAAGCATTATATTTAAGCGAAGTTAATCAGGAGGTTTATCAGCAGATTCAATTTAAAAAATTTACTGATAAAAATATTGAAGGAATTTTAATAGGAAAAAAATTAAAAAGAATTGGAGTGGTTATAAAAGGAGTGACCTATCATGATTTGGATGTTCATCGAAAAAAAGACAAAGCCTGGGAAGCAACTATATTATTTGATATCTAATCTTTGATCTTCTGAAGAAAATTGATAAAATAAAGTTAGTTGTTTTAAGTAGTTCTTTAGAATAAAGGAGGTGAGAGAATGTGGACTTGGTTTAAATCCAAGAAAGAGTCCAAAGATCCGCTATTCGGGTTCATTCAGGCCCAAAAGAAATATGGTAGAAAAGTGAGATATCCTGAAGGATTTATAAAAAAGCTAGAAAAAGAATATGGAGAAGGAATAGTTCAAATACTTGAGACTACCAATAATTTTTTAACAGAGATTCTGGATAAAAGGGTGAAGGTGCTTTCTCTGGTTCTTAATAGAAAAGAACCAGCAGCTTGGTTTAATAAACGAGATCCAACAATATTTGTTTTAAATTTCGGTGTTAATCCCTCCGACCCCCGGGCTCAAGCAGAAATTAGAAAGAGTGCAATAGAGAACCAAATGGTTGAGCCAAAGATTATTAATGTTAAGAGGGGGGTTTTGCCTGAAGTTGTTTCTTTCCCCAATTCTCAAAAATATTTTGAAGGAGCTATAACTTTAGCTCGGACCAAAAAGTTAGATGAAGCAATAGAAGCATGCAGAAAAGCTTTTGAAATAGACCCAAAGAATAAACAGTATCGTTATCAGTTAGCCCTGCTTTATCACCGAAGGTCCGATGAGGAAAGACGTTTAGAGGACAAATTAGATGACAGAATCGAAGCTTTAAATTTAGAGTCAGGGGATTTAGACATCGTTTACTTAGAGAAGACACAGGAAGCAAGAAGATTAAAACAAAATGTAATACAATTTTGATTCTGAAAGAGGAGAGATTTCACCCCATTCCTAAATTCTGGCATCATTGTTCAAACCCTGAGAAAGAAACGAAGGGGAAAAATAATTTTGAGCCGAAGGTCGCTTAAAAGGCGACCCTTTTTATTTTTTGAAAATTTAAGATAAACCCCGTTAAAAATTATCATTATTTTCTTTAATTATAAGGATTGAATTTAAATTTCTAACGGGGTAAAATAGAATATAATTATGCAAAAATCTGACTTCAAAAAAATTTCAGATTGGCTTTGGGAAATTCCAAAAAGTTTTAGGTCCGATATGCGAGTGCCAGCTCGGGCTTATGTTTCAGAAAAAATGCTAGAGGAAAGTTTTAAAGACAGATCGCTTGAGCAGTTAGTGAATGTTGCAACTCTCCCCGGGATTCAAAAATATGCTTTAGCAATGCCAGATATGCATGAGGGCTACGCTAGCCCAATCGGCGGGGTGGCAGCAATAAAAATTTCTGATGGAATTATTTCACCAGGCATGTGCGGATATGACATAAATTGCGGAATGAAATTACTAAAATCAGAATATTCGGAAAAAGAAATTAAACCCTATTTAGATAAATTAGCTGCTGAAATTCAAAATGAAGTTCCTTCAGGTCTTGGTCGGGGGAGGCAAATCAAATTAAGCATTGAGCAAATAAATAAAATTTTAGAAGGCGGAGCAAAAAGATTAGTTGAGCAAGGTTACGGCGGAAAGGAGGATCTAGAGAATTGTGAAGCTTCGGGAAGATTAGATTGGGCAGATAGCGGTGTAGTTTCTGACCATGCTAAAAATCGAGGGAGGGATCAGGTAGGGACTCTCGGAAGCGGTAACCACTTTTTAGAAATTCAAAAAGTCCAAGAACTTTTTGATGAAAAGATAGCTAAAGCTTTTGGGCTATTTAAAGATCAGACTGTAATAATGATCCATTGCGGCAGTAGAGGTCTCGGTCATCAGGTTTGCACCGATTATTTAAGAACTATGATTCCAGCTATGCAGAGATACGGTATAAAAGTACCCGACAGAGAATTTGCATGTGTCCCCTTCAGTTCTCCGGAGGGCCAAAGATATTTTGCCGCCATGGCTGCGGCTGCCAATTATGCTTGGGCTAATCGGCAAATGATCGCCCATTTTATTAGAAAGGCTTGGAGAAGTGTTTTGGGAGAAAAAACTTCGTCCTTGGTGGCATTATATGATGTTGCTCACAATATTATTAAAAAAGAAAAATATATAATTGATGGAAAAGAGGTTGAAGTAGCCGTCCATCGCAAAGGCGCAACACGAGCTTTTCCGCCGGGGCATCCAGAGATTCCAGAAAAACATAAAGAGGTTGGACAGTGCGTACTCATTCCAGGGAGTATGGGCACGGCGTCTTATGTTTTAGTTGGAACAAAAGAAGGAGAAAAGGCATTCTTTAGTACTTGCCATGGAAGCGGCAGAATAATGTCTCGCCACGAGGCAATGAGACGAGTTTCTGGACAGGAAGTAGTTAATGAATTAGAATCAAAGGGAATTATTGTTAAATGCTGGAGCGAAAGAGGGATTGCCGAAGAAGCGCCCATAGCTTACAAAAATATCGATAGTGTAGTTGAAGTAGTTCATAACGCCGGCTTATCAAAAAAAGTAGCAAAATTGGTTCCCTTAGCGGTAATTAAGGGAGAATAATTAAAAAAGCAAAATTCAAATTGCAAAATGCAAAATGAAAATATAAAATTTAAAATTCCCGAAATTCTAAAAAGCTTATTTTATGGTAGAAAAGAAAAGATTTCCGAAATCTATAAGGAAATTTATTCGTCAGGAAAAAGCTCGGATTTGCCGAGAAATTTTGGATTTAAATGAACAGGAAAAATTAATCAGTGAGTTATATCAAAAAACTTTAAATCAATATGCGAATTCAAGAAATTTACAACATAGCAATAAATAAAGGAATCGAAGCTGATTTCCGCGACAAAGAAGGGGTGGAAAGGTTTTTAAAAAGAAAAAAAGAAAAATTTGATAAGCTTTCTGAAAAAGAGAAAGAAGAATTTGATTTAGAATCATTAACAAATCCTTATTTAGATTCGCGGATTTTAAACATTAGCCAAGACAAAGAAATAAAAAGAATTTTGGTTGGTATTGATATTGAGCCAGCTGAAATTTTATTAGCAAAAGAAATTGGCGATATAGATTTAGTTATTTCTCACCATCCCTTGGGAAAAGGGTTAGCAAGTTTACATGAAGTAATGGAACTTCAATGCGATGTTTTAAATATATATGGGGTTCCAATAAATATTGCCGAAGGTTTATTAAAAGAAAAAATTTCAGAAGTTGCTCGCGGAGTAAACAGGGTTAATCATCAGAGAACGGTTGATGCGGCTAAAATTTTGGGATTTAATTTAATGTGCCTTCATACTGCCATTGATAATTTAGCGGCAAAATTTTTAAAAGATAAAATTGAAAAAGGAAACAGTTTAATAAGAATTGAAGACTTGTTAAATCTTTTAAAAGAAATTCCAGAATATAAAGAGGCCACAAAGTTTGGAGCAGGCCCTAAAATTTTTGTTGGTGACCCAGAAAGAAGATGTGGCAAAATTGCAGTAAATGAAATAACCGGAGGAACCGAGGGTTCGCCAAAAATTTATGAGAAAATGGCTATTGCCGGAATTGGAACAGTAGTCGGGATGCATCAGAGCGAAGAACACAGAAAAGAGGCAGAAGCCGCCAACATTAATGTCGTTATTGCTGGGCATATGTCTTCCGATTCTTTAGGAATGAATTTATTTTTAGATGAATTAGAAAAAAAAGGAATTGAAATAATTCCTTGTTCTGGCTTGATTAGAGTTTCTCGTTTAGAAAAATAGGCTCGAATCTTACTTCCAGAACTTAGTAGAGAAAATAACCGTCGAATAGATGGTTTTTTTATTGATGGAAGTTATTGATTATGGTATTATCCATTTAAGGAGGTGATGGATATGAAAGTTCACATCATCCGCAGGCAGGTGATTTCTGCTTGAGCCCATCGTTATAGGCTGGCCATTATTGGCTAATTTGGGGGAAGTCGAAAAGCCACCCCCACCCAAGGACTGAGTAAAGGGCTCGTGGGCTCGGAATATGAGCTCTCTTATTAACTAGAATACTTGGTCCTGCAGAAAGTCACCGGCAGTAGCCCAGAGTTTGTTCTAACAGGCTCTGGGCTATCATATTTTCACACAACAGGTTCTAACATCGTCCAACCAGGGGAGCAGGCTGGTGCTCGATTTGAGAGACCGAGAGGCCTAAAAATCGCCAAGAGGCGGTTTTTTTTGTAAAATAGAGGTGTATGCCCCGTTAGAAGTCCTTGGCATAAAAATTTTCCAAAATTTTTGTGCGTAGGGGAAAATGGGGCAATCCAATAAAGAAGTCTGTTAGCAAAAATTGTTTTACAGTTCAGCAAAAGCAGACTTCTAACGGGGTATGCGAACGGGAATTGCCACAGTTCCATTAGATTACGGGAAATGTCCAAGATGGCTTTTTGAGAGAATGAGAAAGTTAGCAAGGAGTATTATTTTGACCATAAGAGAAGAGTTTTCTCCGGAAGAGGTTTTACAAAGATTTTCCGACCCAGTTTGGTTTCAGAGTTTCGGTTCCGTTTTGGCTTTTGACTGGAATAGTTCTGGTTTAACGACAACAACAATGGGAGCCGTAAAATCCGCTCTTTTTGACATTCAAGACAGGCTTGGTATTTATGTTTGCGGCGGCAAAGGGAAAACTTCAAGAAAAACTCCGGAAGAAATTACAGCTTATGGAATATCCAGAGGTTTTTCATTTGTCCCAGATTTAATTTATGCTTCAAAAATGGCAGCAAAAGTTGATTCGGCTTTAATCCAAGATGGTTATCAAGTTTATCATCATAATTTTTTATTTACAAAGTCCGGCGAGTGGACGGTGATTCAGCAGGGAATGAAGACTGAAAGCCAAACTGCTCGCCGCTATCATTGGCTGTCTTCAAATGTTAATGATTTTATTGAAGAACCTCATTCTGGAATTATTTCTGATATAAAATTAAAACCTCTAAATTTGGTGGCAAAAGAAAGCAGAGAAAACAAAGAGATTTCCACTGAATTAGTAAAGGAAGAACCAAAGACATTTTTAAAGGATATGAAATTAATTTCTGAAAAATCGAATGTTTTAATTCGACAAAAAAGGATTTCAGGATTTGCCGAAATGGAACTTTACGATAAAGAATTTCACTGGCATCCGGTTGTTGAAGAAAAATTTGATTTGAAAAGGTTAGGGAAAACTATATTTTTTGCCAAAGAACAGAACCCACAAAATTTTGAGAATCTACTGTCTTTAAAAGGCATTGGACCAAAGACAATTAGGGCCCTTTCTTTGGTAGCTGAAATAATTTATGGCGCTAAACCTTCTTATGAAGATCCGGCAAGATATTCTTTTGCTCACGGAGGCAAAGATGGTACCCCTTATTTTGTAGAAAGAAAAATTTATGATAAAACTATAGAAGTAATAGAGAAAGGAATAAAAATGGCTAAAATTTCAAATAGAGAAAAAATTGAAGCCCAAAGAAGATTGTCTTCTTTTATCAAGCGTTAGCGAAGATGAAAAAGAGAGAATTCTCTTTGACTCGACCCTCGCCTCGCTCGGTGCCCAAAGAAGGTTAAAAGCCGTAAGGCTATGAAAAAATACTCCTCAAAACAAGCGAAAAAGGGGAAATTAGCCTTTAGAACTCCGAGCCGTTTTATCTATCAGAAATGTCAAAAGACAATCAGCAACAAAATCAGGAGGAAGTAGGATTTTCTCATCTTGGGGGCCAGTGGAGGGTTTTTATTGTTGAGGCTTTCTTGTTCTCTTTAATTTTAGGTTTAGGAATTTTTACCGGTCTTAGATTGAGCGGTGTTTTAGTGATTGAGGGGGTTTTCCCTCGTATTGAAATTTCTCCCATTTCTCCCTTTTCGCCCAATATTAAGATTCCTCTTTCTGGTTCCTCTCTTTCTTTAATCCAATTCCTCTTCTATTTTTTATTTGCCCTTTTATTTGTTTTTTTTATCTTTTTTGTTTTAAAGTCCAAAAGAATTAAAAAAATAATTTTAAAAATCCTCTTTGTTTTAACTACCGGCTTGGGCGGAATTCTTAGTTTGGGCGCTTGGCATATGGGCCCTATAATATTATTTGTAATTGGGTTTTTAATTTTTCTTTGGCTCCAAACAAAATCGATTTTGGTCCATAATTTACTTTTGATTTTAGGAATAGTTGGGATGGGAAGTGCTGTGGGGCTAAGAATTGAACCTTGGACAGGAGTGTTTATTTTAATGATTTTTTCGGTTTACGACTATATCGCTGTTTATAAAACCAAACATATGATAAAGATGGCAGAAGAGATGGCCGAGCAGGAGGCTATTTTAGCCTTAATTGTTCCTCAGAAAATATCAGATTTTCGGGAATCCTTAAAAGAAATTAGAGTTGGCGGAAAATTTTTAATTTTAGGAGGAGGAGATATTGCTTTTCCTTTGTTTTTTTGCGTCTCTTTAATACCTGCCGGAATTTTAAGTTCTTTAATTGTCGCCGTTTTTGCTTTAATCGGCCTTTTTGTTAGTTTTTGGATATTTACTAATCAAAAAGCACGCCAACCAATTCCCGCCCTGCCTCCAATCGCCCTCTTTTCAATAATTGGATTTTTAATTACTCTCCTTATTTGATATATTAAAGTAAGTCTTATGTTAGATAAAAAGCAAAAATATTTGCAAATTGCCTTAAATAGTACTTTGGAAGAAGCCCAGAGAATTATAAGTCAAATCCCCATAGATGAGAGAATTATCGTTGAGGTCGGCACTCCTTTAATTAAAGCCTATGGAAAAGAGGCAATTAGAAAAATAAGATTTTGGTGGGAGCAAAGAATTTATGGTTTTTCTTCAGAATCTTTTGAGTCCATACCAAAAATTACCGGTAGAAGTTTATTATTAGATTTATTGGTCAAATCTTTAGAAAAAAAGAGATCTCAAAAAAGAGAAACTAAAAAAATTGCTTTTACTTCTTACATTGTCGCTGATTTAAAATGTATGGATAGGGGGATGAGAGAAGTGGAGATTGCCAGGGAGGGAGGAGTAAACGCAGTTGTTGCTCTTGGTCAGGCTCCCATTGAAACTCTTAATGTTTTTATTGAAGATTGTGAGAAATATAATTTAGATTCAATGATTGATATGATGAACGTTGGATACCCTTTAGAAATTCTTCGTCAATTAAAAAAACCTCCCCAGGTTGTAATTTTGCATCGGGGAGTAGATGAAGAAACCTTTGATCCGGAATCAGAAATTCCTTATCATGAGATTCATCGGATCAAAGAAAATTATGATATTATGGTGGCCATTGCAGGTGGCGACACCTTTCAAGAAGTTCAAAGGGCAGTTTTCAACGACGCTGATATTGTTATAGTCTGGAAATCATTTTACGAAAGCACAGCTGAGACAGCAAAACTGGCTGAACAATTTCTAAAAGAAATTAGGTAAAATAAATTTATTCTTTCTTTTTTCTTTCAGTAATTAGAGATTTTATTCCTTCCAAAACCTCTACTGGTAAGGCAAAAATTACAGTTTTAGATGGATCGGGTTGAAGTTTATCAATTGTTTCCAAGGTTCTGAGAGACAATCCACCGGGAACAGCGCTGAGAATCTGGGCTGCTTTCTGTAAATTTTCCGCTGCCTTTACTTCTCCTTCGGCTTTGATAATTATTGCTCTTCTTTCTCTTTCAGTTTCGGCTTGGGCAGCCATCGCTCTTTTCATTGCCGCCGGCAATTCAATGTCTTGGATTTTAATTGCCGTAACGTCAATTCCCCAAACATTGGTTTCAGTATCAACCATCTTTTTTATATCAGCGGCTATTCTTTCTCTCTCAGTCAATAATGTATCAAGTTCCACCCCGCCTATAATATCTCTCAAGGCAGCTAATGCGTATTGAGAAACGGCATAGGGGTAATTCTCAACTTTCAAAACCGCGTCTTCCGCCCTTTCTACCTTAAAATAAACCACAGCATTTATCCCGACTGGTACATTGTCTTTTGTTATTGCTTCTTGTCTTGGAACATCCATCGTGGTAATTCTCATGTCTACTTTTATTATTCTCTGGATACCAACTAAAATCCAACGAAGTCCCGGAGTATAAGTTCCAGTATATTTCCCCAAAGTTAAAACTACCCCCCTTTCATATTGATTGATTACTCGTAGACCACCTAAGCCAAAAACTATAAAGAGGAAAATTAATACCCAATACCACATAATTTTCTAAAGTTATTCTGATTTATATTCCAGTCGACCATTTTAAAATTATATCACAAAAATGAAAAAAGACCACAGTTCACTTACCGCGTCCTCTCGCCTTCGGTGGACACCTGAAAGATTAAAAAAATTAAATCAAGCAATTAGAAATTGTAAAAAATGTCCTTTGTGGAAAACAAGAAAAAATGCTGTTCCAGGAGAAGGACCGGTTAATGCTAAAATATTTTTTTGCGGGCAAGCCCCCGGCTTTGAAGAAAATTTGACAGGCAAACCGTTTGTGGGCAGAGCAGGAAAATTTTTAAATCAACTTTTGAAATTGGCAAAAATAAAAAGAGAAAAAGTATTTATCACTAGCCCGATTAAGTGTTTTCCGCCAAAAAATAGAAAACCAACCAAAAAAGAAATCGAATCTTGCTTATCTTATCTAAAAAAACAAATTGAAATAATAAATCCTCAAAAATTTATTTTACTTGGCGAAGTAGCTTTTTCAGTATTTTTTCCAAATCAAAAATTAAAAGATTTTCGGGGGAAATGGCTAAAGAAAAATGGCAAAGAATATTTTCAAACTTATCATCCTGCTGCCGGTATTAGATTTCAGAAATTCAAAAAAATTTTAGAAAAGGATTTTAAAAAAATAAAGCAAACTATTAAAGATTTTTGATCATATAAGTATCCTTTAGCTTGTATTTGAGCCGACGAAAATATCCTCTTGCGCCGATGCCGGCGATGACGGTAATGTTTTTTAGGCCAAATTCCTTTTTGGTGATTTTTTCGGCTTCTTTAATTAATTTTTTTCCGAGACCTCTATGCTGGGGGGCGATTTTTTTAATTCCAATTGGGACCATTTCACCAAAAGTATGAACCTCCCGAATTATTACCGCATCTTTTAATGCCGGAAAGATGCAACGAGGTCTGACCTTATTACATTGACTTGGAATTCTAAGGCGAAGTAAGCTATAAAGTTTTTTCCTATTTTTGTTTTCAAAACTCAAAAAGATTTCTTTACCACCGGAAACTTGGTAATCTTGACGGAATAAATATAATTTTTCTTTTGGATTATAATTTTCTCTCACCTCTCGGCATCTAATACATTTACATTTCCAACCCTCATTTTTCATTTTTTCTATTAATATCTGGCGTAAATTAGAGATTTTAGCTCCACCTTCAATGATTATATGAGAGGGAATATCCCTTGTTATTCTCTGAATTCTGACATAATAAGGAATTTTCTTTTTGATTGATTTTATAAGATTGATTAATTGTCTTTCAGTATAAGGTTTATATTTTCCTGCTCCCCATAATTTATATAAAGGAGCTTCTTTCAAAAGGGCACAGGGATAAATTTTTAACAGATCTGGCTGAAAATCAGGATTTTTAAATAATATCTCAAACATTTTTTCATCCCTTTTCAAATCAGAACCCGGCAAATTTGGCATCATTTGGTATAAAACCTTAAATCCAGCGTCCTTTAAAAGTTTTGTAGCTAAAATTGTTTCTTTAACTCCGTGTCCTCGCAAATTCAGTTTTAAAATATCGTCGTAAATTGATTGAACACCTAACTCAACCATTGTCGCTCCCAATTCTCTCAATTTTTTAATCTCAGAAATATTGATAAAATCTGGTCTCGTTTCGATTGATAAGCCAACAATTTTATGTTTTACTTTTTCATTTAATTTTTGTGACTTTCGGAGATCGGAACTCCGAAAGTCATTACAACCCTCAAAACATCTTTTCACAAACCAATTTTGATACGGTTGCGGATAATAGCTCCAAGTTCCTCCAACTATTCTTAATTCAATTTTATCAGTGGGATGGCCTTCAGATTCAAGCATTTTAATTCTCCTTTTAACTTGCAAATAAGGATTATAATTTAATTTTTTGGCTCTTTCTACCGCTGGTTCACCAGAAACATAGCTTTTTGGGATGCCTTTTTCAATCGGACAATAAAGACACTTACCTGGACAAGGATAAGGCTTGGTTAAAACCGAAATATTAACGATTCCAGAAAGAGAACGAATCGGTCTAGTTTTAAGTAAGTCTTCAATTAGCGAGTTTTTACGAAGTAAAAATGAAGCTGAAGATGAAGCTTTAGCTTCATCGACTTTTTGGGATTTTTTAATCCTTTTATTTCGGACTAATTTATGATAAGCTTTTAATAGTTCAATATTACTCGGACAAGGAATTTTATATTTTTTTGAGATTTTTCTCTTAAAAGAAGCCAAGTCAGCCTGATTTTTCAATCGGCTTTTGATTAAGTTTTTAATTACAAATTCATTCATATTTGATATGGAAAGAAAATACGCTGAATATCTTTTAAAAAAGACTAAAGAAAATTATAACCTAATTGCTGAAAATTACACAAGAACAAGGGCTTTTATCCCAGAAGATATAAAAGCTTTGGGAGAATATACTTTTTCTGGAGAAAGAGTTTTAGATTCAGGATGTGCAAACGGCAGACTTTTTGGGGTATTAAAATATAAAAAGATAGATTATTATGGAGTTGATATTTCAGAAAGGTTGATTGAAATTGCTAAATCCACTTATCTTCACCCGCTACAAGTTTTTGCAAAGCAAAAATTTGGGCGGGCAAGGGCAAAATTCCAGTTAGCAGATGCTTTAAATTTACCATTTTCCGATAATTTTTTCGATAAAGTTTATAGTATTTCCATCTTACATAATATTCCCTCAAAAAGTTTCCAATTGCAATATTTAAAAGAAGCAAAAAGAGTTTTAAAACCAGAAGGATTTTTAATCTTGAGAGTCTGGGATTTTTGGAAAAGAAAGGTGGCAGCAAAATTAATTCTAAAATATACTTTTTTAAAATTGATTGGAAGATCAAAGCTTGATTTCTTTGATATTTTCGTTCCTTGGAAAAACTCAGAGGGCAAAGTTTTAATTGAGAGGTATTTTCACTGCTTTACTAAAAAAGAATTAGAAAATTTAGTTAGGGAAGCTGGATTTAAGATAAAAGAAAGTTGGCGAGTAGGCAGAGATCCAAGAACTAATATTTATTTAATAGCGGAAAAATTGTCCCCGTAGCTTAATTGACTTTAACCTACCCACCGACCTTTCCAGTCAAAACATGTTCTGGCTGGGCTCCTAAGCGTTCCGCACCAGAACGAAGTTCGGTGCGTGGCAAATAACCCTCCTTACCCCGTACTTTATGCGCCCATAGTTTAATGGATAAAACATTGGCCTCCGGAGCCAAAGATTATTGGTTCGACTCCAATTGGGCGTATTATGATAGTGCGGGGCGGAGGTTGAAACAAAGGTTCGATTCCGCCTGGGGACCTGCCGCCAATTAATCGCCCTATGGGCGGTTTTTTGACAAAGAACTTGATTTTTTAATAGAAGAAGTGTATTATTAAAGTAGAGATTGAGAGTTTGGATCTACAAATAGGTTTTTCCGTTATTATTGTTAGATAGATTAATAAACTATTTGCAACTCATAGCGATTAAGAGCTGTTTTTTATTTAAAAAATTAATAAAAAAATAATTATGTATCAAAGCCTTCAAAGATTTTTAAACAAGGAACATCCTCCAATAGCTACACCTCAGAAAACCACAAAAGAAGAATTTTTATCAGAACATAATAAATTGTCTCCCTTAGACTTGCGGGCTACAATATCCTTGCTTTCTCGTTTTAGAATAGATAAAGCATCGCTCTTTAAAAACGATGACTGGCCTATAGATAAACTTCGCAGGCCATTTATACTCTGGCTTACTTCTTTGCCATCAGGAGAAAAAGAAAATATTAAGAAGAAAAAAATATGACCCTTCGAGAGACTCAGGGTCATACTGAATTTATTGAAGTATGAAAAACTCACACAACTCAAATAAAAACAGAAACAAGGCAAGGCATCGCAGATTTTTGAAAAAACACAGAAATAAAAAATAATCCCTTGACTTTTTGTCGATAGTAAGCTTTTTTATTCCGCCAGACAAGTTTTAACAATGTCTGCTAGACGACACAGAAATTGGTACTGCTGCAGGATTGTGAAAAAAAGAAGCTTGACCCCGTTAGAAGTTCCCGATTTAAAGTCAGCTAGTGTAAAATTTTTGATGGGATGTGGATAACTATGACTTCTAACGGGGTTGACAAAAATTCTTGAAAAAATAATATAAAAGTTGAGGGGGTGCGAGATAAAATTCTCTAAGGACAAATAGTTTTAATGCTGGAGATTGTGGATCCTCTCTGAGTATTGTCCAATCGGAGTAAAAATTTTGCAGTCGAGAGCGATAGAACTACTCCCCCTCACTAAACCCCGTTAGAAAAAACTAGCGGGTTTTAGTTTAAAAGATAATCCTATTTTCTAACGGGGTAAAATTTGCTAATATATATCTATGCAGTACAAAATTGCTGTTTCTGGAGCAGCCGAGGTTGGTCATTGCTGTAAAGAGATTGAAAAAATATCTAAAGAAATTGGCAAGGCCATTGCTCGCCAAAAATGTGTTTTGGTTACTGGAGCGACAACCGGCGTTCCCTATTTTGCAGCTTTGGGTTGTAAAGAAGCCAATGGTTTTAATGTTGGATTTTCTCCAGCTACTTCTGAAGCTGCCCATTTAAAAACCTACAAACTTCCAGTAGACCCCTTTGATGTAATGATTTACACCGGCGCTGATTATGTTGGTAGAAACGTAATGATGACAAAATCGGTGGATGGAGTAATTATTGTCTGTGGAAGAATGGGAACCTTACATGAATTTGCTACTGCCTTTGAAATTCAAAAGCCCATTGGGGTTTTAGAAGGGACAGGCGGAACAGCAGATAAAATAAAAATCATTGCTACCGGGCCTCACCGTGGGATAAAAAAAATTATTTATGAAAAAGATCCTAAAAAATTAGTTGAAAAATTAATTAAGTTAATCGAAAA
>Ga0210049_1001665_pt1 | contig 21019 bp, 23 predicted proteins | sample CryGeyCG2014_300_2_FD_183964 | JGI IMG/M metagenome (GOLD analysis project Ga0210049, IMG submission 183964) | Groundwater microbial communities from aquifer - Crystal Geyser CG06_land_8/20/14_3.00 (SPAdes) (version 2) | ecosystem: Environmental > Aquatic > Deep subsurface > Groundwater | place... | reverse complement strand
ATCATAAGATATATGGGAAACTTTTAATATGAGCCCATAGCTTAACTTTTTACTCAACCAATTTCGATGACAATTAATTATGAACTATCAAGGAGTCGTTCGATGACAATATATATGACCTAATGCGCGGTAATCAGTTGAATCGGTCGAGTCGGTCAAACATGATATAATTAAACCATGAAAGTGCCAAAAAAACTGCAATCGGTTTTATGGTCAACCGACGTTTCAAAATTAGATCTTCAAAAAGATAAATACTACATTATTCATCAGATACTTTCTTATGGGATGATGGATGAAATTCATTGGGCATTAAAAAATTACTCTAAAAAAGAAATAATTGAAACATTTAAGAGGTCTTTTAAAGATTATCGAAGACAACGTTTTTATTTAGTCAAAGATGCCCTTTTAGAATTAAATGATTGGCATCCGGACGAGCGTTACTATGTCAAAAATACACCTAGAATTATTGGATAAAGAAAGACAAAAAGTTTTTGAAATATTATCCGTTTTTAAAAATAACGGATATTTAGGCGGAGGTACTGCATTAGCATTGCAAATCAACCATAGACGAAGTGAAGATTTTGATGTTTTTACTTTTCAACCGCTAAATAATAAATTAAAACTTAAGATTGAAAAAATATTTGGTCAGGTTAGTTTTTCATTGAATACCTCTGATCAAATTAATTTTAAAACGAAAGAGGGTATTAAAGTAACCTTTTTTTGGTATTATTTTAAACCAATTAGTGATTTGGTTAAAACAAGTTCATTGTCAATGGCTTCAATCGATGATATTGTTGCTGATAAGGCATATACAGTAGGATTTAGAGCTGTCTGGAGGGATTATGTTGATATTTTCTTATTACTAAAATCAGAAAATTATAGTTTGAAAAAAATTATTGAATTGGGAAGAAAGAAATTTCGGGGTGAATTTGTTGAGACACAATTTTTAGAGCAACTGAGATATTTTGACGACCTTCAAATTGTTCCGGTTGATTTTGTGAAAGAAAAATATAAAGATGAGGAAATAAAAAATTTTCTTCAAGAACAGGTGAGAGGGTATTTGAGAAATTTATAAATTATTAAATAGTTTTGTACGCGTAATTAACCTACTTATTAAATATCCAATTATTCCGCCTCCAACCACATCTAAAAAATAGTGGCAACCTAAATAGATTCTAGAATAACTAATTAAAATTGCCACGAGATAATAAAACCACCTTCTTTTTTTATCAAAAAATGTCAGAACGGTGGCCGAGGCGAAAGCAGTGGCGGCGTGGGCGGAGGGGAAGGAAAAATCGAGAGGACAGGAAAAAGTTGAAAATAGTTGAAAATGGTTATAAATAGTTGTAAATGGTCTATGACGCTGGAAGATGTTTTTTAGAACAATATCGGTAAGAAAAGCTGTAAATAAAAATGATAAAGAAAATAAAATAATAAATTTTTTATCACGCCTGCTTATTCCAGGGTTTTTTCGCTCTTCAAGAATTACGGCTATTAAGATAACTAATATCCAAATTAATATAGAGGAACCTTTTAATGAAAAAAATGAAAAAAAATAATCAAAAAAAATATTATGAGGAAAAATATAGCTTAAAAATTGGGTAATTTTGTTGTCAATTATTAATAGATTGGACATAACTTAAATTGTACTATAATAATACAATTGATAATTGTTGATTGCTAATTGTTAATAGAAGTATGGCGACGATGAAATTAAAAGAACTTACGGCTTATAGTGTAGCGGTTGAATTATCAGCATTTGTCTGGAAAATAGTTAATGCATGGGATTGGTTTAATAAGAAAACACTTGGAAGCCAATGGGTAGAAGCAACTGATTCAATAAGTGCGAATATTGCTGAAAGATTTGGAAGATTCCACAAAAAAGATAAAGTCAAATTTTATTATAATGCTCGAGCAACAGTTTATGAATCAATCAATTGGAAAGACAAAGCATCAGAAAGGAAATTAATTTCTGAAAAAGAGAATAATTTTATCTCAGATCATTTAGATAAGCTACCAAAAGAAATAAATAACTTAATAAGTTTAACGATGAAGAATTTGAAGTATTAAAATCAAAATTGTCAATAGTTAATTATTGATTGTCAATTGTTGTGAATCAATTAACAATTAGCAAATTATTAATTAGCAATTATTATTTTTCAATTATCAATTAACCATTAACAATTAACAATTAACAATGATTTCTACAATCATCTTCGACTTTGACGGAACAATAGCTGATACGCTACCTTTTAGTTTTAAAAAATTTCTTGAAATAGCTCATCTTCTGAAAATTGACGACTTAACTGATAAGGAAATTATCAAAGAAATAAGATCAAAAAGTTATCAGGAATTACTAAAGGGGAGTTTTAAAAGAGCCTGGCTGAAGATTCCATTCGTTATTAATATTGTAAAAAGTATGCAGGTGGAATTGGAAAAAGAAATGTCGAATATCAAGTTTTTTCCCGGTATCAAAAAAATTCTTTTTGATTTGAAAAAAAATGGCTATAAACTTGCTATTATTTCTTCAAACAGAATAGAGAACATTGATAAATTTATAAAACACAATGATCTTGATATTTTTGACTTTGTTCATGGGAAAACCGATCTTTTTGGTAAGGCGGGCTACCTTGGGAAGTTTCTTGATGATTTTGACTTAGATAGCTCAGAAGTTATTTATGTAGGCGATGAGATCCGAGATGTTGAAGCCTGTAAAAAAGTTGGGATAAAAATAATCGGGGTGACCTGGGGTCTTCATACTCCAGAAGCTTTACAAAAAGCCGGCGTAGATTATATTGTGAAAAAACCTTCGGAAGTTTTTAAAATCATAACACCTTAGAGCGTCCTATCCGACCGACGTACAACCTCGGAGGTTATGCAAGCTTGGCAGAATTATGAATAGATATGGATTTTATTTTTTCCATTGATTACTTTAAACTTATTGAAGTTGGCTTTGAATTTTAAAGGGTACATATAGCTGACAACAGAAAATTTTGATACTTGATTTTTAATATTTAATATTGTTTTCTCTAAAAACCAGGGGGAGATGTAGAGATAGAAGGTTGTAGAGACGCAAAATTTTGCGTCTGTACATTGGGTATAGCGGGAAAAATCCATTTTAAAAATATCATCCTGAACGATTTTAATGTTTTTTTTATTTGGATGAAAGAGTCGGCGGAGATGTAGAACCAAGATCAAAATAGGATTAATCTCGATGGCAATAAATTTCGTATTTAATTTTTTTTGAAACGCTTCTGTTGCTGAGGCAAAAATCACTATTCCATCTCCAGCCCCAAGATCAATGACTGTTTGGTTATTTTTTAAACTCAAAGCTTTGACAATTAGTGGCATATCAACAGGCTGGGAAGGGAAGTAGGGGATAGGTGAGAATTTTTTCGAAGAAAAAATAAATATTATAACGATTATAAAAATTATAAATATTATAAAAAATCCCATTGACTAATTCTATCAGTTCTTGTTAATATTAGGACGGTTTAAATTTATTTTTTTTAAATTTAATATGATCAAACTAGTCATCGGTAGCCAGTGGGGGGATGAGGGGAAGGGCAAGATAGTCGACTTGATGGCGGAGAAAGCTGATTTTGTTGTCAGGTTTCATGGCGGTAATAATGCCGGTCATACCGTCGTTGTCAATGGGAAAAAATTTCCTTTTCACTTAATTCCTTCAGGAATATTACAAAAAAAACCAACTGTTATTATCGAAGCGGGTACGGTGATAGACCCGGATGTTTTATTGGAAGAGTTTGATATTTTTGAAAAGATGGGTATCAATTTGAAGAAAAAATTAGTCATTTCCTCCCGTTGTCATTTGATAATGCCTTATCATAAAGAACTTGATCAGGCCTATGAAAATGCCCGCGGTAAAAATAAATTGGGGACAACTAAAAGGGGAATTGGTCCGGTCTACGCTGATAAAGTAAGCTATAACGGTATAAGAATTTATGAGCTTTTGAATTGGCCATTATTTGTAGAAAAATTTAAATTTCAGGCAAAGATTAAAAATAAAATTTTAGTTGCCTTCGGAGTGGCTCCAATAAAAGTAGAAACCTATTTACCAGTTTTTAAAAAGTTGGCGGAAAGAGTCCGTCCTATGGTTAGGGATACTTTTGCGATATTTCAAAAAGCGATTAAGGAAAAAAAATACATTCTTTTCGAGGGAGCGCACGGGGTAATGCTTGATAATAGTTTTGGTCTTTATCCATTTGTGACAGCTTCAAACGTCATTGAAGGTGGAGTTAATATTGGCTCTGGTGTTCCCTCAAAAAGAATTGATGAAGTTTGGGGAATAGTTAAAGCCTACACTTCAAGAGTTGGGGGTGGTCCGCTTCCAACCGAATTATTTGATGAGATTGCGACTGGAATTCGTGATCGAGGGTATGAATATGGGACGACGACCGGGCGACCGCGCCGGGTTGGTTGGATTGATTTGCCGGCGGTTAAATTTGCCTGTCAGCTTTCATCAATCAATAGAATTGCGATTACTAAAATTGATATTTTATCTGGTATGCCACAAATCAAAGCCTGTGTTGGCTATAAATTAAACGGTAAAAAAATTGAATTTAGCCAGTGTGGATATTTAGAGTTAGAAAAATTAACACCTATTTATAAAACTCTTCCCGGTTGGAAAGAGGATATTTCAAAAAGAAAATCTTTTAAAAAATTACCAAAAAATTGTCAGAAGTATATTAGGTTTGTAGAAAAATATTTAGATGTTACAATTAAAATTGTGTCTGTAAGTCCAGAAAGGGAAGCAAGTATATTATTATAAATTTTCAAAAATAATCAAAAATCCAATGACCAACACAATCAATAAACCAATGACCAACACAATCAATAAACCAATGACCAACTCCAATATTGTCCAATTAGCAATTAGCAATTAACAATTAACAAATATTGGTTATTGGTATTGGAGTTGAATATTGGAAATTATTTATTTTGAAATTTTATTATGAACATTCGCAAATCAATCGGTTTGACCTTCGATGACGTTTTGTTAGTTCCTCAAAAGACTGATTTGGTTTCCCGTAGCGAAGTTGACCTGACAACTCAGCTGACTAAAAAAATCAAGCTGAAAGCCCCGGTTATTTCCGCCAATATGGATACGGTGACCGAGACTAAAATGGCAATTGCTTTGGCTCGAGAGGGGGGAATTGGGATTATTCATAGATTTTTGACAATCGAAAAAGAAGCAGAGATGGTAGTGGAAGTTAAAAAACAAAAATTGTTAGTTGGAGCAGCCGTCGGTATAAGAGGTGATTATTTAGAGCGGGCCGAAGCTTTGGTGAAGGCCGGAATCGATGTGATTGTCATCGACATTGCTCATGGTCACTCCATTTTTCTAATTAAAGTTTTGAAAGATTTAAAGAAAAAATTTCCTAAAATTGATGTTATTGCCGGAAATGTAGCTACTCCAGAGGCTACCGAAGAATTAATAAAAAATGGTGCGTCGGCGGTCAAAGTCGGGATTGGCCCTGGTGCTTTATGTATCACGAGGATTGTGGCCGGAGCCGGTGTTCCCCAGTTGACAGCCATCTCTGAGTGTTCAGCCGTGGCAAAAAAATATGGAGTGCCAATTATTGCCGATGGTGGAATTAGAAATTCCGGAGATATGGTCAAAGCTTTGGCCGCCGGGGCTTCAACTGTGATGATCGGGACATTATTTGCCGGGTGTGATGAATCGCCGGCGCTCACATTTTTCAAAAATAACAGAAAATTCAAACTGACACGAGGAATGGCGTCTTTGATGGCTAATCAGGACAGGCAAAAAAACGATACGACAGTTAAAAGGGATTTGAAAGAATACGCGGCCGAAGGAGTCGAGGCGGTCGTCCCGTATCGTGGAAAAGTGAATGAATTTATTAATCAGCTTCTTGGAGGAGTGCGCTCGGGTTTTTCATATTGTGGAGCTAGAAATATTATTGAGACTTGGGAAAAAGCCGAATTCATCCAAATCACCCAAAGTTCGTTAATTGAGTCTAAGCCTCACGACGTCGAACAGATATAAAACAAATATTATTCAGCTACAAATTCCTGAGCACCAATTTGACCGTCGATAGGATTAGTATGGCGGTGAATAGCTTTCTTGTTACCCTTAAGTTTAAGAGTGCCGATGTCAACTATATCGCCTTCTTCTACCCAATCTTGCATTTTTCCGTGCTGTGATTCATTATATGGCACATATACTGAAGGCCCAATAATTCCCAAATTAATCGTTGCTATATTTTCGCCTTGGTGATCGTGAACAGGAATCCCTTTAACAGTTGTTCCACAACCCATCGTAACAATTAACGGAGAACGAAAAGCAGTCGTGAGAACCAATAAAGCTTGTTTTTTAAAACGAGAATATTTTTGTTTCCAAGCCTCTTTAGGATTCATTGGTGGTATTATACTTCTTCTTCTTCTTGTCAAGAGGCAGTAAACTATTTATTAGTTGAGTGAAGATGGGACTAGAAATGGTTTTGCAATGAGATATTTTCTTAACAAACAAGGAAGATTTGGTTTATAGTAAATCCAATTTAGAATAATTTTTGCTTCCTTTGTACTAAATTTAAGGCGATAAATTACTGTCTTACTCTTTTTTCCCCAAGCTTGTTTATTTAGCGAACCTCTGACACCGATTAATTTGTAAATACTTTCCTGTAACCAATTCATATGTTTCTCACTTGCAGATATGAAATATACAAAGAGTCGGTCGTAAATATATTTCTGATTTAAATGGGCATTATATCGATCTTTATAAAAAATAATACTTCCGTCACCGTCTAAATGTCCACGCAAAAAATCTCTAAAATATTTATTAGGAATAGTTATTTTATTTATTGTTAATGACTTATTTGGGTGTAAACCTATTTTGGTCAGAAAATCATAAAAATTAACATCTCCAAATTGAAATTTATAGCTTTGTTTCTTTGTCCTTTTACTAAAAGGATTTAAAGTAATAGAGTTATTTTTGTTTAAACACAATTTATAAGTGTTTATTAATTGAATATCGGATGAAGTAAAATTTATATGTCTTTTATCTTTTGAAAGGTTGCCATCAGTAGAAATTAAACCAACAGCATAAGCTAACTGACAAGTCCACTTGATTTTTATAAAATTTCTTCTCATTTTTTTGTGCCAGGGGAGGGAGTTGAACCCTCAAAACCGTTAAGGTCACAGGTTTTTGAAACCTGCGTGTTTGCCATTTCACCACCCCGGCTATTTACATTATACCAATAACTTAAAATTTTCCCCTTGCTATTTTTTTTAATTAGAATATAATAATATTCTCAGATACATATGAAAAAATCTGAGTTTTTTTTTGGACAAGATATTATCTCCTTAGATCAATTCAATCGTAAGTCAGTTGAAAAAGTTTTTGCTACCGCTTCAATAATTAAAAAAACTTCAGCAAAAAAACTATTAAAAATTCTTCAGGGCAAGGTGGTTGGTTTGTTATTCTTCGAACCATCGACGAGAACATTTAGTTCTAATTGTGCAGCCGTCAAACGGTTAGGTGGGCAGACAATAGAATATCAAAATCCTCTTTTAACCTCTTCAGTCGTTAAAGGTGAAACTATAGAAGACACGACAAAAATGATTGAACAATACTGTGACGCGATTGTTATGCGCCATCCAATTGTTGGGACACTAAAAAAAGTCGCTGACGTCGCTGATATTCCGGTCATTAATGCCGGAGATGGAATTGGCGAACACCCGACTCAGGCACTGCTTGATATGTACACAATTTACGAAAAACATAAACGCTTAAATAATTTAAAGGGTTTGATGGTCGGAGATTTATTGAATGGCAGGACAGTCCATTCGCTCATTCGTGGTCTTTCAATCTTTCCAAACAATACCATTTACTTGCTATCACCGAAGCAACTTCGTTTGTCTGAAAAAGACTTAGAAGAAGCGAAAAGGCGAAAGATAAAATTAGTCGAAATAAAATCTCTCGATGAAATCCCACCCGACTGCCATTTCTGGTATTGGACTCGGGTTCAAAAAGAACGATTTTCTGATAAACAGGAATATGAAAAGTTGAAATTAAGTTTCATTTTAACCAAAAAGTTAGTCGATGAGAAAGCCGGAAAAAATACCTTGTTGATGCATCCTCTTCCTCGGGTAGGGGAAATTGAGACGGCGGTCGACAGTGATCAACGGGCAGTCTACCTTACTACTGAGCCGAAAAATGGGATGTATGTGAGGATGGCCTTGTTAAAACTCATTTTAGAAAAATAAAAGCTCGACACCAAATTTTTTATCGGAAAACACCAAACCGAAAAAAATTTAGTATCTTCGCTTTTTGAATATTTATGAATGCAAAATTAATCTTAAAGGACGGCGAAATTTTTGAAGGACAAAGTTTTGGTTATGAAGAGGCAAGGTCGGGAGAGTTGGTTTTTTCCACCGGCATGGTTGGTTATCCTGAATCGTTGACAGATCCTTCCTATGAAGGTCAAATACTTGTTTCTACCTACCCAATTATTGGTAGTTATGGAGTTCCTGATAAAAAATCTTGGGAGTCGGACAGAATTCACGTTTCAGGGCTAATCGTTTCCCAATACATTGATACCCCTTCACACTTTCAAAACAAAATGACTCTTTCTCAATGGTTAAAAAATGAGAAAATTCCCGCTCTTGAAATTAAAGACACTCGTTTTCTTACTCAAAAACTTCGCGATGGGGGAGCTCAGTTGGCAAAAATCGTTTTTGATACTTCGACTCCTTCGACGTTGCTCAGGACAAGTTTGCTCAGTATAAATTTTGATGATCCAAATAAGAAAAATTTAGTGGCCGCTGTGTCCACCCTAAGGGTGTCCAGAGAAGGAGCAGGAAGTAAGACCGTTGTGGTAATAGATTGTGGTGTTAAAAAAAATATTATAAGAAGCTTATTAGTTAGGGGAGTTAAGGTAATTACCGTTCCCTGGGATTATGACATATTTACTCTAAATGAAAAAATTGACGGCGTTGTTATTTCAAATGGTCCAGGTGATCCGAAAATGTGCGATGTAACAATTGAAACCACCAAAAAAATAATGACAAAAAAAATTCCTTTACTTGGTATTTGTTTAGGAAATCAAATCTTAGCATTGGCAGCCGGTGGAGATACTTACAAAATGAAATTCGGGCACAGAGGGCAAAATCAACCTTGTATTATGGTTGGAACAAAAAAATGTTATTTAACCACGCAGAATCATGGTTTTGCCATTGGTAGGATCCCCAAAGGTTTCTTGCCTTGGTTTATCAATGCAAATGACGATACAAACGAAGGAATAATTCATAATAAATTACCGTTTATGTCAGTTCAATTTCATCCTGAGGCTTGTCCTGGTCCGGTGGATACAGGATGGATATTTGATGAGTTTCTGAAAAAAATATGAAAAAAATTTTAATCCTAGGTTCTGGTGCTCTAAAAATCGGACAAGCAGGCGAATTTGACTATTCAGGATCTCAGGCTATTAAGGCATTTAAAGAAGAGAAAATTGAGACAATTTTAATTAATTCCAATATCGCCACAATTCAAACCTCTAAAGAATTAGCTGACAAAGTTTATTTTTTACCGGTGACTACGGAATTTGTTGAACGAGTGATAGAGAAAGAAAAACCTGATGCGATTGTCCTTTCTTTTGGCGGTCAGACAGCCCTAAATTGCGGAATGGAGCTCTATAAAAAAGGCATTTTGAAGAAATATAATGTTCAAGTTTTAGGAACACCTGTATCGGCCATCGACCTAACCGAAGATAGGGAAAAATTTGCTAACCACCTTCGTAAAATTGGAATTTCAACTCCAAAGAGTTTCGCTGTCACAACAATCGAAACTGGTTTGAAGAAAGCCATAGAAATTGGTTATCCAGTTATGGTTCGGACCGGATTTTCTCTTGGAGGGCAAAAGTCAGGTGTTGTCGAAAATGAAAAAGAATTTTTTTCCTTGGCTAAAGAGGCCTTGGCTTTTTCACCACAAATATTAGTTGAAAAATATTTTCATCATTATAAAGAAATAGAGTATGAGGTGGTCCGTGATCTATATGATAATTGCGTGACCGTCTGCAATATGGAGAATTTTGATCCTTTAGGCGTTCACACCGGCGAGTCAATCGTTGTAGCTCCAAGCCAGACACTGACGAACTTCGAATATCACCATCTTCGACAACTTTCTATTAAAATCGTCAGAAGCTTGGGGATTGTTGGAGAATGTAATGTTCAGTTTGCTTTGAATCCAAATCCGAAATCCGAAAACCGAAACCCGAAACAAACTCAAAATTCTAATGACAAAAATTCAAATCGTTTTGATCATTCAAAATTTGAAAATTCTAGAATCGTTTCGAATTTCGAGCTTCGTGCTTCGAATTTAGACGACCATCCAGTTGAGTATTACGTCATTGAAGTCAATGCCCGCCTTTCCCGTTCTTCGGCTTTAGCCTCTAAGGCGACCGGTTATCCGCTTGCCTATGTTGCCGCCAAACTAATTCTTGGAAAAAGCTTAATGGAGATTAAAAATCAAGTCACTCAAATTATTCAATCATTTTTCGAACCGGCCTTGGACTACATTGTTGTCAAAATTCCCCGCTGGGATATGGATAAATTTAAGGGGACATCGGAAAAAATTGGCAGTTCGATGAAGTCAGTCGGAGAAATAATGGCGATTGGCAGGACATTTGAAGAAGCAATTCAAAAAGGTGTCCGCATGTTGGATATTGGTGTTTTGGGAGTTACGGATAACAATTTTAATTTAACCACAGATGAAATTTTGGCAAAAATTAAACAGGCTAACTCCAAAAGAATATTTTTCATTACCAAAGCTTTGAAATTAGGAATAACTGTTCAAAAAATTTATGAATTATCCGGAATTGATCCTTGGTTTTTATATCGTTTGCAAGAAATCGTTAAGGCAGAGAAAGAAATTGTATCAGTAGAGAACAAAAATTTTTGTTCCCTACAACCAGAACAATTATTACGTTTAAAACAATTAGGCTTCTCTGACAAGAAGATAGGCGAACTAATAGGAAAGACGGAATTCGAAATTAGGAAATTAAGAAATAAATGGAAACTAAAACCATCAATTTTTCAAATTGATACCATGGCCGGTGAATTTCCAGCTAAGACAAATTATTTGTACACTACTTATAATGGAGGACATCACGACGTTGCCCCAATTGGGGATAAGGGTGTAATGGTTTTGGGCTCCGGACCGTACCGAATCGGGTCCTCGGTTGAGTTTGATTGGACCTGCGTCAACACGGCTTTGAATTTAAAAAAATACGGTAAAAAGTCAATTATTATCAACTGTAATCCCGAGACAGTCTCGACTGACTACGATATTTCTGATCGCCTCTATTTTGAGGAAATCAGTTTTGAGCGGGTAGCTGATATTTACGAATTTGAAAATCCTTCATCTGTCATTCTTTCGGTGGGGGGGCAGACGCCGAGTAATATTTCCAAAAAGATAGATAAATACGGAATAAAAATAATAGGGACAACAGCGACGGACATCGATAAAGCTGAGGATAGGAAGAAATTTTCTCAGTTGCTTGATGATTTAAAAATTAAGCAACCTGTCTGGAATAGTTTCACCGAAATGGAAGTGGCTTTAAAATTTGCGCGTGATGTTGGTTATCCGATATTAGTCAGGCCATCTTACGTCCTGTCCGGGGCAGCCATGAGCCTTTGTTATAACCCGATTGAATTGAAACATTTTATCGAAAAAGCATCAAATATTAATAAAAAATATCCGGTGACCATTTCCAAATATATGACCAATGCCAGAGAAATCGAGTTTGATGCCGTAGCCGAAAAAGGCGTCGTCAAAGTCTTTGCCATTTCCAATCATATTGAGCATGCAGGAGTTCATTCAGGGGACGCGACCATTGTCTATCCGGCCGAACGGGTTAGATTTTTCAGCGGAGAGAGAATGATTGAGATAGCCCGTCAACTGTCTAAATCCTTGAATATCACAGGGCCATTTAATATTCAATTTATGGTCAAGGATAACGAAGTTTTTGTCATTGAATTAAATCTGAGAGCTTCCCGGACTTTTCCATTTATTTCCAAAGTAACCGGGGTAAATTTTGCCGAAGTGATCGTCGATAGTTTTTTTGACAAAGCGAAAGAACAAAGAATAAAGTATCCAAATTACGTCGCCGTCAAAGCTCCTCAATTTTCATTTGCCAGGATGGAAGGTGCTGATCCGGCACTTGGTGTCGAAATGGGGTCAACCGGTGAGGTCGCCTGTTTTGGTGATACGGCCGAAGAGGCGTATTTGAAATCATTAATATCAACCGGTTTGTCACTAAAAAATAAAAGTGCATTAATATCAATTGGTGGAGATGATTTTAAACTTAGATTTTCCGAGTCAATCTGGCGTCTCAAAAATCTCGGCTATACTCTTTATGCAACTAAAAAAACCCATCTGTTTTTAAAAACTAAGGGCGTCAGGACTAAATTAGTTCATAAACTTTATGATAAGCAAAGTCCAACTGTTATTGACTTAATTGAAAAACGTATAGTCTCCTTAGTAATTAATTTGAGCGAAGATTATAATAATGAGGGTTCGTTTAAAAGAGTGATCACTGACGGATACCGAATCCGTCGGGCTTCAATTGATAATAATATTCCTTTATTTACCGATTTAAATTCCGCCCGTTTTTTTGTCAATGCTTTGGATAGATATAATCCGCCAGCCGGCGGAAAAGACTTAAAGATTAAGAGTTGGGATGAGTATTTGTAGTATAATATCTTCATGACACAAAATAAATATAAACAATTGGTTTGGGATTATAATTTATCCATCAATGACTTCAAAACTATTCTTTTGGGTGAGAAAAAAATTGGGTCCTTTGATCAAGATTGGGCTATTTCTCGGGTCTTAGAAAATTTTAATTATTACGACGCGATGGATATTGTCCCATATAAAGTTCTGATAAATAGATGGAGCCATGTTAAGGAAAAATTATTTAATAAAGCTATAAAAAATGGCTATGAATTCTTATTACAACGATATCCTGTATCCATTGCAGGATAAAGTACTAAAAATAATTGATAATTTAAAAACCCCTTTTTATTTGACCGGTGGAACGGCTTTATCCCGCTGTTATCTGCATCATCGATATTCTGACGATTTAGACTTCTTTGTTAATAATGAGTTAAATTTCGCAAAATTAGTTGAGAAAATATTAATCAATTTAAACAAAGAATTTAAGGTTAATGTAGTAATTCGGTCAGAGAGTTATATTTCACTAATGATCAACGATGAGCTTAAAGTGGATTTTGTCAACGATGTAACTTACAAATATGGAAAATTAGAAAAACAAAAAATCTATTCTAATGTAGATAATTTAGAAAATATTTTATCAAATAAATTATCGGCACTAATTAGTCGTGATGAGCCGAAAGACGTAGTGGATATTTTAATGATTTTTAAAAAAATTAAAGTTGATTGGAAAAAAATATTTTCTGATGTCAATTCAAAAGCAGTTGGAATATTTCCAATTGATGTTTCTATGCGATTACTCGATTTTCCGATCGAGATGATTGATAGAATAAAATGGATCGACGGCATGAAGCCAGAAGAAAAATCATTTAATAAAGATATCAACTCACTTTGTGATTCTATATTAGGGACCTAAAGATTAAGAGTTGGGATGAGTATTTGTAGAGAATTATTAATTTTTGTATAATTTGATCGATGTTAGATTTTAAAATATCTCAACTACTTGGTCGGATTGTGTATAAATATTTACCTAAAGATTCCTATAATGCCTTCGTTTTCGGCTCTCGGGCTACCGGAAAAAATCGTAAATTCAGTGATCTTGATTTGGGAATAAAAGGACCAAAACCTTTGACGCCAAAAGAATATATATTAATAAAGAATGATTTAGATGATTCTGATATTCCATATCGTGTAGATTTAGTTGATTTTGCAAAAGTAAATAATAAATTTAAACAAATTTTAAATAGTAGTATAATCAAAATATGAACGAAAGAGATAAGTTGGGAGATTTAAAATTAGCCCTTTCCAGACTGAAGGAAGGAGTTGTCGAGGTCAAAAACGACCTTGATAGAGATGGGGTTATTAAAAGATTTGAATTTACTTTTGAACTTGTTTGGAAAGCTATTCAAGAGTATGCGCGATTTTCTGGATTGGAAGTTGTTAGTCCGAGAGATGCTTTTAGGGTGGCAGCTGATTTAAAACTAATTGAAAATCCGGAAGATTGGTTTGTCTTCTTAAAAGATAGAAATGAAACGACTCATTTATATAATGAAGATCAAGCAAAAGAAATTTTTCTCCACATTCCTGATTTCATAAAAAAAGTTGAAGTACTAATTTCAAAACTTTAGGCGCTGGTAGTCCAAACAGTCAATTCAATAAAATTCCCTTGATAAACAAATTTCTTTTTTGTATCATTTCATCTAATGAAATCCTCATTAGACCCTTCGATAAAATACATTAAGACAGACATTCTTGTCATTGGAGCCGGGGGAGCGGGACTGAGAGCGGCAATTGAAGCCAAAAAAAGCGGATTGGAAGTTTTTCTACTTGGTAAAGAAGTTTTAGGATGTGCCCATACCGGTATGGCGATGGGGGGATTAAATGCCTCGATGGTCAAGCCGGCGACTCCTGAGTTTCATTCTCAAATTACTATTGAAGGCGGATATTTCATCAACAACTACAAAATGGTCAAAGTCTTTGGAAAGGAAATGCCGGCCCGTATCCATGATCTTGAAAGTTATGGAGTTATTTTTGATCGACTTGATAGTGGTCAATTCTATACTTGGGCAGGACCAAAGCAAAAATACCCCCTTAATGTTTGTGTTGGCGATTACACCGGTCGAGAGATGATGCAAGGATTGGTTGATGAGGCCAGAAAATTGGAAATTAAATATACTGATGAATTTTTTGTCAGTAAATTACTTACCGTTAAAAGTCAAGTAGTTGGAGCGATTGGTATTAACATTCGTAATGCACAATCAGTTGTTTTTCAAACAAAATCAGTGATTTTGGCAACTGGCGGAGCTGGAAGAATGTATAAAGTGACGACCAATGCTATGTCAAATACCGGTGACGGCTATGCGATGGCACTCGAAGCTGGAGCGGAACTAATAGATATGGAAATGGTTCAATTTCATCCAACTGGAATGGCTAATACTCCATCTGTCCTTGGCGTTTTAGTGACGGAAAAAGTCCGTGCACACGGTGGAATCCTAAGGAACAAATTAGGAGAAAGATTTATGTCTAAATATTTTCCAAAAGAAATGGAATTAGCAAAGCGAGATGAGGTCAGTCGGTCAATCTACACGGAAGTTGCTGAAGGGCGGGGAACCGATAAACACGCGGTCTATCTTCACGTTGATCATTGGACAAAAGAACAGATTCTTGAACTTATTCCCGATGTTTACGAACAGTATAAAAATACCGGAGTGGATATTTCAAAAGAACCAATGGAAATTTACCCATCGATGCACCATATGATGGGTGGAATAAATGTAGACGAATGGTGTAGATCCTCTATTCCTGGATTATTTGCGGCTGGAGAGGTGACAAGGACTGTTCATGGTGCTAACCGACTTGGTGGAAATTCAATTGCCGAATGTCAGGTGTTTGGTCGGAGGGCCGGAATTGCCGCGTCCAAATTTGCTAAAAAAATAAAAAATTCACAGTTACCAAAAGAACAAATTAAAAAAGAACAAACAAGGATTTTTTCGTTTATTAATCGTAAGGCGGGAGTAACCCCTCATGTTGTTGAAGATAAATTGAAACAGGTTATGTGGGATAAGGTTGGGATTTTTAGAGATGAAAAAAGATTATTGCAGGCAAAAAAAGCCATTGCCGAATTGAAAATTGAAGCAAAAAAAATGAAAACAAGAACTAATTTAAAGGAAAGAAATAGAGATTTGCAGGATTGTTTAGAAATAGAAAATATGTTGGCAACCGCCGAGTCGGTCGTTGAAGCGGCTATTTTACGTAAAGAAAGTCGTGGTGCTCATAGCCGTATTGATTATCCTGAAATGAAAAAAGAGTGGGAAAAAAACATATCTGTAAAAAAAATCAATGGAAAGTTGGTTACCGAAGTTATAAATGTTATAAAAGGTTAGACTTTGTCATCCCCGTGAACTTGCTTGCGCAAGCAAGGAAGGGGATCCAGACTAAAATTACCTTTATGAAAATTAAATTTTTGATCTATCGCTATAATTCTCAAAAAAAAGAGAAGTTAAAATATGACTCTTTTGATGTTCCTTACAATAAAGGAATGACTGTCTTGGATGTAATTACATATATTTATAAACATCTTGATTCGACCTTGGCTTTTCGATATGAATGTCGTCAGGGAATTTGTGGAACATGCGGAGTGATGTTAAATAAAAAACCAGTTCTTTCTTGTTCGACTCAAATTGATCAAACTTTAGAAACTCAGACGATTGAGCCATTAGCTAATTTTCCGGTGGAAAAAGATTTAATTGTGAATCTTGAACCGGTTTTAAAAAGATATGAAAAAATAAAACCATACCTAGATAAAATCCATAAAGTCATCATTACTAAGAAGAAATCCAACGAATCAAAAGCATTCCGAAAATGTATCGAATGTGGTTGTTGCATTGCCGGAGCCCCCGAAATTACCCAGTCTGCCAAAGGCTGCATGGACCCAATGTCCTTAGTTAAAGTTGCCAGATATGTGACGGATCCACGAGATGGGCTTGATAGAAAAGCGATGGCAAAGAAAAATGGCATTGATAAATATTCTGATGAAATTGGAAAAAAGTTGACGTTACTTTGTCCTCGTGGAATTCCTATCGACGAAGCTATTAAATTATTGAAAAAATGAAAAAGCTAATTAAGAACTGCCAGATTGTTACTTCAGAGAAAATAATTGAAGGGGATATTCTAATTGAAGACGGAATTATCAAAGACTTGATACCGAATTTTTTTGACGGAAAACCTAAAACCGCAAAAAAATTGGTATCTTCGTCTTTTGAAACAATTGATGCCGAAGGAAAATATATTTTGCCCGGACTAATTGAAGTTCATGGGCACATGAGGGAACCGGGGCTGACTCATAAGGAAAATGTTGAAACGGGTACTCAGGCAGCCCTGGCCGGTGGAGTGACGACGATCATTGATATGCCTAATACCAAACCTCCTACTGTTACTATCGATCTACTAAACGAAAAAATTCATAAAATTTATCCAAACCGCTCGTTTACAGATTATGCTTTTTTTATGGGAGCATCATCAGACAAATTAAGCGAATTGGAAAAAGTTAACCCTAAAGATATCGCCGGTGTAAAAATTTTTACCGCCGGACACGAGACAACTCCGACGACGATTCCTGACGATCTGACTTTGGGAAAAGTTATTAAAATATTAGCTAAAAGAAATATTTTATTAGCCGTTCATGCAGAAGATCAATATTTAATAAATGAATATAATAGTAAGTTTAAAAAAACTGGAAGAACTGATGCTACTTTATGGTCAGAAATTCGGGGGACCTCAGTTGTTACTACAGCTGTGGCCAGAATAATTGCGTTAGCTTCAAAATATCCAAAATTTAAACTTTATTTACTTCACCTATCAACTCCCGAAGAATATTCTCTCCTTGAAGATGCCAAGAAAAAAGGTATGAATGTTTACGGAGAATTGGTTGGTTATCAATTGGTTTTTAATACAGATGATTACAAAAAATATGGTAATAAAATAAAAGTTTCTCCTGCGATTCGTAGCCCAAAAGATCAGCAACAGTTGTGGCAAATATTTCGTAATGGTCAGGTCGATGTTTTGTGTTCCGAACATACTCCTCATGAATGGGAAACAAAAAATCAACCGGATATGTGGAAGGCTCAGTCGGGGACACCAGGAGTTCAAGAGACATTACCGGCGGTAATCACCGGTTGGATGAAGCAGTTTGGAAAAAATAAAATTGAAGAAGGTTTGATGAAAATTGCTTTTTGTAGTTCAGAAAATCCGGCAAAAATATTTTCCTTTAAAGGAAAAGGTGGAATTAAGGTGGGTAATGATGCCGACCTAATTATCCTTGATCCGAATTCAATTTGGGAGGTAAAAAAATCAGATTTGTTTTCCAAATGTGGTTGGTCGGCTTATGAAGGGATGAAATTAAATGGTCGTCCATCAATGACTTTTCTACGGGGAGAATTAGTTTATAATAACGGAAAAATAATAGGCGATGCAATGGGTCGATGGATTAATCACTGAGTGTTTCGCTTGACAAATAAAGAAAATGCCTTTATACTGATTTCAGTTAAGTATAAATATGTACACTTTACTGAAACCACTACAAGTGCGTGAAGAATTGCTTCAACGTAATCTTCGTTTTTTTACGTCTCAGGATTTTATTCGTATTTATAAAATTCCATCTTATTCGGTAAAATATTTTTTAGAAACACAAGTAAAAAAAGGGTTGTTTTCACGGTTAAAACGAGGGATTTACACTCTTAAAACAGATATTCCTTCAGAAGAGGAAATAGCCAATGCCATTTACAAACCATCATATATTTCCTTTGAATATGCCTTAGCTTATTATAATTTAATTCCGGAGATGGTCTACTCAGTTACTTCGGCGACCACCATGCCGACGCGGTTGTTTAATGTTTCTGGAAAAGCATTTTCTTATCAAACCATAAAAAAAGAAGCCTTTACAGGTTATTCATTAAATAAAATCGAAGGCAAAAATTTTTTAATTGCAGAAAAAGAAAAAGCATTAGTTGATTACTTATATTTTGTATCTTTGAAAAAAAGTCCGGAAAATGATCGATTAGAGACAAAAGGTTTTGATAAAGAAAAAATAATTTTTTATGCCACTTTATTCAAAAATAAAAGATTAAATAATTTAATAAAAGCTTTTATATGATTTCCAATCAATTCATCAAGGATACATCCACAAAATGGCAGACAAGTGAACAAAATGTTCGTAGAGAATATCTCCAAACTATTTTCCTATCTCATTTTTATCAAAATCCGGGGTCTGATAAAATCTATTTCAAAGGGGGGACGGCCTTAAGATTGATTTACAAAAGCCCTCGTTTTTCTGAGGATTTGGATTTTAGTTCTACCGTAGCAACAATAAATAAAATCGAAGACATGGTGATTCAAACAGTTAAGGAAATTGAACGAGAAGGGATTCTTATTGATATCAAAGAATCAAAAAAGACAACCGGAGGATATTTAGCCATTATAAATTTTTCCATGCGAGGACAAGAGATAGACATTAAACTTGAGATTTCTCAAAGAAAAGAGAAAAATATTGGAGAAACGATTACCATTATTAATGATTATATTCCCCCCTATAATCTGATGGCTATCACAAAAGAATTATTGGTTGTAGGAAAAATTCATGCTTTGCTTGAAAGACATAAAGCAAGAGATTTTTATGATCTATATTATTTTTTGAGAGCAAACCTCATAACTGTTAATGAAAAAAATATCTTACCAAAAGTATTAGTTTTACTTAGTAATAACAATATTCAATTTAATAAGGAACTAAAAATATTTCTCCCCAAAAGCCACTGGGGAATAATTAAGAACTTTAAAAAAATATTAGAACAGGAAATTAGACGGATAATTTGATAACATATTTAAATATGATCAACAAAATCCTTTACGGTCCGCAGACTAAGGCAGCAATCGAAAATTTTCCTTTTGATTATCATACAGTTTTACTGGAATTTGTCTATGCAATAGTTGAGGTAAAAAAAGCCACCGCAAGAGCCAATTTAAAAGCGGGAAAAGTAACTAAGAAAATATCTGAAAAAATGGCTTCTGCCTGTGATCAGATATTGGCTGGAAAATATGATGATCAGTTTCCTGTTTGCGCCCATCACGGGGGAGCGGGAACTTCGGTTAATATGTGCGTTAACGAAGTTATTGGTACTTTAGCCGGAGCTCACCCAAATGACGATGTTAACTCCAGTCAGTCAACTAATGATGTTAATCCCTCAGCTCTCAAAATTGCTTCAATTAGATTGACAGAAAAATTATTAAAAAGTCTACTTTATTTAATTAAAGTTTTTGATGAGAAATCTATCGAGTATAAAGACGTTAAAAAATTGGCACGGACTCATATTCAGGATGCTCTACCGACGACTCTTGGAGCAGAATTCGGTTCTTATCGTGATATTTTAAAAAGGGACAAAAAAAGAATAGAAGATGCCTTATCATATTTTTATGAATTAAATATGGGTGGGACAGCGATTGGAAATAAGATCAATGCACCGGAAATTTATATCACCGAATTTTATAAAGAAATAAGAAAAGTTACTGGCATTAGCAAACTTGTCCCTGCTGATAATATGATGTCTCAGACTTCTTCCGACTCTGACTTTTGTTTTTTGAGTACCGCTGTCAATATCTTATGTCTGGATATTTCCAAGATGTCAATCGATCTCAGGTTTATGGCCAGCGGTCCAAAAGGGGGGATAGGGGAGATATTTTTTAAAGAATTACAGCCGGGCTCTTCGATTATGCCGGGGAAAGTTAATCCGGTGATAGCCGAAACCATGAACCAGACTTATTATATTGTTTCCGGAAAAAATTTAAGCATTCATCAGGCGGCTGAAGGAGCCCATTTGGAACTCGGGATTATGCTTCCTGTCATTGCCGATTCGTTAATCACAATTTTAAAATTAGTTGATACTGCTCTTGTTTTATTTGCCGATCGGGGAATTAAAAACATCGTTGTTAATCGGAAAAGATGTCTTGAACACTTAGAAAAGTCGACTGCTTATTCGACGTTGCTGACTCCACGCTTAGGTTACGACGCCGTCTCCAAGATCGTCAAAGAATCCATCAAAACCGGCAGGACAATGAGGGAAATTATTTTAGAGAAAAAAATATTGTCGACAGAAGAGTTGGAAAAATTATTAAAAGTTTAAAATTCTGGCACTGGTAACCAAATCTTGACCTGTAAATCTTCTTTAGCTCTTCATTAAGCTCTAATCAATCATTTAGACCTCGGTGTCCAACTGTTTTATACTTATTTCATGACTTATTATTGCCCAATATGTA
>Ga0210049_1001664_pt1 | contig 21024 bp, 19 predicted proteins | sample CryGeyCG2014_300_2_FD_183964 | JGI IMG/M metagenome (GOLD analysis project Ga0210049, IMG submission 183964) | Groundwater microbial communities from aquifer - Crystal Geyser CG06_land_8/20/14_3.00 (SPAdes) (version 2) | ecosystem: Environmental > Aquatic > Deep subsurface > Groundwater | place... | reverse complement strand
TAAGGGGATTATAAAAATTATTTTTTTTGGGGGGGGGGATTCAATAGTTATCGCCGGAAAATCGAAATGAAATTTTATCATCGGATAATATTATTATTTTTAATTTCAACGTCGGTTTGTCTTAATCTACGGGGAATAAAATGGGGAATACCATCCAAAGAAAGAACGGAACTTATTTTTCCCAAACAATTCCGGAATGAATCTTTTTACTTACTTATGAAGCAGACAAGGGACGACATCTATAAACTAAGCGGCGGCAGCCCGATTGGCCGTCTTAAAGATTCATCCTCGTCACTATCGCCTATCTTGCAAAGTACGGGTGTACAAGAAAACGAAAATTTATTTTTTACTGGTGATAAAAAAATGCTGGCAAACTTTATACGGCCGTATCTTCTGCGTTCTAACCATACTGACGAACAGATGACCATAGCCTCGCTGGGAGGAATGCATCCCAAATCCTTTGATTTCAATCCGAGAATTTTTCAGTACGGCGGCGTCTACATATACGGGATGGGTGCGTGGCTCGGATTATCGCACGTCTTAGGTTTTGCAAAAATCAGCAGTGACATAAGTTTTTATTTCCGGCAGCCCGAAGAGATGGAAAAGATTTTTGCTGCGGGTCGGATGCTCAATTCCGTTTTTCTGATTATACTCGGATTAACCATATTCCTAATCGCAAAAAAAATCTATTCCGTGAATACTGCGCTATGGTCAGTTCTGTTTTTTTCGGTCAGTCCCGCCTTTGTTTTTCAGTCGCGCATAATGAAACCGTACATTATGGCAACCTCTTTTTCTATGCTGTGTTTATATTATTCTGTGATGATAATAAAATCACAGCCCGAAGCGAAAAACTATATTTTATCGGGAATATTCACAGGTTTAACTGCCGGAACAATGCCTGTTTATGGAATTATAATAATCGCCCCGCTAATTGCACATTTCACAATATCAAAAAAATTTAATAAAAATCTGCTATATGTTTTTTTAACAACTGCTTTGGTTTTTGTTATAACAAATCCATATTGGATTATAAAGTTTAACGATGCTTATGGGGAAATGAAATCATCCGGCAAATTTTATGCAACCGGCGGTTTCACGGCATTCCTGAATTTTTTCTTATATCAATTGCCTCATATATCGTCAGTCGGCTTGTTGATGGTCTGTCTATTGGGATTACTATTTGCTATGTTGAATATAAAAAAATCGGAAATACTTTTGCTGTCGGTAGGGGTTATCCCGTTATTGATTTTCGGATGGCTGCTTAAAAATCAAAGTTTATCCATGCATAATACAAGATTCTTACTGCCGTGGTTATCTATAATGCTAATTTTAGCATCAAGAGTTATTGATGTCTTTTCAAGGAAAAAGTATGTCGGTATTTTAGTTATAATTCTTGTATTATTCATAGTGGTAAAAACTGCGTTAAATTCGCTTGCCTGCGTCCAAAATTTTGTCATAGATAGTTCTGCAAATTCAACACGACTGACTGCGGGGAGATGGATTCGCGATAATATTCCTGCCAATTCAATAATAGGAACAAACTATATGCCGGAACCTGCGCATCTGCCGCCTTTTGATTTTAGTAGATACAAAATTGAAATTATACGGAATTATGATATAAAAAAATGGCCGGAATATTTTATATGCGTTAATGAAGTTCCGAAAGAAATACTTAATGGCAAAAATTATACGCTGACCCAAAGTTTTAAACCAGTTGATAAAATGTTAGGTATCAAATTCAACATAGGATATAACCATATAAACTCGTTAGTAACCATATATAAAAAAATATGAACGTACTTTTAGTAAAACCTTACAGTAAAAGTGATCATATACAGCCCTCATTAGGACTAGCTTATTTAGCTTCGTCAATCCGGCATAAACACAATGTATTTCTTCTTGATATGTTAAGATTAGATATAAGAGATTCTTCCTTCAGAGAATATTTAAAACAAAAAAAATATGATGTTATTGGATTTCAACTTTACACTGTAGAATTGGAAATTGTCAGGAAACTTCTTCTTATTGTAAGAGATATCTCACCGACAATAATAACAATCGTTGGCGGGCCACATGCAACTGTTTGCCCCGAAGAAACTTTGAAATTCTTTGGCGACAATATTGACTTTATCAGTATCGGAGAAGCAGAAAGAAATTTTCCATTATTTTTAGATAAAATCGAAAATAAAGACAGAAACTTTTCTGATGTACCAGGACTGGGTTGGCAGGAAAATAATAAAATAAATATTAACCCAACCGTATCTTTTGAAAATGATTTAGACAAAATTGGTTTCCCTGCATGGGATTTAATACGACCACAGGAATATCCACCTGCACAACACGGTGCATTTTTCAAAAATTTTCCTATTGCACCAATAATAACTAGCCGTGGCTGCCCTATACAGTGCTCTTTTTGTTCAGCTCCAATCATTAGCGGTAAAAGAATACGAAAACGGAGTCCTGACAATGTGCTTGAAGAAATAAAACTTCTTTATCACAATTATGGGATTAGAGAGATTCACATAGTTGACGATAATTTTACACTGGATAAACAACATGCAATAAGTGTTTTGCAAAAAATATATGATTCTAACTTGGGGATAAGCATTTCTTTTCCCAACGGGCTAAAAGTAGAATCGCTTGATGAAGAACTGCTCATACTTATGAAAAAATGTGGCGTGTACCTTATTTCTCTGGGAATTGAATCGGGTTCAAACCGTATTCTTAAATTGATGAACAAAAAACTAACAGTGGAAAAAATAAAAGAAAAAGTTGAACTAATAAACAAAATCGGTATTGACATGGCAGGTTTTTTTATTCTTGGCTTCCCAAGTGAAACAAAAGAAGAAATAGAACAGACAATAAAATTTTCGATGCAACTTCCTTTAATCAGGGCTAATTATTTTAATTTTCTGCCATTACCTGGAACGAAAATATATCATGAACTATTACAAAATGGTGAATTATCCCACACCGACTGGAGCAATTTTTTTTTCATGACTGCTCCTTATGCTCCTCAGGGTATTACTAATAAACATCTCAGAAGTCTTCAACGAAAAGCTTTCATAAAATTCTATTCCAGACCACGTATCTTTTTAAAGAATATATGTCAAATAAAATCTTATAGCCACTTTAAGTATCTCTTAAAAAGATTTTATAGATGGATTTTGTCTTAATTTATTATGTGCGGAATATTTGGAATTATAAATTTTGAAAAAAGAAATCTTGTGGAAAAAAATGAAATAAAAATTCCGCTGGATTTAATGTCGCACCGCGGACCTGATGACGAGGGGATTTTTTTAGACGATTACGCCGGACTCGGAATACGAAGGTTAAAAATAATAGACATCGCGGGAGGGCACCAGCCGATATCAAATGAAACGGATGATATCATAATCGTCTATAACGGTGAGATTTATAATTACATTGAATTGCGGGAAGATTTAATAAAAAAAGGACATCGTTTCAAAACCAAAACCGATACGGAAGTCATTCTGCACCTTTACGAAGATTTAGGCGTTAACTGTCTTGAAAAATTGAACGGAATGTTTGCATTCGCGATTTGGGATAAAAGAAAAAAAGAACTTTTTGCAGCAAGAGATCGTCTCGGTATAAAACCGCTTTTTTACTCAGTTACCGACGGAAGTTTATATTTTTCATCTGAAATAAAATCAATTTTATCCTGCAAAAATATCTCAAAAGAAATGGACATTCTGGCAATGGTAAATTATTTTTCTTTTTATTACATTTCAGCACCGTGGACGATTTACAAAAACATAAAACGACTTCAGCCAGGACATTATCTGTTCTTAAAGAACGGAAATATAGAAATAAATCGCTACTGGAAATTTTCTTTCAAGGAAGAAAAAATTGACGAAATTGAATGTATCGGTGAAATAAAAAGAACGCTTCTTAATTCTGTTAAACGACATCTTCAAAGCGAAGTTCCTCTCGGCGTGTTTTTGTCAAGCGGACTTGATTCAACATCAATCGTAGCAATGATGGGCAAACTTGGACAAGCCACGAAAACCTATACCGTCGGTTATGAAAATGGAAAAACATATAACGAAATTGACGAAGCAAAAATCGTCGCTAAAAAATATAACACAATCCATTCCGATTGCATATTGAAACCCAAACAGGTTGAAGAGATTTTACCTGAAGTAATAAAACATCTTGCGGAGCCGCACGGCGACTGGACACAAGTTGCTTTATATTATCTTTCACAACAATCAAAAAAAGATATTACAGTTGTGCTTTCTGGGGCAGGCGGTGATGAACTTTTTGCCGGTTATCCAACATTAACAGCAGCAAAAATTGCAAATTTTTACAATAAACTGCCAAAAGCCGTAAAAAATTTTGTCAAACACACCGTTAATAAACTTCCGACTTGTTATGACAGATTGAGTTTTGATTTTAAGTCAAAGTCGTTTATTAAAGGTTCCGATATGATGCCGGAAATGGCACACTTGAAATATAAAGAAATTTTTTCTGATGACGAAAGACAAAAACTTTTGTATAATATAGCCGGGCAGGATCCTTTTGATGTCTACAAACAACACCTTGAAAATGTTGAAGGTGAAAAACTATTAAACCGACTTTTATATCTTGACTTAAATGTTTTTCTGCCGGATTGTGTCCTACAGGTAACGGATATGACTACGATGATGAATTCACAGGAATGCCGCGTTCCGTTTTTGGATTTGGAAATGCTCAACTTATCTGAAAAAATTCCGGTTAACTTAAAACTGCGGGGCTTGACTACAAAATATATTTTAAGAAAAGCATTGAAAGAATTTTTACCTGTTCAAATTGCAAAATTGCCGAAAAAAGGACTTGCTATGCCGACTCCTTTTTGGCTTCAAAATGAATTGAAAAATTTTACGGATGAGATTATATCCGATGCAGAAAGCAGGAACAGGGGAATGTTTAATTTTAACTATATTAAACAAATTCAAAAAGAGCACACAGAAGGAAAGAAGGATAACACAAGAAAAATTACCTGTTTAATTTCATTTTTTTTGTGGCAAAAATTTTATCAATAGGAACTCTTATGAAAAACATTGCAGTTATTGGCTGCGGTTACTGGGGAAAAAATTTGGTGAGAAATTTTCACAAACTTGGTGTATTAAAGACGATATGCGATATTGATGAAAAATTGTTGGCCAAACTTAAGAAAAATTATCCCGATGTTCACTGCGAAAAAACTTTTGATAACATATTAACCGATAAAAGTATTTCGGGAGTCGTAATTTCAACGCCTGCATTTTCACATTATGAACTTGTAAAAAAATCACTTGAAAGCGGAAAACATATTTTTGTTGAAAAACCGTTCACAACATCATTAAAAGAAGCGGAGGAACTGACAGAACTTGCCCAAAAGAAAAAACTTATTCTGATGGTCGGCTTCACATTTCTTTACAATTCGGCAGTAAGAAAAGTAAAAGAGATTATTGACTCAGGCGAACTAGGTGAGATTTATTATATCTATTCGCAACGATTAAACCTCGGCATCGTAAGACGAGATGTAAATGTTTGGTGGAATCTTGCGCCTCACGATGTTTCTATAATAAATTACTGGCTAAATCAAAAAGCAAAATCTGTCAACGGTCTCGGGGTTTCATTTATCCAAAAGGGGATTGATGATTTCGTATCCGCAAATATAAAATTTGAAAACGGGACAGCCGCGGTGATTAATGTATCATGGCTTGACCCTCACAAAATAAGACAGATGACCGTGGTCGGAAGTAAAAAAATGGTTATATACGACGATGTTTCATCGGATATGAAGGTTCAGATTTATGACAAGGGCATAGATAAATTTGACGATTTTCAGACATTCGGGCAGTTTCAATTAATCCACAGAGCAGGCGATATTTTCATACCAAAAATTGATTTCAAAGAACCATTGGAAATTGAAGCGTTGCATTTTGTAGAATGTATCAAAGAAGGTAAAGAACCGCTGACATCGGCGAGAAAATCACTGCCTGTTATAAAAATTTTGGAAGCAGTTCAGAATTCCATGAAACAGGGCAAAACAATAAATCTATGAAAAAAAATTATTCCGTCCATAAATCAAGTTATATTGAAAAAAATGTAGAAATAGGTAAGGGTACATCTGTATGGTATTTTTGTCACATCAGCGAAGGAGCAAAAATCGGGAAAAATTGCAACATAGGACAAAATGTTTTTATTGATAAAAATGTAAAAATCGGAAACGATGTGAAAATCCAGAATAATGTCTCGGTATATTACGGGGTTGAAATTGAAGACGGAGTTTTTCTGGGGCCATCCTGCGTTTTTACGAATGTGAAAAATCCGAGGTCTTTATATCCGAGAAAAAAAAGCGAATATCTTAAAACAAAAGTTAAACAGGGTGCTACAATCGGCGCCAATGCAACAATTGTCTGCGGAAACAGTATCGGAAAATATGCTTTTATAGGAGCAGGAGCGGCCGTCACAAAAAATGTGCCCGACTATGCAGTCGTCGTCGGTAACCCTGCGAAACAAATCGGATGGATTTGCGAGTGCAGTGAAAAAATAATTTTCAACAAAAATCTGGGTAAATGTGTTAAATGTGGGACGCTCTACAAGGAGAAAAATCAATGTATAGAGAAAATAAAATAGCACTGGTAATTCCTGCACGGAATGAAGAAAAACTGATAATTCCTACTCTGCAAGGAGTTCCGGAATTTGTCGACAGAATTTATGTTATTGACGATAAATCTACGGATAAAACAGTTGAACTCGTAAAAAATTATCATGACAGACGGGTCAAATTAATTCTTCATGAAAAAAACATAGGACCTGGGGCGGCAATAATAACCGGCTACAAGAAAGCAAAAGATGAAAATTTTGACATAGTTGCCGTATGCGGCGGGGACAACCAGATGCCACTGGACCAGCTGAAGGATTTGCTTGACCCAATAGTTGATGGCAAAGCAGATTACACCAAAGGCAACAGGTTTATGGAAGGCGGGGAAAAACTTTCGGATATGCCCATAACCCGCGTTATCGGAAATACAATCATTTCGCTTCTTACAAAAATTGCTTCCGGCTATTATAAAATTTTTGATGTTGTTGACGGATTCACGGCAATAAATAAAAAAGCACTTCACACAATTGACTGGGACAAGGCATGGAAAAGATACGGTTATCCTATGGATTTTCTCGTCCGTTTAAGTATTCATCGTTTTAGAGTTATGGATATTCCGAGAAGAGCGATTTATCTTGAAGGAGTACGCCAGTCACAGATAAAAGGACTTTCTTATGCTCTGCGTGTTTCTCCGATGCTGCTTAAAAACTTTTTCTACCGACTACACAAAAGATACCTGATAGGTGATTTTCACCCTCTGATATTTATGTATATTTTCGGCCTGATTTTAATGTTTTTCGGATTTATTGTCGGCTTGTATATTGTTATTGGAAAATTAGCCGGACAACTACCGACGGGCGCAACTGCAATTTTATCCGCACTGCTTTTAATTTTCGGCGGGCAACTGTTCCTTTTCGGAATGCTGTTTGATATGTTAGAAGGTGAAAAATGAAATTGCTAAAATTTATTGAGTTAGAAAAAAAATATTTGGTATTTATATTTTTTGTTGCCCTAATTGTTCGTCTTATTTATATTATACCTTTAAGTCCAGAAAAACTTTCTCCCGATGCATATGACTGGATGGGTATTGCATGGAGCATAGCCACCGGACATGGCTGGGGAGACACATGGCGTCCACCCGGGTATGCGGCATGGCTTGGAACTATATTTTTTATTTTTGGTAAATCCATTTTGATTGTTAGAATAATAAATTCAATTCTTGGTAGTTTAACCTGCGTTATTATTTATTTCATAGGTAAAAAAATATTTTCCTCAACGGTTGGAAAAATCGCCGCATTTCTTCTGTCGTTTTATCCTTATTTGATTGCTTATACAGGCGATTTACTGTCTGAAACATTTTATACTTTTTTAATTTCTGTATCTATACTTTATGTAATTATCTGCAGCGAAAATCCGAGTTTTAAAAATATAATGATTGGTGGAATACTTATCGGGATTACTGGACTTACGAAATCAACAATATTACCTTTTTTCCTTTTTGCATGTGTATGGCTATGGTGGGTAACAAAAAATTTAAAAACAGGTTTTCTCGTTGGAATTTTTACTTTAATTACAATATCTCCATGGACAGTTCGTAACCACCTGTATTGTAAAAAGGTTATACCTGTTTCAACCCCGTGGTTGTCATTTTATGGATCCACCTGCGATGAAGCACTGTATCTGGAAACCATTGGTGAACATAATACTCCAATGACAGATGAAATGGTCGCTCCGGCAATCCCTAAAGGTTGGGAATATATTATGAAATTACCACCTGCAGAACGCAACAAAATTTGTAAACAGAAAGCATTAAAATGGCTTAAAAATAATCCTCAAAAATTTTTCTGGCTTATAAAAAAACGGTTAATTCATTTCTGGCGATTATATCCAACGATGGCTTATAAATGGCAGAAACGAGTGGCAATGGTTACATCAGGAATCTATATACCACTTTGTTTTGTTGGAATAATTCTGTCAATTAGAAATTTCAGAAAAACTTCGCTTTTAATATTTTTATTCATTATTTATACACTTGTCCATCTTTTTTTTGTTGTTGTTTTAAGATACAGAATTCCTATTGACCCATATATAATTATTTTTGCTTCTTATACAATCAATTTTTTTCTTCTTAAATTACAAATAAACAATGGTTAAAAAAATAGCAAATGGAGAAAGAGTAGTTCCAGAAAATATCAAAACAAGATATGAATATATGCTTTACATCAGACATTTATTTGCATATGAAACCGTCTGCCAGATGTTGCCAGCTGAATTTACAGTGCTTGAAATTGGATGTGGAGAAGGATATGGGGCAAATCTTTTAGCAAAATATTCTAAAGAGGTAATAGCTATTGACAATAACAGTTTCGCTATACAGCATGCTACTAAAAAGTACAGTTCAAATAATTTAAAATTTTTAAGTTATGATGGTAATAAATTACCATTTGACAATAACAGATTTGATGCAGTAATCAGTTTTCAGGTAATAGAGCATATAGAAGATGATATTAAATTTATTTCAGAGGTTTATAGAGTGCTAAAAGACAAAGGAAAACTTATTTTCACAACTCCAAATAAAAAATATCGTCTAAAACCCGGGCAGAAACCCTGGTATCAGTTTCATATTAGAGAATATGATAAGGATGAATTTGAGGATTTATTAGAAACAATCTTTAATAAAGTAAAGGTCAGTTATATAAATGCTCCTCTTGAAATATACAATACAGAATTGAAATTAGCAAAATTAGCATCTTTAGTACAAACCTGTGACTTACTGAATTTGAGAAAACTTATATCATATAATATGAAAAGAAAAGTTATTCAAATGTTTAGTTTTATAAATAATTTAAAAGATTATTCTCAAAAGGAAAGGAATTTTAAAAACAAATATAACACAAAGGATTTTTTTATTTCCAACGATGAAACAAGAGGTTTAGATTTGTTTGCTATATGTGAAAAAATATGAAGATATGTTTTATAACTTCTTCATTTCCGAGATATATTGGTGATACTTCCGCACCCTGGCTTCTAAAAACAGCAAAAGAATTGAAAAAAATGGGTGTTGAAGTTTCCGTATTTGCTCCGTCTTATAATGGAATAAAACAAAAACTTATAGATGGGATTCCTATTTACAGATTCAGATATTTTTTTAAATCTTCCGAAAAACTAACTCATGAAGAAAGTTCTTCTGCGCGGCTTAATGAACTGAAGTATAAAATTCTTATTATTTGTTATATATTCAGCGGTTGTCTTAATTCTTTCTTTTACTTTCGTAAAAACAAATTTGATGTTATTACAGTCCACTGGCCATTCCCACAGGCAATTTTTGGAATTATTGGCAAATATTTAACAGGTGCTAAACTTGTTTACCATTTTTATGCTTCGGAAATGTTGCTTATTAGAAATAGATTTATTAAAACATTGTTTAATTTTTTTATGTTGTTTGCTGACCATATTGTAACAATTTCTTCTTTTACTGAAAATCTCATCAAGAATGAATTAAAATTTAAATCACCAGTAAGTATAATTCCATTTAGTTCATCTCTGCCAGATAATATTATAACTGAAGTTTCATATCCTAATGAAAATAAATCTAAAATATTGAAATTATTATTTGTAGGTAGATTGATAGAACGAAAAGGTATACTTTATTTTCTTGAGGCTATAAAAAATTTAACTGAAAGGCGAATTCCCGTATCAGTAACAATAATTGGTGAAGGTTATCAGAAAGAATTGGTAAAAAAGTTTATTTTAGAAAATGGGTTGGAAAAATATATTATACTAAAAGGAGAGGTTCCTATCCCAGACCTTGTAAATGAATATAAGGAATGTGATATTTTTGTATTTCCATCAATTACAGATAAAAGAGGAGATACAGAAGGATTGGGTTGTGTAATAATTGAAGCGTTAATGTATAAAAAGCCTGTTATCGCCTCTAATGTTGGTGGTGTTGTTGATATAGTTAAGGATAATGTTACTGGCTTTTTAGTTCCAGAAAAAGACCCCTTAGAACTGGTAAAAAAGATATTGTTTATCAGGGATAATTATGATTTTGCTAAGCAAATAGCAGAGAATGGATACAATTATGTAATTAAAAATTTTTCCTGGGATGTTATAGTTACTAAACTTTTAAAAGTTTATCAAAGATGACTTCAAAACATAATATCTTTCATTTGATTACGAGTTTAAATATTGGCGGGACTGAAAAGTTTTTGCTGGCGGTTTTGGAAAATCTAAAAAATAAATATGATTTCTCTGTCGGTTACTTAAAAGAAAGGGGACAAATCGCCGATGAGATTGAAAAACTTGGAATTCCTGTAATAAAATTTAATTTTTTTTCGCTCATAAAATATCTAAAAGAAAAAAAAATTCAAATCATTCATACGCATCTTTACCGTGCAAATATTCTCGGTCGGGTAGCTGGACGAATCGCCGGGACGCCGGTAATAATTTCAAGCCAGCGAAGTATAGACGGCTGGAAAAAATTTTATCATATCTGGCTTGATAAAATAACTTCACACTATTGCAATTTAATAATTGCCAATTCTTACGCCGCAAAAAATATTTTAATAACTCGTGAAAAAATACCATCACAGAAAATTGTTGTTGTATATAATGGCGCCCTGTCTCAACCGCTAACCGCTAACCGCCAACCGCTAACCGCTTCATTTTTTACTGTCGCTTACATCGGCCGACTCCACAAAGAAAAAGGTGTTTATTTAATTCCGGAAATCGCAAAAATCGTTTATGAAAAAAACAATAAAATAAAGTTCTTTATTTATGGAGACGGTCCGGAAAGGCAGAGTTTAGAATTAAGAATTAAGAATTTAGAATTAGAAAATTCCGTTAAATTTCCCGGCTGGCAGACAAATTTAAAAGATGTTTATGATTCAATTGACATTTTGCTTCTTCCGTCTGAAGAAGAATCGTTCCCGCAGGCGGCACTTGAATCGATGTCATATGGTGTACCCGTCATCGCATCTGATGTCGGCGGTATTTCGGAAGTTGTAGAGCATCAAAAAACCGGGCTTTTAATAAAATCAAAATCTCCTGAAAGTTTTGCGGATACAATTTTATCAATTTCCCAAGACCATTATTGTTATCACCATTTTTCCGAAAATTCAAAAACAAAAGCAACTGAGTTCTCTGTTGAAAAAATGATAAACGCTATTGATAAAATTTACAGCAATTATGGACTATAAAAAATTATTAAAATTTATTAAACAATCCTTAAAGCAACGCAAAAGCCCTCCGACTATTAGAGAAATCGCTAAAAAATTTGGATTCAAATCCTTATCTTCTGTTCAATACCATTTGAAAAAACTTAAACAGACAGGCAAATTAAGTTTCAGATATTCGCAAACTAAAGTCAAAAGGCGGGTGGCCAGAGGTCTCAAGCCATTATAGTACATTTGTACTATAACTTCCGACGAGCAACTTATAAATAATTACAATATGAATTTAATTTGGTTAATACTTTCAATATCTGCTGTAGTTAGAATTTGGGGAATAAATTTTGCGGTTCCTCTGCGATACGGGCATATTGATGAATCTGTTGTTATTTTTTATACGATGAGATTTTTTACCGGTGATTTCAATCCGAACCCGTTTTTTGATTATCCGACCCTTTATTTATATCTGCTTTTTTTTTGCTACCTTTTATATTTTATTGCCGGCTTCATCTTCGGTAAATTCGAATCAATTAGCAATTTTATTGCATTTTATAACTCAAACCCGGTGCCTTTCATTTTAATTGGCAGAATACTTACCGTTGTTTTTTCAATTGTAACGATTTACTTTGTTTATATTTTTGCCAAAAAACTTTTTGATAGGAAAACTGGACTTCTATCCGCACTTTTTTTATCGTTAAATTGGCAACATATTTTAAGTTCACACTACGCAACGACCGATATCGCTGCGGTATTTTTTACGCTACTTTCCGCATTTTTTGTCTGGGACATTTATACAAAAAATGACTTAAAATCATATCTTCTGGCTGGATTTTTTTGCGGGCTTTCTATCGCTACAAAATATTACGGCGGAATTATTTTTTTAGCAATAGTTTTATTCGGATGGAAAAATAAAAAATATGTCGGATTCTCTTTTCTTGCGGTAATAACGGCTTTTTTCATCGGTTGTCCTTTTGCTTTTATAGATTACGCCGGATTTTTGAGTAGATTTTTTGACAGATTATCTGTGATTATCGGATTAGGAAAAGCAATTCCCTTTTCTTCAATTTCAAACAATTTTGATATTTTCAACAGCTTAGGTTATTTTTTCTCATTATCAGCCATTGCCGGATTTATTTATTTAATCTTAAAACACACAAAACAACATATATTTTTACTTATAATTATTTTAATTTTTTTGCTATTTTTTGGAACATGGCAAACTTTACCGGGCCGCTACATACTTGCACTTTATCCGTTTTTTGCTATAATATCTGCAACGGTAATTAGTAGAATTAAAAATAAGTATTTGTTTTCATTTGCCATAGCATTGTTTTTAATCACTACTCTTCCGAAAATTATAAAAACAGACACTTTACTGTCTCAAAAAGACACAAGGGTTGTTGCAAGAGAATGGGTTATTGAAAATATTCCGGGAAAATCAAAAATACTACGGGGACCGTTTTGCCCGGAATTCCCAAACGATAATTATATTACAACGATTGATTGGCATGATAAAATAAAAACCGGGGGATTTCTTGAAATACAAAAAAAATTTGATTTTGTAATTACAAGTTCTCTGCATTCGGATCCGGAAATATTTACAAAAAATTTAGGAAAATATGGAAATAAAATTTACGAAATATCAAAAGAATCGGCAGGTGAATTCCAAAACCCGACGATAAAAATATATAAACTAAAATGATAAATAATAAAAAAATCGTGGTAGTGATGCCGGCATACAACGCCGAAAAAACGGTTGAAAAAACTTTCAGGGACATTCCTAAACATATAGTGGACAATATAATTCTTGTTGACGACAACTCATCGGACAAAACGGTTGAAATTGCAAAATCACTCGGACTAAAAACTATCATTCACAAAAAAAATATGGGCTATGGAGCAAATCAAAAAACATGTTATCATGAAGCATTAGAAAACATGGCAGATGTAATTGTTATGATTCACCCTGATTATCAGTATGATGCACGGCTGACGCCATATATTGCCGGAATTGTTGCCGACGATATTTGCGATGTAGTTTTGGGGAACAGAATCAGGACGAGATGGGAAGCACTTTCGGGCGGAATGCCGTTATATAAATATGTCGCGAACAGATTTCTTACAATTCTTGAAAACTTTTTACTCGGTCAAAATCTTGGTGAGTTCCATTCCGGTTTTCGCGCATACTCAAAAAAGGTCTTGGAAACAATACGATGGGAAGATAATTCCGATGACTTTGTTTTTGACCAGCAGTTTTTGATTGAGGCGGTGGCTTGTAAATTAAAAATCGGCGACATACCGGTGCCCGCAAAATATTTTTCCGAAGCATCATCCATAAATTTTTTAAGAAGTTGCAAATACGGGTTTTCTGCTTTATTTTTTTTGTTAAAATTTTTATTTCATAAATACAGATTGTTTCATCAACAAATTTTTACCAAAAAAAGTGAAACCACAGATTTACACAGATGAACACAGATGACCTGAAAGGTCATTCTGGGCCGAAGGCGAAGAATCTCGGTATTAAAGACGAGACCCTTCGTTTCACTCAGGGTGACACTTCGTGTCATCTGTGTAATCGCCGTTAATAATCTGCGTAATCTACGTTAAAAAAATGACAAGGAAAATATTTTATACTCTTACATTTTGCTGGATAGCAATCATTATTTCTTCATATTTTTTAAGATTTCCACTGCCTAATTTTGCGCAACGTTTTTCGGAATTGTTTTTTTTAATTGTTTTGCTTTTAATCTCGTTTGAAACTGGAAATTTTCTGCTAAATAAATTTGATTCATCTTTATCAACATGTCTAAAAATACCTTTTTCTATTGGATGCGGGCTCGCATTACTTTCAACAATTATATTTTTTCTCGGCATCTTCGGATTTTTATATAAACCGGTTTTTTATATTCTATTTTTAATTTTACTTATTTTCTCACTAAAAAAAAATTTATGCCGAAAAAACCTAAAAATACCCGAACCAAAGTTTCGGGGAATGTTTTTAACCGTAACTTTCTTTATTTTTTTTGCAGTTTCTTTCGTCGGTGCGTTAACACCGCCGACATTTTACGATTCCTTGGTTTATCATCTTGCAATCCCCTTGCAATATGTAAAAAATCACCGGATAATTAAAATTGAATCAAATCTTTTTTCAAACTTTCCGCAAAACATTGAAATGCTTTATACTATGGCAATTATTTTATGCGATGATATTCTTGCCAACCTTATACATTTTGTTTTCTTTCCTCTGATAACATTATCAATATACGGATTTTTACGGGAAAAATATGACGGTAAAATATCAATTTTTGCATCTTTGATTTTTGCGATAACTCCGGCAGTGGTTATGCTGGCATCCGGAACATACATTGATTTAGGGCTTACATTTTATCTTTTTTTAAGTTTTATTTCTCTTATGAAATGGATGGAAACAATACAAAACAAATGGCTGGTTTTATCCGGATTGCTTGTCGGATTTTCCCTGGGAATAAAATACACTGCCGGAATTTCCACGATAATTTTTATCTTAATAATTTTTTATACAGCCGTATCAAAAAGAGAGAATATTTTTTCAAAGATAATATTATTCGTGTCGTCTGCATTTCTGGTTTTTTTGCCATGGCTTGTTAAAAATTATATTTTTACAGGAAATCCGGTTTTTCCGTTTTATATCTTCGGCAATGCACCTGATTATATACAAAAATATCTATCTCATGTTGCTCAACACGGAACATCAGGATTTGCTGATTTTGTTAATTTACCATGGAATGTAACAATGGAGGGAGTTAAATTCGGCGGGGGCTTTGATATTATAGGACCGTTTTATCTTGTTTTTTTGCCGGTTTTGTTTCTGATAACAAAAACGGACAAACTTACAAAAATATCATTTATTTATTTAATTTTATATTCCTTTTTCTGGTCTGTATCTGCAAAGGTTTTGCGTTTTCTTATTCCAATATTTCCGATTGCAGCGGTTGTTTTTTCTGTCTGCATTTTTAAGTTTATCAATGAACAGAGCATTGTTAAAAACATTGTAAAAATCATTTTGTCTGTTATAATAATATCTAATTTTGCCGTCCTGATATTTATACAAAATTTTATTTCTCCTTTGCCTCAATTATTCGGAAATATAACAAAGGATGATTATCTTTCTTCAAAGGTTCTTAATCCGAATAATTTTTATCCTGCCGTGAAATTTATGAATGAGACATTTGACGCTAATTCAAAAACACTTTTTGTAGGCGAAGCAAGAAATTATTATACGAATTTTCAAACGGTGGCAAGCAGTCCTTTTGACCCTGACATTTTTACGGAGATGGCAAACGATTCAAAAACGGCGGAAGAACTTTTAATTAAATTACAACTTTTCGGCTTTACAAATATATTCTGGAGTGAACAGGAATATGAACGGCTTAAAAACGGGTTCCGACCGAACGATTTTACGGAACAGTCAATTAGAATTACAAATATCTTCAAAAAAAAATACTTAAATTTATTATATGAAAATAAAGGACTTTTCGTCTACAGTATAAAAAAATGAACGTATCATTAATTGTAGTTATTTTTATTATTTGCGGGATTTTTATTTATAAATTAAATCTTCGGAAAAAAAATTCTGAAAAAATTAAAAGAATTAAACGGTTGATTGATGCAGAAAAAATGCCGGGGAAAACAGAAATAATTGAATATGAAAATGTTATAAATAAATTTACGGAAAAATCTAAAAAAGCCGCCGGGCTATATCTTATAGCAGAGTATTACTTTAGAAAAATAGATAAATCAGAAACGGAACTGAAAAAATTAAAGGATATATATATTGAATTAACGAAAAAATATCCGCAGTTTGAAAAAATGGACGATGTCTTATTCAAACTCGGCAATCTTCATTTTTTTGATTATTTTAATTTCATGGAATCAATAAAATTTTATGAACAACTGTCAAGAGAATATCCGTCAAGCAAATGGATAAAGGTTGTGAATGCACGGATAAAACTTATAAAATCCGCTTATCCTAATGAAGAGACCGTACTAAAAAAATATGCACTTGCAGAAAAATATTTTGAAGTTCAGGATTTTGACAAAACGATAGAACAACTCAAATCCATTATAACGGCATATCAAAAATCAAAACTCGCCGGAGATGCCTGCTATTTTTTGGGCGATATTTTCTTTTTCAAAAAATCCGATTACAATACGTCGCTGAATTATTATTCTCAACTTGCCGATAAATATCCTCTTCATAGACATGCGGGAAATGCGCAGTTCAAGATGGGAGAAACTTACAGAAAATTACAGAAATATCCCGAGGCAATAATCGCATACAAAAAATTTCTTGAGAATTATAACGACTTTCAATACACCGATTATGCGCAATATTATATCGCACAATGTTATGAAGAATTAAAGGACTGGACGCTCGCTATAAGGACATATAAACTTCTTGTGGCAAATTATTCCGAGAGTATCTGGGTCGGTATTGCATTAAGCAAAATTAAAAATCTGGAAAAATTAATCAAATGATTTTTTATCTCTATTCGTTTTTAATATCTTTCATAATAGCAATAATTACAACGCCGATTTTAATACTTGTTGCTAAAAAATATGATATTATAGATCGTCCGAAAACACCGGTTAAAACGCACAAGGTCGCCACACCATATCTCGGGGGGCTTGCGATATTTTTCGGTTTTGTAACTTCACTTTTTATCATCCGACATATCACAAATTTTCCGACGGGCACATTAAGGTCTTTGCGGGGAATTATAATCGGAGCAACTTTTATCATAATAGTCGGTTTGATTGATGACTTAAAAACTATCGGTTTCAAAGCAAAATTTTTATGGCAGATAGTCGTTGCAATTATTTTAATCAATTTTGACATACGAATAAAATTTGTTCAGCCGCAGTATCTCGCGGATATTCTTACAATACTCTGGGTGGTCGGAATTATAAACGCAATAAATATTATTGATATAATGAATGGTCTTGCATCCGGCATCTCGTTTATAGCAGCGATGACATTTCTTTTCATAGCGCTTCCGACGGAAGAAATATATGTTAATTTTGCGGCAGCGGCAATCGCGGGCGGAATTTTCGGTTTTATTAAATATAATTTTCCAAAAGCAAAAATTTTTATGGGTGATACGGGCAGTATGTTTCTCGGTTTTGCTCTAGCCGCCTTGTCACTGGGAACATCTTACACGAAAATCAATAATGTAGCACTTTATTCGCCGATTCTTATTCTCGGCATTCCTATTTTTGACACATTTTATGTGATGTACCTGCGAGCAAGATTAGGTAAGTCGCCGTTTTTGGGAAGCAAAGACCACTTTGCACTCCGTCTTGAAGCAGTAGGATTAACCAGAAAAAATGTCGTAATTTTAATCTGGCTGATTTCCGTAATTTTAAGTTTTGCTGCTTTTGTTATTTCAAGGGTTCAACTGCTTGTTGCAATTGTAATTTACATACTAATATTTGCTATATCTCTTTTTGGCGGATGGAAACTTTCTAAAATAAAAATGGAGTAAAGGTCGCTTGCAAGCAAATTTGTCGGAAAAGTCCCTAAAGGGATTCCCTTCGGTCACTCATCCGACCGCCCTGTCGGATTTCGCCCCTAAAGGGACTTCCTGCGGTCGCTCTATTCGTCGCTCTTGGAAAAAATAGTCACTCCCTGCCTACCGGCAGGCAGGCTCAAGGTTCCTTATAAATTTCTTGCTCGCTCCGGCGGAAAATGATGATAAAATGAAAATTGATACCGTAATACTTGGCGGCGGAATCGCGGGTTTATCCGTTGCATATCACTTAAAAAATAAAAAATATGTTATCTTAGAAAAAGAACATCTCGTCGGCGGATTGTGTAAATCCGTCACCGATAAAAATGGTTTTATCTATGATTACACCGGCCATCTTCTCCACATAAAAAGCAAATATGTAAAAAAACTTGTCAGGAAATTACTGAAAAAAAATCTTGCTTTAAAAAATCGTAATTCATGGATTTATTCAAATAATGTTTTCACACGATATCCCTTTCAGGCAAATCTTTTCGGACTGCCGGAAAAAATAATTTACGAATGCATAGAAGGTTTTGTAGAAGCAAAACTCCTTAATTCTCAATTCTCAATTCTCAATTCTCAATTCTGTTTCTACGATTGGTGCTTAAAAACTTTCGGCAACGGCATATCAAAATACTTTATGATTCCCTATAATGAAAAACTTTGGAGAATAGATATAAAGAAGTTGACATGCGACTGGTTGGGCAATTATGTCCCGCAACCGACTTTACAAGAAGTAATAACGGGTGCTTTTACCGACAACAACAAAAAAATCGGCTATAACGCCACTTTTTTTTATCCCAAAATGGGCGGTATACAGTCGCTTATTGATGAGTTAAAAAAAAATATTCCCGGAATAAAAACTGACGTAAAAATATCATCAATAGACATCTCAAAAAAAATTGTTAAAACAAATAGCGGCGAGATGAAATATAAAAATCTCGTATCTACAATACCTCTGCCGGAAATTGTTAAACTTATCAAAGGTGTGCCGGAAAATGTAAAAAAGGCATCAAAGAAATTAAAGTGGACATCGGTATTGAATATAAATCTTGGCATAAAAAGAAAAAATATTTCTAATAAACACTGGATATATTTTCCGGAAAAAAAATTCAATTTTTATCGTGCAGGATTTTATCGTAATTTTTCGGAATCGCTCTGCCCCGAAGGAACATCTTCAATGTACATAGAAATTTCTTACAGAAACCGGAAAACCAGCAAAGAAAAAATGCTTAAAAAAACCATCGGCAAATTAAAATCCGCAAAAATATTGAAATCGTCCGATAAAATAATTTCTGAATGCATTTTGGATATTCCGTATGCATATGTAATTTACGATAAAAATAGAAAATCCTCACTTGAAACAATTCGCAACTACCTACGGAAAAATTTCATATTTTCCATCGGCAGATTTGGTGGCTGGAAATACTCTACAATGGAAGATGCAATTTTAGAAGGTAAGGAAACAACTAAATGGCTAAAATAAAGGTTGTCCATATCATTACTCTTTTGGAACTCGGAGGTGCACAGGAAAATACGCTTTACACCTGTGAACATCTTGATAAAAATAAATTTGATGTTATGCTGCTCTGCGGGAAAGGGGGTATTTTAGACGCTCAAACAAAAAATATAAGAATTTACTTTGTGAAAGAATTGATGCGGGAAATTTGCCCGTTTTATGATTTGCTCGCTTTTATAAAAATTTATAAAATCCTGAAAAAAGAAAAGCCGGATATCGTCCATACACATTCGTCTAAAGCAGGAATTATTGGACGGTGGGCTGCGTATTATGCAAAAGTGCCATTAATAATTCATACTTTTCACGGCTTTGGTTTTAACGATGAACAAAATTATTTCGTCAGGAAAATTTATATTCTTGCTGAACGCCTTACGGCAAAAATTACGGATAAACTTGTTGCTGTCTCTTACGAAAATATTTCTAAAGGATTGAAAAACAAAATCGGGAATGAATTACAGTATACAATGATACGAAGCGGAATAAAACTGCAGGACTATCAGATAGATATTGACTTTGAAAAAAAGAAAAAGGAATTCGGATTAAAAAATGAACATATCGTGGGAATGATTGCCTGCTTTAAGAAACAAAAAGCACCTCTTGATTTTATAAAAACCGCGAAATCGGTGTGTGCTGAAAAACCTGACGCAAAATTTATACTTGTCGGCGACGGCGTTTTACGAAAGCGAATTGAAGCCGAAATCAAGAAATTGAATTTGGAAAAAAATGTGATTCTTACCGGATGGCGAAAAGATACAAACGAAATTATAAAAATTTTTGATGTTTTTGTTCTGACATCGCTGTGGGAAGGACTTCCGAGGGTCATTGTTGAATCAATGTCGGCAGGTATTCCCGTGGTTGCAACATACATTGACGGAACAAAAGAAATCGTGCAGGAGGGCTTAACCGGTTTTGTTGTTCATCCGCACGAGACGGAAAAAATGGCAGAAAGAATTTTAAGGTTGTTGAATAATCCCGATTTGCGAAAAAAGTTTTCGCAAGCCGCAAAAAAAAGAGTGCAGGAATTTGATATTGATTTAATGGTTCGGCAACAAGAAAAATTATACTTACTAATCAGTCCATAATAGTATTGACATAAAAAGGAAAATAAGTATAATAACTGCCATGAGAAAACTTGATGGCAGGAAATTGAAACATGAGGTATTGACGGAACTTCGCAAACGTGCGGTAGCA
>Ga0210049_1001662_pt1 | contig 21027 bp, 28 predicted proteins | sample CryGeyCG2014_300_2_FD_183964 | JGI IMG/M metagenome (GOLD analysis project Ga0210049, IMG submission 183964) | Groundwater microbial communities from aquifer - Crystal Geyser CG06_land_8/20/14_3.00 (SPAdes) (version 2) | ecosystem: Environmental > Aquatic > Deep subsurface > Groundwater | place... | reverse complement strand
CTACTCGCTCCAGATTTTTAGTCAACACATCTGTCTTGTAGTGCATGGGGATAACAATATGGGGAGTTAATTGTCTGACTATCTCAACAGCTACATCCACCGATATGGTGGATACCTCGCCAACAGGTAAAAATAAGACGTCGCAGTTCCCCAGTTCCTCTACCAATGATGCTGTTAGCGGATGACCTAAATCTCCCAGGTGACATAAAGTTAACCCTTCCGTCTCCAGAAGGTAGATGGTATTTTTGCCCCTGGCGTTGCCTTTCTCGTTATCATGATAGCAAGCAAGCCCGGTGATAAATATATTTCCTATCTCATACTCCCCGGGACCCTTAACCTGTTTAGGGCTATTGGCGATCCCCTCAACATAACTATGACCGGGATGGAAGTGACTCACCGTTACTATATCTGCTTGAGGCGCATCTAAGGAATAGCCTAATTCAGGGCAATACGGGTCGGTAATAACGGTCTTCTCCTTCCCTTTGAGGACAAAGCAGGCGTGTCCTAGCCAGCTAATTTCCACGTCGTTTATTTTAGCATCTTTGGTCATGATAAAGCGAGTTGATGTACTTGCTCAGCATCTCAGGGATACATTCTTTGTTATTGCGAGTGTTCTAGTTCAGGTAGATAGGTGACACATTATAAGTTTATAACACTAAGGAATACTTCCTTGTCATTGCGAGCGAAGCGTGGCAATCCTTGTTCCGAGCGAAAGCGAGGAATCTCGCTTTGAGATTGCTTCGTCGTTAACACTCCTCGCAATGACATGGAGGCGTGCCTCGCAATGACAAGAGACGAGTCAGTGTCACTAATCATATGAACCAGTACAGTGACTTGACATCGAATAATCCAAGTGTTATTATTGACATATGTTCATAATTACTAGCGGAAAGGTGGAGCTTTTTGATGTCTAGACCGGTTAAGTTGCGATATGTTGCTGGATTGCCGAATGCTAATTTCTTCAGACCAATGGGAATTCCGGCGAATTTGTTGCAGGAGGTGCGCCTTTCACTGGAAGAGGTTGAGGCTATTCGTCTCAAAGATTTGGAAGAGTTGGAGCAGGAGAAATGTGCTGAAAGAATGCATATCTCCAGGCCGACCTTCCATCGTGTTCTGGAATCGGGACGCAAGAAGCTGGCTGACGCACTAGTCAATGGTAAGGCAGTTCAAATTGGAGGTGGAAATTTTGGGTTGCCTCAGCAGCGTTTTAGATGCAGTAACGATGGGCATGAATGGAATGTCCCTTTTGAGGTTCTGGTGAGCAGACTGCCTTTATCCTGTCCTGTCTGTTCCAGCGTGAATATCCAGCCTATGCCTCTTCTGCCATTTGGTTGGGGGAGGGGAAGAGGAAGGAGATTCCGCGGTGGACGGCGATGGTAGCAAAAAATAGAAAGGAGGTTAAAGAAGATGCCATTTGGAGATGGAACCGGACCAGCGGGGTTGGGACCAATGACTGGTAGAGCGGCTGGCTTTTGTGCCGGTTTTGGCAGGCCAGGTTTTGCCAATCCCATACCTGGAAGGTGGTTTGGTGGGGGCTATGGAGCACCGGTGTCGGCCGGGTTTGGCGTGGGCTTCGGAAGAGGCTTTGGTCGTGGTCGTGGTTTTGGTCGTGGCTGGCGGCGATGGAGTGGCTATTATGGTTACCCCGGGTGGTAAATTTACAGTTTTGTTAAGGAGGTGATGGAATGTGGCCTTGGTTTGGATGGAATCCTTGGGCTTCGAGATGGCCTGGATATGGAATGCCTTGTGGAAATCCCTATGGAGGATATGGCTATGGATATTCGCCCTGGGGACCTATGCCTAAGGAGCAGGAAATAGCCATGCTTGAGGAACAGGCTAAAGCATTGCAGGATGATTTAGATGATGTTAACAGGAAGCTTGAAGAGTTTCGTAAATAAACAGGAGGTGGAAAATGCCTAATGGATTTGGAAGAGGCGGATTTGGAAGGGGTGGCGGGGGATTTGGCTTCAGAGGAAGTTCTCCACCCTGGCCCTTTGTGGGATTAGGGAGAGGGGGACTGCCGAGATGCGGCTATTTCTTCAGCGGAGCTGCTGGAATGCCTGTATCGCCAGGCTATCCTTCCCCTGGAGCCGTGCCTTATGGAGGCAGCCCTTATGCTGGGGGTATGCCCTACGGTGGCGCGCCGATGGAAGCAAACCCCTATGCCCCGCAAATGACTCGCGAGCAAGAACTTGATTTTTTGAGGAGCCAGGCGGAGGCGATAAGAGGACAATTGGAGCAAATTGATGCTAGAATAAAAGAGCTAGAGAAAGAGTAAGAAAGGAGGCAAGGCTATGAAGGTTGCGATATCAGCGACAGCTCCCAGACTGGATGCCGAAGTAGACCCTCGATTCGGGCGTTGTTCATACTTTGTTGTTATTGACCCTGAAACGATGGAGTTTGAGGCTCTGGAGAATTCCAATGCGATGGCTGCTGGTGGGGCGGGCATTACTACCGCTCAAATGGTTGCTAACAAAGGTGTGCAGTTAATTCTCACTGGCAACTGTGGGCCTAATGCTTACCAGACTTTATCCGCCGCAGGTGTTCAGGTGATTACTGGAGTTGTAGGTAGAATAAGGGATGCTGTGGAAGCCTACAAAGCAGGTAAGCTTCAATCCAGTCTCCAACCCAGCGTGGATGCTCACTTTGGCATGGGTGGAGGCATGGGCATGGGATGTGGTATGGGTAGAGGCATGGGTATGGGGATGACTTCTGGAATGCCACCTGTGACGGGGCCAGCGCCTCAAGGAGTGAGCCGAGAGCAAGAAATAGAGGTGCTCAAGAATCAAGTGGAGATGCTGTTGCAGCAACTGAGGGAAACCCAGCAGCGCATTAAAGAGCTAGAGGAAGGAAGGTGAATTTTGCCTATTTATGAGTATCAATGCACTCGATGCAGGGAGAAGTTTGAGGTTCGTCAAGCGATTGGTGAGGATGGGGCTAAGTTAAGTTGTCCCAAATGTCATGCTCCAAATCCCACAAGGCTGTTTTCCTCTTTCTTTAGCCCTGGCTCTAGCACAACCGAACCTTCGGAAACAAGCTACCCTACCTGTAGTTCGGGAGTGTGTGGACTGCCACCAATGTGATGAATTTGTATTAGAACTGAATGGTTTAATGAAAGAGAAGAAGTAGGAGGTATTTATGCCTAGAGGAGATGGCACAGGACCTTCTGGTCAGGGACCGGGAACAGGTAGAGGAGTGGGTAAGGGATGTGGTGTTGGTAGGGGGAGGATAGGTGGAAATAAGCCTGGGGCAGGACCAAGTGGGAATTGCGTTTGTCCCAGTTGTGGAACAAAGGTTCCTCATCAAGCAGGAGCGCCTTGCTATGATTTAAGTTGTCCCAATTGCGGTGCCAAAATGGTCAGGGAATGATACTCTCAGTTGCCAGCGGCAAAGGCGGCACAGGGAAGACGCTGATAGCCACCAGTTTGGCTTTTGCCTTAAGTGAAAAGAATAAAGTGCAGTTGTTGGATTGCGATGTAGAGGAGCCAAACGCCGATATTTTCATTCACTCGCACATTACCCAAAGCTATCCTGTATTTATCCCTATCCCTAAGGTAGATGAAACGAAATGCACCTATTGTGGTAAATGCGCTGAAGTTTGTGCTTATAACGCTATCGCTGTAGTTAACAAAAAAGTGCTCATCTTTCCTGAGCTCTGCCATGGCTGTGGAGCATGCTCTTACTTATGTCCTGAATCTGCTATCACCGAAGAAGGGCAAGAAATAGGTGTAGTAGAGAAGGGTAATTCAGGGAATATCGAGCTAATTCAAGGAAGGCTTACCATTGGTCAACCAATGGCTCCTCCGATAATAAGGGAGGTGAAAAAGCATATTGATTCTGAGAGTCAAGTTATAATTGATGTTTCGCCGGGGACTTCTTGTCCTGTAGTGGAAGCAGTCAAGGGTAGTGACTTTTGCCTTCTGGTAACTGAGCCAACTCCTTTTGGCTTGAACGACCTTTCTTTAGCAGTGGCGGTGGTTAAAGAATTGGGTATTCTTTGCGGTGTGGTGATAAACCGTGCTGGAGTAGGTGATGGGAAAATTGAACCATATTGCTATGATCAACGTCTCCCAATCTTACTGAGAATCCCTTTGGATAGAAAAATTGCCACACTCTACTCAAAAGGAGTCCCTTTGATAGAGGGTATGCCTGAGTGGCGCAATGTCTTTCTTAAGCTTTTCGAGGACATCGAGGAGATAGTCTCGGTAAATCAGGCGGCGAAATAATGGACTGGCAGGAAGTTGCTATTGATGGTGAGAGTCATATGCGAAGGATGAGGGATATGTATGAAGAACTTGGTTTCGAAGTTCGTTTGGAGGAGATTCAACCTGAGAGATGTAAGCAATGCACTGAATGTTTCCGGGAAAGAGGGGAGAAGATCTACCGCATCTATGCCAGACGCGAGCAGGAGGCGGAAGAAAGTAAATGAACCAAGCGACGATATTTAAAGAGTCCCTGAAAAAAATACTAACCATCGGTATTGAGCACAGTGATAAGCATCAAGAGGATCTGAAAAGGCTAGCGGTGGAGGCCAGGCTAAAAGATAGCGAGGAATTAAATCAGGGGCTTCTACAGGCGGCTGAATTAGCTGAAGCCTTAGCTTCAAAATTGAAGGAGATAGCTGAAAAGATTGGATGAAAGAGGTCGTAGTCTTAAGTGGTAAAGGTGGGACAGGGAAGACGAGCATAGTAGCTTCCTTTGCTGCTATAGCTAAAAAGAAAGTATTGGCTGACTGTGATGTCGATGCTGCTGACCTTTACCTTCTTCTCCAGCCACAAGTTAAACAGGAGCATGAGTTTTGGAGTGGGCAAACTGCGTATATTGATAGTGGGAGATGTAATCAATGTGGGCTTTGTCAAGAGGTATGCCGCTTTGGGGCGATAGAGAATTATGTCGTTGACCCAATCTCGTGTGAAGGTTGTGGTTTTTGCTCACAGGTTTGTCCTGTTGATGCCATTATTATGCGGGAAAACATGTCCGGGCATTGGTTCATCTCAGAGACGCATTATGGTCCTCTGGTTCATGCCCGTTTGGGCGTTGCTCAGGAAAATTCCGGGAAGCTAGTGGCACTGGTAAGGCAGAATGCCAAACATATCGCTGAAGAAGGAAATTTGGGCTACATAATCGTTGATGGTCCTCCAGGAATTGGCTGTGCCGTCATTTCCTCATTATCAGGGGCAGATTTAGCCTTGCTGGTAACCGAGCCAACACTGTCGGGAATGCATGATTTAGACCGCATTATTGAACTTTGTCGTCATTTTGGCATTCCTGCCCTGGTATGCATAAATAAATACGATATAAATGAGGAAAATTCACGTCAGATTGAAAACTATTGTGCCAAGCAGAAAGTAGCAGTTGTATCCCGGATACCATTTGATAATGTGGTCACTGAGGCTTTGGTTAATGGGTTACCTGTGGTGGAGTTCTCTGATGGCAGGGTCAGCCGGGAGATAGAGAATCTATGGCAGAGTGTGTCCCTAGCCCTGGGCGTATGAAGATTAAGGAAAGTGTAGCTAAAATACTGGATGAGTTGCCTGATGGAGTTGAATTGGTAGCGGCAGCGAAGGCAAGGTTGCCTGAAGAAGTGCTCGAGGCAGTTCAATCAGGAATAAAAATGGTCGGGGAAAATTATGTGCAGGAGGCAGAGAAGGCTTATGAAATGGTGGGGAATAAGGTGAAATGGCATTTCGTCGGGCATCTCCAGAAAAATAAGGTGAAAAAAGCGGTTAAGCTCTTTGACATGATAGAAACCGTTGATTCGGTTGAGATAGCGCAGGAAATAGACAAAAGGTGCCAGCGAATTGGCAAAGTTATGCCTATATTAGTAGAGATAAACAGCGGCGAAGAGGAGCAGAAATCGGGCGTGCTTCCCCCGGATGCCGAACGATTAATCAGGGAGATTTCGGGACTTAAGAATATAAAGGTGATGGGATTGATGACTATGGGGCCTCGTTTTGGAAATCCTGAAGATTCCAGACCTTGTTTTATCAAAACGAGGAAAATATTTGATAGGATTAAAAAGCTCGGTTTAGCCAATGTGGAAATGAGATACCTCTCTATGGGGATGACGAATTCCTATAAAGTTGCCATAGAAGAGGGTGCTAATATAGTGAGGATAGGGACTAAACTCTTCGGGGAACGAAGTTATGTTATATAGAAGAGAGGTAAATGTAATGGTGACTGAAGAACAAATAAGACAAGCCCTGGAAAGCATATTTGTTCCGGGGGTGGTGCGCAGTCTTCCCAAAATGAACTTGGTTAGGGATATTGCTATTTCCGACCAGAGTGTGCATATCACCTTGGCTTCAACTGCTTTAGGTTCTGATGCTCAACAGTTTATCAAGGGAAAAGTGGCAGCAGTGCTTAAGAAGCTTCCCGAGGTGAATGAAGTAGCTGTTGACTTTGTAGAGGCTAAGCCTGAGGAGGTCAACGATATTCATTGTGTGGTTGCGGTGATGAGTGGCAAGGGTGGGGTGGGCAAATCGCTCGTGGCAGCGCTTCTCGGTATTGAACTTGCCCGCCAGGGAAATGATGTAGGCATACTTGATGCTGATATCACCGGTCCCAGCGTTCCCAGGATGTTTGGGTTGGGTGGTGCTCGTCCTTCTGGCAGTGAAAGTGGAATTTTGCCTGTTTTGTCCCGCTCGGGCATTGAGATTATGTCTATTAATCTTATGCTGCCTCAAGAAGATGATGCTGTTATCTGGAGGGGTCCGTTAATATCCCGAGCTATTACGCAATTCTGGGAGGAGGTGTTGTGGGGCAAGCTGGATTATCTTGTCGTTGACCTGCCTCCAGGCACCGCTGATGCCCCGTTGACGGTAATGCAGGTATTACCATTATCCGGTGTGGTCATAGTATTCAGTCCTCAGGAATTAGCAGCAATGGTGGTAAGAAAGGCAATCAAGATGGCCCAAAAAATGAATATCCCTATTTTAGGTGTCGTGGAGAACATGAGCTATTTAGTTTTGCCCGATAGTGGCAAGAAGCTGGAAATTTTTGGTAAGAGCAAAGGAGAGGAGATGGCGAAGGCATCGGGAACACCACTGCTGGCACAAATTCCCATCGACCCTCAGTTGGCTCAGCTCTGCGATGAAGGTAATATCGAGAAGTATAATTCGGATATTCTGAAGACTTTTGCTGATAATTTTCTTCAGGCGCTGTCATTAAAAGCAAAGCCAGTATAAAGGCGAAATTTGGTGATTGAGCGGTATGGCAAAACAGGTCGGAGGGCAGGTTATAGCTCGCTGGAGGTGTGGAATAAAAAAAGAGGAGTAATCGGTGAGTCGAGATAAGAAGAGAGCTCTAGTGATAGGTGGGGTAGCTGCCGGTATGAGTGCCGCCAGTCGTATCAGGAGAAACAAGCCTGACTGGGAGGTCACCGTCTTGGAGAGGGGGAAGTTTGTTTCCTATGGCTCTTGTGGTCTGCCTTATTTTGTGTCTGACCTGGTCAAAGATGTTCAAGGTTTGGTAGTTTATAGTGCTGATTACTTTTGTAAAAACAGGGGGATTGATGTCATGGTGAGACGTGAAGCCAGCAAGATAGACCTTGAAGGTAAGCTTGTTTTTGCACAAGACCTTGACCGTAACCAAGAAATGAAGCTGCCTTATGATAAGCTAGTAGTATGTACCGGGGCTTCTCCCTCTCGGCCCAACCTTCCTGGCATAGAGTTCAAGAATATATTCGTCATCCGAACTGCTGAAGACGGATTAGCTCTAAAAAATTTTATAACGGAGGAAGCTCCTCGGAAAGTAGCCATAATTGGTGCTGGACTCATTGGACTGGAGATGGCTGAAGCTTTCAAGGCAAGGGGTCTTGAGGTAACGGTGATTAAAAGGCCGGGTAGTATTCTGAAGATGTTCGACGATGATATGGCTGCGAAGGTTGAAGCTGAGCTTAAAGATAAAAAAGTCGAGCTTATCAAAAACGCCATTATTCAAGGATTTGAAGGAGGAGTGGATGGCAGGGTCAGAGCTGTGGCACTTGCTGATAGAAGCTTGGAAGTTGACTTTGTTTTACTGGCGATGGGAGCGAAACCTAACTCAGACCTAGCTAAACAAGCGGGGCTTAAAGTTAACTTGAATGGAACCATCGCTGTTGATGAGGGAATGCAGACCAGCAATCCCGAGGTCTTTGCTGCTGGCGATTGTGTAGGACAAAAACATCTTATCACTGGAAAGGAAGTTTATATTCCTCGTGGCACTACCGCCAATAAGCAGGGAAGGGTCGCTGGAGAGAATGCTTCTGGTGGGAACGATGTTTTCCAAGGCGTTGTGGGGACTGCGGTATCCAAGATTTTTGACCTCACCGTTGCTCGCACTGGATTAAGTTCCGCTGAAGCAACTAATGAAGGTTATGATTTCATGACTTCTAAGGTTGTTCACCCCTCACATGGTCATACTTATCCTAACCCTCCGGCTGAAAATATAACTGTTAAGCTAGTGGTAGAAAAACCAACCGGGAAATTACTTGGTGCTCAGATGATAGGCAAGATGGGGGTGGCTAAAAGAATAGACGTCTTTGCTACTGCGCTCCAGAATGGCATGACGGTCGATGATATAACAAGGCTGGATTTAAGTTACTCGCCGCCATTTGCTCCATTCTGGGACCCTATTTTAGTGGCCGCAAACGTGGCGTTGAGAAAGCTTGCTCGGTAAAACAATATTGAAAGGAGGTTTTTGGGATGAGTAACGAAAGCGAAGAGCCGAGAGTGGTGGGGATACAGGAAGTAGTTGTTGCTGTGGAGGATATGAGCCAGGTAGTAGCATTGTATGAGGACTTATTTGGCTTGAAGTTTGACATTGGATGGGATATGCCTGGTGAGAACATGAGGGTTAAAGCAGCTATGATAGGCGAGACTCAATTTCAGGTGATAGAGCCAACGGGTCCCGAAGGGGTGGTGGCGCGGTTCATTAAAAGCAAGGGAGAGGGACTGAATCATGTTGCCTTCAGGGTAACTAACTTACCCAAAATGATAGCCAGACTGAGAGAAAAAGGAGTGAGGCTTGCTCCTGAGCAGCCTGTGGTTATAGGACCAGTTTCATATATCTTCGTCCATCCTAAATCCACCCATGGTGTGCTGGTGGAGTTGATCGAATCTAAGAGTTAAGCACAGTGAGTTCCATTATTTATGGACCGGTTGCATCATGGCGGCTGGGTAAATCGTTGGGAATAGACCTTCTCTCCACCAAAGGAAAAACTTGCTGTTTTGATTGCGTTTATTGCCAGCTGGGGCGAACTTTGCATCCCTTAACTGAGCGGAGACAGTTTGTTCCTGCAAAGCGTCTGGCTGAAGAGTTGGAATCGGTAAAAGGCTTGGACATTGATTATGTTACCTTCTCCGGTATGGGTGAGCCAACTTTAGCCAGTAATCTGGGCAGAGCCATAGAGTTAGTAAAATCTGTTTTACCTTTTCCAGTGGCTGTGCTTACAAATTCAGCGTTTATGGACGAAAGGGAAGTGCAGCAGGAGTTGGCTTTGGCTGATACTGTGGTGGCTAAGTTGGATGCTCCAAATGAGGAACTATTTCAGCAAATCAACAGACCTGCTCTAGGATTACGGCTAAAAGACATAGTGAGCGGCATCAAGAAATTCAGGGGAGAATATAGCGGGAAATTGGTTCTCCAGATGATGTTTATCGCTGCCAATATGCACTATGCTGGTGAGCTAGCTAGAATGGCGGAATCTGTGTCGCCAGACGAAGTTGAGCTAAACACCCCATTGCGTCCCTGTAGTGTGCCGCCATTGTCACTGAAGGCGATGGAGGCTATTGAAGGGCAATTCGCCAGGCTTAGAGCAGTAAATGTCTACAAATCTCCCAAACCAGAAGTTCAACCACTTGACATAAAAGAAACGTTGAGAAGAAGGCCAAAGCTTTAATATCAAATGGGAAAGCAAGATAAGAATAACGCTGCCCAGAGGCTGTTTATTTGTCGTTCTGAGGAGCGTCCCTCGTGTCATTGCGAGGCACGTCAGTACCGAAGCAATCTCAAAGCGGAATTCCTCGTTTCACTCGGAACAAGCTCAGCAACCTCCGAGGCGGACATGAGATTGCCACGCTTCGCTCGCAATGACAGTGGGGAGTTGCTAAACAATCTCTTGCCCACTTATTTGAGGTAAGGTGGGAATAACTTCGTATAAAAATCCCTCTAAATCCCCCTTTAGAAAAGGGGGAGTAAGGGGGATTTGACTTTCCAAAAAAGCAAGTGAGATTACAAATAGTTTTGCCCCTGACTATAATTGGAAGTAGTGAAAGGCGGCTATGTCCTGATTATAGAGCTTAATAAAGGGCAGGAAATCTCGGTGGGTAGTCTGGGAGTGGGTTACTTCCCCGCGGGCTTCTATGCTTACTGTGGCTCCGCACTGAGTGGCTTTAGGTCAAGGATAAATCATCATCTAAGCAAGAATAAAAAGCCAAGGTGGCATATTGATTATCTTCTTAGCAAGGCGCAAATTCGAGAGATAATCCTTTGCCAGACTGAGAAAAGGTTGGAGTGTCTGTTATCTCAAGCTCTGGGCGGTGAATTAACCTATATTCCTGATTTTGGCTGTAGTGACTGCCATTGCAAAAGCCACTTATTCTTTTCTACCGATAAAGACAACTTAGTAGGAAGGATTACCTCTTTTATTACCCGGCTTGGGCTTACCCCTCAAAGCTATCCTGCAGATTCAACACTGCTTGAACATATATTCAGGCGTGCCTGAAAAAGTTGGCATATCTTTGCCCAGCCACTCAGCAACCTTCGGAGTTAAAATTAACCAGGTAACTGACTCTGGGTCAGCTACCTGGTATAGCAATGCTTTATCGTAGACAAATAGGATACAGGAAGGTTTATCAAGGATTAGAAGCCAGGCATCTGCATGCAGTTCTCCATCTCTGCCTTTGATATATCCCTCTGCGCTCCGCTTGTCCCAAAATTGTAAAGATACATTGTTGTAGTTCCCGAAGCTACTACTTTCACCGTACCAAAGGGAACTTGGCTGCTTACCCAGACTTCGCCCCCTGGTACATCAAATATAGCCACAGTAACCGTTCCCCCAGTTCCGGGAATTGTGTATGTCCCGTAGGATATATCTGGGAGGCTTGGGTTGTATTGGCCAGGTGTCTCGGTCTCTGGAGGTTCATAAGGACTTTGACTAACATCCATACATATCACCTGGTCTCCCGTCTTCATCACATACTTCACCAGCTGGTGAGTGGCAGCATCAGTCCACATTTGCACGATAGTCTCTCCTTGTTGCGGCATAGCCATAGTCATTTCAAATCCAATGCAGGTCTTTCCATCAACTGTGTCTTGTCCTATATGCTCCATTTTTTGATGGTATTCCTCACCATCGCTGGAAATGACATATTCAACCCATTGTCCCTCCACTGCCTGCATAAACCCAGTGTAAGCAGATGGAGCACCACCACCCTCTCCGCCACCTGCCCCACCACCCTCACAAGCTGGCAATAATGTTATCGCCAGCAAAAGAGCTACCACAACGCCCAGTACCTTATTCACTCTTGCAGCCTCCTTACAAAAAATTAACCAGCGACGTTGAAGCTGTTAGGAAACTTTGCTGGCTTGCCTCTCAGCCCAATTGCCTATCACGGGTAGATTCCACATCTTGCCGCTATATGCTAAAACCATAAGAGCAATCCATAGACCAACAGTTAAGAGCTAGACAAGGATGCCAACGACATGTGCAAATTGCCACAGCCCAAACGAAAAGGTAGACACTGCAATAGCACTAAGGATAGATACAATAATCTGAACCAGAGTCAATATCCCAAAGGTCATAATGGATTGTCAGGCATGGAATTTCACAAATGTGCTCTTCTTCTCAATCACCAGAAAAACTATGCCTGTTATCCAGCCAGCCACATAGCAGAGAAGCCCGGCTATGTTAGGCTGCAAGCCAATACTGGTCTGAGCTGGCGTAGCTGGGGTTTCACTTCCTCCAGCGGGAGGAGCAAGCGCAGCACCACACTTTGTGCAAAACTTAGCATATTCGGGATTTTCAGTGCCACATTTCGGGCAAAACATTTCCACCTCCTATCTGCCGTATTTTGCCAGTTATGATGCGCCATAAGTTACAGCGTTGTCAATAAGTTGTGCCCGTTCATGTGATTGGTGACACATTGCCCCAGGTGATACAATTCCCAAAGATATATATGGAAGAGCAGGGTATTCTTAAGTTGAAGCCCATCGGGGTAATTCATTCCCCCTATCATGCCGGGCAGGTGCCATATCAGGGGTGTGGTCGGGAGGAAATCGGTGAGGTGGAGGTGTTTGAACAGTTTGCAGCAGGGTTAAAGGACATAGAAGGATTTTCCCATATTGTCTTGATATACTGGTTCCACAAATCCAGGGGATATTCCCTTATGGTCAGAACCCCCTGGGATACAACGCCACACGGGCTATTCACCACAAGGTCGCCAAACAGGCCCTGCCCGCTGGGGTTATCGGTGGTGAGGCTGGTAGCCAGGAAAGGGAATACCTTGAAGGTGAAAGACCTTGACGCTATAGATGGCACTCCTCTTCTGGATATCAAGCCTTATGTCCCCACTGTAGATGAAAAGAGCGATATCAAAGTTGGCTGGCTTGAAGGCAAGCTAAAGTTAGAGAAACCTTGACAACAGCGCACATCCTCATATTGTTAGCCACCGGCGTAGGCGTTGGCTTTGCCAGTGGTTTGCTTGGAGTTGGGGGTGCCTTTATCACCGTTCCGGTTACCTACTGGGTAATTGTGGATATGGGCATTTCCCCCGATATGGCGATAAAGATAGCCTTTGGGACGAATTTGCTGGCAATTCTGCCCACGGCGATAAGCGGTGCTTTAGGGCATAACAGGAGGGGGGCAGTTCGCTGGAAGGTGGCTCTGGGGTTGGGCTTGTGTGGGCTGGCAGGGGCTTTACTTGGGGCTACTCTGGCAGTTCATCTCCCTGGCGAAGCACTGAGAGTCGGTTTTGGTGCGGTGGTTCTTGCTGTGGCTTTGTGGATGGGTCTGGATACGACACTGAATTTAACCAAGGAGAGGGGAGAGCAAAAGGAGAGCTTGTTTCCTTTAGCTCTCTGTGGCTTTCCCATAGGAATGATAACCGGGTTAACTGGCATTGGTGGGGGAATATTAGCAGTTCCTTTGCTGGCATTGGCATTTGGTTTTCCGATGCATTTGGCTGTGGGCACCTCTACAGCGATGATAATATTCACTAGCCTTGGAGGTGTTATTGGCTATATTGTGAATGGTGTGGGAATATCTGCCCTTCCGTATTCGGTGGGATACGTGAGTTTACCCATCTGGTTATGTTTAGCGGCTACCAGTGTGCCTATGGCACAGCTTGGGGCCAAGGCGTCACATGCTCTGTCGGCAAAACGACTGAGATATGTCTTTATCGCCATTATGGTCTATGTCGGGATGAGGATGCTTGGCGTGGTTTTATAGTAACATTCACCACATACATGATGTGAGGCTCACAACCGTGAAAGCTATACTGTCGGTAGCTGTACCGCCATTAATATCAGACACAGTTACCGTGACAGTAACTTTGCCTGACCAGCGCGCTGCAGTAAAAGTAACTGTAGCGCCCTTTCCAGAAATGCCACCTCCATCAGTTGACCATTCATAGAATAGCTCATCGCCATCTGGATCCGAGGCACTGCACTTAATTTTACAACTCTGGCCCTGCCCGATTTTGTATCCCCCGAGTATTTTCCTCAGGTATTTGTGTTCAGTGGTGACAGTTAATTTCTCAATAATTGGCGGCTTGTTGAACGCTACCCTGATAGACAATGATGCTGAGCTTTCGCCTCCGAACTCATCTGTAACCACCACAGTAACGGTATAATTGCCTGTCTCTTGAGGAGCAACCCAGGTCATGGTATCTCCTTTGCCTGTGATATTGCCTCCACTGGCTAACCATTCATAGCTCAAGCTATCGTTATCCGGGTCTGAGGCTTCACAGATGATCGTGCAATTACCCGAAGGAACAACCCATTCCTTACTGGCTCTGAAATCAACAATTTCTGGCGAACGATTCTCTCTTACAACAATGTTGACCGATTGTGTGGCTGAATTACCATCCACATCAGTCACATTGACCGAGACAACATATTCACCAACTTCATCGGGAGCAGCCCAGGTAGCTATGGCTTCTTCGCTTGAGATATTGCCTCCGCTAGCTTGCCACTCGTAGCTTAGCTCACCACCCTCAGGGTCTGAAGCAATACACTCAACCTGGCACCTCTCTAGAGTAAGAACCATCTCTCGCTCAGCTTGCAGGCTGGTAATGACTGGAGGCTGGTTGGCCGGAACGCAGCTGCCTATGAAGAGGATAGTGATGGCTAAAACGGTTATGCTAGTTATCCCTTTATTTACCTTAAAGAAAGCTCGTTTTATTTGGGCTCCTCCTTTCTGCTCTTAATAAACCAGGGGCGAGAATGTAGAACTCCGGTAGGATGAAACAGCAATATAATCAGAGCTAAGCTAAAAAGCACAATGTCAAAGCATAGAGCTTGGAGCGGTGACATCGCTCCGAACAATATCTCCCACTTACCAAAGCAATGGGCGCATGTTGAAAACTGTTCTATACCCCGGCTCAGCGCATAAGAATTACTGGCCATGAATCCAATTGTAAGCGGAAGACATAAAGCTGCGGCAATTCTGGGAAACACACCTAGAAGTAGAAGAGCACCCAGAGCTATCTCTGCCCAGGGAAGGCAATAAAAAATAAGGTAAACCGTTGTGGGAGTATAGAAAGGTCCCAACAAGACATCAATAAATTCCAGTTCCCCAGGCAATTCTCCAAAGATAAGTGCTTTCCCAGTGCCTGATGCCAGCAGGGTCAGCCCCAAAAATATGCTTGGTCCTGAGGTTACCAAGTTTCTTTGCCAGCCCGTTTTTGACTGTTGTTTCATGGATTAGATGTCTCCCTGTAGCTTAATTTACCCTCTTGGGGAGAGCACCCCAGTCTGTTGCCCAAGAGGTTAGAGGAAAGCGTAGTCTTGTAAGCCTCAAGTCTGTATCCAGAGCACCACATAATATATTCCTATCCCGATAAAGATAATGGAAACTACCACATGAATTATTTTCTCAGCACGGGTAAGCGTGTTGAGCCAGGTAGAAACCCTGGACACGCCAATGGATAGAAGCATGCCAAATACTAAAACGGGGAGTCCAGTGCCAATAGCAAACACCGCTGGCAGTGTCACACCGCCGGTAGTCTTAAGAGCCAAAGGTATCAATAATCCAAAGAATAGAACAGCGCTATAAGGGCAAAAGGCTAGAGCGAAAAGTATACCTAATAGTAACCCACCTATCATCCCCAAATCAGCGACCTTTCCTCCTATTGAAGATAGCTTTCCACCTCCCAGGCTGAAAGAAAGACGATCGATGTTTAGCATTATCAGTCCTACTATAATTAGAAGTGGTCCCAGGATTTCTTCGCCGAAATCCTGAAGAAATGAGGCGAGTCCGGGGATTTCAAGGCCAGCCATGATGATCAGGATACCAAGGACGGAATAGGAAATCATGCGCCCCAGTGTATAGAGTGCTGCAGTCATAACAGCGTATCTGCGGTCTGTCACTCTGCGGCTGACATACGCTACGGCAGCAATGTTAGTAGCCATAGGGCAGGGGCTAATGGCAGCCAGCAACCCCAGAAAGAGTGCAGAGAGGACCGGGATATTAAGGTTTCCCGTGATGCTACCCAAATCCATCACTCCTCCCCCTTGAGGCTTTTCTCAATCTTACTTCTCACTGCCTCGGTGAATGCCTCATCATTACCCAGGAGGAGCCAAATATACGTCACTTCTTCGATGTGGTCAGTGCCATCTCTTATCGTGTTGATAAACAGAGATGATGTATAAGCCCTATATTTGTTGACAATGGCAGCGTTTTCTTCGTCCTGTACATCAAGCACCTGAAAAGTCACCTTGCCACTAGCCAACTCATCGGCGAAGTAAGTTTCCACGGTATAGCAAATGTCCTCTTCCGCATGGATACAGCGTGGGCAGCGAGGTGTGTGGTAAAAGTAAACAACATCGACCCTGTCGGCGGGACCCAAAGACGTGTCTGAAGGCGGAGGTGTAGTAGACGACGCACAACCTACCATTAGAGACAGGGCTAGGCACACCAGGAGGATGTGAGATAAAGTCTTGGTTACCATATTCATTGTAGCTCCTTTCTCTTCTTCAATTTAAGCATTTCCCGCTCCTTTTGTCAGTTCGGGCGTGGCTATTTCGGTGGGGAAGTAGCGCCGGCGGAACCGAAGAGCCACATTGACCAGGCTGATGAGGACTGGGACCTCTATAAGCGGCCCTATCACTGTGGCGAAAGCCTGTCCCGAACCGATGCCGAACACTGCCACAGCTACAGCAATGGCTAGCTCAAAGTTATTGCTGGCAGCGGTGAAGGCGATGCTCGCTGTCTTAGGATAGTCGGCGCCTATCTTCTTAGCCATAAAGAACGAAACCAAGAACATTACCACAAAGTAGATGAGGAGCGGAACCGCGATGCGAACCACATCCAGCGGTATTTGCACGATAAGTTCACCCTTGAGGGAGAACATCACCACAATGGTAAAAAGTAAAGCCGCTAATGTGATTGGGCTTATCTTAGGGATGAACTTGCCCTCGTACCACTCGCGTCCTTTTGCTTTTATCAATGTGAACCGGGTAATCATGCCTCCGAAGAAGGGAATACCGAGGTATATAAACACGCTCTCAGCTATCTGACCGATGGTGACCTTTACCACCGACCCCTCCAGTCCGAACCAACCAGGCAGTATTGTGATGAAGATATAGGCATAGACCGAGTAGAAGACTATTTGAAAGATTGAGTTCAAAGCCACCAACCCGGCGGCATACTCTCTATCCCCCTTGGCCAGCTCATTCCAGACAATGACCATGGCGATGCAGCGTGCCAGGCCGATCATAATAAGACCAACCATGTAGTCAGGATATGGCCATATGAAACCGAGGAAGAGGATGGCAAGGAGGAACATGAGCACCGGGCCGATAATATAGTTCTGTACCAGAGACAGGGCAAGCACCCGCCAGTTGCGGAACACCGGGCCCATCTCCTCATACCTCACTTTAGCCAGCGGTGGGTACATCATGAGGATGAGGCCAACAGCAATAGGAATAGAAGTGGTGCCTACCTGAAAGCGGGAGATGAAGCTCGAGCTTTCAGGATAGAAATAGCCCAGCCCTACTCCCAGACCCATAGCCAGGAATATCCAGAGGGTAAGGAAGCGTTCAAGCAGTGGAAGCCTTTTCTTCTGCGTCATGAAAAACCTTTGTCTCTACTTCAGAGCCTTCCTAATACTCACTTCTTCACTTTGCCGCTTCCTCCGAACCGACTGTCCCAAGCAGCCTGGCCAGCGCTTCCTTATCTTCGGCAAATTCTGGTTTACTTAAAGCGGAGCAGTCCTTCAAGCGTTTTTGCCCTCTCAATATAGCCACGGCGAAAGCAAAGCAGGTGGGGAGGCCACAATCGCGGCAGTTGCTCTTGGGCAAAAAGTCAACTACATCCTTCACCTTTATCTCTTCTTTCCTCTTGTACATGGGGGTGATGCTTGTTCGCTTTTCCCAGGTGTCATTTATTAACCCCTTGAGATAATCCAGAACCTTTACGGCATCCTCCTTACATGTCACCTGCCCCACACTAATCTCTTGGGGCATAAGGCTTATGAATCCTGTGTCCATTTTGAAATTAAGGTTTGGCGATTCGGGGGTATATACTGCATTTTTAACGACAGCGTTGAGGTAAGGGAAAACATCGCTGATGTCATTGCTAAGCTCGGCTGTTACTGCCATCCATTCCGGATTGCAAAGACTGCGGCTAACTTTGGTTATCTTATACTCACGGAGAAGCATGCTAAACCTCCTACTCTAAAAGATGCTGTTTAGTTTCGATTTTCCGTTCAGTTTTGGACATTTTAGAAGCCCTTCACCCCCAAATTTTTGTAGTTGCCTGATTTATCAGGCAAAATCTCACCTCCTACTTTAAACTAGGCTGTTTAATTTTGCTATAGCTTTGGATTCAGATTTGTCTTGACTATCTCGGAAATTCTTCACCTCCTCATCTGGATTTTTCCATAACAGTTATGATGTATCTCCCTGGGGCATTTCAGATTTCCTCAGGATTCGGGGGATGACTTTATAAAATACACTGGCCAGGGGCATCTGTATCATGAAGCAGGCAATGACCCCCAGAACAACATTCGTATTTGGAAAATTAGCCAGCGACAGGACGATGGCAATGGAGAGGTTCTTTGTTCCGGTACCGTAGACCAGAGGAATTGATTGGGCATACTTTATCCGACCCAGACGACATAAGACTGAGGTGATAAAATAAGCCAGGAGATAGTAGGCGACTGCTCCAGCCAGTCCTATGCCGATTAACTCCGGGTGTTTCAACAGGACGTGGGTCTTCAGCGCGGCACTGATAAAGACCACTCCGATGGCAGCCAGGCCAGAGATGACAGCAAAGTTGGGTGAAAACGACTTCAGTGCTTTCTCATCCCACCGCCGCAGGATGGCCCACCGGCTGGCAAAGCCAACAACCAGCGGCAAGACCACAATTATGACCAGGGTTTGAACCATAGAGCCAATGGGCACGGTAACCGAAGTGCCAGCCAGCAGAGAGACAGTATATGGAATTTGCACGGTGCCCAGAACTAGTGTAACCGCTTGCAGGGTTACTGCAAGGGGGATATCACCTTCTAGGAGGCCCGTCCAGGCAGCAATCATTCCACCAGGGGGAACTGTAGCAGCTAGAATTAACCCAACACCCATCTCAGGGTAACCATGGAATATGATACGGTAAATTGGATAAGCAATGAGAGGTGCCAGGATACAGATGAAGACTATCCCCAGTCCAACGTTTTTGGGAAACCTTATCACCTGGTAGAACTGCTTCAGGCTGGTGGGGATGACCATAACATATATCATGATGAAGAGCAGCGGGATGACCGCGCTCTCAAGCGTTGCTGCTGGCCGGGGCAGGAAATAACCGAAGACCAGCCCCAGCACGATGGACAGTACGACCCAGATGGGCATATACTGCCGGAATATTCTCCCAAAAGCAGCCAAAGCAGTCTTCTATCTCTTGACAACCAGGACCGGCTTCTTACAGTACCTGATGGCATTTTCCGATACGGAGCCGAGAAACATCTCCTTGATATTGCTCTTGCCATGAGAGCCGATGACTATAGCCGAGACATCCTCTTCGTCTTCCACCCTCAATATCTCCCTGAAGGGACTCCCTATTCTCATTATTACTTTGACGTTGAAGCCTACCCTTTTAAGTTCTGATTCCACGGTCTTCAGTTCTTCTTTGGTATTTTTTTCCAGATGCTCTTGTAGCTCGGTTGCAACATTGTTGAGACGTTCTCGGTCCCAGGCAATTTTCATCACAGGAAATCTTACGATTTGCCTCTCATCAATGATATGCACGATTATGACCTCCCTGGTTCCGGCTTCCTTCAGCTTCTTTACGTACTCCAGTGCCTTCTTCGAAACATCGGAAAAATCGGTTGGGTACAGTATTCTCGTGAACATTTCTATTCCTATCTCTTGTCTCTTGGTGACCAGAACCGGTTTCTTACAGTACCTGATGACATTTTCCGATACGGAGCCGAGAAGCATTTCCTTGATATTGCTCTTGCCATGAGAGCCGATGATTATAGCCGAGACATCCTCTTCGTCTTCCATCTTCAATATCTCTTTGAAGGGGCTGCCTATTCCTATTCTTACCCTGACATTAAAGTCCTTTCCCTTCAACTCAGCTTCAATGTCCTCCAGCTTCTTCTGTGCCTCTCCCTGTAATCTCTTCAAGGCCTTCTTTTCCAGATCCACTGGGAGTTCTCCAGCCCAGGCACGGGCATAGCTCAATCCTTCAATTTCCCTCCCATCAATGATATGCACGATTATGACCTTCCTGGTTCCGGCTTCCTTCAGCTTCTTTACGTACTCCAGGGCCTTCTTCGAAACGTCGGAAAAATCGGTTGGGTACAGTATTCTCGTGAACATTTCTATTCCTCCTTTATGAGCCTATACTTCTTAGCTGCTTCCTTGATATCATCTTCGGTTACGCCGAACTTTGCTTGGTTGGTGGCCATCGCTACCAGAGTATCTGCGTCAGGAAGGTAGCCGATGGTCGCCAAGGTGTCCTCGCAGTAGACCAAAGGATATACCCTATCGCCGAAATATTTTTCCGCGAGAGAAGCTAGAGCATCCGGGGTCCAATTCCCCTGTTGTCTATCTATCACCTCGACCTCGCCTGTCTCCTTGAGCCAGGCGGCGACAACATCACGCACGTACTCCGGCGGATATGTAGAGCAGCATGATTTCAAACCGCCGTCCAATACAATTGTTATCTTCATTCTGCCTCCTTACACAGTCTTATTATTTCGTTTTTGCCGAGGTTGTCTGCGATAGAGACTCTCCCAGACGGGACATAATCTCCGAGTCATAGCGCTCAATATTGCCTTCGTCACAGAGTTTAGCCAGCTCCGGGTCTATCGGTAGCTTTCCCAGAAGCGGGGCATGCGCTGCCTTGGCCATCTCCTCACCCCGGCTTCTACCGAAGAGCTCAATTTTCTTATCTATCTCGGGTACATATAGATAGCTCATGTTCTCCACAACACCGAGGATGCGCTTGCCCATCTGACGCGCCATATTGACCGCTTTACGGACAACCATAGTCGTCAGCTCCTGCGGGGTGAAAACAATGATTATCCCTGATATCGGCAGGCTTTGCATCACGGTAAGGGGGGCGTCAGCCGTGCCCGGCGGCAGGTCAACAATCAGATAATCCAGCTTGCCCCACAACACTTCCTCCCAGAATTGCGTAATAGCTCGGGATATTAACGGACCCCTCCAGATGATAGCATCATCTTCTTGAGGCAGCGTAAGATTAATAGACATAATCTCAATGCCCGAGCGGGACAAAACAGGCAAAATCCCGCTGTCACTGCCGCCAGGCCGAGCAGTGATGCCAAACATCTTTGGGATGCTGGGGCCGGTGATATCGGCGTC
>Ga0210049_1001658_pt1 | contig 21051 bp, 23 predicted proteins | sample CryGeyCG2014_300_2_FD_183964 | JGI IMG/M metagenome (GOLD analysis project Ga0210049, IMG submission 183964) | Groundwater microbial communities from aquifer - Crystal Geyser CG06_land_8/20/14_3.00 (SPAdes) (version 2) | ecosystem: Environmental > Aquatic > Deep subsurface > Groundwater | place... | reverse complement strand
TAACATCAATTGGGATTTTGCCCAAAGTTTGGGCAGCATCGGTATGAAAGTAGATTTTAGATTTTTGATATTGAATATTGGATTTTTTAATTATTTTTCCGATTTCCGCAATTGGTTGAATGGTTCCAATTTCATTTGAAGCGTGGATTATCGAGACCAAAATTGTATCCTTTCTTATTGCCTTTCTAACATCGTCTGGCGAAACCAATCCATACTTATCAACTTTTAATCTTGTAATTTCAAATCCCTGGCTTTCTAACCATTTCGCACTTTCCATAATGCAGGGGTGTTCAATTTGAGAGATGATAAGGTGATTCCTTTTTTCTTTGTTAGCAAGAGCAACCCCTTTTAAAGCTAAATTATTGCTTTCAGTGGCTGAGCTGGTGAAAATTATTTCATTTGGTTTAGCTCCCATTAAATCAGCCACTGCTTCCCTGCTCTCTTCCAAAGCTCCTTTTGCCTCCTGGCCAAAACTATGTAGAGACATCGTATTGCCAAATTTTTCCGTAAAATAAGGCAACATTGCTTTTACCACTCTCGGATCAACTGGAGTGGTGGCAGCGTAATCGAGATAGATAGATTTTCTCATATTTTAAAGGGTATCTTAAAAAGGGAGCATTTTTTGCAAGGGTATTTTTTATTTAAGAAATAATAAATCTCTCGTCCTTGTTTTTTACTAAAAACGGCTCCCATTTTTTCCAAGACCTTTAAATGATAGGAGATGGTCGGTTGGGTTAAAGAAAAATATTCAACAATCTTCCCAGCTTTGTTTGGCGCTTTTTTTAATTTCTGAATTATCTTAGCCCGAGTGCCTTCGCTGATTAAACTGAGGCATTGGGGACAATTTTTTTTCTTTAGCATAAAATAAAAAATATATAGATGACTATCTATATATTTTAGGAGATTGAAAATCCTTGTCAAGCCTTTACAAATAACTCACAAAGGCAATGGCCATTTCTTTTAATTTCCTGGCGGTGGAATTCGCAAGGACAAATTATTTTTTTATCCTCCTCAAAATTCCCAGTAATTTTTCTACAAGGACAATACCTCTGGCCGAATCTCTTTTCTCTTTCTAATAAACTTTTCACTATTCCTTCCACAACTTTTTTATTTGGGTTCAAAGAAAATCCATTTTTCTTTGCATATTCTTCATATTCTCGAATTATTTCTTCAATTTTTTCATTATCATTAGTCATTGCCATAATCATTTACCCGAGCGAGGCGAAGCCGAGCGAAGGGTGAAGATGAACGTAGTTCATCGACTTAATAAATCTTCTAACCATTTTCTAATTTCATCTTCCGGTCTCGCTCCGATAAATCCGCTAACTGGTTTTCCTTCTTTAAACAAAATAACAGTTGGAGCCATATTAATTCCGTATTTTTGGGCCGCGAGAGGAACGGCATCAAGATTAGCCTTCGCAAAGATAACTTTTTCGCCATAATCATTGGCCAGTTTTTCTAAAATTGGTGAAAGTAAAAAACAAGGGGCGCAGCCAAACATCCAAAAATCAACCAAAACTGGTTTTTTGGTATTCTCAATTTCTATCTCAAAATTTTGATCGTCTAAGGTTATAAGCATTGTTTCAATTTGAAATTAATTTAACGCCAGTTATTTTTGATATTTCTGAATTTAATCCCCTTAAATGACTCTTATTTAATTTATGAATGTCATTTTCTCCACAAGCTCCGGCAATCATTTTTATTTCTTCGGTACAATTTTTGATAAAGTTAGCAACATTTTGGGAAGCCTGCTCAATATTTAATTTTTTTCTTAGTTCTGAATCCTGGGTGCTAATCCCAAAAGGACATTTTCCAAGATAACACAATCTACAATAATTACAACCCATGGCAATTAATAAGGCGGTGGCACAAAAAACGGCGTCAGCTCCTAGAGCCAAGGCTTTGGCAAAATCTCCGCCTTTTTGCAAACCACCACCAACCCACAATTCTTGGCGAGCGTCTAATTTGTCTAAAACTTCCCTTGCTTTAACCAAAGCAGCTAAGGTTGGAATTCCTACTTCATCGAGCATTACTTCAGGCGCTGCTCCTGTTCCACCTTCCATTCCATCAATGGCAATTATATCTGGATTGGCTTTGACTGCCAATTTTAGATCGTTTTCAACATCACCAGCTGCCAGTTTTAAAATAATTGGGGCTCCGCCAGTCAATTCTCTTAGCCACTCAACTTTCTTTCTTAAGTCCTCAATATTTTTTATATCCAAATGATAAGCTGGTGAACGAACAGCTTTACCAACCGGCACATTTCTAATTTTGGCAATCTCTTCAGTTACTTTCCCACCGGGAAGTAACCCACCCATGCCGCCTTTGGCGCCTTGTCCAATTTTAATTTCAATAGCATCGGCTTTTTTTAGGATTTCTTCAGTAATTCCGAATCTACCTGTTGAATATTGAATTATCAAAAACTTGGCAAATTCTCTCTCTTCCGGCAACATTCCTCCCTCGCCAGTATTTTCCATAGTGCCGGCTAAAGTTGCGGCTTTTGCCAAAGCAACTTTTGCTTCGCGAGAAATTGCTCCAAAACTCATCGCTCCCATAATTATTGGAGTTTCAATTTCAATCGGTTTTTTACTAAATCGGCCAAGAACTGTTCTTGACCGAATTTCCTCTCGATAATAATCAACCGGTCTTTTTACCAGCTGAGCAGGAACAAAAACCAAATCATCGAAACTAGTTTTTCCAAACTTACTAGACCTGCCACTGGCAGTTGGTACATTTTTTATTCTTTTTTGAATTTCTCTTAACCAATCATTTTGCATATTTTAAAATTTTAGTCATTAAATTTATTTGTTTTATTTTACCCAGTTTCCCCTTTCTACAATTTTTCTCTGAAAATTTTTCTACCGTATTTTTATCCGCGCCAGAAATTAAAATTGGTATAGATATTCTACAATGTCTTCTTAGCAGAGAGCAAGTCGAGTGGTCAGCGGTAACGACAATTAAAGTATCTTTTAAATTTAAAATTGGTTTTAGATTTTTATCGATTTTTTCAATAAACTCTCGCTTTCCAAAAAAATTGCCATCCTCAGCTAAAGAATCTGCAGCTTTGATGTGGCAAAAAATGAAATTATATTTTTTCAAACCATTTTTTGCCGCCAAAATCTTGCCCCTTAAATTTGTATTTGGAAATCCATTCGCTCCCTTAACTTTTAGTAAATCCATTCCTAAAATTTTTCCAATTCCTTTATATAAAGCACCGCCAGCAATGCAACCCGCTCTCAATCCATATTTTTCTTTAAATTTTGGAATTTCCCTAATTTCGCCCGCTCCCCTGACTAAAAGATAATTTGCCGGGAGTAATCCCTGGGCTTCCCTTCTTTTATTTAAAGGATGATTTTTCAAAATTAAATGAGCTTTTTTCAAAAACTCATTTAAAATTTTTGCAGTAAATTTAGCCACTTTTGAATTATCTAGAGGTAAAATTTTCTTTACTTTTACTCCGATTCTACGGGGATCTCCATCTAAAACCTTTCCCGATAAATATTTAACACCCGGTGTTGAATATCTCAAAATTAGGACGGCTCGATGGCCGTAAGATTTTTTTATTAAAAATTTGACGCCCTCAATCTCTAATCCCTTTAAGGCTAGAATTAATGGCTCTGTTTTTTCAATTCTTCCTGCCCTTCGGTCAATCACCTTTAAATTTTTGCTTACGGTAGCAAAATTGACTCTTAAAGCTACATCTCCTTCTCGAAGTTTGAGGCCTGCTCCTGCCGCCTCATAAGGTCCTCGACCTAAATAATAAATTTTTGGATCGTAGCCAAAGAGGGCTAAATGAGAAATGTCAGATTCCGGTCTTTCATTTATCAAATAAGGTTCAACTAATCCACAAATTCCATTTTTGGTTAAAAAATCTAAATTAGGAGTTTTAGCTGCTTCAAGCGGAGTTTTATTTCTTAGTTGAGAAATTGGCCGGTCACCAAGGCCATCAATTACAATTAATAATATTTTCATCAACTTAACTCTTCTTCTATTCTTAAAAGTCGATTATATTTGGCTACTCTTTCTCCTCTGGCTGGCGCTCCAGCTTTGATAAAATCAGCTCCGATTCCTACTGCCAAATCGGAAATAAAATCATCGCAGGTTTCGCCAGCCCTATGAGAAACCATAATTTTCCAGCCATAAGATTTAGCCAATTTTGCTGCTGTAATTGTTTCTGTCACTGTCCCAATTTGATTCATTTTAATAATGGCCGCATTACAGGCCTTCTTTTCCTTGGCCAGTTTTATTCTTTTGGGATTTGTCGCCAACAAATCATCGCCAATCACCAAAGGTTTAGAAATTAGAAATTGGGACTTAGAAATTAACTTTTGCCATCCTTCCCAATCTTCTTCGGAAAATGGATCTTCCAACCCAAAAATTGGATATTTTTGAACTAAATCTGAATAATAATTTAAAAACCCTTCTCTCGTAAAAGCCCCTATTCTCATTTTGTAAGTTCCTTTTATATAAAATTGAGAGGCGGCGACATCTAAAATAATTTTAATTTTATTTTGATAACCGAGATTTTTAGCTGCTCCCAAAATTAGATTTATGGCTTCTTCTGGCACCCTAACTGAAGGAGCAAACCCTCCTTCATCTCCAACATTGATGGCTAAATCTACATATTTTGCTTTAATAATTTCTTTTAATTGATGGTAAATTTCCGAAGCGACCTGGAGAGCTTTTGTAAAAGATTTCTCCTGAGGCACAATCATAAACTCCTGAAAATCTAACTCATTTCCGGCGTGAGCTCCCCCTTCGATCATTAAAACCGAAGGTACAGGCAAAATATAATTTACACGGGTCTGACCCGTGTAAATTTCGGCGATATGTTGATATAGAGGGAGATTTTTTGCGGAAGCTCCAGCTCGGCAAACAGCCACTGAAACTGCTAAAATGGCATTGGCTCCCAATTTAGATTTATTTTCCGTGCCATCCAGTTTTATCATTATATCATCAATCCTTTTTTGCTCGATTACCTCTTTTCCTTTCAGTTTTGGGGCAATAATTTCATTAATGTTTCTCACTGCTCTCAAAACTCCTTTCCCTTGATATCTTCTTCCTCCATCTCTTAATTCCACTGCCTCATATTTTCCTCTTGATACTCCGGAAGGAACCGAAGCTAAAAAAACGCCCAAATCGGTTGTTAACTCTACTTCAATTGTAGGATTTCCTTTGGAATCTAAAATCTCTCTGGCTGAAAATTTTTTAATCTTATTATTCATAAACTTTTTTAACGTAAGGTGAAGGTGGCGGTTTTTGAGTACGAAAGACAAGTATTAAAACAATAACGCTGAGAAACCCCATAGCAATATCGCTGCTTATTGATGGTAATTTTAAAACGGTCTCAAGAAGGAAATCGAAAAGCCCTATTAGAATTCCAAAAAAGAGAGCCAAACTTATTCCAAAAACTCTTGCTTTCACGGTAGGGTTTTCAGAAGTTTTCATTTGTTGGATAAGAATCACAATTAAAGGTATGAAAGTGATTAGAAATAAAAAGAACCTGAATATATCCACCAGGGGCTGGTTATGCTGAACGTCCCAGTTAATACCTCCGTTTAGTTCAAGATAAGGATAAAAAGGAGTAAGAGCAGTTAAAATCGTTGTTGCTAATCCCAGAAGAAAAAGAGTAGTGAAGCCTATCCACGGAGAAATCCGAGGAACCTTTAAATAAAGTATTAAATAAGCAATAACGGCAAAGGCAAGACCCTGGACAAAAGCAGCAAGAATTACCACCCATCTTAAAATCAGAGTATTTCTTGCAAAGAACAACCCTCCAACGGCCGTAATTAACATAAACAGGGCAAGAGCACCGGTAAAATAGAAAAATAGTTTAGAAGTAGTAGTTTTTTCTCTCTGCCAATACTGAAAAAATCTATAAGTTAATAATCCTATAGCGAAAAATCCTAATAAATATGCAAGGCCAGTGTAAGAAAATGCCATACTTAAGATTTTTGAAGATAATTATAGGTAGCTAAAGCGGCTTTGGCTCCTTCACCACAGGCAGTGACAATTTGTTTAAAGGACCCCACATTTACATCTCCAGCAGCAAATAAACCAAGAGTTTTTGTTTGAAAGGTTTCAAATTCGACCTTTATTTCATCTCTTTCATTAAAATCAACTAAACCTTTAACAAAAGAGGTTGCTGGCTGTGAACCAATCTCAACAAAAATACCATCGACTGGTAATTTAATTTCTTTTTTTGTTTTTCTATCTTGATAAATTAATGAGTTAACAAATTGGGCGCCTTGAATTTCCCTAACTTCGGCATTTGTTATTACCTCAACCTTTCCAGTTTTTTTAACTATTTCTTGATTTGTTTCATCCGCCCTAATTTTTTCTCCGAATTCTAAAATATAAATTTTTTTAGCCCAATTACTTAGAGCAATGGCTGCTTCAAAACCAGCATTTCCTCCACCGATTACAGCCACAGTTTTTCCTTCAAATAGAGGGCCATCGCAGGTAACACAATAACTTAAACCTTTACCTATAAACTCTTTTTCTCCGGGAACTTCCAAAGGTCTTGGGTCAGCTCCAGAAGCAACAATTACTGCTTTACTTTGAAATCGATTTTTGCTTTTGGTCTGAACAAAAAAATGGTTTCCAATTTTTTTCAGTTTGGTTACCTCATCTCTCTCAATGTCAACTTTCTGTTTCCTTAAATGTTTTTCAAATTTTTTAATGAGTTCCATTCCCGAAATTTCTTCAAATCCTGGATAATTTTCAATTGCCACGGCTTTTCTGGCAACCTGCCCTCCGAAACTTTTGGTTATTAAAAGAGTATTTAATTTTTGCCTGGCAGCATAAATCCCAGCAGTTACGCCAGCTGGCCCGCCACCAATGATAATTAAATCGTAATTTTCCATAATTTAAAATTTTGGCAGCACATTGGGAATTTCCTCTATTAAATCAGTGGCGGTCATTGATTCTCCTAATTTTTTTCCGGCTAATTCGCCAGCCCGACCATTAATAAAAGCAGCAGCCTGGGCAGCAGTAAAAGGAGCAATTCCCCTTGCGACTAAAGCTCCGGCAACTCCGGCAAGCGTGTCCCCCGTACCGCCGACAATCATAAGAGGAGTACCGGTTTTATTCAAAGCCACTTCCTTTCCATCGGAAATTATATCAATTGCTCCTTTTAATAAAATTGTGGTTTGCAATCTGGCTGCTTCTTCTTGAACTGCTTTTATTTTTTCTCCATCCGACAATTTATAAACCTCTCTTCCTGTCAAAACAAAGAATTCGTAAGTGTGAGGGGTAATCAAAAATGGCTTGCCAGAGATAATTTCTGGTTTTTTCCCAACAGCATGAATGGCATCGGCGTCAATTACTGCTGGCACGGAGACCTCCTCGAGATATTCCAAAATTGCATCTTGAGTATCTTGGGACCTTCCCATTCCTCCACCGATGACAACGGCTGTCTTTCCATAAGAAACAGCTTTGGCTGATTCGGTCAAAGTAAGTAATGTTGCCAGATGTTTTCTTTCTAACCAATTTCCTTCCAAGGGATAGGCAGCCAAATTTGGTGAAAAAGAAGCAATGATATCGGCTGCTCTTTTTGGAGCAATAATCCTAACCATATCAACACCGGACTTAAAGGCGGCCATGGCTGAAAGAGCCGGGGAACCGGAATAAAAATCTGAGCCACCAATAACAATTAATAATCCAAAATCATATTTTTTTGAATCAGCTAGCCTCTCTTTATAAATATTTTTTAAAATATCTTTTGTTACCTCAATCATAGATGCGGGATACCATTAATAATTATATTTATATTTTGACCTTTATCATATTTTAGCAGAGAATTTAAAAAACAAAAAGGGCTAGACTGGTCATCTAGCCCTTCGGAAGTACCCTCCTTCTCCGGCGAATTTCAGCTAAAGTGGGCTTCTCTTTGAGCACAATGGCTCCCAATTTAGAGAGGGCCCGACTGATTAAGTTCCGGATCGCCTTATCTTTCCCTGTTACGGCATACTCCTTAGCTTTGGCTAAGTTCTGAATTGCCGAATCTCTTACTCTCTGGCAATAGGGGTCAAAAAGAACTTCTCCTGTCAGATAAATCGCGATCCCTCCAAGCTCTGCAGCAATTTCTTTGCGTTTTTCTGACGAAAGCTCACTAGCCAGTTTGGCCAATCTTTGATAAACCCAGCCGACCTTCATCTCAATTGTCTTACAAAGTAAAAGCCAGTCCTCTGCTTGTTTAAGGCAGTTCTCGACAATATCTAAAATCTCAACCCAGCGATTTAATATTTTAGCCGCCGCTTCCGCCAACCTTGCTGCCGTTTCAATCCGTCTTCCTTCAACTGCTTGCTTTAAAAGTTGGGCAGCCTTAGGTTTGAATTCGTCTCGGGCGTCCTCTAACTCCTGATAGATTGGATAAATCTCTCGAGCAAAACCTTCTCTTAATTGAGGAGTGATCTTTTCTACCAAGAATCGATTAGTGAATCTATTCAGTTTCAGGGCTAAATCTTCCATTCGCTTAGCCTCGCCAGGGATAACCACTTCAACTTCTCTATCAACAACAACTATTCTTTCGGTGAGGTTATCTATAATATGTCTTCCTCGTTGGCGAGTAGCGCCCCAGAGATCGGAGTGACGCTGAGCTATTCTCACCCGGTTCCACTTTAAATCAATTCCCAAAGACTGTCGTTCCTCTTCGGGAAGCTCTTTTTCCCATTTGCTTAGTCGTCGCGGTCTGGAGTACAAAACCATTCCAGGATTAAGGGTGTCGATTTCTTGACGCTCCTTACCATCTTTTATCCAACGAACAGTTATCTCGACTGGGGCCAAAATAGCATAGATATTGTGCGTTTCGATAAACTTCGCTTGTCCGGTTTTTCCTAATTCTTTAATCTGAACTTCGTAAGGCGCTCGCTTACTCCTTGCCATCTTATCCTCCTTTCCTTATTTAAACATTAAGAACTAAAAACAAAATCTTTACTGATTAGATTGTAACATAATCTAATTAATGTTAAAATAGGGAAAATATATGAGCAATTCAAAAACAATCATTGTTTCTTTGGGAGGTTCGATAATTTCTCCCAAAGTTGGGAAAATAAATATTAACTTTTTAAGGAATTTTAGAAGATTAATTTTGAAATTTCTCAAAAAACGATTTAAATTTATTATTATTGTTGGAGGAGGAAAAACCTGTCGTCTTTATCAATTAGCCGCCTCAAAAATTGTCACACTTCCCAATGAAGATAGGGACTGGTTAGGGATTCATACTACTCGACTTAATGCCCATCTGTTGAGAACCATTTTTCGGAGAGTGGCTTATCCGGTAATTTTAGATGATCCCAAAAAACCATTGAAAAATGATTGGACTCCAACCCTCCCGCCACCCTCCCAGCCTTCGGCTGGGCCCCAATTATTAGTTGCCTCTGGCTGGAGGCCCGGTCGGTCAACTGATTACATTGCCGTTTTATTAGCCAGGAGATTCAAAATAAAAGAAATTATCAATGCTGGTGATGTCTCCTTTATCTATGATAAAGACCCAGATATTTATAAAAACGCCAAAGCCTTCAAAAAAATTACCTGGCGAGAATATCGCAAATTAGTCGGCTCACGCTGGTCGCCCGGTCTCTCCACTCCCTTCGACCCAATTGCTGCTAAATTAGCTGAAAAATTAAAAATCCGTGCCTTAATAATTAAAGGAACGGAAATTAAAAATTTTGAGAAGGTTTTATTAGGGGAAAAATTCAGAGGAACAGTTATTGGTCCTTAATTAGCCTTTTTCTTAGAAAAGCTGGGGTCTCCCAGATTTTTTCTTTTTCTAACAATTCCTGCTCTGCCGCCTGGGTTTCTTTTCTTATTTGAAGAGCGTTTTTCCTAATTTTTTCTGTTTCAGCCGCCACCGGTTTGACTTCGTCTTCCTTGGCTTCCTTTGGAACTTCAATCTTTATTTTTTTAGATTTCTTCACCTTTTTTACTATTTTTGGCTTTTTTTCAACTAAAGGAGCTTTTTTAAAATTTCTTTTTTTAAGCTTCTTGGGCAAAATTTTTATTTGACAACCAGTGGCTAATAAAGTGGTTTGGATAATATCAGAATATTTTTTGTTTTGAGAAATCCCAAAGATAATTTTTGCTTCCGAATTAGCCAATTCCGAAATGGTTTTTGAAATTTGGCTAACCTGGCTAAGTTCCAAATCTCGCTCCCCGGCAATGTTTAATAAAATACCTTTTGACCCGCGAATACTATAAGGATAAAGGGGGTTGTTCAAAACTTTTTCAACAGCTTCCTGGGCAGCCCCTTCCTTTTTTTGAACTTTAACTGTATTTAAATAAGATAATTTCCCCTGACCCTCGAGAATTGTTTTTAAATCAGCAAAGTCAATATTAATTAAGCCAGGCGTATAAATCATCTCAATGAGACCCTCTAGACTTTCGGATAGCATTTTATTTATAGCCGAAAGGGCTACTTTTAAAGGAGTTTTTTTATCAATAATTTGGAAAATTCTCTCATTGGGAATAACCAAAAAAGCATTAACTCTTGGCCGCAATTTTTCTAAAGCCGAGAGGGCAATCCCCATTTTCTTTTCTCCCTCAAATTTAAAGGGTAAAGTGAAAATCCCCAAAGTGAGATTACCCAATTTCCTGGAAATTTTAGCAAAAATGGGGGTAGCTCCCGAAGCTGTCCCTCCTCCTAAACAAGCCACCAAAATAAGCAGATTTTGATTCTCTAAAATTTTTTTAATTTTTTCTTTTTCATCTTGAGCAGCCATCTCTCCCAATTCCGGGTCCATTCCGGTTCCCAATCCATGAGTTAAATTCTGACCGAATTGAAAATGAATGGCTTTTCTACTTGTTGTCTTAAGAGCTTTGATGTCGGTATTAGCCACAACAAAACTGGCTTTTTTTATTTTTGAAGCAATTTCCGAAACAATGTTGCCTGCTCCCCCACCAATCCCAATCACTCTGATTCTAGTTTTCTTTACCCCGTTAAATAATTTCGTCTTTGACGAAATTCCTTCTCTGGAGGATTTAACGGGGTGAATTTTTTCAGCTTCAGGTTTTGGCAAGGGCTTCTCAATTTTCTTTTGAGATTTTTTAGCCATTATTTTATTATAACTCTTTTTTATTCTTTTTCAACTCTAAAACCCAGAGGCATCTCGGGCGCAACTGCTTCTTCAATTTTGCCAAATTTCCCCTCATATTTCGAGAGATTTTCTTCCAGAGCTTTGGCCATTCTTTTTATGTGGCTCGGACTCATAATCACCCTGGAAACTAAAACTCCTTCGGGCGGAGAAACAAGAAAAAAATCCAAAATAAACTCTTCCTTTGTGTGTAAAACCTGCATCAAATTCGAATAAACCCCTTTTAAATCTTCGTCTTTTGCCTTTATTTTAATTTGTTGCTCAGCCATATTTTTAATTATTTAATTTATATTAAAGACCTTTGTTTTTTCATCCTACCAAAAAACCGTCCCCTTGGCGATTTATTAAAATAATTTATTTATTTTTTCTGAAATATTTTCTAAAAATTTCAATAAAATCTATTCTGTCCACCAAAACTTCGCCAAGCAAGGCAAAAGGAATGGCGATTAAAACTATAATACCAACTACGTGCCGGGTTATCGGTACGTCAGCCACCACCTTAACAGCAATTAAATCTTCGGTTACACCGACAATAATTCCGAAAATTAAAAATTCCAAAAATACTTCCAATCTTTTCCACTTCGTCTTATTATTATTCTCCATATCTTATTTCATTCTACCGAAAAATCGTTCAAAAAGCGATTTTTTGGTTTCGAGGGCAGCTCGTTTTACCCCACCCTGCTATTTATTTATTTCTGTGCCTTTTTAGAAATCTGCGATGCCTCACTCTGTTTCTGTATTTATTTGGGTTGTGTGAGTTTTTCATTTTTTTTCTTCTTAATATTTTCTTTTTTCCCAGCCGTTAAAGAAGTAAGCCACAAAATAAATGGTCTGCGAAGTTTATCTAATGACCAATCCTCATCTTTAAAAAGCGAGGCTTTCTCTATTCTAAAACGTGAAAGCAAGGATGTTGTAGCCTGCAAATTTAAAGGAGACAATTTATTATGCTCTAATAAAAATTGTTGTTTTTTAGTCATTTACCGAGTTTTTATAAAATAAAAACGAAGGTGGAGAAGAAATTTATTTCTTCGACGTTAAAATAAAAAGCAACTCAAAAATTGTGAGTTGCAAATAGCTTATTAATCTATCTGAGAATAACGGAGCAACCTATTTGTAATCCAAACTCTCAAGCGAAGAGAACTACGCTCTCTTCTTTATCTTCGCTTCCTACGGAAGCTCGATAACTGATTCTAGTTTACATTAATTCTTTCAAAAAATCAAGCATCGAGCTTCTGCAAACAGAAGCGAAGATCGAAAAGAAATTTATTTCTTTGAGCTCTACCAAAAAACCAGCATGTAAAAACTGCCAAAGCTTTGGGCTTTTTGATTTGGCTTGCGCTGAGCTTGTCGAAGTGCTCCGGGGCTTGGATTCGCACCAAGATACATAGCTCCAGAGGCTACGGTCCTACTATTAGACGACCCCGGAATAAGTTTTAGACAGCGAGATAAATCGAAGATTTATCGAAGATGTGAAATGAATCAAAGATTCATTAAACCTTCAAATATCTTCTGATGGCGATGGTGCTGGAAATTATTCCAAGTAAAATACCGGTGGATAGCTGAATTAAAATGATGGTAAAGAAGTTACCAGTAAAAAATTTCCAAATATTAAGGTCGGAAAATAAAAATTCAATTTTTGGACTTAAAAACCAACAAATGAAACTAAAAATTAAAAAAGAAATCAGGACAGCAAAAAAACCAGAAATCATTCCTTGAACCAAAAATGGTCCCCGGATAAACCAGTTCGAAGCCCCAACCAGTCTTTGAATTTTAATTTCTTCTTTCTGATTCAAAATTGCTAATCTAATCGTATTGAAAGTAACTAAAATCGCAATGATTGCCAGAACTACTGAAATTATCCAGCCAGCTTTTTTCATTCCAACAGTTAAGGCAAAAATTCTTTCAATGATTGGTTTCCTTTGATAATAATCAACTTTTTCAATCAGGTTTTCAAAACCGGGTCCCTGTAAAAAATTTACCACCGCCTGATATTGACTAGCTTCAAAAGCCTTGATATTTAAAACAGCCAAAAAAGGATTTCCTCCCACTTCTTCAAGGGATTCCATTAAACCCGGGCTATCTTTGTGTCTTTTAATAAATTCTTCCAGGGCTTCTTCTTTTGAAACATATTTAATACTCTTCACTTCCGGGATTTTAGTAAGCTCTTTCTCTAAATTTAAAATCTCTTCCTCTAAGGTACTATTTTTAAAATAAATTGAAATGTCAGCTTTTTCTTGAATAGATGAAATTAAAAATTGACTGACATCTTTGGAAAGAAAAAGGAAGCTTGCCAATAAGATTGCCATTACCATAATAAAACAGGTAGCAGCAGCTATTCCTCCATCTCGTGAGAAATTTTGCCAACCCAATTTGAAAATTCGTTTTAAGGTAATAAACATATTACAAAATAAATCTTCCTTTTTCTTCGTCTCTAATTACCCTGCCTTTTTCTAAAGTGATTACTCTTTTTCCTAAAGAATTAATTATTTCTTTATTATGGGTGGCTAAAATGACGGTTGTGCCCAATGTGTGAATTTTTAATAGAAGGCGAATGATATCTAAGGCATTGTAAGGGTCGAGATTCCCGGTTGGCTCATCAGCCAAAATAACCTCGGGCCGGTGAACCAGGGCTCTGGCAATAGCCACTCTCTGACGTTCGCCAGCCGATAACTCGGCTGGAAAATTCTGGACTCTCTCTTCCAGCCCAACGATTTCTAAAACCTGAGGGGCGTCCCTCTTAATTTCCTCATCTGAGGCTCCAATCACTTCCATTACATAAGTAACATTCTCATAAACAGTTTTTGAAGGAAGTAATTTATAATCTTGAAAAACAGCGCCAATTTTTCGTCTGATTTGAGGTAATTGGCTAGATTTGATTTTAGAAAGATCTTTGTCATCAAAAAAAATTCTACCTCTGGTTGGTTTTTCTTCAGCTAAAAGAAGTCTCAGCAAGGTAGTCTTTCCTGCTCCTGATCTCCCAGCAATGGAAACAAACTCGTTTGGTTTTATTTCAAAAGAGACATTTTCTAGAGCGACAGTTGGAGAGCTACTAGAGCTTGGATAAATTTTAGTAATGTCCTGGAATTTTATCATTATAATTTTATTTCAGCTTGGATAAATTCATCTAAATTTCCATCCAAGACTCCTTCGACATCGGAAGTTTCGATACCGGTTCTCAAATCCTTTACCATTTTATAGGGATGCAAAACATAATTTCTTTTCTGATTTCCCCAACTAGCCGAAACCTTTTTGCCTTTGATTTTAGATACCTCTTTCTGCCTGGCTGTTTCTTTTAATTGACAAAGTTTTGAGTAAAGTAACTCCATTGCTCTTTCCCGATTTTGACCTTGGAATCTTTCGGATTGGCAGGTAACGGAAATCCCAGTGGGTAAATGCCAAATTCTGACGGCTGTTTCTCGTTTTTGAACGTATTGACCGCCGGGTCCTGAGGCTCGATAAAATTCAATTTTTAAATCTTCCGGTTTAATTTCAACCTCTTTCCCAATTTTAATTTCAGGTGTCACTTCAACTAAAGCAAAAGAGGTGTGCCTGAGGGCTTTGGGTGAAAAGGGAGAAATTCTGACTAATCGATGGACCCCGTTTTCTTTTTTCAAAAAGCCATAGGAAAAGGGTCCTTTAATCTCCAGGGTAACTGACTTTGTTCCAATTCTTCCTTCCGGTCCCCCGGCCTCGCCAAAAGATTGATGCAACACCTGAGTTTTATATCCTTTTTTCTGGCAATATCTTTCATACATCCTTAACAGCATCGTTGCCCAATCTTGGCTATCTTGTCCTCCAGCCCCAGCATAGATTGATAAGATGGCATTATTTCTGTCGTATTTTCCGGAAAGAAAAATTTTCCATTCCTCCTTCTTTAGCTTTTCTTCGAATACCCGAGCATTAGCGAAGTCAAAGAAGGTTCCTTCTTTTCCACCTTCGCTTCGCTTCGCTCGCTCGGTGGCTGAAGATGAAGCTTTAGCTTCATCGCCTCCTCCAACCTTTTTCTCATTTTTTAATTCTGTCAGTTCTTCCTCCAATTTATCGAAACTATTGATTTCTTCTCTTAGCTGGGAGAGTTCCTGGGTAATTTTTATTGCTTTTTCTCTACCCTTCCAAAAATCAGATTTTTGAGTTTCCTTTTCTAATTCCTTAGCTTTTTTTCTTTTCTTTGCTAAGTCAAAGACAGTCCTCGAGCTTGAGGAGTCTTTCTTGTAAATCTTTGATTTTTTCAGAAGTATTTTTCATACTTTTTTAAGTATACCATAAAATTTCTCAAAATAAAACCCCTACACCAAATTTTGGTGTGGGGGTAAAAGAGCCGGAGGTGAGATTCGAACTCACGACTTGCTATTTACGAAATAGCTACTCTGCCTCTGAGTTACTCCGGCCTAGTCATCTTTAGTGAGCGACCTTCTTGAGCTCTTTTACTTAAAACCCGGCCCCTTCTGCCGTTTCCCCTATTTAACCCGGCATATGTGGGAGTTAATGCGTCACAGTTGGGACAAAGCAGACGAAGATTACTCTCGGTATTGTTGCGCCAATTGCCATCGATATGATGGGCAACTAATGGAACTTGTCTAGTCTTAGGATTAATCTCTGACCACCCACACAAGCAACATCTATTTCCGAATTTTCTTCGCAAATAGCGCTTAATGTGTCGTGAAACTATGCCTAGACTTTGTAGTCCGCTCACTTTTCCAGCCTTCCATTTTTTAATATAAGACTGATACTGATATTCAATTTGACATGCATTGCTACAATATTTATATCCCGGCCGTGGTGTTTTTTTACCACAGAGAAGACATTTTTTTCTGGGCTTTTTAGGCATTGGCATACCTCAAGTATACAGGATTTGCCGACCATAGTCAAGCTTAGAAGTGGTTGAAGATTGAAAGCCCTGCTCTACTAATTGAGCTACATCGGCAAAATTTTGGAGGGCAAGCGGGATACGAGAATCGAACTCGCATCTCTTCCTTGGGAAGGAAGCGTACTACCACTGTACTAATCCCGCACTAAAAACCTAACTTCTCTAAGAATCTCTGCCAAAAATTTTTTTGCTCGGAAGTTTTTTCCTTCTCACCTTCTTTGGGCGGCAAAACTACTACTTGCTTTTCTCCTTTTTCAACATATCCTTGCTCATAAAGCTTCTCTTTCTGATAATCTTCACTTTCGGTTTTTCCAATTCCGGCTCGTAATTCCTCATTTTTTCCCTCCAGAATTTGGATTTCTTTCTTTAAATTTTCAATTTTGGTTAATAATTCAGTTCTCTTTTGGCTTATTTTTAAATTAGAATAGATTAGAAAACCAACTATCAAAAAAACCAATAACAAAATTAAGACTGAAAAAAATATATTCTCTCGAGAATCCTTTTTAATTTTTTTCATCTTTGTTATTATAAATCAATGAAACTTCGTTTCATTTCAATCTTCAATAAATCTTCGATTTATTTCGATAATTAATGCCAAAAATCAAGCCAAAGACAATTTTTAGAATAATCTGGATTATTTTAATCTCTCTGGTTGTTTTGAGCATGGTCGGCTTTCTACTCGCTCCTCTGATTAGATAATAGCTAAATTTTGTCTTTTTTTCAACCCTTCGACAGGCTCAGGGTTAACCTTGAAACATTTCTAAAAACACCTTGGGAGGAATGCGAATTCTTCCTTTTTCTTTTAATTCTTTCTTCCCTCTCTTTTGTTTTTCCAATAATTTTCTTTTCCGGGTGTAATCTCCTCCATAAAGAGGGGCTATCACATCCCTTCTTTTTGCCTTGATAGTTTCTCTGGCAATAATTTTCCCAGAAACTACTGCTTGCAGGGGAACCGAAAAAAGTTGCGAGGGCAGAATTTTTTTTAATTTTTCAACCATTCTTTTACCTTCTTGATAAGCTTTGGTTCTTGGAGCAATTTTTGAAAAAGCTTCTTCTCTCCCTCCAGCAATTAAAATCTCAAGTTTTACCAAATCAGCTGGCCTATATCCCAAACCTTGTTGGGTGGTGGGTGGGTTGGAGTCCAAAAATTCGTAATTCATTGAAGCAAAACCCTGAGTCTGCCCTTTTAAATTGTCATAAAATCCCACAATAATTTCTCTTAAAGGAACTTCATAAATTAGAAGAACTTTATTTAAACCAAAATAACGGGTTTCGATAGATTTTCCTTCAGTCCCTTTTAGGATTTCCAGAACTCGACCGAGGAAGTTCTGGGGAGTAATTATTTCTAAACGCGCCCAGGGTTCTTTGATTTTTTTAATTTCGTCTTGAGGCGGCCAATCGCTGGGAGAGTAAATAGAAATTTCTTGGTTTTTTTGGTTAATAACTCGATAGACCACCGAGGGAGTAGAAATGATTAAACTTAAACTAAATTCTCGACTTAATCTTTCCGAAGTAATTTCGGCATGAAGAGTTCCTAAAAAGCCGCAGCGAAAACCCCGTCCCAAAAATTCCCTCATTTCCGGCTCAAAACTCAAAGAAGCATCATTTAATTTCAATTTAGCCAAAGCTGTTTTTAACAAATCAAAATCATCGGGATTCTCTGGATAAATTGAAGCAAAAACCATTGGCTTAGGCGTCTGATATCCTGGTAAAGGCACGACATCGCTAATTTTTAGTTTTGTAATTGTTTCGCCAACCCGAACTTTTGCAGGTGTTTTAATGCCGGTAGCAATATAACCAATCTCGCCAGCTTTTAATTCATAAGTTTCTACTAATTCTGGTCTAAAATATCCAATTTCTTTTGCCTCGCCTTCAGTTTTGGTCTGAATTAAATAAATTTTTTCACCCGATGATATCTTGCCATCAATCACCCTGACAAAAGCAATCACTCCTTTAAAAGGATCGTATTTTGAGTCAAAAATTAAGGCCCTTAAAGGTTTTTCAGGGTTGCCTTTGGGGCAGGGAATTTTTTCGATTACAGCTTGTAATAACTTTTCAACATTGGTGCCATATTTAGCTGAAATTTCAAAAACCTCCTTTTCGGGTCCCTTTAATAGTTTAGCCAAATCAGTTTTTGTCTCACCAATTTTGGCTTGAGGCGAATCAATTTTATTTACAGCTGGAATAATTACTAAATTTTGCCCCTTTGCTAATTCTAAATTGGCTAAGGTTTGAGCCTGAATTCCTTTAGTAGCGTCAACCAATAAAATAGCGCCCTCAACAGCAGCTAAAGAGCGAGAAACTTCGTAAGAAAAATCAACATGGCCAGGAGTATCAATCAAGTTTAGAATATAGAATTTAGAATTTAGAATATAGGTCATCCGAACTGGATGCATTTTAATTGTAATCCCCCTCCCTCTTTCCAAATCCATCATATCCAAATATTGAGGTCTCATTTTTTCTTTTGGAATTGTTCCCGTCAATTCCAAAAACCTATCAGCCAGGGTTGACTTGCCACTATCTATATGCGCGACTATAGAAAAATTACGTATGTTATTTGCATTATGCTCCATTAAATTGTTCTTAATCTTTTTCTTTTTAATATATTTCTTGAACAAAGATTAATGTCTTTTAATCTCTTTTTATGTAATATAAACGGTTTTATGAAATTTATAAATCTGGACAAACTATTTGCTTCGTTAACGTTTAACCTCCATAAATCTTTATTAAAACAATATCCCTCGGGTCTTAATTCTCCTTTTTTCCCTATCTTACGAAATTTGCTTCTGACCCCATTTTCGTTCAACCAACGATGTATTTTTTTAAGAACATTCTTATCATAAGAATCTATCTTAAATCTAGCTCTGCCCTGATTGATAATAAAATTTCCCTCTGCGTCAATGTACCCAGCCATAAATCCACAAAAGTTTTTTGAATCTCTATATATCCAATTTTCAATATTGTCTTTTTTCGGCAGTAAAAACTCAAAACTTTTATTAAGAAAACAGTTTATATCCGTACTGTTATTTTTTAAATTAGTCAGTGTAACTTTACCATATCTTCCAAAAAGCTCTTTTATTAATTTGATCTGATTATCACAAGTAGTATGGCATTGTACAATAACGGTTTCAGCGTGTTTATTGGTTTTATAAACCCTTAGGTCTCCTATCCTGAATCCTATTAGATATGCTTTTTCAACAAGTTTATTTGAAAAATTAAATTTTTTATATCTCATCCTTGATAAAGATTGAGACTTTTCAGGTATCCCATATTTTTTTAGACGATTCGTGACTGTAGAAAAGCTGCATCCATATAACTTACCTATGAAATGTGGCGATTTATTTTCTTTAAGGTACAATTTTAATAACTTTTTTTTAGGTATTTTATATTTAGACCTTATCGGAATATTAAACTCACGAAGTCTATTGGAAATTGTATCGTGGTTACAATTATAAATTTTAGCAATAGCGACCGTCGACTTCTTTTTAAGCCAATACAATTTATATAAATCTTCTTTTTCTATGAGAAACTTAGGTTTATACATTAATTCATCATATCATAGAATGAGAAATAATACAAAAATTGCGAATATTTTCCATCTTAGAATATTTTTTTGATTTTTTGCTTAAAAGAAAAATAAAGAAGGGCAAATTGAAAGATGGCGGAAATAGAAAAAGCTAAGGGCAGCCCCAGGAGAGGAGTATTTTCATTTCTCAAGAGGGAAAAAAAATCAATTAAAAAATTACTAAAGATATTGGGGGATTTTAAGAGCCAGATAAAAGAAAAAGCTAAAATGATATTTAAGAAAACTGCCCAAAAAGTAATTAAAGTTGGTGTTTTGGTATCTTGAAGAGAAAAAAAAGCCCGGGCCAAGAGAGGAATTAAAGATTGGGCGAAAATTGAAAAGGCGAATGCGCCCAAACAGGCTGAAGTTAATTTTACATCTTCTAAACCAAATTTTCCGGTCAGATATAATATTTCAATAATTGGATTTCGCAACAAAAAAATTAAAATTGAAATTGGAATGATAAAAAATAGAATTTGGCGGAAAATTGATGAAAAGTTTTCTAAAAATTCTTTTTTTTGATTTTCAGCGAAGAATCGAGAAAGAGTTGGGAAAATAGCCACGGCAAAAGAAGCGCCGATAATCCCTACCGGTAAACTCTGAAAATTATTAGAAATACTGAAAATGGCGATAGAGCCGGCAGTTATGGTCGAAGCAATAGCGGTGATGACAATTAAGTTGATTTGTTGAGCGGCCACCCCGAAAACTCGGGGAACCATTAACTTAAATATCCTTTTTAGAGCCGGATATTTAAAATCTAAGAGGAATTTGTAATAAAGGCCGCAATTTCTGGCCGTGGGAATTTGAATTGCCATATGTAAAAAGGCGCCAAAAACCACTCCCATTCCAACTCCAAAAATACCAAAATGGGGAGCTAAAAAGAGAATTCCAAAAATTATTCCTAAGTTATATAAAATTGGAGTTAAACTATAAATAAAAAATCGCTGAAAGTATTGTAAAATTCCCGAAAGAAGATTAGACACGCCAAAAAAGATTGGACTTAAAAAGAGTAATCTAATTAAGGGAATGGCTAATTTGTAATGTTCTGGACCAAAACCAGGAAAAATCCATTTAATTAACCAGGGGGTAAGAAGAAAAAAAATGAAAGAAATTGAGATAAGAAAAATTAAAAAGGCATTTAAAACATAGTTTGTCATTTGCCAAACCTCATTTACCCGAGCGTTAGCGAAGGGTGGAGATGAAGCGTTAGCTTCATCGACTTTATTTCTGGAAAAATACTCAGCAAACAGGGGCAAAAAGGCAACAATTAATCCTCCTAAAATTAAGATATTGTAAACAAAATCAGGAACTCTGAAAGCGGCAAAATAAACATCGAGTTCTAAACCGGCTCCAAAATGACCAACTAAAAGTCGATCACGAAATAACCCCAAAATAGCCGAAATAAAATAAGATGTGCCCAAAATTAAAGCTCCTTTGGTAATCGGTTTTGTTTGGGAATTAAAAATCTTCTTCAACATATTTTTATCTTAATATTTTTGCCCTCGCTTTACAAACGAGTCTTAATT
>Ga0210049_1001655_pt1 | contig 21079 bp, 36 predicted proteins | sample CryGeyCG2014_300_2_FD_183964 | JGI IMG/M metagenome (GOLD analysis project Ga0210049, IMG submission 183964) | Groundwater microbial communities from aquifer - Crystal Geyser CG06_land_8/20/14_3.00 (SPAdes) (version 2) | ecosystem: Environmental > Aquatic > Deep subsurface > Groundwater | place... | reverse complement strand
ATTCTACCTCTTTCATCCCCTCCCCAATTTCTTAATCCTACAATCCAGGGCTAATCTATCCCTCTCAAATCCTATCTGCCCTGGAAACGCCAATCCATCGCCTTCAAACTGGATTCTTCAATTGCCTTAATCTTATAGGAACGGATTATTTGAGAGTACTTTCTAAGAATCTGAAGCACTTTGGAGGTCCTTAACCTTTTCCTTCCACCACTCAAGAGCCTTTAAAGAAAATTCCCAATCCGCAACATCTTCTTCTTTTTCAAAGTCTTCTTTGCCTTTTTCTCGGCGAAGAAAGGCTTCGAATTCTCCTAAGGTCATCCCGTACTTCTTTTGAAAACATTCACATTCTGCCTGGTATTGTTCAATCTTAGAAAGTGCGGTGATCAGAGACCAGTCTCGAACCAATTCATTTGGAGAACTAAACCCTTCTTTTAATAGAATCTCTTTCAATACTTCCATTTTCGCTCACCTCGCGAAAATAATAGCACATTTTTTATGAAATGACCAAATATTTTTAAAATTGTTATTTCAAAACAACAAAGAAAATAATTGGGGACAAAGAAAATAATTGGGGACGTTGTTACATTATGAACTTAAGTCAAATATTCGCTTATGATTTCCGGATTGTCATACCAGTGAAACAATCCAATACCTAACCGATCAACAAGCACCCTCAATCCTCCCGAAACTCCCATCATATGATATCACAAAACCTGGTTTCACGGCACAGGAGGATTTTTTCGCCTCTATCTCTGCAATCGCTCACACCTCGCCCACTTATCTTTAAAGTCCTTGCCATATTCTCCCCGCTATACCCCAGTTTGCCTACTGCCAAATAACAGAACACGGCCCTCGCTTGGCTGAGATTTCGCTTCCGTCTCTTGGATACCAACTCATCGAAGGTGATCTCAAATCTTGAGCAGACTTTAGAAACTAAATCCTGCAATGAAATACTAAATTTCGCTCTATCGTCCAACAACTCGTTGGCTTTTTTCATTACGCTAGAAACAAAATCCCCACTACCCAGAATCCTCTCATCTCCTTTTTCACGTTCTCCTTTTTTTCTACCTAAAAGACCTGATTTATTTCCTCCTGCGCTTCGTACCAATCCACCACCTTGCAAGTCTGTTCGGCGACCGTGTTTGATTCCTTTTTCCACAAATTGTCGGTATCTTCGTCGAGCTTCTTTTAAATTTTTCCCAAAATGTTTGAGGACATCTTCGATGGTTTTTTCAGCCAAAGACTTATTTTTGACAGGATTAACCTCAGTACCATCTGCCGGAGCTACGGGGCCGGCCGGATTTTCAGGATTTATTCTTGCTTTCTCAGTTTCCAGACAAAACTGAGAAAAGGCAATCCGCCTATCAGCGGAGGAAACTTCCTTTTCCAATGCTGGAATAAGGGTGTTTTTACGGCGGCCGAGGATGGCGCTGTGACCAGTCCACGGATATTTATCGAGTTCTTTCAAGTCCTTTACCAGACTTGCTCTTAATGGATTTAAGTGAATGTAGCGGATCAGTTCCAGCAGATACGGATCCTCCTCACAGACGATAAATTTGTAGCGATTCTGGAACAGGTGACCACTGCGTTTGTGGCGCTTGTGGAAGTAGACAGCGTGCCCGGTCATGAGGCGGCGCATCACCTTGCTGAGAGGAGTCGGGCCGGTACGCAGCAGGATATGAAAGTGATTCGAGATCAATGCCCACGCATAGCATTGGGTTTGTGTTTCTTCTAGGATCGTGGCAAAACGATCAAGGAACGATTTTCGGTCCTTGTTGTCCTTGAAGATTTCACGGCGTTCGATCCCCCGGGCCATAACATGTTGAAGGACACCGGGAGCGTCAAGTCTTGGTTAACGAGGCATAATGAAAGCTCATGGCTGATAGCAAATATAGGGATTCATTTTTCAAAAATATCCGCGGGTAAATCAAACTTTTTAATCAGATCTTCAAGTGCATACGGCAAAATGAGCGTGCTTTTGCCATGTGATTTAACAGGGTAAGACCTATGTGTCTCAGGATCATAGAACTTGGGATGTCTGCCCTTTCCCGTCACGTAAATGATGCTATACTTTTTAAGTATTTTTATAACCTTCCTTAATTCTAGGGGCTTAGGCATAATTTATTTCAGCATTTGACTTCTGGATATTTTCATCGGAGGCGGACTCGAATGATTTTTTTAACGATCTTTTTAGGTTAGCAATGGATTGTTTAGCCTCTAATTCATTATACATTCTCCAATATTTACTATGGGCCGGATCAAAGATGGTATCGGTTGCATCGTTTTCAACTGCGGTCAGAACGTATTCCTTGACAGAATCTGCTAATGATTTTAAGGCATCCTTCTCATCCTTGCCGTGGGAAGAAACGGTAAAATCAAGGCAACGAGCCACAACAACATCGTCTTCCTTAGTCAGTAAAATATGCAACATTGGACTTTCCCATAAATTACCCACTTTAATTTTTATTCTGTCTCCTCTTATACCTTTCATGATTACCTCACAATTTTAATTGAGATCTTTTGTTCTCGAAGGGGACGTTGATGCAGGACGTGCACAGCGTTTGTTCTCCGGTTCAGGGTGAACAAAGCCGATAAGCTGTTGAGCTGATAAAATAGTAACGAGTAAATAGTGACCAGTGACGAAGTTATCGAAAAGTAAAAACACCCTATAAAGAACCAGTTTGATCTTTATAAATTAATTGCACCGCTTTTTTCAAACTCGGTAGATGGTTCTTACAGATATCGTATATTATTTCATGATCCATATGTTCATAGTGATGGGAAATGATATCCCTTAATTTCATGATATTTTGCCATTCTATTTCCGGATATTTTTCAAAAGCACCGGGGTCGATTTTTGAATCTTTTTTAAAAGCTCGCCGACAACTTAAAGCCGCATGCAGATGGAATCCAGTATGAGCATACCGGCTTCACTTGAAACAAAATCATCCGCACCAGTAATGCTTTCAAAACGCTTTTCTATCAATTCGATTGAACTGATGATGTCTTGGAGGTTATCTGTTATCAGAACGTCAGGCATAAATTATTTCATTTTCTACTCTTTTGTTAAAACGACTGTTCTTTTTTGTTGCTTTGCGCACAATCTCAATTTTGTGGTTAAATTTTTTCTCAAGATATACCTGCAATCCTGCCAGCCAATCGAATCGAGGTTCAATCAACTCAACGATTATATCGATATCGCTATCTTCACGCGCCTGTCCCTTTGCAAATGAACCGAAAAGTCCGATATCCACAACCCCGAAATTCCGGACCAAAAAGGGTTTTTCTTCCTTCAAGCGGTGTATGATTTCGTTTTTTGTAAGTCGGGTATTCATTTTATCTCAAACTAACCATTTTGGATTAAAACTATTATAAATTTAAATCATTGTCAACTTCAAAGAAAAAAAATTGGGGTCAAACCTTCAAAATTCAATTTACAAACTCAAACCTTCTCCTTGGCGATTCGTGATTAAAACAAATCCCGGAGCAAGCAAATAGGTTGTAAGCTTCGCGGTAGTTCCTTGTCAAATCAAACCCAGCTACCTTTAAGATACCATAAGGAGACCTTGGATGGAAGGGAGTATTTTCATTTTGGGGTGTTTCCTTGACAAGACCGAACATCTCGGAGTTTCCCGCAAAGTAGAATTTGCATTCAGGCGCCTTTTCTTTAATTGCTGATAAGACATAATGCGTTCCATTAATATTGGTATTGATGGTTGAAAATTTATCCTCAAATGAGTAGCTAACAAAACTCTGCGCGGCCAAGTGGTAGCATTCGTCCGGTTTTACCTTTTCAACGATGTTGAATATACTCGCATAGCTCTCTAAAGAACCAGGATGTAAAATCAATTTATCAAGGATATGCCTTATCCTCCAGAGCCTGTGCTCGGGGTCTTCAATGGCTACCCTCCGGACAATTCCATGAACTTCATAGCGTTTCTCTATTAAAAGCTCGGCAAGATAACTTCCATCTTGACCGGTGATGCCGGTGATCAAGGCTTTCTTCATCTGTTTACCCCGCTAAAATTACCGCTAAAAGTGAAACTCCATGCCCACAAGACGGGGCTTCCTGGAAATGATATATTCTTTATGTTGTGCCTCCCCCACCTATCTCCTCAAAGAGAGGACAGTACTCTTTCCGATCAAGTTAATTGGCTTAGTTTTCGGCAGGATAATTTTTAGTAGCCAAAACATATTCCTTCATATCATCAAAGCAAATGACAAACTTGTCAAAAATGTCAGTCCTTCCAAGTACATTGAACCCGATTCCCAGCTTCTCAGAAAAACCAATTGTGGCCCGAAATACTTTGGGTCCCAATTGAATATCCAGTTCATGTAAATATACAGGGATAAATCCACCATCTCCGACCTGTGAATAAATTAATCTCCTTTTCTCTATCTCTAAACCTATCCTTTCACTAACAGATCGACGGAAAATGCTGTACACGGCTCCAGAATCCACATAGGCGTCAACGGGAAACCACTTTTCGTTATGCCTCAGCCCCAAGGTAATAATGGGCATCTTCCAATCTCTATACTTGCGATAATTTCTTATTATAATAGGCATACAAAATCTTCTTCCGAAGGTAATGTTGTAACAAATGGTATTCTATCAGGATACTTTCTCCTTGCTATCTCATCAACTTCTTTCTCCGTTCCTCCAATAGCTACAATTTCATCTTCCACAATAGCAATTGCCTTATGAGGATATTTTTTTATTAGATCTTCATAATGAGCCACCATCCAATCATTATACTTTTCTAAAACAATCTCTATAGATTCCATATTATTTCTCATCTCCTTTCCCATAAATCTTTTACAACATATCTATCTCATGGTCAAGAACTTTAAAGTTAAAGTGGGAACGCACCCTAGGACGTTGGAGGGGACGTTGTTTACTATTTTACTAAAAAAGTAATGTTTGTCAGACTTGGTCCGCTTGGGGTCAATCTTTATTCTTGACTTTGGTTCGTCTGTCTCGTCTATTTGGTCTGTCTGGTCTGTGTGGTTTGTTTGGTCTGTTTAGTTTCTTTAGTTTGTTTGGTTGATCTGGTTTGTTTGGTTTATAGAATCGTTAGGATCGCCCCGATGAAATAGCGTATGCATTTCATAGGGCAAGTTAAGATCGTTGGGAGCATGAACATATACTTCAAAGATTATATTCTTTCTTAATTTTGAGTATAATTTCATCTAATAGGGAGAGTTTTATATACAAAGTGGTTTGGGATGGTACTTCTTTGAGAATACGTAACACTTCTTCGGCTCCCATCTGGCCTCGCCGTATAGCCCGGATAAGAATACCCATTGTCCCATGGACTTTGAATCTCATTTGTTCAGCCACCATGCGGGCAGAGGCATCATCAGTAAGAAAAATAGCTTGTGGGTTCTTCTCCATAAGCGCCAATGCCTCAGTTTCTCCAACATCAAGCGAGAAAATACGGCATAAAGTAAGCAGCGGGGCATTATCAGGAATGTTTCCAGGAGAAAGATTGAAGGGCAAACTCAACTTTTTAAACGACGATGGACGATACCGCTTGATTTCCTTATGGACGGTTTCAGGTATTAGAATTTCTTGAAAATCTTCAAGCAGATAAAGACAATTGAGTTCATCAAGATGTATGATGGGCCCAGAATCACATACTATTTTCAATGTCACCTTAATCATGCCCGTGGAGGCCCCATTCCACGTCATCACGGATAAACTTTTCCATCAGCTCGGGTCGATGGGTATCTAAAAATCGACGTATGGCTTCAGCAAAAACATCCTTTTCGTCTCGAAACCAGCCATCTTTAACAAGAGCTAAAGCCTTTTTATAGAGTTGTTCTGGTATCTCCGTTTGAATGGTCTTCATAAGCACCTCTCAGTCTTTCTATTAATAATTTATCATAATATTTTAGCTTTGTCATCCTATTTAGTCTATCTGGTCCCAGTGAAATAAACGCTTCATTTCACGGGATAAATTTGTTTGGTCTATCTGGTCTATTTAGTTTCTATTGTTTCTTTAGTTTTTCTTGTTTCTTTCGTTTGAACTCATTTTCATTGGTTCGAAGATATGTTATTAACCCAGATATCATTTTCGCAGTTTTCTCGGCTTGCCGGTAAATGTTGTCAAAGATTTCCTTGGTGACATAATGCTGATCCATGGCCACATACATATGTGATTGTAATTCCGCAGCAGATGATACAGAAATGAATAAGAACTGGATAAACTCTTTATTGGATCTCCGGACAAACCCCTCAGGGATATTACCCATGACTGAAATGGCAGCCCCTATACTCTGATCCTTTAAACGATAATCATTCTGAAATGACCGACTTTGCCTTATTACATCATACACCATGATCACCAGCTTACGGGCTTGCTGCCAGCATTCAAGGTCTTCGAAACGGGTGATTTTCATTATGGTTTCTCTGGTTTCTCTGGTCTGTTTGGAGACATGATTCACTTCGTGAATGGAAGTGAATCGATAAAAACGACTGGAAATAAGTTCATTCTAAACTGGAAGCGCCGCCTTCGCTAAGAAGCTTCGGCAGGCCGGGGAGCCTTCGGCTGGAAGGTCATTGGTTTCTTTGGTTTGTTTGGCAGTCTTGGTTTCTTTCTGTTTGCTCTGAATGACCTATTTAATTCCAAATATTATTCTTAACCTTTTCCCACTTCCCTCATGAGATTTTCCGGTAAATCTCCTATCTTTCTACTGATTAATTCCTCGGGAATAGTCATAATAAAGTCTAACCTCAATAATGACCTTTTTAATAAACCAGTTAAATCTCCGGATTCTAATATAATTTCGGCTTCCATAATGGTTATAGGAATGTGAGATGTTATTGCAGCCAACATTACATCATTGTATCTCTTTTTGACTTTATCGTTAGAAATAACCAATGCAGGCCTTCCTTTTTGTTTTTCAGACCCTTCTTTAAGAATAAAAGGAAACTTAACAACGACTATATCTCCTTTTTTACAACTCATAGAGATCCTCAGATTCTGCTTTCCAAATTCTGCTCAGGCTCTCCTGCTGTAATAGTAATGACTCATAATCGACGCCCGTCTTCTTCATTTTTTTGATTTTCAAGAACTCAACAAAGTCGATTACCTCTTGAATTAATTCAGGGGGTAGTTCTTAAAGGTCTTTAAAAATAAGTTCTTTATAGTTTACGGTGATTCCCATAATTTTTAACCTCCATTTTGATTTTCCATTTCATTAGCATGATAGCATAAACATCGAAATAAAAGCAATCGAGGAACAATGTTTGAGGATGGGTTTTATAAACAATTTCTTATCCGCATCTTTAATTATATATTTTCTTGCAAATTATCTATCCGAAGTTATCGACGAAAAATCCCGGATTTTGCGATTTTGGGGACGTTGGTTCTAAAACAACTTTCTGGTTTCTCTGGTTTCTTTTGTTTATTTGGTTTGTTTAGTTTATTTAGTCTTTTTGGTTTGTTCGGTTGGTTCAAGTCCTTTCGAAACCAGAAAACCTTGAGGTCAGGCCTAAGTAATTGCGTTTCTCTGGTTTATCTGGTTTTTTGGGTCTTTTCAGTTTTTTGGGTTTATTTGGGGTATCGCTGCGCGAAAAAAGTTATTTTCTCCCTTTTTCTCTCATGGATACAAATCATTCTGTTAAAAGCTTTTCGATTTCTTCATCTGTAAATTTTAACTGTCTAAAAACCCTCTTACAATATACGGGGTCGAGCGTCTTCTTTCCCATCTGGATAGGGGTGGAATATCTTTTCCCTTCAATCGTTCTCGAATATATGGCATGGTCTGTTGATCCCTGCCTTACGAATAATGCTCCCCCTTTCTCCAGCAATCTTACAAGTTCTTTACTTGACATCGAAGGCAACTTAGGCATATGAAGGGACCTCATGCACCTCAAGCGGCCTTAAAATTAGACCTTCTCCTGGCTCTTTAAACCACTCTGGTTCAGTATCTTTTAGAAATTCAATAAATTCATCAATAGAAATAGGGGATGCAGCAGTCTCAGGATGCTCTTTTATATCCTCAAGATATAATTCTATTGCTGCCCTGAGATTTTTTTCTGCATCTGCAAGGTCATCACCACGGGCAGAAACATTTAGTTCCAAGCATATTGCAACATATTCAAGCCTGCTTTTACGGACTATTGCTGTGTATTTTTTTTCCATTTATCCCTCCGGATTTCGTATAGCAAAATTATATCAAGAATTTATAAAGTAAACAACTACTTCATGTTTCGAAGTGAACTAATCTCGTCTGTTTCGTTTCTTTGGTTTCTTTGGTTTGTTTGGTTGAAAGATACCACTCAATCGTCTTCTTTAATCCTTCTCCAGAAGGAGTCTCTGCTTTAAACTCAAACTCTCTCTCTGCCTTAGACGTATTTAACATTCTTCTCGGCTGTCCATCTTGTTAATTCGTTTATCTCGTCTATTTAGTTTGTTTTGAAAAAAATTGGGGTCAAACCTTCAAAATTTAATTTACAAACTCATACCCCCTTCTTGGTGATTCATGATTAAAAAGAATACCAGAGCACGCAAAAAGATTGTAGGCTTCACGATAGTTTCTTGTCAAATCAAAACCAGCTACTTTTGAGATACCATAAGGTGACCTTGGGTGGAAGGGAGTGTTTTCATTCTGAGGTGTTTCTTTAGCAAGACCAAACTTCTCAGAACTGCCAGCAAAATAGAATTTGCATTTTGGGGCCTTTTCTTTAATCGCTGATAAAACGAAGTGTGTCCCATTGATATTGGTATTAATGGTCGAAAATTCATCCTCAAAGGAATAGCTAACGAAACTCTGTGCTGCAAGATGGTAACATTCGCCCGGTTTTACTTCCTCAACAATTTTGAATATACTTGCATAACTCTCTAAAGAACCAGGATGTAAAATCAATTTATCAAGAATGTGTTTTATCCTCCATAGCCTATGTTCTGGGTCCTCAATGGCCACTCTCCTGACAATCCCATGCACCTCATATCCCTTCTCTATTAAAAGCTCAGCAAGATAACTTCCATCCTGTCCGGTGATGCCGGTAATCAGCGCTTTTTTAGTCATTTTGGTTTCTCTCGTTTCTTTCGTTTATTTGGTTGATCTTAAGCGTCTTTGGGCATTAGTGTCTTAGAGTCAGTGAGCCCAAAAAAGCCATTGAATAATACGGCAGGCAAAGAGGATGGAACTAATTGAAAGCCGAACCCTTCCCACTTGGTCAGGTTTCTTCCTCGTCTTTTAAAACTCGTGTGTAAAGGACATCCTTTATATGGAAACCAGCTAAGTCTCGTAAGGCATCCACGCAGGGCTTGATTGCAGAAATCAGTCCCTTGTGTTTGGCTGCGATGAGGACACCGACAAGCCCTATGGAGCGCAATTTGAGGTGATGAGCAGTTTCTCGCCCAAGATGTTCGTCCATCAGGAGCAAATCAGCCCCTGCTTCCAACGCCAGTGCAATGGCTTCGGCCTCCCCTGCATCCAATTCCTGGAGTAAAACCTGCACAAGCTGCTTGTTCTTGGCTGCTCGCCTCTCAATCCAGTCGGCACCTTCGACTTCATCTGCCCCTGGTTGCCCAGCCCCGTCAACGACAACCTCGCGCCATACTGCTTCTGGAATGAGGAGTTTGCCATATAGTTCGCAAAGCAGATCCAGCTTGCCGATTCGTGCCAAGTTAACCAGCGGGGACGCATTACTGACGATCCTCACAGCTAACCTATCTCCTTAAGCGTGGATCGGTCTGCCTCATAATCTTCGAGACCATAGTGGGTAGGGATACCTCTGCTTCCCAGCAATTGCTGGAAGGCCCAGACGGGCATACCTGCCATTTCCCGGGCCTTGCCAAAGGAGAGTTTACCCTGCTGGAACAAATAGATGGCCAGTTCCCGCCGCAGTTCCTCAGGGGTCATCCGGGTGGCATGGATGATTTCACGCGGTATTTCAATGGCAATTGTGGAAGACATCTTGACCTCCTTCTCTATTCGTCTCTCACACACTATTTTACATTATGTTATTCACATTGTCTATTTTTGTTTTAAACTGACAATCGGGGGGCAGACTTGATTATTGACATATCAAAATCGTAATAGCATTATTGGCGTCAAAAAGAATGAACTTTGGGGTCAAACCTTCAAAATTCAATTTACAAATTCAAAACCCCTTCTTGGGGATTCATGGTTAAAAAGAAAAAACCTTGGGTGTCAGGTCTTGACATTTGACATTCTGGTCTTCCTGGTCCCAGTGAAATAGGCCCCCATGGAGTAGTTTACCACACTCCACAGGGCAAGTCCCATTTCACGGGATAAATCTGTCTGGTTTGTTTAGTTTCAACAGAATATTAATCCTGATATTAATCCAACGGAATGGAAGTGAGTGGATAAAAACGACTGGAAATAAGTTCATTCTGAACTGGAAGTGCCGCCTTCGCTAAGAAGCTTCGGCAGGCCAGGGAGGCTACGCCTGAGGAAGCGCCTTAATTTCTTCTCACTCTCATGAGAATCCCGGGCTTTACGGACGTTTTCCATCATCTTATTTAGGAGATATCTAATTTCATTCATTTTCTTCAAAAAGCCCTCCCAAAGATCGTTCTCTAATTCTATATCTTCCAACCTCCAGAATAGTCAAATTATTCGGCAGCCTGTCTCTTTCTACTTCAACAAAGAATCTTTCAACTGCATCCAAAATTTGATGTCTGATAAAGATATAGGGAAGATTAACCCAAATTATTCCATAATGAGCTCCCAGAAGATATTTCAGAATGTTTCCGAACTCTTTATCTCTGGAAATAATTATCATTCTGTGTTTTTGAGCAAACTCAAAGACTTTAGCATCGGTTGAACCCTTCAATCCTATATCTCTCAAATCAATAGCATCTATACCGAGTGATTGAAGCAATCCTTTCGTTGGACGAGGCATATCTTCATCCAATAAAATCTTGAGCACTACACTGCCTCGAGAATGTGTATTTCTTCATTAGATACTATTCTGGCAGCATATTCTATTGCCGCCCTTATATCCTGTTCGGTAATCTCATAGTCTTCACAAATCTCTTTGTAAGACATGCCACCTGCCATGGACCCCAAAATTAAATCTACCGGAACCCTGGTACCTCTAATCACTGGTTTTCCATGTCTAATATTTTTATCAATAACAATTCTTCCCATATTTCCTCCTCACGCTTTTTAAAAATAAACTCATTCTCAATTCCTTTTTTAGTTTACCCTAAACTTTTACCCCATGTCAAACAAATGCTCAGTGGGGAAAAAAGGGGACGACTCTATTTTTAGCCAATTCAAGAATTCAAAGTATAATATTTTCGGTTAGCTATTGAGTCAATCCTACTGGCCTTGGGTAGAGTAGAGAGCTGGCGTAGTGGCTAATGCTCTATCTCCAGCTCCCCCTCATTTACCCCATGGAGTACCACCAAATATTTCATATATTTTCAAGATACCTTACCTATTCACAAGTTGTGATCACAAAAGCTTATTACTCCACAGGGTGAACCGTACGTGCAGTTTTTTTACCTCCGGTCAAGCTTCGCCCCCGAATACGGCTTTCCGACCTGCCTTCGCCGAAGCGGCTACGCGCAGGCAGGTCATCTTCTTCCAACGGCTTTCGAGAAAGGCTCCGGGGTCAAACCTTCAAAATTCAATTTCCATCGTTGTAATCGTCTATGCGTAAAAGCGTGGATGCGTTTATCTGGTCTCTTTAGTTTGTTTGGTTGAAAGATACCACTCAATCGTCTTCTTTAATCCTTCTCCAGAAGGAGTCTTTGCTTTAAACTCAAACTCCCTCTCTGCCTTAGACGTATTTAACATTCTTCTCGGTTGGCCATCTTGTTAATTCGTTTATCTCGTCTATTTAGTTTGTTTTGTCTATTTAGTTTCTTGGCATTTTAAAAAATCTTTGTAGGTTAAACGAAGCCCATCTTTAAAGGAAGTTTTATGCTTCCAACCCATGCTATGAAGACGGGAGACATCCAGGAGTTTCTGAGGAGTACCATCGGGTTTAGTATTATCCCATCGTATCTCTCCTTTGTAACGTATCACCTCCGATATCAGGGTAGTGAGTTCCCGGATGGTAATATCTTCGCCGGTACCGATATTTATTATTTCGCCGCTATTATAATTCTCCATAAGAAAGATACAAGCCTCTGCCATGTCGAGGCTATACATAAATTCGCGCCTCGGAGTGCCAGTTCCCCATATCTCAACTGCCGTTGAGAGTGATGAGTTATGAGTTGTTTGAAGAATCAATTTTGATTCCAAATCTTGGAAGTAGATTAATAATTTCCTCATCTTTTAACTGAGTCACATCGTAATTACATACCTTTGTAAATCTTCTCTAATAGTCTTGAAATTACCATTTTTCAAACACTTGGCGAGGTGAAATTTTCGAATTGGTAGATTTATAAATCGAATTCTTTCCACAGGCCCCAGCTCTTTCATAAGAACCTTCACGGCTTTCTCGATCACAGCTTCTTCATCCATATATTTTACCCGACTCATTTTAGTCCCTCCTTCTCACAGAAAGAAACTGGATTCCCACGCCACACCTTTATCATATGGTTCAGTGTTGAAAATGTTAAGAACATTGGGACGCGGTGATGGCCTCCGGGTCTCATGCCTGTTTAGGCTGATGCTTCGTATTTCGTATTTGGAATTTCTCTTGAAAAATGGTATATATTTGACAGATCCAGATTGATAGGAGGTTTGAACCATGGACTACATTCTTGAAGGTATTTTCGAAAATGGAGTGCTTAAGCCACTTGAGTCTCTCAAACTGCCCGACCATCAGAGGGTTAAGATAACGATCCAGCTCCCCCCAGTCGAAAATCCATATGAAGAATTAGAATCATGGCACCAAGTATATGCCGGATTTTCTGATGCAGACATCCGCGATATTGAATCTATTGCCTTCGATCGCAGTCACTTCATGGCTCAGGAGATCTGATTATGCCACCCCTTGCCCTGCTGGATGCGGATATCTTGATAGCAGCTACCGCCATTGTACACAATCTTACTTTGATCACTGGAAATGTCGATCATTTCAACCGCATTCCTCATCTACCTTGCAATAGCTGGAAGTCGCCCCAAATCCGCCCTTGAACCCTTGTGCAACTATTGAATATATTATCTTTCTAACCTTTTCAGGCGCGTCTCTCTGGTTGATCTAATTTGGTCCATTTAGGCTTCCACCGGTTCTATTATTTGACAGTTTCCTGATTACATCCTGGCATTGCTTCATTTCTTCCAGGTTCTTTATATCTGCATCGACCATGATTCTAACAAGTTCTTTAAATCTGACCTTCGGCTCCCATTTCAACTTTTTCTTGGCCTTTGAGGCGTCACCCTGCAGAAATTCCACTTCAAGGGGTCTGAAATAACGTTTATCAATTTCGATTATCGCATCTCCGATGCTCAAGGTTAGAGGCTGGAGGTTTGAGGGCTGAAGCAAAGGATTTAACAAAACCTTTCTCACTAACACCTTCGCCTTTCCATTCTAATTCGATACCAGCATGACTGAAGGCAAGATTTACAAATTCTCTGACGGTATGAGTTTCGCCTGTGGCAATGACGTAATCATCAGGTTCATTCTGCTGCAGCATTAGCCACATCGCTTGCACGAAATCTGGGGCGTAGCCCCAATCTCTTTTAGCTTCGAGATTGCCCAGATATAACTTGTCCTCTAAACCAAATTTAATTCTTGAAAGGGCTCTTGTAATCTTTCGAGTTACAAAGGTTTCTCCCCTTCTTGGGGATTCATGGTTAAAAAGGATTCCATTTACAGAGAACATTCCATAGCCTTCCCTATAGTTTTTGACCATCCAGTATGCATAGACCTTGGCAGCACTATATGGACTTCGCGGTCTAAATGGTGTTTCTTCATTCTGAGGAGGTGGAGCATCTCCAAACATCTCACTACTCGATGCTTGATAAAACCTGGTCTTAATACCGCTTCTTCTTATGGATTCTAATAACCGTGTAGTGCCTGTACCCGTTACATCTCCAGTAAATTCTGGCATGTCGAAGCTTACCCGCACGTGACTCTGAGCGGCTAAATGATAAATCTCATCGGGTTGAATATTGTAAATCAGATTAGTTAGTTGTCCTGAATCTGTAATATCTCCATAATGAAGAAAAAGCTTTGCATTTGGGTCGTGGGGGTCAACGAATATATGATCAATCCTTTCTGTGTTAAAAGTACTCGCCCTTCGAATCAGGCCATGGACCTCGTACCCCTTTTCTATTAGAAACTCAGCAAGATAACTTCCATCCTGTCCGGTAATGCCGGTGATCAAAGCCTTCTTAGTCATTTTGGTTTCTCTCGTTTCTTTCGTTTCTCTGGTTTCTTTGGTTTCTTTAGTCCCAGTGAAATAAACACTAAATTTCACGGGATAAATTTGTTTGGTCTGTCTGGTCTATCTCGTCTATCTGGTCTGTTCGGTCTGTTTCGTTTGGATCGGTAAGATCGTTTAATAGTTTGCGCTTATTAGGTAAGTTCTGAGTATTACAGTAGAAGATATTTTTTAAAATCCCTTATCAATCCACTCTTCCTTTGTTATCCCCGCTTGGCGAAGTATCCTTATTAGTAAATCAATGCCTATTTTCTGTCTGTGAGGATTTGGAATGGTCAGCCTTAAATTTCCCTTTAGCATATACAAATATTTACCACCGCTCAAGGGTCCTTCAAATCCAAAAGTTTTAAGACCCCTTACAAGCTCATTATGTGAAACAGGTTTGAGTTTAGACAACGGAGGTCGATTCCTGTATCTCTCTTATTTCATTATTTCCAAGTACTGGAATTGGAAGACCTTTCTTTATACTCAAAAGAATCCAACCTTCAATTACTTCTTTAAGATTATTTCTACATTCTTCGAGGCTCTTACCAGTAGCCCATACTCCTTTTAACTCCTCCACCTCACCATAATAGGGTTCTTCATCCTTTATCATCTCGTATCTTGCCCGTTTTAGAGCCTCTTCAATGTATTCAACAAGCATATTCTAAATCCTCCTTTTTAACCTACATAAATCTTATCATAAAAAAATATTAAATAAAATAAAGAAATCGTGAGAGACTGTACTAAACTCGTTTAGAATCTGGCCTACGTAGTTGATTTGGTTTCTTATGTTTGTTTAGTTTTTAAAAAGGCCTGGTAAGTAAGACGAAGGCCATCTTTAATGGAGGTCTTAGATTTGGGGACGTTCCTGCGTAACTGCGTTAGTTCCTTCCATCCCACTTCTCTCTAAATTTATCAAACAATTTCTCCCCTTTCTCCAAACTCCGCGCAATGTTCACAGGATGAATATTTAAAGCCTGGCCAACTTCTGTAAACCGATATCCCATCTCTTGGACGGCTAAATAGGAAACCAAAGCTCTTGCCGAACTGACCTCTCGCCTCCTCCTTCCCGTCAGAAGATCTTCTCCTCGCATCCCCAAAAAAGTCTTTACCTTTCCAATTAGTTCCAGAAGAGGAATTCGAGCTTTTCTTTTGACATCCTTCGCATTTGCTTCCCTTAATACCCTTTCCACCCCGATAAGTAGGTTACACCACTAAACGGGGCAGGCAAAATTTCCTTTTCCCAACACCCTCAGATCAAAGATCTCTTCCGCTTTCCCTTCCCCGCCTGATTCTCGCGCCCCACCGCTCTGTAAGTCCGGTCGTCGCCCCTGGGCTATGCCCTGCTCAACAAAACGGCGATAGGCCCTCCGGGCTTTCCCAATTTTGTCCGAAAAATAGAGCAGAACTTCTTCCACATTCTGTCAGTCGTTCCTATTTACACCCATGATGGCACTGTGACCCGACCAGGGATATCTGTCCAGCTCTGTCAGATCTTTAACTATTCGAGCTCTCAACGGATTCAGGTGAATGTATCTTACCAGTTCCAACAGGTAAGGATCCTCCTCGCATGCAATCGATTTATTTACCCCGTGAGATACCACCATGGACGACCTGGAGCTGAATTCAGATGATTTACGCGGGAAAATTTAGATGTGTATTTTAAACAACCCATTATCTCACAGGGCGTGCCGATTTTGAAAGAGGTGGCCGCTTCTTTGGTGTCTCTTGTTGAAATAAACGGCATGCCCGGTCAACAAACGCTTCATGACCCGGCTTAGGGGTGTTGAACCGGTACGAAGCAGTAGGTGAATATGATTCGGTATCAAAACCCAAGCAAAGCATTGGGTCTTCGTCTCAGTGAGAATGTCAACCAATCGAGCAACAAACGATTTTCGGTCCTTGTTGTCCTTGAAGATTTCACGGCGTTCGATCCCCCGGGCCATAACATGTTGAAGGACACCGGGAGCGTCAAGTCTTGGTTGACGAGGCATTATAGGCGCTCAATCAGCTTCTCTTTGAGGGGGCTTAATGGAAGACATGGGTCTTATCATGGGGGTCAGGTCTCAACATTTGACAATCTCTTGCTATCTTATCTCTCCAGTTCATACGACCACATTACACCTCGTCATAAGCGAAAGACCGTAAGACGTAAAGTGTGAAGCGTTATCATTTCTTATCCTGTTATCCTGAGCGAGTTGGAAAGTTAACAACCACTCTTATTTTCTTACTGAAATATCCCTTCAAAATCTTTAGGTTTTACAATTTTTGTATTATGAAATGGATCTAACACAAGAAGATCTTCATCTCCTGTAACAGGATAATCAGCTTCCCCTTCTAGCGCCACCTCGAGCAGAAAATTATCCTTTCCATCCCTACAGACATTAACCTTTTGGCTTGGCGAAACTATTATTGCATAGCTGTCAAGAAGTGAAAAGAGTTCTTTAATCCTTTTGGCAGTAAAAATATTTTTGAATTTTGGACGGCTTGCTACTTCACTAAGTTGTTTAAGCATCTCCTCTGATACAACAACTTTTATCTCTTTTGAAAGTATCTTTTCATCCATACCCTGTAAAAGGCTCCCAAGCAAGTAACTGATCCATATATTGGTATCAATTACGACTTTCATATCGTTGCTGTCTGACAGCCTCTACCTCTCTTGTAATCTCCTCCAAGGTTATAGGATATGTCTTTGCAGACTCCCTGAACTCCGTTAGAAGACTCTTAAACCTCGTGGCAAATAGTTCTTCTTCTAACATGGCCAATACGTCTATTTTCTTTTCCAACGGTAAATCCTTAACAGCTTTTTTAATTTTATTCAAACCTGCATCTGAAATTGTTTTTAACATTATCAACACCTCCTTCAAGAACTATATTAGGGATGGCCCAAATACGGTTCGCCATGCATATTGCTTATCTTACTGACAATATTAACAAAGTCGCACGACAGAGTAAAGAGGCAAAAGACAGAAGACGGATTGGGGCTCCTGGTAGAGTAGAGAGCTGGAAAAAAATTGGGGTCAAACCTTCAAAATTCAATTTACAAATTCATATCCTCTCCCCGGGGATTCGTGATTAAAAAGTATGCCAGAGCACGCAAAAAGGTTGTAGGCTTCTCTGTAATTTCTTGTTAGGTCAAAACCAGCTACTTTTGAGATACCATAAGGAGACCTTGGATGGGAGTATTTTCATTCTGAGGGGTTTCCTTGACAAGACCAAACATCTGAGAACTTCCGGAAAAATAGAATTTGCATTTTGGCGCTTTTTCTTTAACTGCTGATAAGACAAAATGTGTCCCATTGATATTGGTATTAATGGTCGAAAATTCATCCTCGAATAAGTAACTAACAAAACTCTGCGCTGCGAGGTGATAACATTCGTCTGGTTTTATCTTTTCAACGATCTTAAATATACTTGCATAACTCTCTAAAGAACCAGGATGTAAAATCAATTTATCAAGAATGTGTCTAATCCTCCAGAGCATATGAACCGGGTCTTCAATAGCCACCCGCCGCACAATCCCATGAATTTCATAGCCCTTCTCTAATAAAAACTCAGCTAAATAACTTCCATCCTGACCGGTAATGCCGGTAATCAAAGCACGTTTCATTGGTTTCTCTCGTCTTTCTGGTTTGTTTGGTTTATTTGGTTGGTTTATTTGGAACGGTGAGAGCATCAGGAAAGCTCAAAGTTGTAAAGAAAAAATACTCAAATCTTTTCAAGGAGCGAGAGATATTCTTCCACCGACATACCAATAACTTTCATGTTGTTCTTGATAATAAATACAGGCACTTCTTTATATTTAGGAATCACAACGGGTCGTTTTGCTCCAGGATAATGATAAACAAGATGATCCCCTTGAGTTCGAACGTATGTGCACCCGGCCGCTTCAAATATTTTTACCTGGACTTGATAATTTGTGGGCTTGATCCCAGATGTCATAGTGCTACTTCAATAGGTGTAAAACCTACAAGCTCTTTCCGTAAAGCGAGGATACTTTGCGTTTTATCGAATCCAGCCTCTTCCAAAAGCTTATCCAGGGTGCCAATCTTTTGGGCTTCTTCTAAGTTGATTAAAATGACTTCCTTCAAGTTCTTTTTTGCCTGATCCACCGTTTCTCCGCAAGATGCTATGTCGAGCTCCGGGCAGTAAGATACATACATATTTCCTTCCTTCCATAATTCTTCCGTTAGTTTGAACTTCATTTTCTCCTCCCTTATAACTTGGCCTTAATATGTCCTTCGCCCTCAAGAGTTATATCTACTACTATGACCGGTGATTGGGAGTCAAAACTGATCTCAGCCATAGAAGGCCACCGCAAACCCCTTCTTCGGCATTTCCCCTGAGTATGTTATATAGAGATAATCTTTAAGATTTTTTTGGGCCTCATAGATTTCGTCTCTGTTTTTGCTATGAAGCAATACCTCTCCTTCGATCGGCCGGTCCTGTTCATCGGTCATTGTAATTTTTAGAAATAACCATTCATCTTCATATCTCTTTTTAAGGTCCTCTATCTTCATTTCTTTTCTCCTATCTTTTCTCCTATCTTTTCTCCTATCTTTTCTCCTAAATGGCATTCAATGTAAAGAGAAAGGGGACGGTTCTATTTTCTCCTCTGCCCCATTCAATCTGATAATCCCATAATTTCTTTCAAATACTGTTTTAAAAGTTCCAAATTCGCTTTTTCTATTTTACCGATTCTACTCTTCAGACGTCTTTTATCTATTGCTCTTAGCTGGAAGACTAAAGCCACAGAAGCTACATCGAGATTATTAAACTGATCAGGCTCAATTAAAAAAGTGAAAGGAAAATCGGCAGCTTTTCGCTTTGATGTAAGGGGGACGATTAGAACAGTGGGGAGTTTTTCTGGATCAACTACTTGTACGATGATGGCAGGTCTTAACCCTCCTTATTCATGCCCTCCAGATGGAGGAATTTCTACCAGATAAATGTCTCCTGCTCTCATTCTATTATAAAGTACTCTCAAAGTTCAGAATAGCCTCATCACTGAGCCTGTCCCATTCTTCAAATTCCCTTTTAAGGTCGAAATCGGATTCTCGCTGACGAACAATCGATTCCTTAAATATTCGGATGATTTTCACAAGGCTGGTTATCTGGTCATCTGGAAGATCTTTAATTTCATTAAATAATTCTTCCCTATAACTTGGTGAGGATGTCATCTTTATATCTCCTTTTAGCAATATCTTGTTTTCATTATATCTTTTTAACTTAAAACCTGCAACTCACTTAAGAAAAAGTGTAAACGCTCTTGTTGTAAGCCTTGAAAGCTGGGCTTGAAAAATCCAAGGGGTCGTAGTTAATTATTTAAATAACTTTTTCATTTAATTAAGGACACTCCCATTTTTTAAACGGCCTTACTAACGATAACGGGTCTGTTTAAAGATGCTTCCGCCACCTCGATTTCATCCGTTTTTTGTAATCGTTGATCACTCTTATCTTCGTTTTCAACCCCACCGTGTGTCCGGTTCCTGCTTAACAGGAATGAACCCCTGTTTACAGCATTTGACATAAAACTTATTAAAAATTCGATGATTTGTCAATAAGATCATGCTGGTCTGTTTGGTCTATTGAGTCTATTGGGTCGAAATTTAGCCTAAGGCTCAAAGCTGAAAGCTCAAAGGAAATAACCGTAAAAGGTGAGTCTTGAAATGTAACGTGTTAAGAGTTACTAAGGAGTCCATAATTGACAAGACATAGCGTCATTCCTGCGGAGGCGGGAATCCAGGAAAAAGACTGGATTCCTGGTCAAGCCAGGAATGACAAAGCAAGGCAAGTGTCTATACAATTATGGACTGATTAGTAAATATAAAAGCAAATCGTAAGGAGTGAAGCCTTAGGTGCCATTCATTTATTCGGCAACGTTAAAGAAAACTGTTTGCTTGGATAATCAACAGTTAGAATAAAATTATTAAGGAAGCTTCTTACACCAAGTAATGGAATATTAAGATTTGGCATGAAGTCTACTAAAACATCTTGAGTTGAAAAACTCTCCACGATGATTCGGGTGGTATGGCTATAGGCAATCGTGATCCCATTTCCAGTGCTAACCTCTTCAATTGGCCTTTTTGAAGATTATGGCCGAGCAGTGAGGCAAATGAAGCAGGAAAAGCACACTCATCTGCTCCCGTATCGATAAGGGCGTAAACCCTTACCTCCTTATTAACAGCAGGATTCACGACCGTTACGGGGAGATAGGGCCGCGCCGAATCACCGGGTCTTATTATTGAGAAAGGGTAATTGCGGATTGGCATTAGTAGACCCTGTTGTTGCAAAGGATTTTATCAGCCACAGGGTAAATGTGGACAAGATCTTTTTCAGGTATATACAGAAGCACAGGATTTTTAAACCCTTTAGCTTCTGCCTCCCTCAAAGCCTTCTCAGGATCCTCCCCTACGCCGACAATTGTATTATCATCGACACTTTTCATCGCTACATAGCGACCATTAAATTCGTCTGTGGTTACCAAAATTCTCTCCATAAACTTCCCTCCTATTTAATCACATTCTATAACAAAAACGATTGCAGAGTCAAAAAAGACTATTTACCAGTTTCTACTGATAGACATAAATCCCAAGCCACTGCTTTTCAATTTGCTCTGGTATAAAAGGGGACATCCTATATTGCTCCTGTCAAGAGGGTAAATTAAAAAATTTTTTAAAATTATATCCTTTTTAAAAACAGCAAGTTAGAAAACGGTTCTGATTTTTGAAACACCCCCTCCTTCCGATCCTATTGCGGATCGACATCTATCT
>Ga0210049_1001652_pt1 | contig 21100 bp, 21 predicted proteins | sample CryGeyCG2014_300_2_FD_183964 | JGI IMG/M metagenome (GOLD analysis project Ga0210049, IMG submission 183964) | Groundwater microbial communities from aquifer - Crystal Geyser CG06_land_8/20/14_3.00 (SPAdes) (version 2) | ecosystem: Environmental > Aquatic > Deep subsurface > Groundwater | place... | reverse complement strand
CTGGAATTTTATATATAAATCAAAGAAAAATGTGACACCAGCAATTCTCGAAAAACAAGCAACAAAAGTCTGGACGTGGGGAAAACTTCTTCATGCTAAATTAAGCTATAAAGAGTAGGACAGTGCCAAATTCTGAACTCAAAATCCTTCGGATTTTGCCCCGCTGCGCTCTCCTCCTTTCAGTCGTCGGGAGACATAACAGCTATCATATATGTTAATTTCAATAAAATTTGAGTTCCTAAAAAATAATTCCTCCTCTTTGATTCCTAAAACTAATTGGAAAGATTTATAAAGATTGAACTAATATCGGACTAAAGCATGGATAATAGATCCATGCGTGAAACACGGAGTGTGAAAAACAATGGATAATAGGAGAGGCGGTTTCAGAGGAGACCAGGGCCCAAGGGAAATGCACAAGGCTGTTTGTGCTGATTGTGGAAAAGAATGCGAAGTGCCATTTAAGCCATCAAAAGACAGGCCTGTGTATTGCAGGGACTGTTATGGAAAGCACAAGAGATTCTAAGTTTATATTTTTTGATAGTTTTCTGGACACAATTTTTTATTTTATTCTTTTTTTAGGCGGGAAATTATAAACCTTACGCTCAGATTTTACTCTACAGATTCAGGTTTCGAGAACTCGGTTTGTAACTGGAAACAAAACTAACAGGGCTTAGCCCGATGTTATGTGCAATATCCCTCAGAAAAATCTTATAATATAGTACCGTTACAAGTGACTTCTGTAATCCATTCTAAATTTTTTATTTTCTCTACAACTTCTTTTAAATCTGTAGAAAAACCAATTGTTTTAATTGATGGTTGTCTTGTTATATCTCTAACTCCAAATTTATTTGTCATGTATTCCCATAACTCTGGAAAAGGTTTTTCAAGTCCTTTATATTTTGCGAAATATCTTAAATAACTCTTTTGCATTTTGATAAAAAATATCAAATTATATTTAAAAATTTCTCTTCTGTTATATTTACTTCCTATACTCTATATGGGCCGTTACATATAACACGGTTTAAACAATAGGTTATACTCAATTCAGAAAAAACTTTTAATAGAAAAAAAGTGTTTTGTGACTCAATTTAAAATAAAGATTTACTCTTTACTAACATTGACTGCTTTTGGACCTCTGTCCCCTTGCTCCACTTCAAATTTAACAGCATCATTTTCATTCAAAGAAACGCCTTCTTTTAGCCCAGTTTTATGTACAAAATATTCTTTGCCATCTTCTCCAGCTATAAAGCCAAATCCTTTCATGTTGTTGAAAAATTTCACAGTTCCTTTCATTTTCTTACCTCCGCTCATTCTTTATCTAATTTTAGTTGACAATCATCACAATAATTCTTTTTTGATTCACCTTTATTAACCACAAATCTTTTTTTACATAACCTGCAATATTTTATTATTCTGTAATCTGCCATTTATCAACGTTTATAACGTCTGCTCCTCCAATTATTAGATTTTACTTCTATATCTGCAGAACCGCAATTCTTACAAATTAATGTAGTCGTTGGTCTTGATTTTTTGCCATGTGAGTAATTTCTACGGGATTTTATACTCGTTCCTTTGCATTTTTTACAGATCATCATTTATTCTAAAATCTTCGGGGTTTATGTTTAGCATAACACTCTTTGCAGTAAACTGGCCTTCCCTCTTTTGGTGTGAAAGGAACTTCGCATTCTTTTCCACAATCTGCACATATAGCTTTATGCATCTCTCTAGGAAATGAACTAAACCTTCCTTGGTCAGAACTACTAAATCTACTAAAATTTGTTGAACCAGAATCATGTCTGGACTTTCCATCATTTCTTCTCATTTTTTAACTCCTTTGTTTTATTAAGATTAATCAGAAATAGTCAAACTTGAATCGCATAGATTCATATTAACAAGACAAGAGTGAGAATGTCCTGATTATTATAATAGGAAACAAGGCATCCTTTTTAAATGCTTCTGTTTTGAACTCTTCAGATGAAGTTTTACCACTATTCTGAATATCAGTTATACCTCCTAAATGATTGTTTTCTTCTCATTGGTTTTCTCTGGTTATTAGACCTAGGATTGATAAACACTATTTTTTTCAAATAAGGATTCTCTATTTTTTCAACTGAAAACGTCCTGTAATTATCCAATATTCTTGAGAAATTGCCATAATCCTTGTCACAAACTAAGTTAACAACCTTTCCGCTTTCTCCGGCTCTGGCAGTCCTTCCAATCCTATGAATATAATCATTTGGGTCATTTGGAAGATCATAGTTGTAAATATGCGAAACATCATCAATATGCAATCCTCTGGCAGCCACATCAGTGCATACCAATGCACCCACTTTTCCTTTGTTAAATAATTCCAGGGTTTTTGTTCTCCTATTTTGAGTTAAGCCACCATGAGTTGCAATTGCGCTGATTTTATTTGCCTTAAGGTTTTTAACAACAAAATCAACAGTTATCCTTGTATTGCAAAAAACCATAACCAATCCAGAATTCTCATATTGAAATAAATGCACAAGAAGAGATAGTTTCAGGTTTTTTGGAATATCATAATAAATTTGTTTAAGCTTGCTTGGGTCAACGTATTTTATAGCTGAAACATTAATTGGATTATTCATATGTTTATCAGCTAATTCTTTTATTTGCGGTAAAATTGTTGCAGAGAAAAATAATGTCTGCCTTTTTTTTGGGCATAATCTAATAATTTTTTCTACATCATCTATGAAGCCCATATCAAGCATTCGGTCTGCTTCATCTAAAACAAGCACTTTGATTTTTGATGTGTTTATTGTTCCTCTCTGCAGATGGTCTAATAATCTTCCTGGTGTGGCAACTACTACATTTGCCTTTGATAAATCATGAATTTGGGGACTGATTGATACCCCTCCATAAACAGCAATAACCATCAGATTTTTCTGATATGAAATCTGGTGTAATGATTCTTTTACCTGCTCTGCAAGTTCTCTTGTAGGAGTAAGGACTAATGCCTGCAAGCCTTCTCCAGGAACTACTTTCTTAATAATACCACAGCCAAAAGCAAGGGTTTTTCCCGAGCCAGTTGCTGATTCACCTACTAAATCTTTTCCTTCCAATATAAAAGGCATAGATCTTTCTTGAATCTGAGTTGGTTTGGTTAATCCTATTTTTTTAATAGCTGTAAGCAGCTGATTATCTAAGTTTAAATCTTCAAATATGTTCATTATGTTCTACCTCATCTGTATTTAGCACTTTTCTAGAAAAAGCGAAATGATTAGTAAATAAGCAAGTGCTCTCTCCTCAATATTATGCTCTTATATTTTAAGGGGTTTCCTAGGCAGTATATAAATGTTTGTATTTATTAACTACCAAGGGACAATATTATTATAATTTTAATTAAATCAAAAGATTTATTAATCATAAACAATTAACAGAATTCTGAGGTGGTTTATATGTGGTCATGGTTATGGGGTTTAGTCGTAATTTTTATTGCATCTGGAATAAAGGTTGTTAAGGAATATGAAAGAGGAGTAAGATTTACATTAGGAAAATTCTCAGGTGTAATAAATCCGGGTTTGAGGTTTGTCATACCAATACTGCAGACATGGCAAAAAGTGGATATAAGGACAAAGGTTATTGATGTTCCTGACCAAGATGCAATAACAAAGGATAATGTTTCTATAAAGGTAAATGCTGTCTTGTATTTTAAGGTCTCTGATGCAGAAAAGGCAATAATACAGGTTGAGCATTATGGCTATGCTGTTTCCCAGCTTGCCCAGACAACAATGAGGGATGTTGTGGGGGAGGTTACTTTAGATGAACTACTAAGCAAAAGAGAGGCTGTTTCATCAAAAATAAGACTCATTGTTGATAAGGCAACAGATCCATGGGGAATTAAAGTTGAATCTGTTGAGCTCAAGCACGTTGAACTGCCTGAAAACCTGAAAAGGGTTATTGGGAAAGAGGCAGAGGCAGAACGAGAGAAAAGAGCAGTTATAATAAAAGCTAGTGGAGAGGTTATTGCAGCAGACAACATGGCAAAAGCAGCAAAGATACTAGCAACAGGACCAGGAGCCTTACATTTAAGAACACTGCAAAGCATAAATGACATAAGCTCTGACCAGAGCAACACAGTGATATTTGCAATTCCACTGGAAATACTTAGGGCATTTGAAAGCATGAAGAAAAAATAGCTTTTCATATATAATTTTTCTTTTTTTATTTTATTTTCAAAATTCCACAGGAAAAAAAGGTCAAAAAGTATTTCTTTGATTTTTCTTATGAAGATTTGTATATAAATCAGGCTATTAAAGCAAAAAAAATATGATTTTCTCCTCTTAAAAATCAAAGGAGAAATAATAAATTAGTAGCCCTTTTTATATGCTAATGTAAAAAATCTCCAAAGGAAACAATGGGGTGTGTTTTGCTATCAAATCATTAATCAAAGAAATCGTAGGCAATAAGCCTCATAACCACTTGATTCCACATGAAAACATAGGGGCACCATATTTTTAACATATATTTCGATAAATTTACGTTATACAATAAAAGAATTTATAAATAATCCTTATTTTTAGTTATAGGGGGTAACACTTTTATAATGGATGCTGCTGAACAAATAAAAAGGTTTTATGATTTTCTGGAAAAAAACTATCATGACAAGCTATTGGAAAAAGTAAGAAAAGGTAAAAACTTTTTTGTAATTGATTTTCAGGAATTATCAAGATTTGATCCAGAGCTTGCAGAAGAGCTTCTAGAGCTGCCAGAGGAAACAATAAAAGCAGCTGAGATAGCTGTTGAGCAGTTTGAGCTACCAATTTCAGTAAAACGCTTTAGGATAAGGCTGACAAATATCCCAGAAGACCAGCAGATTGCAATAAGGCATGTCAGGGCCAGCCATATCAATAAGCTGATTGTTCTAAAAGGCATTGTAAGGCAGTCATCTGATGTAAGGCCGCAGACAGTTTCTGCAAAGTTTGAATGTCCAAGTTGTGGCAATACTATCTCTATCTTGCAATTAGGCCAGAAATTCAGAGAGCCAGTAAGGTGCTCTTGTGGCAGAAAAGGCAAATTCAGGCTTTTAAGCAAGGATCTTGTTGATTCACAGCGTTTAGTTGTTGAGGAAGCACCTGAATCATTAGAAGGGGGAGAGCAGTCAAAGAGGATTTCTGTTTTTCTGAGAGAGGATTTAGTAGAGCCAATAATGGAGAAAAAAACAACACCTGGAAGCAAGATTCTGGTTACAGGCATATTAAAGGAAATTCCTATCCCTTTAAGAGAGGGAGGCACTTCAACAAGATTTGATATTATTGTAGAAGCAAATTACATAGAGCCAATAGAAGAAACATTTGAAACAATTGATATAAATGAAGAGGATGAGAAAGAGATTAAAAAGTTAGCAAATGACCCAAGAATTTATGAAAAACTGACTATGAGTATGGCCCCATCTATCTATGGACATGATGATATAAAAGAGGCATTAGTATTGCAGTTAATGGGTGGAGTCAAGAAAGAAAGAAAGGATGGCACAATTACAAGAGGTGATATGCATATATTGTTAGTAGGCGACCCAGGGGCTGCAAAAAGCACATTATTGATTTTTATGTCTCATGCTGCTCCAAAGGCAAGGTATGTTGCTGGCCGTGGCGCAAGCGGGGCAGGGCTTACAGCTGCTGTTGTAAGGGATGAGTTTTTGAGAGGATGGGCCTTGGAAGCAGGGGCAATGGTCCTGGCAAATGGAGGATACTGCATGATTGATGAGCTTGATAAAATAAGCCCAGAGGATCGTTCTGCACTGCATGAGGCTTTATCAGAACAAAGAATTAGTATAAGCAAGGCAAATATACAGGCTACTTTAAGGGCAGAGACAACAGTGTTAGCTGCAGCAAATCCAAAGCTTGGAAGGTTTGACCCGTATCAGCCAATAGCACAGCAGATTGATTTGCCTCCTGCTTTGATAAATAGGTTTGACTTAATCTTTCCAGTAAGGGATCTTCCAAACAAGGATATGGATGAAAAGATTGCAAGCCATGTTCTTAGTCTCCAGCAGGAAATAGATATTAAAGAGCCAGAGGTCCCAATTCCCCTGCTCAAAAAATATGTTGCTTATGCAAAGCAGAATATTTCTCCAAAACTAACAGACGGCGCAATAGAGGAAATCAAAAAATTTTATGTTGATTTAAGAAATATGGGAACAGAAGAAGAACTAATAAAGCCAATACCAATATCAGCAAGGCAATTGGAAGCTTTGGTAAGGCTTGCTGAAGGTTCTGCCAGGATAAGACTCTCAAAAAAAGTTACAAGAACTGATGCAAAACGTGCAATAAGAATATTAAAGTACTGCCTTATGCAGGTTGGCTTTGATTATGAGACAGGCCAGATTGATATTGACCGTATTTCCACAGGAATACCTGCAAGCCAGAGAAGCAGGATTGTCCAGGTCAGGGAAATAATAACAGAGCTTGAAGCTAGCCTTGGCAAGACAATTCCATTGGATGATATTCTCAGAAGTGCATCTGAAAAAGGTATTGAGGAAAGCGAGGTTGAAGAGATTATAGAAAGGCTTAAACGCTCCGGAGATATATTTGAGCCAAAGAGAAACTTCATAAGCAAACTGTAAAATGCCAGAACCGCAAAAAAGACAAATAGCATGCAAGGCAAGGATAGCTGATTTGATTAATGGAAAATATGTAAAAGAAGAGGGCTGGACACCAAATTACATAATAACAAAACAGGGCAAACATATATCGAGGATAAATTTAATAGGAACAGTCATCTCTAAAACAGAAGAGGGCCCTGAATACCAGTCCTTTGTTGTGGATGACGGCAGCGGAACTATTTCTTTAAGGTCATTTGAAAAAAATGATAATGTAAAAAACATAGAGATTGGTGATGTTGTACTATTGATTGGAAGGCCTCGTGAGTATGGCTCTGAAAAATATATTGTGCCTGAAATCATGAAAAAAATCAGCAACAAGAAATGGATTGATGTCAGAAAAATAGAAATTAAGATAGAAAATTTAAAAACAGCAGAGCTGCCGGCAAAAGAGGAAAGTATAGTTGTTGAAAATATTAGTGGCGAGCCTGAAGAACAACCCAAAAAAGCTAAAAATAATCCCCAGATAGTTTATGAAGCAGTAAAAGAGCTTGATTCTGGCCAGGGGGTTGATATTGACAAAGTCATTAAGAAAACCGGCATAAGGGACGCAGAGGAAATAATCAAGAAATTTCTTAGAGAGGGAGAGATGTTTGAGATACGGCCTGGCAGAATAAAAATCTTAGAATAACATAAAAACAAAAGATTTATATAATAGTTTATTATATTTTATTATAAATTATAATAATTAATAAGGTGAAATAAATGGTGCAAGCTATTGTGAGTCTAGGAGAAAGGGAGGATAGAGTACTAACTATTGTAAAAGGTAAGTTTGGACTTAAAAATAAATCTGAAGCTGTTAATTTAATAATAAATAAATTTGAAGAAGAACTTCTTGAACCTGAGTTAAGACCAGAATTTATACAGAAAATCAAGAGAATAGAAAAAGAAGGTAAATTTAAGACCTTTAAAAACATAGAAGAGTTAAGAAGAGATATAGAAAATGCGTAAGTTTTCTTTAGAGGAGAAACTTAGGAAGACTATGGGAAAATTATCAAAAAAAGATCCTTCTATGTTTGATGATCTTCTTGAAAAGATTGACGAAATAATAACTTGTAAAAATGTTAATCATTATAAAAATTTAAGAAAACCTTTACAGCATTTAAAGAGAGTCCACATTAAAGGTCCTTTTATTTTAACTTTTAAATACACTGAAAGTGAAGATAAAGTTATATTCTATGATTTTGATCATCATGACAAAATCTATAAAGTGATATAAAAAGCAGCAGTCACCAAAAACTTCTGGGTTGCCTTTTCTGAAAGAGAAAGGGTCAAAAGTAACAAAAAGTTTACTCATTTCTTTTTCTGAAAGAACTTTAAATAAACAATTGGTAAGATTCCAGCTGTATTCAATATAAAAATAGCAATAAACCAGCCTGATTGATTATTTTTTGCAGATTTCCAAAGGCCAATCCCTTTCCAGACAGCTTCCCAAATAATCAAAGGAATTAACCAAATCATAATTGTTGTTTCAAGTGCCATATTAAATATATAAACAAGAGGTTATTTAAATAATTTGTGATGACTAACTCTAATATTTATTATAACTATCTTTTAGGACATTATATTTTAAAATAACAAAGGGGTTACATAAACCTCGAGAAGGGCTGCCAGGAAAAGAATGACTATTGCGATTATTATAAGGTCAGATGTGTCAAGAATTATCCTCTCATATTTTTTTGTTCCAAGGTCATGCCTGATAACAGCTATTGAGATTATAGAGCCTGCAAGGCCAGCAATAAAATAAGCAGTTATCTCTGGGATGCCATGTACAGCATACCTCAATAAGCCAAGAGAGAAAATATGAAAATATTTTGCCGCGCCAGCTAATCCTAACATGCTGGCTTCTGCACTTATTCCTGTTCTGATAAAATTTCCAATTGCAGCGCCAATAACTGATGCATTCCAGGTCAGGATAAATATTGCTCCAACACCATAGATAAATGCAAATAAAACACAGAAAATCAATACCTTAAAATTATTAAAGAATATTTTTGTTAAAATATCAAAATTCTGGAAGAAGCTTCCTGTTATGCCTGCATTAATATTTGCAATTGTTTGTGTCTGCACAGAAAAGGCATTTTGCGCTAAACCTGCTGGAAGGAAGGCGTACCACAAAGAAAATGATACTGTAAAGCCAAGAAAAAGAAACACAAGAAATGAGATAACCTTGCCATGCTCTTTCAATAAAGTAGTCTCCTCACTAACAACAATGTCTTTTTTTTCCTCTAGTTTTATTACATTATAAATCAATGGAACACATGCTATTGTGGTTAAAAAAACCATGACAAGGCTTGCATGCTCATGAAATATCCAAAAACTTAACAGAATAGCAACTGAAGAATAAACAAGGCCTATAAAAAATAACTCCCATGGCTTTTTCTCAGCTTTTATTGGGTTGATTAATGACTCTAAAACCATATGCCTAACTGCCCTTGTTTAATTTATATATCTTTTGTTTTTAAAGGATGTTGTTTTTTATTCTCATACCTTTCTTTTACCTGTGCAAAAAAAGTGTCTATTCTCATCTCTCTTGTAGTATCCTGAAAACCATCATATTCTATAGATATAAAAGGAATGTTATTATTATTTTTTCTGAATTTAGGGATAAAACCAGCTACAGTCAGCCCTGGCATGCAATTAAATGGAATAACACTGATAATACCATCTAAATCTTTTTTTACATAATCTAGTGCTTTTCCCATGCTTACTATGGCCTCTCCACCAATATAATGTCTAATATATTTCTCACCATTTGAAACTATTTCTTTTGCAGTTATATCATCAAAGCCCTGCATATATGGCAGGGTTGCTTTAAACAAATTATGCTCATAACCAATCATAACCTTGTATAATACTGATTTCAAGAGCCATTCTCTTAAATCCTCTTTTTTTCTGTTTAAGCTGAATTTTTCTCTTGCAAGAACAGAATCAAGATAATAAGAATAAACCAAGTATTCTGTTGCTGGAGCTAACCAAACTTCTGCTCCTTTTTCCTCAAGCTTTCTTATAATGTTTTGATTAGCTGGCTCATGAAGTCTTACAAAGAACTCACCAACTATTCCTATTTTTAGTTTTTTTTCATTAGTTCTTTTAACCTGAGAAAACTCATCTTGGGCGTTTCTTAGGATTTCCTCAATAGGGGATAATTTTCCATTAAATAAATTAGAAAAAAATGCCTTCCCAATAGTTAAATAGGTTTTCATTTTTCCAAGATTAGTTTTTGGATCTGCCAAATAATCAAAAAGCTTTTTCATGTATTTTTCATGAATCTGGTCTGAGGTTCCTTTATTAACATCATATGGTCTTGTATGCATTCTCATTTTTTCAAGCTGGTCAACTGCAGTCATACCAGACCATGCCTTGATTAATAAGGGTATGCCAAGATTAAACTCACTTCCTAGTTCACCACCTGTTATTATATCAACATCTATTCCCTTTTTCTGGAATAAAAGAGATTCCAGGCTTGCATACTGTCCTAGTCTACAGGGCCCACAGTCAGTTGTTGCCTGAAAAAAGGCAAACTTCTTTTCATCAAATTCTGGTTTTTGCATAAAATTAAGCATAGCCTCTGTAGTATGTAAATAAGGCGTACACACTAAGCCGCATGTACAGCTTCTCGCGTTTTCCATGGTTTCATCAGGGCTTACCTCTAAAACCCTTGATTGAATTCCATATGCATTTAAAACAGCAGATATTGCATAATTATGTTTTGACATTGGAGGAAAAACAGGAATTTTTTTACCTTTAATTTTATCAAGCCCCTTTAGTTTCACACTAAAAACCTTGCTGGTTTGCTTTGCTCCTATCTCTAAGTAAGATTTAACTGTGTTAAAGAATGCCTGCAGCCTAGTATCAATTCCAGCATCTCCAGTATGCTCATCCATCTCAACTGTTAAAAATGGCTTTTGTGCTCTGCATCTCATCTGCTGGTTTATTTGGGTATCTGGACCGCAGGCAAAATAAGTTATATCAATTCCAAATAGGTTCCTATTTTTATTTAACAATTCTATTGCAGCCAGCTTCTTTTGACCCTGTATCCAGTACATCTTTGGCATTTGTTTAGAAATATCTATTGTTCCTATTGGAGCAAGTTCAAGAGGTATTGCAAGATAACCAGCATCTAAAATCTTATTTACAATATCATTATTAACATTTGCATCATAGGCTGTGTATGGCCTTGCCATAACCAAAAAAGCAGGTTCATTTTTATATTTCTTTTGTTTACATCTCTTTTGAATAGAATTAAAAATTTCTTTCGTTTTTTCTTCAATTTTTTTATCAAACCTTTCTTTATTTATTAATCCCTCTTGAAGTGCAGCTCTAACATTTTTTGTGCTATGACCTATCTTTGCTACAGCTTTCTTCATCTGATTCTCAATATGGTTTGGCCCCCAATCAAAAAACAGTGAAGGAGAAATAAGGTTTTCTAAATTAAGGCCTTTTTTAATAAGTCCATCTGTAGATTTCATGATATCTGGTGTAGATTGTGTCCATGGACATGTAACACAATATTTATAGCCAGTAGTTGGTTTCCCTGTACTTGCAATATAGGGAATAAAAATAAAATCATCTTTTTTTAGTTTTTTTAGTAGATTATCAACATGACCATAGGCAACCTTTGTTGGAAAACAATATTCCGCTGGCACTATCTCTAAACCACAATTTATTATCTTCCTATTAGTTTCATCTGAAACAATGGTTTCTATGCCTAAATAATTAAAAAAAGGAATAAACAAGGGTGAGAAATCATTAAATAACAATCCTCTTGGAATTCCAACTTTCATTTGCATGCATCCCGCATTATTTTCTGCCTCTCTTTAAATAAATTAGGTTGTTTTATTTTTTTCTCATGTTTTTTTGCACTATATCTCTGGCATCTGTCACCTATATAAAATTCTTCTTTTCCAATTTCAGCTTTTGTTATGTTGCAGTCATTTCCACACCCTTTATTAATACATTCATAAGGCCCTACATTGTATTTCAGATTTGATATGCTTTTAAATCCTCTAAAATCACCTAAACTATAGGTATCATATGCATATTTTGCTGCACCAATTGCTCCGGTTATATGCGGCCAAGGGGGTACAACTATCCCTTTTTTAAGAACAGTTTCAAGGGCAGCAACCTGTCCAAGATTAAATGCAGTTGCACCCTGGAAAATAACTATTGGTTTTATCTCTTTGCCGCTAACCACTTTTGCTAAATAATTTCTTGCAGTTGCTAATGTAAGGGCAGCACATAAATCCTCTAAAGATACATTGTTTTGCTCATATTTTATTATTGATTGCTCTGACAAAACCGCACAAGTACTGTCTATATTAGGGGGTTTCTTTGCTCTTAATGCAATATCTCCAAAATCCTCTATTTTAATGTCTCTGCGCATGGCATATTTTTCAAGCAATGCTCCGGTTCCAGCAGCACATGCATTATTCATTTCAAAACCAACAACAACACCTTGGCTGATATTAATAAATTTTGAATCCTGACCCCCAAACTCAATAATACTAACCTCTTTTTGAGGATAGACTGTTGTTATACCTGCAGCCTGTGCAGTGATTTCATCAACAATATGAGCTTTAGAAGCTCCAACTATAAAACCAGTAAGTTGCCTTCCGCTTCCCGTTGTTCCTGCAACAACTTTTTCAATTTTATAGCCCCTTTCTATAATCTGATTATACACCTTATTTATAGAGTCTATTGCAGCCCCAACAGGGTCTATCTCTGTTCTCCTGTAGTGATATGCAAGCAATCTAAACTTATTATTAATCTTTGCTATTAATGCAGCCTTTGTACTAACAGAGCCTATATCAATTCCTAAGCCAGCTAAAGGAATATCTGCATTATAAGGCCAATCTTCTTTTGGTTTCATGATTTTGGATTCTTTTAGGATTAGAGGACCTTGTGATTCATAGTTAAAGGATCTGGTTAATTTCTGCTCTAATTTTTTTATTATGTCATTTAAGTAAACCTGTTGACTATGGATTGCTGCACCAATTGCACCTATATGTAATCCTTGCTTTGGTATAATAACTCTTTCAGGTGAGATTTTGCAAACATCTACTAAATATTTAACAAAGGCTTTGCTAAGTGAGAGGCCACCTATAAAAACAATCTTTCCTTCAGGTATTATTCCATTTGATAAAATGGTTTTAAAACTATCTGCAGAGGCTCTGTAAAGTGAGGCAGCTAATACCTCTTTTGGTGTTCCCTTTTGTTGCTGGTGCACAACATCAGATTCTCGGAAAACACCGCATTTTGCAGAGAGCTTTATGGTTTTTTCAGTTTGGTTAGCAACATCAGAAAGTTCTTCTACTGAATCATAATTAAATCTTTTAGCCATATGCTCGAGCAATAAACCTGAACCAACACCACACTTATTTTCTAAATCATAATTTTCTAAAAATAATTTTCCATTATGTTTTTCCAATTCAAAATATCTTTGGCTTGAGGCCCCAACATCAATTACCCCAAGTTTTTCATTTTCCTTAATACCTAAATCAAGACTATTATCTCTACTAAGAAATTCAATGCCTTTTTTAGTTGCAGTTGGTTCATCTATTACTTGTTTTTTATTTAGAACATCTGCTAAAGAAATTGAATTAACCCCTGTTACACCAATACAAGCGTTATTACCATACTTTGTTATAATCTCATCTAATGTTTCTTTTGAGGCATAAATCGGTTTTCCATTTATCTTTTTTTGATAAAAGGTTATATCTTTTCCATCTATCACAACTGCTTTTAAGTTATCAGAACCAAGATCTACTCCAATTCTTTTCATATTAAGAGAGAATTTAAATTAAGATATAACCTTTTCTATGGTAAGTTGGTTTTCAGATAAATTTATATATAAACTTTAATTCCAAAGCATAAAATGGATTATGAGAAAATGCTGAAAAAGGTCAGAAAAGAGCTTCCAAAAATCAGCTCTAAAAAAGAGAGGTTTGAGATTCCAAGGGTTATTGGCCACATTCAGGGAAATAGAACTATTATCTCTAACTTTAACCATATAGCTAATGCACTGCAAAGAAAGCCAGAGCATCTATTAAAATATATTTTAAAAGAGTTGGCAACACCTGGTGATTTAAAGAGCACAGGGCTTTTGATAGGAAGGAAGATCTCATCAACAATGATAAATGGGAAAATCAAGCAGTATATTGATCTCTTTGTGATTTGCCCTGAGTGCAAGAGGCCTGATACAGAACTTTTAAAAGAAGGAAGCATAACCTTTATGCAGTGCCTGGCTTGCGGTGCAAGACATCCTGTTAAAACAAAGATATAAGATGATAGTAAAAGAGCATATAACCCCTGACAGAAGATTGATTTTAACAGTGTGTGATAGAGATATTATTGGAAAAAGATTTGAAACACCTGATTTAAAACTTGATTTGGGCTCTGATTTTTATAAGGGAAAGGAAAAAGCAGAAAAAGAAATTGTTAAATTGTTCGAACAAGCCTATATGATTAATCTTATTGGCCAGGAATCAGTTGAGCTCGGCCTTAAATCAAAGATTATTTTCAAGGAAGATATAATCAAAATAAAAGATGTTCCTTATGTGCAGGCCGTTAGTTTGGATAGTTAACCAAGTCTAAAATAAAAAGAAGCTATCTTCAATAGAGTCTAATAAAACAAAATAAAAAGAATTGTTAAAAAATATCTAAACATCATATTTATGATCATTAACTTCTGGTGAAATATAAGGTTTTTCTGTGCACCCTACTAAAATTGATCCTTTTTCAACTTGAGCTTTATGAGCAACTTTTAGTGGGATTAACAACCTACTACCTTTAATTAAGTTATATTCTTCTTTTTGTTTTGTTTTTATATCCTCCAAATAAAAAGTTGCATTTCCTTCAAGCATATAAAAAAGCTCTTTATAATCCTCATGATAATGGCCACCTAGACACACATCTTCTTTTTCATTTATTACAGCAAATTTAACTTGTCTGGCTACAAAATCACCTAAGTCTCCATTGAATGCTGTTAAGAGAGCTCTTCTATCATCTTGGTGATCAATTCCTCTCTCTTCGAATATTACCCCCTCAATTGTCATATTGTGTATTGGATTATTTTAATATTATATAAATCTTTTGATTTTATGTTTACTTAATAGTAGTTAAAGATAGATGATTCATAAATAAGGATAGTAAGCACTAATCCGCAGAATAATTTCTAACCAAACCACTTGCCCAGTGCCTGAAAATAGAGGTTTAGAGTTTAGCAAGATTAAATTCAGAGTTCTTTCGACCAGAAAACAAAAGTTTTATAAATAAAATTTATCTTATATAAAATATGGCCAAAAAAGAAAAACCAGATTTCTTAACAATAGCAATGATTATCATAATAATCTTATTAGTTATATGGTTTATTATGAGGTTGCGTGGTGGTTAAAATTAAAAAAACAAAACAAGAACTTTTCCAGAAGATTATATATTGGATATTTCTAATATTCCTAGTGTACTTAATATATGAACTATTAAGCAAGCTTTTTGGGGGAAGTTTGGGATTTGAAGAGCTTGTTATAGGATTATTAATTGCAAATTTAGGATACTCTTTTTATTTAAGGGATTCTATAAACAAACTAGACTCAAAGATTTGTGGGCATCTTGGATGGCATAAAGGAAAGAACAGCAAACAATAATTCTTTATTAGCAAAAAAAATAATTATGATTAAAAGAAACTAACCAAATTACTTAATTAGTGCTAAAAATAAAAACATTTAAATATACCTAAGTATACCCTAGTATAAGGTGATAATAATGCAAGCTACAACTATAAAAATACACCAAAATACCAAATCCCAGCTGGATAGATTCAGGGAATACAAGAATGAGAGTTATGATGAGCTAATTAAGAAGATGGTTTATATAGTTAAAATTGGTAAAAGAAATCCTGAACTTAGTGTTGAAACAATTAATGCTATTGAGAAAGCAAGGGATAGGATAAAGAGAGGTAGATTTCTAACTGAAGTAGAAGCTAAAAAGAGGCTTGGCTTATAATGTATGAATTAGTGTTTGATGAAGAAGCAGTAAACTTTCTGAATAAACTGCCGGGATATCTTAAAAAGAGAATTTTCAATAAAATAACCTCAACCAAGGAAAACCCATTTCACTTTTTTGAAAAACTAACTGAAAGAAAAGATTATAAGTTAAGAGTTGGGGATTATAGGGTTATAGCTGACATTGACAGGAATTCTAAAAAAATAAAAATAACAATAATTGGACATAGAAAAAATGTCTATAAGAAGTTATAAGATGTCAAAAATCAAATATTAGCCAAACCACTTTCCAAGGCCTTCCTGCTTTTCCTTTTCCTTGCCAAAGACATCATCTATTCTTCTCTTTGTAAGCTCAAGGGTCTGCTTTAAATAAGCAGGAACATCATACTTATTGGCCAAACTAATGCTCGGCTCGAGGTATTTAATAATAGAACCCTCTGATATTGTGAATATTATTTTGTTGCCGCATGAGTCACATTTGCCTATTAAAGGCGGCCTCCTGAACTTTTTATTGCATTTTACACACCTGAATTGCTGTATGGAGAACTTTCTAAGGTTGCCTTTTATGTCTTTTATAAAATGCTTGTCAATTACCATTGCTGCAACCTCTGCTTCATTAACAGCTCTTATTTTCTCTGCAAGCTCCATCTGGCCCTTCAGCTTGTCTTCCATTGAGGGAATTGCCTTGTAAGCAGAGCATAAAACACCTGAGTTTATATTTTCAACTGGGTGTGTATAACCCATGCCCTCATACTGGCTTGGTGTTCCCAGCCTTAGGTTTACCTGCTCTAAATTTAAATCCCTTGGATTTGTATAATTGTTGCATGCCTCATAAAATTCAAGAGGATATTTCCATCCAACATCAATATCAAAGAACATGTCATCAACCTCTGAGGGAATAACCTTTGAGGTTAATACAAGGCATGCATCCTGTTTTGAGCCCCTGTGGGCAGGCAGGAACTGCCTTGAAAAGTTAAGCAATGTATCCATTAAGAGCATAATGCTCGCTTCATCGCCGTCACAGTCACGCCTTGTTGCAGCATGAATCATTGGGTGAGCATAAAATCCCTGTGTTTTTGAAAAGCCTATTATTCTGCAGACTATTCCTGCAGATGTATGAGGTGCTAAAGCAATGACAAGCTGTCCTGCCAAATCCTCCGGGGATTTAAGGTTATAGTATGGTTTCTCCCCATAAAGTTTAACCAAAAGATCATCAACAAAATTTGCAACATTAAATAAAACTCTGTCTGCACCAGCCTCAGCTGAATCAGGGCACGAGGGCAGTATAATATCCTGCGGTTTTATCTCTAATATTTGATCATCATTCTCAAGCTCTCTTCCATTTATATCCTTTACATAACTTAATTCTTTTAGTTTTTCAATAGAGGTTCTTATTTCTCTTGGCTTGAAATGTGTTATTGGTAATTGTGTCATATCATATCTTGTTGTTCCATCTTTATTAACATAAATATCATGCTCTGCTCTTAATATTCCCTTAATAAGATGCTCTGGTATGTGGTCTTTGTTTGATGTTCCTCTAACCCCTTTTATTAGATCAGGGCATGTTTTTATCTTAAGTTTTTTGAGTATGGAATTAAAGTAATAATTTATGTCTATGCTCTGGTTTTTGTAGGTTTTTGCCTCTCCGTGCTTGCATTTATTTTTTTCAATATTGCCACAGATGTTGCAATAATATTGTTTTTTTGTCTTTCTGCCGCAGGTTTCACAAACAGAAAAAATAGTGTCTTTACTGCATTTTTCACATCTGTAAATAGGAAAGTCAGATGTTATTTTCTTATTTTCCAGTGCAGCCTGGAAAGACCTTAAACGATCGCCCTCCTGGCCAACTGGAAACAGAACATGGGGGCTTCCTGTTAATTTTCTCATCTTGGCTTTTTCAGGCCTTCCCATCCTTGCACCAATAAATATTCCTGACTTGTCCCTTACCTTAATTTTTGATAAGATGTTTATTATATCCAAAACATTTTTTTCCTTGTTTTCCTCAATTATTTTTTTTATTTTTTCAACATCTTCTTTTTCTGAAATATCAAGATTAGACAAAAAAGCAAGTGCATCATCTTTTTTAATAACAACAAATTCATTTGTTACAGCAGAATGCTGGACACCAATAAGCTCTAAAATCCTTTTTGGCTCTTCTTTTAATGGCAAGACTATTTTTATTTTGCTCTCTTCTCTTATAATTTTCATTTCGCTAAGCCAGTCTATGAGAATTTTTAATTCATCAAAAGAGATTGTCTTCCAATGAAAGGTATAAGCAGGATGCAATGGTATGTTTAATACCTCTGATATTTTTATTGAGTCCTGTGCTGTTGGTTTAAGATAGAATGGATTTTTTAATAACTCATTTAGGCTATCTTCAGAAATATCCACAAGATTAGATAATTTTACAATGTCAAGGTTGCCAAACATATCAACAGTTGCCTTTTCAAGTTCCTGAATCCAGTACTCCTCACAATATCCTGCTGGAACAAGGATATGGGCCCTGTTGAAAAAATCTCCATAACTAATAAGTAAATCCCCTAGAAAAATAATCTCTTCAATGTCTTTAAGATATTTTTTTGCCTCTTGCTCTGAATTTAATCTTAGGACAGAGCCATTAGTTAGCTTAACAATCGGCCCCTCAATAGAGCTACAGGGGCTTATTGTGGTTGCTTTCCCTGGTCTTTCAACCTTAAGCTGTGTTCCGGTTGCAATATAATTCTGCAGTACAACCATTGTAGCAGGGCTTATACTGTCTGCAGAATAGCCAGAGGTTCTTGAACGGCCATACCTCAATCTAAAGCCACCTGTTCTTAATGGAAATGCTAATATTGGTCTGCCTGCAACCAAATCCTCTATAAAGGTGTAGTTTGGTGTAATTTTCTTATTAGTTTTGCTTATTTCCCCCTTTGCCTTAACCTCTTTTTGTATGTTTAAAAATTCCTCGAGAAAATCCCAGTGTTCTAAATCAAACTCTTTTTTGAATTTTAAAAGTCTGTTCCATAATTTGGGGGCTTTTTGGGCAAGGCATTCTGCAAAAACAAGGCAGAAGCCCCCTCTTATTTTGTTTGTTCCTATCCTTTCAAGATCTTTATAGTTTGAAACGTCTATTTTTTCTGTTGGATCTCCGTCAATCTGAACAGGAAGGTTTTTTGCTAAAAATTCAAGTTCTTTCTCACTTGGAAGATATTGTAGGTTTGTTGCCCTTTCATGATAATCAAGAACCTCTCTTATAGTTCTCTTAATCTCTTTTTCTGTTGGATCATAAGGATAATAACCCATTTTTTTTCTTACATAATCTGCAATAAGCACAGAAACAGAACCTCCTGTGCCGCCGGCGCTTCTTATAGGGCCAGAGTACATAAGGGCAAAATACTCTTTTTCATCCTTTCTCTTTCTTATATCAAGCCCAACAAAACCCTCTAAGGGAGAGGCAACTGTTCCCATTGTGTGATAAGCAAAGCCAACCCTGATGCCAACTTCCATTGCCTCTTTTTTATCCTTAAACCTGCAGAATTTTTCTTTTGCAATTTCCTCTGCAATAATAAGCGAGATTCTCCAATCCATTGCTTTGTATTTTTTTTCTAAATCAAGAATCCTCTTTGATATCCCGGATCCAACTATTTGCGGTGCAACAGTAGAAATTAAGCCTTCAACTCGCTCAGCCATGTTTTTTGCCAATGGTATATCAATCCTATCTTCAGGATCATATGCTTTTTTTCTTGCTTCATTAGCTAATTTATATGCTTTTTTAAGTTTATCATCAATCTCCTTAAAATATAATTCAATTTCCTTGCTTGCCTGTTTTTGTTCTTGCATTTTATTTTCCAAATTTAAGTATTTTAACTTCTCTTGTCTGTAAGTTAATTATTGGAACCCTGCATGGTTCTGGATGATGGCCTACCTTTTCTTGGAAGGATGTTTTGCTCTGCCAGCACGAGCCGCATATCATGGTTATATTTCTGTAGTTTGAAACAGATGATTTATGGATATGACCTGTTAAAAAAAAGTCTGGGACATTGCTTATAACAAGAGGATCTTGATTAACATCTGGGATGTATAAGGTTGATTTATGTGTTGGTGCAAGATGCCTTTTCTGCAATAAAAATTTCATCATAAGATCAGCTCGGTCATAGCCGCCTTGGTTTCTTATTGATTCAACATTTGCAATAAAATAATCAAATGAGAATCCGTGATACAACAGAAAATCAAACCCTGGGAAATCTTTTGTAGAGCATATATTAACTGCTGCAGGATTAGAAACCATAACTGCATTTGGCATATCCCAGATAGCATCTGCAAAATCCCTGTAAAGCTCTGGCTGTGGCTCTGCTATTCTCATAGCGTCATGATTGCCAGGGCAGATAATCAGCTTTATATTTTTAGGTATTTGTTTCAATAGCCTTGCACATTCATCATACTGTTTATGTATGTCTTTTATCAATAGCTCAGAGTCCTGTTTGGGGTAAATACCAACACCATCAACAAGATCCCCTATAATAAAAATGTATCTAACTTTTCTTGCAATTTCTTTTTGCTTTTCATTTCCTGTTCTGCAGTTAATCCATTTAATAAATTTATCAAACTCTTCTGGCAAGAAATTAAGAGAACCAACATGCAAATCAGAGAGGCAGATTGCATAAGCCTCGTAGGGAGCTTTTTTTAATTCTTTTTGTACAGGTATGTCTGGAAATAAAATATTATTAGCAAAAACAATATTATCACTATTTACGCCTGTTATGCCTATTACCTCATCTAAAACAATGTCTTTTGCCATGTTGATTAAATCTGTTTTGTTTTTATTAATAAGAATATTAATAGAACCAGTTTGATCCTCTAATCTTAATATTATGTTGTTGTTTTTAGTTATTTTTTTGTCATCAACAAGGCCTATTAATGAAATACTTTCCTTTTCTTTTTTGCTGAGAATCCTGTTAATAGACATTATGTTTTGCAATTCTGGCCTGTTTTTGAGCATGCCTTCTAGGGCCTTATATCTTGAGTTGAAGAATGAAACAAAATCCTGGACCTCTCTTTTCTTTGATTCTTCCTTGTATGAGAATAATATTTTAATATCTGATTCTTTTTTATCTTCATTTTCATTAAAGTAATCAATAAATTTGTGATATATTTTGTTGTCCCTGTCTTTTTCAGATAATACCTTTGATCTCTCAAATTCAAGCCAATTTACATCAAGGGTTTTTTTGTTTGGTAATATATTATATATATCTTTATTTAACAATAAAAATTTGTCTGATATTATCTTGTTTGATATTAAGTTGTATAATTCATCTAAATTAGTTTTAGTGGTTATTTCATTGATAATATCAGGGCTTATAAAAATATTGTTCTTTAGGAAAAAGCTTACTACCTCTTTTTGTTTAGAAACAATTTCTTTCATTTTTTAGGTAAGAAGAACTATTCTTGATTAAGTCAAGATAATCCTAATCCTTCTTCTAATGTTTTCTTGATTTTT
>Ga0210049_1001645_pt1 | contig 21155 bp, 29 predicted proteins | sample CryGeyCG2014_300_2_FD_183964 | JGI IMG/M metagenome (GOLD analysis project Ga0210049, IMG submission 183964) | Groundwater microbial communities from aquifer - Crystal Geyser CG06_land_8/20/14_3.00 (SPAdes) (version 2) | ecosystem: Environmental > Aquatic > Deep subsurface > Groundwater | place... | reverse complement strand
GAACAAAAAGATCTGCTACTATCAATCTACGCGAGCTTAAACCCAATTCAATTACAACAACAAATTAACAAGAAATTAGAGCTAATTAGAAAGACCCTAAAGTAAGATTTCTTAATTATCTAATACGGGGTTATGGCTCCCCGGGTCCGACTCGAACGGACAACCTTTTCGTTAACAGCGAATTGCTCTACCATTGAGCTACCGGGGAATAGTTACTCAAAACCGCATTTACTGTATCAAATTTTTCATCATGAGACAAGGTGTGCTATAATAGTTTTGCTATGATCGTAAGGTCGTAGTTAATGTTTGAAAGGAGCATATGGAACTTACATCAATACAAAAACGGATCACATCGATAGAGAAGTTAGAAGCGGAAAATAAGATATCAAAAGAGATGCTTAAGGCAGAGTTAGAAAACGACCCCGGCTACGCGGATGCGCAGAGCACCGTTAAAGCGGCGACAACGCGTAAAAAAGAAGCAAAAGAACAGGTGCTCGCCGTCGCATCAAACGCAGAGATTGCAAACAAAATCAAAGAGAATCAAGAAGAGATTACCACGCAAAAAGAGATCTTAACGGCAGAACTCATTGACCACTACCGCAAACACAATACCGATGAGATACCCGATGCAACAGGTCATTTGCGGCGGTTTAAGGTGTCAGCGACGTTACTACCGGTTCGCGGAGAGTAATTACAGTTGATTTAAGCATCAGATTGATTCTATAAGGGACAGGGAAGTAAATTACCCTAATTACTCTAATTTCTAATCAAAACCCAATGACCGAATTATTATTGAGAAATTGGTTATTTGGGATTTATTTAGATCAATTAGGTTAATTAGGTTAATTAGAAATTTATTATGTAGTTTTCTTAAAACGCCTGCTACCTTTATCCTACAGTGACCCCAGAGTGAGTCCGAGTTCTTCTTTAATCTGCCCGATGACAATTGGGTCAGTGCTCATAAACCGTTCTAAATCGGCGTTCGAAAATGATCCCGGTTGCGTAGCAACAGAGTCTTTGATATGTGCGATGTGTCGCTCGACTGCATCATAGAGTTTGTAGTTATCCTCAAGATGTGGGTGAATAGCATGTGCGAGGTCGGTGCCATAGATTTTTTTGGTGTATACGATATGATCATGTAAAAACTTCTTTTGTCCTTCGAACCATGTTTCAAGACGTTGAATGTTAGTAAAGAGCGATTCCGCTGGGTCAAAGGATTTGTCAGGTGGCAGAATCTCTTTTGCAAGTCGGTTGCCACGCCACCATTGGCGGTCAAAAAATCCGAGCCCGCCAAAGTCTGCACCCGCGACAACGCGTTCTATAACCGCTTTTTTGTCAGTCAGTTCAGCAAGCGGTGTATCGGGGTTGGTGAGCGCCTGTTGATGGTTCTTAAAGTTATACGTTGTTGCCCCTATCATCGACTTAGTTTTGGTTACATCTTCTGTCGAGAACAAATCAGGATGTTTGTTCATCGCTTGTTCACAGAGTTCTCCACTTTGAACCTCATTTTGCCCGGGTTGATCTTGTTCGATATCGTGGTAACCTGCAGCAATAATGGTAAGAAGTTTATCTTTACCTGTTAACTGTAAGTGGGGCATTGCTTGGGCGACAATATCAAACGTGCGTATCGCGTCGCTGATAACCTCCAGCGTATGGTCGCGGTCATGGAACGGTTTTGCACCCTCGCCGTTTGTGCCGTATTTTTCTTCTATGGATGCAATCGCTTCTGTCATCTGTGTTTTGACCGCTTCTTTAAGTTCCGGCGTTATCTCCGCACCTTCCAACGCATCGATATAATCTGCAACATCGTGTGCAGACGCAAAAACATGTTCAGGAAGCGTCGTGGCTTTCTCAACGTGCTGTTTTTCAGTTGCAATCGATTCTAAATCCGGTCCGTTTGTTTCTGGCATATACAACAAGTATACATATCGCACGTAGTATTTTCAAACATGCGAAATGCGTGTATTGTATGAGTATGTTATATATCGCATCCGACCATGCAGGGTTTACTCTTAAAGAACAGATAATCCATTTTCTTCAAGAAAAAGGGATCGCGTTTACCGATGTCGGTGCGTTTAGCGTTGACCCCGACGATGATTACCCAGACTACGCCAAACTTCTTGGTGAGGCGATGAGTAGCCCTGATGACCGTGGTATCGCCATCTGCGCATCAGGACAAGGAATATGTATTGCGTGTAACCGATTTTCACATATCCGCGCAGCGCATGCGTGGAGTGTAGAAACGGCGCAGCGTGCGCGCACCGATGACGATGCAAATGTGCTGTGCCTTGCGGGAGAAATAAAAAACAACGATCCGATAGAGGTAATTGTTGCGACGTTTTGCGACACGCACTTTGACGCATCGGAAAAACACACACGAAGACTGGACAAGTTAGAACTCATTTCAAAAGTCAATAGGTAACTGCAACAAATTGATTTTGACTGCAAAACAAAAATAACTCGTCACCGTAACTCGGTTACGCTTTCTCGTTGTTTTTATTTTTCGTCTAAAATCATCTCTGTTTCGTTCCTTATGGACTTATGAAATGAGTTCTTTATCCAAACTTACCGGTCACCAGTAACGTTCTTACAATTGTAATAATCGATAACGTAAACAGTAGTATCACCAAACCTGTCAGAATGGAGGTGATATTTTTCTTTGCTTTGGTTGCCTGCTCTTCGTTCCCCATAGAGAAGATATAGAGTAACCCCGTCCAGACAAACGCAAAAGCAAGAAACCCGCTTGCAAGTGCTAAAAGCATATTGATGATGTTTAAAATCCGCACCGTTAACTCTCCCTCCGAATCCCCACCGGCTTTTGGTTCTATAAACCCTTGGAGCGCTTGGATAAGCGTGCCGAGCCCCGTTGCCGCATCGGTGCCGACAGCAGGACCCGTGCCACCCGGACCTGTCGTTCCCGTGCCTGTTCCGCTACCGTTTGGATTGGACGCAGCCGCAACAAGCGCTTGTCCGCCAAGCCCAACTGCAGCTCCACGCATTGCAAGAAGTGTTGCTCCCGTCGCACCGGTGCTTACTGCACCACTTAATAATCCTGCACCGATCATTGTTCCAGGAACAAGCGTTGCTGCCCATGCACCGACAGCTGCAGCTGCAGGTGGAGCGAGCACAGCCAATGTTATTGCACCTGCGACGAACAATCCCACCTTTGTCCATTTCCACGTCTGTCCCCATGTGACCGCGTATGCAATACCATCCGGTGTATGTCGAACAGCTACTATATCGCTTGGACCATCTTTTTCTGCGGTAAAATTCCCGTCCGCATCTGCAACGACATATTGTATCGTCGTTGTATCGATAGAACTTTCGCCGGGAATCTGGACGGTATCGGTAAACCGCACTGCAACCTGTGAAAGGAATAGCTTTTTCGGGTCAACGCCCTGACCTGCGGTTGCTTTTCCCCGAATGATAACCTTGTTGTTTTCACGGACAGGGTCTTGCGATGTAACAACAATAGGCGACGTTGCGTTGTCGTTTACCAGATCAAACGGCGATTCATCAACAATCATCAGTTTCCCGCCAACAGCACCCTTAGTGGTGTCACCTTTATAGCGGACAACGATGCGCATTATGTAGGAACCTAGTTCCGTCCCACTGTTATCCCAATCAAATGAATATGCGTTATTGCCATACGAGGTGATGTGCTTTTGGAACGTTCCATCAGGTTTGACAAGCCATCCTTGAATAGTGCCGAGCTGATCTTTAACGGGGTTTGTTATCGTAAACTTAAACTTTTGTTGACCATCTTTTTTGTAAACGAACTTAGGTTTATTTGTCCACGCTATCTCCGGCGCTGCCGGCGCTGTTTCTGTAGACCCGCCCCCCGTATACCCGATCCGCACGCGGATCTCATCTAATGTCAGGGTTTCGCCAGTTGCGGTATCGGTATACATTCCCGTTGTTTGATCGTAAGAATAGACGGCGCCGGTTTTGGGGTCTTGCATCAGCCCCGATTCTGTGTTGGTGAGTAAGCCGGTGAGTGGGTCGACATCGGGTGCTTGCTCGCCACTGCTCGTCGATGATGTCGAACTTGTCGAACTCGACCCGTTACCGTTTATTGGCGTGGTGCCGACTGGTTTAGAACTAAAGGGGGAGAACATAGATGCGTTTGCGACCGGTGGCAACGCAAACTGCACTACCACTGCGGTGGCTAGAAAGATTGAAATAATCCGTTTCATCCCCTCCATGTTCATTATGAGTATAAGTATACAGTATGACGCAATATACGTCAAAAATATTTTAAGAAGACATCTCTATAAGGGTAAGGGGGAGGTTTTTCGATAACCTCCCCCTTACCCTTACCAACCCATCCCCCTCCAACGACTTTTACATGAGCATACATACTTCTATTCTTTCAATAAAAATATAACTCCTCCCCACCTTAGGCGGGTCGTCAGACATATATTTTTCTTTAAGCAAAAAGAACTCTGTATTTCCTGAAAAAGAAAATACACGCTCGACATTCCACAAGCATCACATCGCACTCGATACTTAATATTTTCTTCACTTCCAGAAAAACTATGAATAATAATTGGAAATTTTAGAACATCATGTATATAATATAAAGATGAAATCAACAATAGAAATCGTTCCTGCGGTGCTTGAGCAAACAGAAAACGAACTCAAAAAACAGTTTGACAGGCTTGCGCATCTCGCGCCCCGGATGCAGATGGATTATATCGATAATGATTTTGCTCGTGGAGATACAGTCGATTGGCATATCTTACTCGATCTGCCGGAGATATATCACCACCTTCTTCTCGAACTGCACATTCTTGCGCGCGACCCACTGCCCATTGCACTTGCGGGGGCGCAAGCGGGGTTTGCGACCGTTATCGTCCCCGTTGAGGAGATGAAAGAAACAGATATCGATATGATGAAACGCATCGCAGAGAGCGCAGAATTAATGCTCTGTATCAACTTGGAAACAGATATTCACGCGCTCCACCCCTACCGTGATGTCGCACACGGGGTTACGGTGATGACGATAATCCCGGGAAGACAGGGAAATCCGTTCCAACCGGCTGGACTTGCTAAAGTCGATGCCCTGCGAGCGCTTGGATATCGTGGTATACTAGAGATAGATGGGTCGGTCAACGAAACAACAATCGAAGCGATCATCACGCACGATGTGAACCGTTTGGTTGTGGGGTCGGCGCTGACTCGGGTGTCTCAACCAGACGAAGTTTATAAAAAGTTACTTGGTAAGATCAGTGAAGTCAGCCTGCTTTGAATTATGTATTAAGAAGTATGTACTATGGTAACTATTCATAATTCATAATTCATAATTCATAATACTTGCCCCATGAACAACCCTTTTAATTATTCAACCCCAATGCTCAAAAAAACGGCACATGCTATCCGTGTCGATTTGATAAAGGCACTCGCACATGCAGGCAGTGGGCATAGTGGCGGACCACTGGGGCTTGCCGATTGTGTCGCGGCTGTCTATTTTTATGGCGCCAGCATCGACCCACATAACCCCCACCATCCCGACAGAGACAGAATCATTTTTTCGGCAGGGCATTACTCGCCAGTAATCTATGCAACACTTGCACACGCGGGGTATGTAAGCATCAATCATTTTATCAACGATTACCGAATGTTTGGCGGTTGTTTAGACGGACACCCCAACTTTAAAACACCGGGGATAGAAACCGCATCGGGACCGCTTGGGCAAGGAACGAGCCAGGCAGCAGGTATGGCAGCAGCGGCGAAACTCGACAAAAAAGAGTGGCGCGTTTGGTTGTTTATGAGCGATGGCGAGCAACAAGAAGGGCAAGTGCAAGAAGCAGCGATGTGGATGGGCTTTCGCAAACTCGACAATGTTATCGCGATCCTCGACGCAAACAATATGCAGATAGACGGACACGTGAGTAATGTGCTCGGAGAAAAATGGATAGAAGATAATTATCGCAACTATGGGTGGTATATCATCACTATAGACGGCAACGATATGAAACAGATTATGCGTGCCATCGATGAGGCGAAAGAGGTAAGAGGTAAGCCGACGCTCATCATCGCACGCACCGTGCCGGGCAAGGGTGTAAAATTTATGGAGAACGATTATCACTGGCATGGTAAACCGCCGGTGGGTAAAGAGGTAACGGAGGCGCTGGATGATCTGGGGAAAGAAGTGAATTAAGTATTAAGAATTATGTATTATGGATTTAGGAAATAGAGAACCATAATACTTACTTCATACTTCATAATACAATCTTGTAATTATGCTTCAACTGAACAAATACTACAATTTAAACAAAAACATCTTTAGCTCGCCTGATTTAGAAGCAAATCGTGTGGGGTTTGGCGTGGCGCTTAAAGATGTAGGTAAAACGAATAAAGATGTGGTTGCGCTCTGCTGCGATCTCACCGAATCAACGCGTATTATTGAGTTTGCCAAAGCATACCCAGAGCGATTTTTTGAGATCGGCGTTGCAGAACAAAACCTTGCGGGGATCGCTGCGGGAATGGCGCTTACAGGTAAGATACCGTTTATGGCGAGTTACGCCGCGTTTTCTCCGGGACGTAACTTTGACCAGATCCGTGTGTCAATTGCCTACAGCAACACCAACGTCAAAATTATCGGCGCGCATGCAGGGGTAACGGTAGGTCCCGATGGCGCGACACACCAGATGTTAGAAGATGTCGCGCTGATGCGTACGCTTCCTAATATGACGGTTATCGTCCCTGCCGACTTTGACCAAGCATACGCAGCGACCGTTGCCGCAACCAGTTTCGTTGGTCCGGTATATATCCGTTTGGCTCGAGAAAAAACACCAAAAATTACCACGTCGACAACACCGTTTACCATCGGTAAAGCCAACGTTTATGCCAAAGGACGAGACGTGACCATTATCGCTAACGGACCGATGGTCTATGAAGCGCTCGTTGCTGCTGAAGCCTTGGAGAAACAAAAAATAAATGTAGAAGTTATCGATTGCCACAGCGTAAAACCACTCGATGCGCAAACCATTCTCACATCAGTAGCAAAAACGGGTGCAGTGGTCACCGCAGAAGAAGCCCAAGTCACGGGAGGTCTTGGTGGCGCTGTTGCAGAACTACTGGGAGAACATATGCCTGTGCCTCTCAAGCGCATAGGTGTTCTCGATCGTTTTGGCGAAAGTGGCGAACCAGCAGAGCTAATGAAGGCGTTTCATCTAACAGCCCACGATATACAACTTGCGGTGCATGAGGTAATTGCGAGGAAAAACAGATAAGAATTATGTATTAAGAAGTAGGTATTATGGTTAGTAAAACAAACACGCACTTTATCGTAAATATATTAAACCCTTAATACTTACTTCATACTTCATAATACATACACCATGGACTACAACCTTTTTGTCATTGGCGATACGACTCTTGATACTTTCTTACGGCTCGATACCAAAGAGGCGTCGGTTGTTAAAGAAGATGGTAGACAAGTCTTGGAGCTTCGGTTTGCCGATAAAATACCGGTTGCCGAGTTTCACGAAACGATCGGGGGCAACAGTGCAAACGCTGCGGTTACGGGTGCTCGCATGGGGCTTACCACTGCTATTTGGACCATTATGGGTGCAGATCAAGTTGGTGAACGTGCCAAACGGAGTTTTGAAAAAGAAGGGGTCATCACCGATTATTTTTTTACCGACGAGAAAATCCATTCTAAGGTGTCGACGATTATCAACTACGGCGGTGAACGCACCATATTCATTTATGGGGACCATATCTCATATATGCTTCCGCAATTAGGACCTGCGAAGTGGGCGTATGTATCGAGTATGGGAGAGGTAACAGGCGACGTGTATGATGATATAGCCGAATGGGTTGCAATGCACAATGTCAAGCTTGCCTATCAACCCGGGACGTTCCAACTACGGATGGGTGCGGAAAAAACTAAAAAATTATTGTCGGTGACAGAAGTGATTTTGATGAATAAAGAAGAAGCGACCGAGTATGTCGAAAGTCGAAAGTCAGATATCAGAGGTCAGAGTTCAGAAATCGGAATTAAAAGTTTACTTGAGGGGTTGCTGGAGTTAGGACCAAAGATTGCGGTTATTACCGATGGCAGTAACGGGGCGTATGTGAGCGATGGGAAAACAATATGGAGCCAAGGGATCGATGAAAGCGTGCCGGTGATAGAAAAAACGGGTGCCGGCGATGCCTATTCCAGTGCACTCGTGATAGCGCTCCAAAAAGGTCATGATATCCCAACCGCAATGCGCTGGGGCGCAGAAAACTCCAGATCGGTGATACAAAAGATTGGTCCACAAGCGGGGATACTGACGTTGGATGAGATGGAGAAAAGCGTGAGGGTTGAGAATGCGAGCTTGAGAGTTACGAAGAATACCGTATAAATTTCTAATTTCTAATTAACCTAATTTCTAATCAATGACCAATGAACCAATAGTAAGAAAGTATGACCTTGAAGAACGAACGGCAAAGTTCGGTGAGTTGGTAATCCGTTTTTGCAAGATGGTTCCGGAGAATGTTATAACAAGACCGTTGATAAACCAACTAATTAAGGCAGCAACGAGTATAGGCGCAAATTACTGCGAAGCTGACGATGCAGAGAGCAAACAGGATTTTAAGCACAAAATTGGTATCTGTAAAAAAGAATCTCGCGAATCAAAGCATTTTATTCGAATGATTGTTGTAGCAGTTCCAGAGTTGAAAGATACCTCAAAATCAATTTGGCAGGAAGCCAAAGAGTTAAACCTGATATTCAACACTATTTCCGCAAAGTAAGTTAGGTATTGTTGGATTGGTGTTTGATTAGGTCAATTAGAGCAATTAGAAATTTGGTCATTATGAAAGGAGATTTTATGAAAATAATACTTACCCAACAAATCCCATCGATCGCAACGGAACTGCTTAAAAAAGCAGGGCATAGCGTCGAGGTGCTTTCAAAAAATGGACCGTTGTCGCATTCAGAGTTGGAAAAGAAAGTTGTGGGAGCCGACGCAATAGTGTCAGCTTTGACTGACAAAATAGATGGGGAAATAATGGATTCTATTGGTAAGCAACTTAAAATAATTGCGAACTATGCGGTTGGTTTTGACAATATAGATGTAAAAGAAGCGAAGAAACGGAACATTATCGTAACCAATACGCCCGGTGTGCTTACAGAAAGTGTTGCAGAACATAGCGTTGCGTTGATGTTTGCCGTTGCAAAACGGATTGTTGAATCTGATACATTCGTCCGCGCAGGTGACTACAAGCACTGGATGCCAACTGGCTTTATTGGGCAACAACTCTGGGACAAAACCATCGGCATTGTCGGGCTTGGTCGTATCGGTTCTATGCTTGCGGAGATCTGCTACCGTGGGTTGCGTATGCGCGTTCTCTATAACGATATGAAACACGATGAGCGCTTAGAAATGGAACTGGGTGCGGAATACCATTTACTCCCGACGCTACTCGAGCGAGCCGATGTCGTATCAATCAACGTGCCGCTGGTGCCATCAACCCGTCATCTTATATCTGCTAAAGAATTACGCTTAATGAAAAAGACCGCGATCCTTATCAACACCAGTCGTGGACCGGTGATTGACGAAAAATCGTTAGTGAGTGCGCTCAAAGAGGGTGAGATAGCCGGCGCAGGGCTCGATGTGTATGAAAACGAACCGGAACTCACACCGGGACTCGCTAAGCTCGCAAACGTGGTCCTTACGCCCCACACAGCGAGTGCGACACTGGAAGCCCGCACGGCGATGGCGACAATAGTAGCTACAAATGTAATTGAAGCACTCAAGGGTAACACTCCACCCAATAGTGTCGATGTGCAAAAGTAAAGCCTACCCCGTGAACGACGCACAATGCTGCCACGACGTAGTAAGTAGTCAGTGTTATGGAGTATGCGAGAGGTATAATTGGATGATACGTCTCACGCTTTTGCGGGTGATACTACTTTAATCTCAAGTGCCTTTATCCTTTTTTTGAGTTTTTCGATCTCGGTATAGAGGACATCTGTGTCTTGACGTGATGCAAGAGCTACCTGGTCTACACGATTAGTAAGTATTTCAATGTCTCGACGTATTATTCTCAATTCGGATCGAATTTCAGAAATATCCTCTTTAATCTCTTTGAACATCTGACTATGTTCGTTAAGTATCTTGCCATGTTCGTTAAGTATCTTGCCATGTTCGTTAAGTATCTTGCCATGTTCGTTAAGAATTTTATGAACTTCGCCAAAACCGTGAGCGGTTATTTCCGCCAGCTCGTCGACTTTAGTAGAAACTATATTTTCGATTTGATGCAAGTCGTCTTTTGTGAGTGGCATAGTGTATTAAATGTAATGCGACGATACTTATTTGTCAACTAGTTTGATGCTGAATAAAATTACTCTAAAACGGCATAGGACGGCTGGAGTTATCAGAAATAGGAGGCGGATTTTGTGTCGTTAGAGAAGCCATATATGTCCAGAATAATGCAGACGCGACGAGAAAACATCCTACAAGTAAAAGACCTTTCCTTCTCCTTTTAATGAATTTGATAATCCCAATAATTACAATAATTCCGCCGGCTATCAGTAGTATAAAGTTCGCAACATTAAAGAGCACTGTGAACAAGCTTTCGCAACTATTTGATTGGCATGGATACTTTACATTGACATATGCAACCCAAGCAAAACCTAAAAGCTCGAGTGCATTTATTCCAACACAAATCGCAACTTTTTTATTCATATACATCTCCCCGCTTACTGCATGCCGCCTAATACCTAATTCTTACTTCAACCGATACGTCACCGATATGGTCACGCTTACTTCTTTATCACCGACATTGATATCGGAACTAACAGATTTTGTGGATGCGGAATCGGCAGACAGTGCGGTTGCGTAAAACCGTTCTGGGGTTGGGTAACTTGCCCCTCCGCTGGTGATGCTCACGACTTTGCCGATTTTACTACCGGCTTTACCTGCAAGTGCAGTTGCTTGACCTTTTGCATCTGTTACCGCTTCTAATTTGAGATCCTTTTCTAACTGATCGCGCGTCGCGGTGGTGAACCCAAGTGATGGACCAGATGTAGAACTTGCGCCGTTACCCGTCATGGTGGAAATTATCTCGTTTGCTTTGGCAGTATCGTCGAGTGTGACCGATATCGTTGTCGATGCGCGGTAGTCGATAATAGATTGCTTGCCAGAAGACCAATCGTAATTTGGGTTGACCGATACGTTTTCCGTTGTAATTTTTTTACTGTCCACCCCCTTTGCTTTTATCGCATCCAACCCTTTATTGGCGTTATCTTTAACTTTGCTTCGCGCCTCGTCGCTGGTTTTTGCCCGCTCTTCCCATGTGCCGCTGACCACCGATTGGTTGGGCGTAAACGCCCGTGTCGCCTTGCCGGTAACAGATATCGTATTACCTTGCAACCCGTTGCTTAAACTCGATGCCCCAACCCCAATTCCCCAAATGAGCGCTATGCCAATAAGTAGCGTCCCGATCCCTTGAATGAGTTTTGATATGTTTTCCATTGTGTCCTTTCATAATAATTTTATTGTTTGAATAAAGTTTTCAAATAGATCTCAGGGGTAACTATCCGTATCGGCAACTTTGTATTTTCGATTTTTGAAGTGAAAAAGTGTTTTTTGTCCAGCGTGACTAAGTAATCGGACTTTGACTGTATTGCCCCAACAATCACCGGCGCATCTTTTGTGTTGATCAACCCAATATATTTATGTGTTTCCTTACTGCTCATTAAAATAAGTTTTGGTTTTGTTAATGATAGATTCTCAAAATGTCGCAGTAAGGTAGAACTACTTTCTTTTATACGCACGTTTCGTTCAATTTCTGATAATACTTGACCAGAAATGACTAACTTGATTTCCCCTTGTTTCGCCAACTGGACGATGTAACCCGACCCGCCCTGCGGGGAACGAGCTGCCGTAAACCAAATATTTGCATCTAAAAAGAGCGTGTCCATTTCTGACTATATAATACTATCTAGTTTTTGTTTGAGATCTGCACTTATTGCATCCGCTTTTTCAAATTCGGCAATCCGTTGGTTAGAATACAACTCGATTCCATTCTCGGGTACATCAACAATAGCTTGGAAAATTTCCATCGGCACAAGTGCTGCCATATCTTTATTTGCACGCTGAATGACAATCGATTTTTTTTGATACGATACTTCGTTTAATAGTTCACCGAAGTTGGTTCTCGCTTTATAGGCGTTGATAACATTTTGCATTCTAACTCCTTGCATCAATTATATCAATTAGTATGGTTATGTCAATATTACCCCGATCCCTTGTATGAGTTTTGATATTTTTTCCATTTTATCTCCTATGTTATTTGTTGGTTGTGTTGGTTGATTTTGATAATTGTTGTCCATTTTACTCCTTCGCTCCGTGAAAATCGCTCCACGACGGAAGATTTTCCGGAAGTACGTCAAAGTGAAATCTATTTAGAAATTTCTATAATTAGAATATTCTAAGAGATTGAACGACGACGGATGTTTATATTTTTGGTTGTATTGATTGAACCTGCTGAATTTGATATAAGTTTTCCATTTTTTCGCCTATTAGATTATTTAGTAATCTAATTTTTCGAAATTAAATCCACCCATAGGTAAGAATGATTTATAAATAACATAAAACATGGCTATTGATACGATGAAAATTAACCAAGATGGATAAAATAGTTTTTTGTATTTTGGGATACAAAAACTAGTTAATAATAAAATTAGTGCAATAATTACTGAAACAGTTATATACCAAAATCCAAATTCCTCTTGTGAAGCTTTGGGCTCGCAAAAAGGAATAGTTACACAAGGAACATTTTGTTTGGCTGACGCTATCAACTTTAAAATAACGATGCCAATAAAATTATGAACGGTCATTATCCATAGATATTTCATCTTCCCTTTGGTTGCATTTGTTGATTTTGGTTTTCCATTTTGTCCTTTCCTTGATTGATTATACTGATAAAAATATAAAAAACAAAATTACTTAATCAAAATATTTGTTAGTAACATTGCATATATTATTGTTTCAAACAAAAATATTTTCCCCGTATTTTTACTATTTTTTTTGTCATTCAATGAAAATCCAAAAGAAAGGAGATTTATTGGAGCAAATATATATAAAAGTAAGACGCTAAATACTATTTGAGAACCAATATTATTGTTTATTAAACCAATAAAATATGCAATTGCAAGTAAAATCGTTATTAGTAAGGATATAAGTTGTAGTCTAGAATACTTATTCTCCATAATATAATTATCTTGTCCCAACAGTCTTTGGTTGATAAGCTGATAAAGGAAATTCAAATTTCAAATCTTTAATTTCAAACTTAGGGTATTTTTTACTCGCGCCGATAATTTCTAGACTTAAAGGCGTTCCCTTGCTATCTACATCTAACATCACCTCGGGTGAGAGCTCGATGGTTTTAGCAGAAAACCCATCTTTAAAAACTATGTCTACCGCATCAACTGTTTTGTCGTAATACATTTTCATTGCTTTATTAAGATTTCTTTGAAAATTATTTCGTTTCGCATGTTCAGAAAAAATTATCGTCATCTGTAATTATACTAGTGTTATTTACTCTTTAAGTCAATGTAACATTACCCGCATCACCCCGATCCCTTGGATGAGTTTAGAAAATGTTGCCATAGTATTCCTTTCATATTATATATTTTAATGGTGATACAGAATTAAATAGTATATTTATTGTAAAGGATTAAGAATATAAACATCGCAATGAATAAGCTCAATGCCAACCAACTTGCCCAAGCCCCAAGGCTTTTGTCAAACTTCGCATAACTATATGTGGGAAGCAAAGAACGTCTCCCGAGTGGTATCACTAAATGAGGTGGGGCATCTCGGATATCGCTATACTTCTGTTGTGCGTAATCGTGCTATTCCCCAAGAAAAAATCGATATCCTATCCAACCGTTTATACCGTATAAAATGGCTCGTAGTGGTTGAATGTCGGTATGTTTAAGCTGAAGAAGGATAGCGCGGAGACAGACGATTACTTGTAGCACCATTACTAACAATAACACCTCCCCAACATACATCAAATAACTATCATTATAGGTTTTTCTGTATATTATACCGAGAGTTATTACCCCATATATAAAAACACTTATCGCAAGGCTTACGATAGTTGATAAAAATATTAATATTTTGTTCTTTGTTACCATAATACATACTACATACTACAAATTCTGCCTATCATACCAGCCGAAAATTTTATCCAATCGCCTTCAAAATATAATCGATATAAGCGCGGTAATCTTTTAAGCAGTCTTTGATTGAATGGTAAACACGTTCATAATCGATGTTGTCATATTCGTGAACTAAAAGATTGCGTGTACTGACACTTTTTGCTATTTCTTTGGCAAAATCGGCAGGGTAAATTTTAATCTCCGCTAAACGTAAAAATGTTTCATGATAGTCCTTAGGTGGAGAAATGTCTGGAGTCGCACGTTCTGATATTAGGTGTTGATTGATATCGATAGCACGAGTAATAATTCTTTCGAGCAACCGTTCTACTGTTGCTTGTTTCATAAAATCAGATACAATTTCATTTAAAGTAAAATCTTTGAGTCGAGAAAGCTTTTCCAAATCGTCTTGGATCAAAGATATTTTGCGTTCGATTAAATCTTTTCTGATGGGTGTCATAGTACTCCTGCTAATACTTTTTGACGTTTATCGATCATCGTTCTCTCGAGGGTCCGAAGCGATTTGCCATCCATATAACTGTCAAACGAATAGACCCGATAATTAGCATAGTCAGTTTCATCGCCGTGAAGAAGTTTCCCCTGTGATGTGATTTCATAGCGTAGGAGCAAGTTAGCAGTTTTGAGATCAACTAAATCAAGCGTCCGATAACCAATCCTTAGAGTGTCAGTTATATCTGATGATAGGTTGAAAAGCTGTTCTGATGCTAGTTTTTCATTGCCAAAATAAGCGATGTCGATGTCGCTCTCGTCATGTAATTTTCCTATTGCCGCGGAACCATAAAGCACTAAAAACCGCAAATCAAACTTCTTTCCGATTTCACAGATTTGTTTATTATTTTTATTAGCAATTATCCCTTCCATAGTTAGATTATATCAAAAATATAGTTATTATTCAATTTGAGTTCACTAATCATTCCCCGGTAACTCATCAAAATAGTCGCCACCAACAATAGCACCATTGTCTTTGGCTTTGTTAAACAATTCTATTAGTTCCTGTTCGGTCAACGGCACATCATCTTTATCTGCCTGCTTCATTGCTCGACAGATGATACAATCGTCAAAACCTTCCCATTGGTTTGAATTTTTTGACATTTTTTATTTTTGCAAATACTCACCGACCACTAATACTTGTTCTATTAACCTGTATGCATAACCATGCTCGTTGTCATACCAGCCGAAGACTTTGATGAGGTTGCCGACGGATTTGGTAAGCCCAAGATCCACGATGACGGAGGCAGTGGAGCCGATGATATCATGGGAGACGATGGGGTCTTCTGTAACCTCTAAAATCCCTTTATATTCCGGCTTTTGGGATGCATCTTTAAACGCTTGGTTGATTTCGATAACAGATACCTCTTTTTTAACCAGAGCCGTAATATCAGAAATTGACCCGACGGATACGGGGACACGGATGGCGATGCCATCGAATTTGTATTGTAACTCCGGTATTGCCTCTGTTGTTGCAATTGCTGCACCGGTAGTTGTGGGCACAATATTTTCTGCCGCAGACCGTGCCCTGCGCAAGTCTTTATGCGGACCATCTTGGAGCATTTGGTCTTGGGTGTAGCCGTGCACAGTAGTCATAAGCGCTTTTTCTACGCCAAAACTCTCGTGTAACACCTTTATCATCGGCGCAATGCAGTTGGTAGTGCAGGATGCGTTGTTGATCACCTCTGCTTTACCATCGTATGTGTTAACCCCCAAAACATAGGTTGGCGCCGGATTATCGCCTTTACTTGGCGCCGAGATAACGACTCGTTTGGCGCCCGCTTTAAGATGCAGACTCGCACCTTCTTTGTCGGTAAATGCACCCGTGCATTCTATGACCACATCAACGCCCAGTGCATCCCATGGCAGTTTGCTGGGGTCTTTTTCTTCCAGCGCCTTGATGCGATGGGTATCAACGATAATATCGCTATCGGTGCCCGATACATGGTGATTCCAGACACCATAGTTACTGTCGTATTTGAGTAGATGCGCGAGTGTTTTATTGTCCGCGAGATCGTTAATCGCAACGACCTCAACACTATCACTAAACTTCTCAAGCGCAATCTTAAACGCACTCCTGCCGATTCTCCCAAAGCCATTAATAGCAACTTTGATCATACCCCTCCATTATTTTTATTATACCACTTTTCCTGCACTCATAAACAACTTTACATACTTTTCAACGACTTTTTTCATCTCCTCATCTGCGGGAGTAAGATATTTATAGGGCGTGGTGGTGTCGTCGATTTCGGAGCGGAGACCTTTAGTGTATGCAACGCGCAAGTCCGTATTGATGTGGATATTAGAAAGATAGGGCAGGGCTTTTTTGATGTCAGCAGTCGGTGTGCCAGAACAGCCATGCAAAGTTACGGGGATAGTAATAATCTCGGCAATTTGTTTGAGCCGATCAATATCGATATGCGGGTTGCGCCCACCCGGTTCTATCCCATGCAACGTTCCAACCGCAGGTGTCAACCGGTCAACACCGGTTACATCAACATATCGTTGTGCTTGGTCCGGCGTGGTCAGTGTTGCGGGGTCGATTTTGACCCGTTTATTCATCACTTCTGATGATTGGGTGGGTAAGGCGCCGATCTCACCTTCCACATTTACTTCGAACGAACGTGAGAAGTTCTTCCTAGCAACATACGAATGTGCATACGCAACGACCGCTTTTGTTTCTGCGACATTATCAATTTCGGATTGCAGAGAACAATCGATATTGACACTGTCAAACCCGGCATCGATCGCCCGTTTTGCGCTCTCTAAACTATGGTGATGATCGGCGTTCAAAAAGATAGGTAAACCTGTTTTATCGCGCCAGAGTGTGACGACATCCCGTATCACATCATACCCGATAAAATCAACCTCGCCTTCTGATACCCCGATGATGAGGGGACTTGCATGCTCGACACACACCTCGACGATCGTTTGCACCTGATCGGTAGTCGATACATTAAAATGAGGAATTGCCCAAGGTGAGTGTTGGGCGAGCGAGAGCCAAGAAGATAAAGATTTATAAGCCACTGATCATATAATAGCACAAATATATTAAACTCTAAATTCTAAGTCCTAAACTCTAAACAAATTCAAAATCCTAAGTTCTAAACTTATAAGCTTAAATACTTGCTTAGAGTTTCGAATTTCGAGTTTAGAGTTTTGTAAACTACTCCACCACTATCTTCCCCGTAATCGTTGGATTCAAATGGTCGTGGTAAACAAACGACCCTTTTTTTGTAAAGCGGACGGTGACCGAACTCCCCGTCGCAATAATTCCCGCATTCAGTGGTGTATACCCCGTATGTGCGGGGTGCGGGTCGGATGCGAGTTGGTGGGGGGTTGCATCGTTATTCGTAAACGTAACGGTATCACCTTGCTTTACGGTAAGTGAGGTGGGGAAAAAGCGATTTTGCTCTAGTGTAACGGTGAGAAGTGACGCCTTGTCAAAACCCGACGGAGATTGCTTACGAGAGAGAACACTCACCACTGCAACGATGATGGCGAGGATGACAACAATACTTGCAAGCAATCGAATCATAATAAGTTTACTATGCACGATTGTTGACAATGTGTCAAAGGTAGTGTATTTTAAAAAAAGCATACGCTTACAAAAAGGTGAATGTGTATTTGAACAATGTGGACAACCACAGTGATATGTCTTGTGTACTTATCTTTTGTGGTTGCAAGAATCGATAGCGGTTAGATTTCACTCAAAGTTTAACTTTGGGAACCGCATCGTATAATGAAGTCAGCTTACATTTATTGAGAATCAAAATCTCTAATAATTTTTTGGAGAGTTTGATCCTGGCTCAGGATGAACGCTGGCGGCGTGCCTAACACATGCAAGTCGAATGATCAGAAGACAGAGGACGGATGACGGAAGACAGATAAGACGATATAATAAATATATGATAAAAGATGTAACCGACCTAAGAATTTATCAAATCGCTCTTGGTTTGCTTCCGGAATTAGCTAAATTGTTACCAAAAGTTCCTTATAGAAAAATTCGTTTTCAAACAATTGATTCAGCAAAATCAATTTCAGCCCAAATTGCAGAAGGATATGCCAAGAAAAATTCTGTAAAAGAATTCAAAAGATTTTTAGAGATGGCACTTGGTTCGTCTGATGAGGTGATAACCCATTTAAGACAAATATATCTTTTATATGTAAATAATATTGATAGAGAACTGCTGATAAAACTAGGAAATGAATATAAAGAACTATCTAAATAAATAAACAAGACCATTCAGATCTGGAAATAATCTGTTATCTGATAATCTGTTTTCTGTCTTCTGATCATGGCGAACGGGTGAGTAATGCGCAGATAACCTGCACCAAACCGGGAAATACCCAGCCGAAAGGTTGAATAATGTCCCATATGTGTATCGTTGCAATACGATACATAAAAATTCCGGTGGTTTGGGAAGGGTCTGCGTCCTATCAGCTTGTTGGTGAGGTAATGGCTTACCAAGGCTACGACGGGTAGCTGGTCTGAGAGGATGATCAGCCACAATAGGACTGAGACACGGCCTATACTCCTACGGGAGGCAGCAGTTGGGAATCGTACGCAATGGACGAAAGTCTGACGTCGCGACGCCGCGTGGAGGAAGACGCATTTCGGTGTGTAAACTCCTTTTATAGGGGAAGATTATGACGGTACCCTATGAATAAGGACCTGCTAACTACGTGCCAGCAGCAGCGGTAATACGTAGGGTCCGAGCGTTATCCGGAATTATTGGGCGTAAAGGGTCTCTAGGTGGTCAAGCGGGTCTTTGGTTAAATCCCCACGCTTAACGTGGGTATCGCCTAAGAAACTACTTGGCTTGATGGTAGCAGGGGCAGATGGAATTCCCGGTGTAGCAGTGAAATGCGTTGATATCGGGAAGAACACCAATGGCGCAGGCAGTCTGCTAGGCTACTCATGACACTGAAGGACGAAAGCGTGGGGAGCGAACGGGATTAGATACCCCGGTAGTCCACGCCGTAAACGATGCAAACTAGGCATCGAGAGTATCGACCCTCTCTGTGCCGAAGCTAACGCGTTAAGTTTGCCGCCTGGGAAGTACGGCCGCAAGGCTAAAACTCAAAGGAATTGACGGGGACTCGCACAAGCGGGGGAACATGAGGTTTAATTCGACGCTAAGCGAAGAACCTTACCAGGGTTTGACATCTGTGGAACCTGCCGGAAACGGTGGGGTGCCCGCAAGGGAGCCACAAGACAGGTGGTGCACGGCTGTCGTCAGCTCGTGTCGTGAGATGTTTGGTTAAGTCCAAAAACGAGCGCAATCTTTGTCCTGTGTTAAATTTTGTCACAGGAGACTGCCGTGGTTAACACGGAGGAAGGCGGAGATGACGTCAAGTCAGCGTGCCTCTTACACCCTGGGCGACACTCGTGTTACAATGGCCGGTACAAAGGGTTGCGAAACCGCAAGGTCCAGCTAATCCCGTAAAGCCGGTCCCAGTTCGGATTGAGGGCTGCAACTCGCCCTCATGAAGCCGGACTCGCTAGTAACCGTGGGTCAGCCACACCACGGTGAATACGTTCTCGAGTCTTGTACACACCGCCCGTCAAGCGAGCCGAGTCGGCAACACCCGAATCCCGATGTATTTTGGGAGACGGTGGGGTCGGTAAGGAGCGCTAAGTCGTAGATCCGAAGATTATTGCGACTCTCAGTGGTAACATTGAGGAAATAAGTTGACCATATGCTGGAAGACCCTTAGAGTCTTGAGTGCAAAACGGTAATACCTAAGGTAATACTATGGTATAAGCTGAATGCGAAAATCTCAAGAATTGGATAATCAGCAGGAAAGACCTGAAAAGGTATCCTCAGAGACTACACGTCAACCGCCTAATTTGAGGACTGACGACAGAATACAGAAGACAGAAAAATGATGACAGATAGAACAGAATTGTATATGATAGTGCTATGATAAAAGATGTAACTGATTTGAAAGTCTACCAATTATCCTTGGAATTATTAGATCCAGTTTACAAACTTTCATATTTGATTCCAACGAGTCATCAAAAATTAAGAAGGCAATTAATTGAGTCAACAGAATCGATTGCAGCCTTGATCGCAGAAGGATATGCGAAAAAACGGTCAGAAAAAGAATTTAAGCGTTTTTTGCAAATGGCGATGGGCTCATCCGATGAGGCAATTACTCACTTACGAGTGATTATTATACTATCGAAACATCATAATCGGTTGAAAGTTGAAACGTGTGAAGCTATTTTAGAAAAGTATAAAATAGTGTCAAAACAATTGCAATCTTTGATAAACAAATGGGTTACCTATCCGTCATCGAGTGATTTGTAATCCGTCTTCCGTTTTCCGTCGTCCGTCTTCAGAATAGGATGAAGATATAGTCCATGCCATTTGGTAACAAGTGGAACGCCATGAACAAGGTATCCGTAGGGGAATCTGCGGATGGATCACCTCCTTTCTAAAGGAACCATCTGGATGTAGAATCCAGAAGGTCGATACCGCCATGCTGTTTACAGTAACCGGTATGTGTGTACGAAAGTGCATACACTATTCTTGCAACCGCATAAGATTGATACACATAAGAAGTGCTAAAAAGTGCTCAAGTGCTATAGTGCTGATAAGAAGTACTGAAGTGATTACCCCGAGTGACCTGTCCCGAGTTAAGTAGAAGGAAACCGAGGGGCTACAGTGCTGTAAAGAAACCCATTAAAAGTCCTATCCTCAAAATGCTTGAGTGAACAGGACTTTTTTGGTATAGTAGTTTTGATATTTGAGATTATTTTTTTGAAATATTTTGCGCACGTAGTTCACCGGTAGAACGCTTCACTGATAATGAAGAAGTAGATGGTTCGATTCCATCCGTGCGCACCAGTATTAAACTTTCAGAAATTTTGCCAACGGATTTTGCCGCGCGAAGCGCGGCAGAGAACGGAAACACTGGCTCGCCGCGCAGAGCGCGGCTCGCCAAGCGCAGGTTCGAGCCAAAGATTTCT
>Ga0210049_1001631_pt1 | contig 21219 bp, 21 predicted proteins | sample CryGeyCG2014_300_2_FD_183964 | JGI IMG/M metagenome (GOLD analysis project Ga0210049, IMG submission 183964) | Groundwater microbial communities from aquifer - Crystal Geyser CG06_land_8/20/14_3.00 (SPAdes) (version 2) | ecosystem: Environmental > Aquatic > Deep subsurface > Groundwater | place... | reverse complement strand
AAGAGTTTGGCTTAGAATATCGATGGATAGCTAGATTTCTGCAAAAGAAAATTTCTTTTTTGGGAATGACAGAAAGATTAAAAAAAGATATTGAACATTTTGCCAAACGGCAAATGACTTGGTTCAAAAGAGACCAGCGAATTCAATGGGTGAAAAATTATAAAGAGGCAGAAAAATTAGTTGAAAAATTCCTAAAATAAAAATGGGGAGAAGATACAAAATACCTTCTCCCCACTTTGGTTAGGAAGAAATTATCAGTTGATAATCTTTCCCAACCTTTCCCCCTCAATTTTTCTTTTAAAAAGCAGAAATTCAGAGGGATTATTGGTTTCGAGCGAAGTACTCTCGATGGGCCCCACTGACCCATCTGTGTATCGCTCGCGAAACGTTATCTGGCCATCACTGGAATTCCACTGAATAGCCAGAACTTTCTTCTCTGGTTCCAAAACAGCTACTCTTTTGTCTCCATCTGCCGGAACATCGATACCGCGGCGGTGAAGTTCCTTACATTCCTCTATGGTCATTTCTCCATAGGGAATCTCTTTCTTTTCCACTTTTTTCACCATTTTTATTTCCTCCTTTCTCTTAACTTGGAAGGGATATATATCTTTCCATCTATATCTATTTTTTTAACAGAAGCAGAACTGCAAAGAAAACGAGCAGTTCTACTTCGTTCTGTGACTTTACCGCGGAGGTTCTTAGTTAATAGCTGATTCCATTCTTGCATGGTCAAAAAACAAAGATAATCATGAAACCTGAATACAACTACTTTATCTTTAAAATCTTCCCTATCCTTTTTTGAAAAATAAAACCGTCCTTTTAAATCTGTCGCATTACTTACAATCATTATTACTTCCTTTTTAAGTTGCTAATATTAAGATTATACTCCTTTATTTTATTTTTGTCAAGTGTTTATTCAAAATATCTCTAACTATTTGGGGATTGGCTTTTCCTTTTGTCTGAGTCATTATTTGACCGATTAAAAATTGGACAGCTGTTTTTTTTCCCAATTTAAAATCTTGAACTGCCTTGGGATTTTTAGAAATGACTTTTTTTACAATTTTTTTAATTTCTGCCTCATTGGTTATTTGAATTAATCCCTTTTCTTCAATAATATGCGACGGATCGGCTCCGGTTTTAAACATTTCTTCAAGAACCTGTTTGGCAATTTTACTTGAAATTTTTCCTTCTTCAATTAAACTAATAAATTCTGCAAAATTTTCCGGAGTAATTAAAAAGTTTTCTCCAATAACCAAAGCACCTTTTAATAAACCCTGTAAATCAGTAATTAAATAATTTGTGGCTAATTTTATTAATTTGAAAAGTTTTTCTTTAGAAAGCCTTGGGCCAAATTCACTAACCACTTTTTCAAAATATTCACCTAAATCTTTGTTCTGAACAAAAACCTCTGTATTTTTTTCCTCCAATTCATATTCTCTTTTAAATCTCTCTCTTTTTTGTCGAGGAAGCTCTGGAATTTCGGCTTTAATTTTATTGATAAATTCTTCTTTACTATGTAAAAGAGGTAAATCCGGCTCAGGAAAATATCGATAATCATGAGCTTCTTCTTTCTCTCTCTGACCAATTGTCATCCCTTTCATTTCTGACCAGCCTCGCGTTTCTTGTGTCACTTTTTTACCGGATTTTAAAATTTCTGTTTGTCTTTTAATTTCATAATCAATCCCTTTTTCTATTGCCCGAAAAGAATTTAAATTTTTAATTTCTACTTTTGTCCCTAATTTCTTTGTTTTTGATAAAGATATATTTACCTCTACTCTGAGTTGTCCTTTTTCCATATCAGCATCAGAAACGCCGAGATATCTCAAAATTAATTGCAATTCTTCGGCAAATCTTCGAGCCTCCTTAGCCGATTTTAAATCAGGTTCAGTAACTAACTCCATTAAAGGAATTCCGGCTCGATTAAAGTCAATAAGCGAATATTCTTCATTATCAGGTGGCTTTTCAATAACTTCCTCTTCCTTAGGTTTATCGTTTAAATAAAAATGACCAGTACCTGCAACCATAACATAATGATGACTTAACCGTCCCGTATCTTCTTCTAAATGAACTTCTCGAATCCTAATTTTCTTTCCATCAATTTCCAAAAATCCTTCCTTACAGAGAGGCTGATATAATTGGGAAATTTGATAGCCTTTTGGCAAATCAGGATAAAAATAATTTTTTCTGTCAAATTTTGAATATTCGGGAATTTGACAATTTAGAGCAAGGCCAGTTTTTATTGTTTTTCTAACCGCCTCTTTATTGATCACCGGAAGTGTTCCCGGGTGTCCAAGGCATGTTGGACAAATTAGAATGTTAGGGTGATGCTCATCGGGATCATTCCTACAAGTACAAAACATTTTAGTTTTAGTCTTTAGCTCAACATGTGTTTCGAGGCCAATTATTGACTGATAGTTCATAATTTTTTAGTTTCCTCTATAATTTTAACTCCAGAACTAGTTCCGATGATATCTGCTCCGGCTTTGATCGCTTCTTTGACATCTGATAAATCTCTAATTTTTCCAGCAACTTTAATCAAAAGTCCTGGGGCTCCTTTTTTCATCAATTTTAAATGATAGAATTTTTCCTTTAATTCTCGGTGTTCTAAGGGATCTTTTTCGGTGGCGGTTTTAACGCAAATGGCGCCGGCTTTTTTAACAATTTGGGAAACTTTAATAATTTCTTCATCGGTTAAATAACCAGAACCAATAATAACTTTTGTCGGTAAAATCTTAGAAATTTCTTTTAAATCTTTTAAAATCTTTTCCCACCTTTCCTGTTTAACATCGGGAATTGAAATCACCACATCTAATTCATCTGCCCCATCTTTTTTGGCGATTTTACAAATTTGAATTCTTTTTGAGTGTTGGCTTTGACCCATTGGGGGATCAATCAAGCAAACTACTTTAACATCAGTTTCTCTTAATTCATTTTTCACTAATTTTACCCATTCTGGATTAACGCAGACACCCCGAAAACCATATTTTTTGGCTTCCTGGCAGGTCTTTTTAATGTCATTAGCTGTGGTATTGGGCTTTATATTCGTTTGGTCAATGATTTTAGCGATATTTTTCATAGATTTTTTTTAATTTCTTTAAAAACTGTCGGAATTGGTTTTTCGCCATCGATAATAACCCATTTACCAAAAACCGAGTTTTTTATTAAGGTTTCCTTATAAAACTTTGCTAATTGACCCAAGAATTTTTTATCTTTTTCATTTCGGTCTAAATTTCTTTTTTCTTTGTATTTTCTTTTCATTGAGATTCCGGGAGAGACTTTAAGATAAATTATCAAATCAGGCCTTGGAATCTCCAAAAGTTTAGCAATCTTTAAAGCCTTTTCTGGCGAAAACCCTCTTTGGCATTGATAAGCTAAGGTTGAAGTGAAATATCTATCAGAAATTACGATTTTTCCCTCTTTAAGCCATCTTAAAATTTTCTCTTTGTCTTTTAAAAAGTCGGTGAGATAAAGCAGAAATTGAGTCGAAGGCGAAAATTCATATTTTTTGTGCAAAAATTCGTGGATTAATCTTCCTATCGGTTCTTCATAATCGGGATAGGTTAATCTTTCAACCGAAATTTTTTCTTTTTTAAAAAAGTTAAATAATAAGGTACTTTGGGTTTCACCTCCCGCACCGTCAATTCCTTCAATAACTATGAATTTTCCACGGTAAGGATTTTTCATCTCTTACGAAGCCCTTTAGGGCTGAGTGAAGATGAACCGAAGGTTCATCGCCTTCCTCTTAAAAATTTCGATAAATATTCTTGATAAACAATTGGCGCCCAGCCGCCAGTCTTCTTTAATTTTTTTCCCAGATCTTTTAACTTAATCAATTTACCTTCTAAAACGTCTTTTTCTCTCACAAAAATCTTGGGACTATCTCCAATAAAAAGATAAACTAATCCAAGATGAACAGCTTCTACCGGCCTTTTTTCATCATTTAAAATCCCAATCAATTTTTTCTCCAGTAAATTTCCTTTATATAAAACTTCCTCATTCCATTCTCTCATTAAACCTACTTCTAAGATATCTTTTCCACCTTCGTCCCGCAAACGGCACTCGGTGGGTGGAAAAGAGGATTTATCCTCTTTGACTAACCTTTTATCTGCGGGATTAATATGCCCTCCTATGCCTAAAAGATAATCATTCTTTAATCTTTTTTCGCCGGCTAATTTCAAATAGCGATAAAGAAAGTATTTATCTTGAAAATTGAAAACAATATAAGGAATTATTTGTTGCCAGGAGGAATCATTTTCAACTTCATTTCTTTGTCTAAATTGAAAATTATTTTTGATTAAATTCAAATAATAATCCAAATTTTCCGTCTTTAGCCCTTGCCAATGCTCATTTTCAAATATAACCTCTCTGGCAACAACTAAAACTTTCTCATTTTTTTTCATACACCCGAGCCGCAGCGAAGGGTGAAGAAGAGGATGAAGTCCTCTTCGCCTAGGTTTTCTTTCTAAAGTAACAAAACTATATCGATGCGGGTTGTTTTTGTCAGCCTCGTGTTCAATACGCTCTACCTCAATCCAGTCATTATGGTCAAATTCCGGAAAATAGGCGTCGCCGACAAAATCTCCCTCTACTAAGGTTAGATACATCCTGTCAGCCAGGGGCAGAAATTGACTATATATTGATACCCCGCCCATAATCATTACTTCTTCAAAATCTTTTGTGGCATCTAAGGTTTCCTGGATAGAATGGGCGACAATACAATCCGAAGGCCGAAAATTATTATCGCGGCTTAGAACAATGTTCTTTCTCCCCGCTAGGGATTTGCCAATAGACTCAAAAGTTTTTTGACCCATAATAACCGGCTTTCCCATGGTCAGTTGGCGGAAGTGTTCCATATCTGCAGGTAAATTCCAGGGTAATTTATTATTAATACCAATAACACGATTATTGCCCATAGCGGCGATAATTGATATAATCATTTGAGAAAAATATAAATATATTGCTAAATTATTGTTTTCTCTTATTTATTATGATATTATATCATAATATTTTGCAACAAAATATATGAAAGTGCAAAACAATTCCATCATTTTAGATTACTCAGAACTCAAGAAAATTATTGACGCGCATAAAACCTTAGGTCATAAGATTGTCTGTACTGTAGGTTCTTGGGATATGCTTCATATAGGACACTTACGGTATCTGATAAAAGCGAGAGAACAGGGCGATATACTTGTTGTGGGGGCGGACAGCGATCGAGGAATAAAATTATATAAAAAAAATGAGCTTAGGCCCGTCATACCCCAGGCCGAAAGGATGGAAATGCTCAAATACCAAGAATGCGTTGATTACATCACTTTAGTAGACGATATAGACGATGATGGAAAATGGCAGTATAAATTAATAAAAACAATCCGGCCTCATGTTTTTGTTACCACTGCTGACAGCTATCCGGAAGAGCAGATTAAAGATATTAGGTTGTATGCTGACGATGTTTTAATTCTTCCAAGACAAGCCGAACGCACCTCAACAACAGAAATTATCGAAAGAATGATAAAAAAACATTTTGAAGCAATGCTTTCTAAGATAACAAAGAAAGGATAAGCGATGAAGTTTGCCCCCTTCGGGGTTTTCCTTCATCTTTACCTTCACTTTTACTTCGTAAAACTTCGGTCAATGAAAACATTTGTTAATATAAAAAATGCAAGAAGGGGTGAATACAAAAGAGTGATAGAAAAAATATCTTCAACGGACAGGTGCCCGTTTTGTAAAGAAAACTTTAAATGCCCGAGCGGAAGCGAAGGGTCAAGAAGAGAGAATCTCTTCGCCTATCATAAAAAACCGATACTCAAACAAAAGAACGGTTGGTTTTTAACAAATAACAGTTGGCCCTACAAAAACACTGATTGCCATCTTATTATTATAGGAGAGAAACATAAAGAGAACTTTTCCGAGTTAACAAAAAAAGATTTTGAGGCTGTAGTCTATTTAGCAAAATGGGCGATAAAAAAATACAAGATAAAAGGAGGCGGGTTTGCAATGAGATTTGGCGATACAAATCTTAGCAGAGCCTCCGTCGCCCATATCCACTTTCATATAATTTCTCCAAAACAAAATAAAAAAACAAAACGGACAAAAATAGTGAACTTTCCTATTGGCTGATTTTAAATGCCTACCTCGGCTTTAATGTATGGATGAGGGTCATATCCCTCGAGTTGAAAATCTTCGTAATCAAAATCGAAGATGTTTTTTATTTTTGGATTAAGAATCATCCGGGGCAGAGATCGTGGCTCACGGGTTAACTGAAGCTTTGCCTGTTCTATGTGGTTAAGATATAAATGAGTGTCAGATAAGGTATGAACAAATTCATGGGCTTTTAATCCGGTAACCTGAGCCATCATCATTAATAATAATGAGTAGGAGGCGATATTGAAGGGAACGCCTAAAAAAACATCACAACTTCGTTGGAAAAGATGCAAAGATAATTTCTTCTGGGCAATGAAAAATTTAAAGAAGCAATGGCATGGTGCTACAGCCACTTTATCAATATCTTCTGGGTCCCAAGAGGTTACAACTAAACGTCGAGAGTCAGGAAATCGTTTAATCTCTGCTATAACCGCATTTATTTGGTCAACCTCGCCACCAGCTCTTTTTTTCCAATGACGCCACTTTTCTCCATAAATTGGACCCAAATCTCCCGGCTTTTGATTATATTTAGCGCACATCTCGGGCGTGGCCCATTCGTCCCAAATAGTAACCCCTTTTTCCTGTAAATATTTGACATTCGTATCGCCACGCAAAAACCAGAGTAATTCATAGATAATTGACTTTAAAGAGAGTTTTTTTGTGGTAAGCAGAGGAAAACCATCATCCATTTTGAAGCGCATTTGGTATCCACAAACGGCAATATTCCCTATTCCCTGAGGGTCACCTTTTCTTTCGCCATTCTTTAAAACATATTTTAATAAATCTAAATATTGCTTCATAGACCGAGTCTTAATTTATTAAGACGAAGGTGAAGATGAATCTTTAGATTCATCGACTACTTTTATTCTAAAAACTTTTGAGGAATGTGCGTGATTTTAACTCCGACTAATTCCAGTATTTTTTTGCCGTCAAGATTCGAAGCTCCCTCTGAAAAATAAAGATTCTTAATCCCAGAATAAGCAATGAGCTTGGCACAAACTGAACAAGGAAAATGAGTAAGGTAAAGAGTTGTGCCCTGAAGCTGAATACCATTTTTAGCAGCTTCTGAAATAAGTTTCTGCTCAGCGTGAATAGTTGGAGAAAAATCCTGTTTTTCACCAGCTTTAAAAAAGTCTCTTATTGAACCAAGTTGATAAGGAGTATTATCATTGGGCGCTCCTTGATTATAAGAACGAGCAATTATCTTTCTATTTTTTACTAACACGGCTCCTATCTGCCGCCACCAATCGCTGCTTTTTTCGGCTTCTTTGTAAGCTTCTTTCATCTTATCTGTGTCGAAATCTTCTTTGGAAATGGGAAGGTCTTGTGTGGGGAGTTCAGCCAAAACTTGGTTTTTATCCCAACGGAGAAAAACTGATTCCCATTCTACCTTTTCTCCTTTGAGATATTTCTCATATAAATTGCGGGAGATTTCATTTTGAATAAGTACAATTTCTTTTCCTCGTATTTCTTCAATATTGCTTTTTGAAAAAATTAATATATTTTCAAAACCAATTTTATTCAATAATTCTTTAACGGTTTTTGAATCTATTGAAGCGATGTCTGGTTTAATTTCAGAAAGTTCTTCTTGTAATTCTTCATCAATGAGGTAAATATTGGAAATTTCCCCTTCAATTCTTTTAAAAAAATCTAAATATCCCTTGTGAATAACAGGGACATGAAGAATGATAATTTTTTCTGGCATAGAAATAATTATTCAACCGTAATGCCCATGTTTTTGGCAGTGCCTTCGATTATTTTCATTGCACTTTCAGGGTCTGGAGCATTTAAATCGGCCATTTTTTGCAAAGCTATTTTTCTCAATTGCTCTCTGGTAATTTTTCCGACTTTTGTCTTATTAGGTTCGCCAGAACCTTTTTCGATTCCGGCAGCTCGCTTTAAAAGTTCAGAAGCTGGTGGAGATTTTAATTTAAAATCATAAGTCCGGTCTTCATAAATTATTATTTCTACCGGGATAGTAAACCCTTCCTGATTTTTTGTCATTTCATTAAATCTCTGGCAAAACTCAGCAATATTTAGACCATGCTGAGCTAAGGTCGGACCAACTGGAGGGGCTGGCGTTGCTTTTGCGGCTGGAATTTGAAGTTTGACAATGGCTTTAATTTTTTTTGACATATTTTACATTTTCTTAATTTGTAACGAATCCAGTTCCACCGGCGTATCTCTTCCAAACATATTGACTAAAATTTTTACTTTCCCTCTCTCTGTATCAATTTCTGAAACTTTTCCATCAAAGTCCTTAAAGGGTCCGTCAATAATTTTTACTGGATCCCCAATTTCAACATCAATTTTGTATTGAGGAACTTCTACTCCCATTCTCTTTTTTAAAATCTCAATTTCTTTTTCGGAAACTGGAACCGGAACAGTTCCTGCCCCCACGAAACCCGTTACATTAGGGGTATTTCTAACCACATACCAAGAATCATCAGTAACAATCATCTCAACTAAAACATAACCTGGGTAAATTTTTTCTTCAACTACTTTTCTTTTCCCATTTTTAATTTTAATTTTTTTTTCCTTTGGCACCAAGACATTAAAAATTTTATCTTCCATGCCTAAAGATTCAATTCTTTGTTTTAAATTTTTGGTAACTGCATCCTCGTATCCAGAATAAGTATGAATAACATACCAATTTTTTTGTTGGGGTAAAAGCTGTTTTGGCATATTTCACAATACAAATTTATTAAGTAAGGTGGTGAATATAAAATCTATTCCTCCCAAAAATATAGCTACTGCTATTGAAACCCCAATGACAATCAGAGTATATCTTAAAGTCTCTTGCCTTGTTGGCCAATTAACCTTTTTCATCTCCAGACGGACTTCTTTTAGAAATGTGACTATTTTGGGGGGGATGCTGCTAATTTTCATGGTTTAAAAAACGGCCGCCTCGGCCATCAACTTTATGATAGCCAAAGGGAATTTAGATGTCAAGAATTTAGATATCTAAATTCTTGACTTTTTTTGCATAGGTCTGGATGAATTTCTTTCTTGGCAATACTTCTTCTCCCATTAGGGTATCGAAGATTCTGTCAGCCTCTTTGGCATTTTCAATGGTGACTTTTAATAAAACTCGGTTTTCTGGGTTCATAGTCGTGGACCATAGTTCCAACGGATTCATCTCTCCCAAACCCTTGTATCGTTGAATAGTTATACCAACGAATTTTTCTTCCTCTGCTCCTTCTTTTTTGCTTTTCCCCTTTTTTGTCTTGACCTTGCGGAATTCTGAAAGAATTTCAGCTTTATCATCTTCAGTATAAGCATATTCAATCTTTTTCCCAGCCTGAATTTTATAAAGCGGGGGTTGGGCAATATAAAGATAGCCTTTTTCAATTATTGGTTTAAAGTGACGGTAAAAAAGAGTTAAAAGAAGGGTTCTGATGTGATTTCCATCGCTATCAGCGTCCGAATTATGACAACAAATACCACCAAAACCAGCAATAAAATTTTCATCATTATCTACCGAAAAATCATAAACAAATGGTCGGGATGGTGAAACTCGTGAAATTTCCTTAATCTTAAGGGCAACTAAATCTCCTTTAATTGGAATAAAGGCTCGATTATAATTTCCTATTTTATTCCTCATTTTTTTATCCAATTTCCAAGCCAGGGAATGATCTTTCCAAATTGGATATAGAGTTAATAAATCCTTTTTATTAACGATAGAAATTGAATAAACCACTCCTTTAGTAATTATTGGTTTTCCTTTCTTATATCCCATTATTTTCCCATCTGGTGCACGAACTGAAATCGATGGAGTCACTCCCTGGGCGCTTAACAAATAAACAAGCTGTTGGGCTAATTCCTTTGAGGTGGTAGAAATATAAATTTGTGTCTTATTAATTGACCCATCTCCTAGAAAATATCCTCTTAAAAACTCTAATTGTAATTTTGGGGTACTATTGAAAATCAAATCTGGGATTTTTTTTGTATCGGCAGACATATTTTTAAATCCAAACAAATTTTGAAAAACAAATGACAATACTTTATTTCTCACAAAAAAAACTCTACTAAGGGGGTTATCTTTATCTTTATAAATTTTACTCTTTACTCCAAACACTTCATCAAAATCTTTTCTTAATTCAGGAACAAATTTCTCATCCGATTCTCCTAATGAAAATCGAATTCCATTTCTTAAAGAGCAATCACCTTCTGCAATGAACCAGCCTAAAATATGCATTAATTGTTCATTAATTGGAATATAGCGTTTTAATAGATATTGAGTATGCTTTGAAGGTGTCAAAAATCCTCCCGAAGGAAGTTTCCTAATATCTGAACGAGGAATATCCTTTACTGAAATCCAATTTTTTACAAAATTTCTACCAGAATTTCTCCATTGATAATTCCAAATTCTCTCTAATTCTGATTCTTTAATTTCAACTTGCGGAAGTATTTTTTTATAATCTAGTCCTATCGAGTCAATATAAGCTTGGAATGAAGATAAAGTCGGCTGATAATTTCCTTTTTCCCATTGATAATAAGTAATTGGCTGTTTGACGCCAACTGCTTCGCAAAGTTCTCTCTGAGTTAATCCAGATTTTTGGCGAGCCGAAATAAGAATTTCTCGCAACTCTGCCGAGATTGAAATCCGTGGCTCTATAAGAAATCTATTCATTTTATTTTTCTCTTTTATTTTCATTTTTAAATAATCAATTATACCATTTCCTCGCCAATAAAATTTTTCTTTTAATTTAGGGTGATTTTTTATTAAATATTTCAATAAATCAATTTCATCTTGAGCTAAAATAGATTTTTGAAGGGGCATATAAATAGGCGCGACTATATAATCCCCTTTTTTCAATTCGCCAACTTTTTGAAGGGCTATTTTGTTATATTTAAAAGTAAATAAACTGTGAGAAGCAGTTACTTTTATTCTTCTCCCGTAACTAGTTTGAATTTCATAAAGTTTTTCCTTTAGCGGATGACGGATAATGTTTTTGATTGTTTTAAATCTTACTTTCCCTTCTTTTTTATCAAAACATAAAACTTGATATTGTGAAACAGGAATTTTCTTATCTAAACATTTGTCTATGAACTCTCCAATTTTTACATAACGAATATTACCTTCGGAATTTTTTATAAAACAGGGTTCTTCATAATCTACACTCATAATTATCACGCGGTGATATCTTAGCTTATCTAAATTAAAATCTTCGGCAACAGCTGTTCCCAAAGCAATTATTAGAGATTTTATTTCTTTTGAGGCCAAAATTTTGTCCAGGCGAGCTCTTTCTACATTTAAGATTTTACCCCGGAGAGGTAAAATAGCCTGAAATTTTCTATCTCGGCCTTGTTTTCCACTTCCGCCGGCTGATTCTCCTTCCACAATATAGAGTTCTGATTCTTCAGGTTTCTTTGAGGCGCAATCGGCTAATTTGCCCGGTAGGGCTAAACCTTCCAAAATTCCTTTTCTTAAAACTGTTTCTCGAGCAGCTTTAGCTGCCTCTCTAGCTTTTTGAACTAAGAAACAATTTTCAATGATAGCTCTGCTATCTTGTGGATTCCTTTCCAAAAAATCAGTCAAGGTTTCAGAAACTACTCCTTCAACTACCACCTTAGCTTCAGGGTTTCCTAATTTCGCCTTGGTCTGGCCTTCAAATTGAGGATCTTTTATTTTAACCGAAACCACGCCGGTGAAGCCTTCTCTTATATCCTTACCTGACAAGTTTTCATCGGTTTCTTTAAGTAAGCCCATCCTCCTGGCATAATCATTAAAAGTTCGGGTCAAAGCAGTGCGGAAAGCCGTTAGATGAGTGCCGCCTTCCTGGGTCCAAATGTTATTGGCAAAACTTTCTTCGTAGCATTCATACTCTTGGGTGTATTGAAAAGCAGCTTCCGTAATTATTCCATTTTTTAGGCCTGAGCCATAGAAAATATTTGGGTGACGGGGGGTCACTCCCCCAACCAGGTACTTAACATAAGAAGCGAGCCCTCCTTCAAAATAAAAAGAATAGCTTTGTTTTTGTTTTGTTCTTTCATCTGAGACAGTTATTTTTATTCCCTTAGTTAGATAGGCTTGCTGGCGAAGATGGTCTAAAATTTTTTTGAGGTCGAAGTTTATTTCCTTAAAAATTTCTGGATCTGGCTCAAAAATAACCGTAGTTCCTGTCTGTCGGCACTTATCTATTTTTTTAACTTTACTTTTCGGCTTTCCTTCTGAGTATTCTTGAAAATATTTCATTCCTCCTCGACAAACTTCAGCCCTCATCCATTTAGATAAAGCGCAAACTACCGAGACTCCAACTCCGTGGAGGCCCCCGGCTACCTGATAAGCCTTACCTCCAAATTTTGCTCCAGCATGCAATGTAGTCATTACTGTCTCTAGGGCTGATTTTTTCGTCTGGGGATGTTTTTCTACTGGGATACCGCGACCATTATCTGTAACTTTCACTCTATTTCCAGGTAAAAGAATAACCTCTCCCTGGTTTCCATATCCCATGTTAAATTCATCGATAAAATTATCAACACACTCCCAAATTAAGTGGTGTAAGCCATCGGGCCCGGTTGAACCAATGTACATTGCCGGCCTCCGTCTGACCGGCTCCAATCCCTTAAGAACGTATATGTCTTTAGCTGTATAGGTTGCTTCCTTCTTTTTTGCGGCTGTCTTGCCTTCGGGTTGTTTTTTTAGTTTTTTTGTTGTCATTTTCTTACTTGCCAATCAGGTTCTTTCTCTAAAGCATTAATTATTTTTTGGTGAGTCTTATCAATTTCTTCTGAAGATAAAGTCTTGGTCTCTGACTGATAAACTATATGGAAGGCTAAATTCTTTTTCCCTTCGGGTAAGTTCTCTCCTTCATAAATATCAAAAAGGTCAACATCTCTAACCAAATTTCCACCAGCTACTTCAATTTTATTTAAAACGTCTTGGACCAAAATTCCCCTGGGAACTAAAATAGCTACATCTCTAATCGCTGCCGGATAAGGAGAAATAGGTTTAAACTCATGCTCTTCAGAAGTTAGTGTTTTTAATTTTTCAAAATCTATATCAAAAACAACAATTTTTAAAAGGTTTAATTTTAATTCATCTAAAATTTTAGAAGAAATTTCTCCTAAAAATCCGATTTCCATATGATTGACTTTAATTTCAGCACATTTTTGTGGCTGCCAAATTGAAATTTGAGATTCTTCAGGAGTTGGCTGATATTCAACGAACCAGATATTTGAAATCCCAAGTTTATTAAGCAATGAATCAATCACTCCTTTTAATCGGTAGAATTCTTCCTCTCGGCCTTCTTTTTTAGCAATCAATCCAGCTAACATTCTTTTTTCTGATTGCTCGTTATTTGCTAATCTGCAGCCATTGATAAAGATTTTCCCTAATTCAAAAATTTTAATTTCGTCTAAGTATTTAAAATTCTCTTTTACATTTTTAAGCAGGCCGGGGATTAAACTTGGTCGTAAATATTTTTGTTCCACGCTCACTGGATTCTCCACTTCAGTTATCTCCTTTACTTTATAATCAAAAATCTTAGTTTCTTTCTCTCCAATAAAAGAATAATTATAAGCTTCAGTAAATCCAGCTTCTTTTAAAATATCTTTTGCCATATTTTCCCAAAAAATATCAAGGTTTCTTTTTGGCGGAATTAAAGCTGCTATTGGGAAGCGGGAGGAAATTTTTTGGTATCCATAAATCCTGCCGATCTCCTCAATTAAATCTTCCGGGATTGAAACATCCAATCTAAAAGTTGGCACTTCAACCATTATTATTCCTTTAGTTTTTGACAGAGGACGGGCCTCTGTTAGCTTAAATTGTAATCTTTTAAGGATATCAAAAATTTCTTTTCTTGGAATTTTTACTCCTAATAATCTCTCGACATAATCTAAATCTAATTTAATTCTTTTTGAAAAAACTTTCTTGGGGTAAAAATCAATTAAACCTTGGGGGATTGTTCCACCGGCAATTTCCTGAATCAAACTGGCTGCCCTATTAATTGCCAATTCTGTTAAATTTGGGTCAATCCCATGTTCAAATCTTAAGGAAGCGTCAGTTTTTAAGCCCAATTTTTTGGAAGATTTACGGATAGTTCCGGGTCTAAAATTAGCTGATTCAAGTACCACAATTTTTGTTTTTTTATCTATTTCAGCGCTTAAACCTCCTTTAATGCCGGCAATGGCTACTGGTTTTTTAGCGTCGGCGATGACGAGAACGTCCTCGTCTAAGTTATATTTTTCTTCATCTAAAGTGATAATTTTTTCCCGATTTTCAGCAAATCTAACTATGATTTTTCTCCCTTCGAGTTTTTGACCATCAAAAGCATGAAGAGGTTGGCCGGTCTCCAACATTACATAATTGGCGATGTCTACTACATTGTTAATCGGCCGTAAACCGCAAACTTTTAACCTCGCTTTTATCCATTTTGGCGAAGATTTAACTTTCACCCCAGTTATTACTTTTGCAGTGTACCTGGGACAATCTTCTTTGTTTTTAACTTCTACTTTAATCAAATCATTGGCTTTTAAATCTTTGGTTTCTTGAAACCTTAAATCTGGAATCTTGAATCCTAAATCTAATAATGCTGAGCTCTCACGGGCTATGCCCATGTGAGACAGACAATCCCCAGCCCGATTTGGAAGAATATCAATATCAAAAACCCAGTCTTTGCCGATTTTTTTTACTTCTTCCACTTCAAAGGCCTTCATCGTCAAAAGCTCGGCCAATTTTTCCGGTTTAGGTAATCTTTTCTTAAAAAATGATTGTAACCAATTATAAGAAAAAATCATGTTAGAATTGATTTAAAAATCTTAAATCTCCACTATAAAATAATCTTATATCATTAATTTTGTATTTCATCATAGCTAATCTGTCTAAACCCATTCCAAAGGCAAAACCCTGCCAATTTTTTGGGTTGAGCCCGGCTGCTTTAAAAACATTTGGATGAACCATTCCAGCTCCCATCATTTCCAGCCAGCCTGTTTGAGAACAAACAGAACATCCTTTCCCGCCACAAGTTAAACAAGTCATATCTACTTCAAAAGAAGGTTCGGTAAAAGGAAAATAGCCTGGCCTTAAACGAATTTCAATCGGTTTTTTAAAAAATTTCTGAAAAAATTCTTGGATAATTGCTTTAAAATTGGCTACTGAGACTTTTTTATCGACCATTAATCCCTCAACTTGATAAAAGTTAATTTCGTGGCTGGCATCCGTGGCTTCATGCCGGAAAACTCGGCCGGGAACAATAATACGCAGCGGAGGGTTATTTTTTTCCATATAGCGAATTTGAACTGGGCTGGTATGCGTCCTCAATAACAGTTTATAGTTTTTAGTTTTTAGTTTATAGTTATCTTTGAGCCAGAGCGTATCCCACAAATCTCTTGCCGGATGGTCTTTGGGAATATTCAAGGCATCAAAATTATACCATTCAGTTTCAATCTCCGGACCCTCAACCATTGAAAAACCCATTAATTGAAAAATTTCCTCAGCTTTGTTTTTAACTTGCGACAGAGGATGTAAATGCCCCAGAACTGGCTTTTCTCCTGGCCGAGTTATGTCAATCCATTCGATTTTGGCAGTTTCTTTTCTAATCTTTTCTTTAATGCCTATTGCTTTTTGGTCGCATTTGATTCTCAGAAAATTCTTAAGTTCATTTGCCTCCTTGCCAACTTTAGCTCTTCTTATTTTTGGCAATTTTTCTAAAGAACGCAAAACCTGGGTAAGTTCTCCTCGCTTCCCTAAATATCTCTTAAAAATATCATTCAATTCCTTCAAGTCCTTTGCCGAACCAATGGCTTTTTTAATCTGATTTTTGAGTAATTTAAGGTTAATTTTTGGCATATTCATTAATCCATTTTACCTCAAAATTAACTTAAAATCAAGTGTGGATAACTCAATTAAAAACAGCCCGCTGGGATAAACCCTTGGGCTGTTGCGCTTTTGCGCTTATTAACACTTACTGGTCAGTTCTCGCCAGTGGCTCTTTGGCCGATAGCGGATGGAGCCAGCCTTACACAGTGGACAATCCTTTGGATCAACCGCCCAGATTACTTTTTCAATCAGGGCTATAACTTTTCTGTCGCCATAGCTATCAACAGGTAATTTGGGTGAACGATGGACAAAAATACCGACATAAGGAATCCAGTTGATAGGATTTGGATTTCCAGAATCTACCGCCTCTTTAACTGCATTTAATGTTTTTGAGGTGGTGGTCAGCTCTTCAATCTGCAGGACTGTGTTACCTTCTGGAATTGCAATTCTTTTGTAAGACATTTTCCCCTTCTGATCCGGATCCTTTTCGGTAAACATAGAGATCGGAGCCCCAATCGCTCTGGCAACATCATGACTAAACGTTATACCTGCCATAGGTGAACCAATCACCCAATCTACTCTTTGATCCCCAATAACAGTTCTGATTTTACGTGCCAGTTGATTCGCCAGGATATCGGATAGATTTATGTATTTTAGTACACGCAAACAGTCAAAAAATCCATTGCTGCACATCCCTGAAGTGAGTTCTGCATGCGGGTCGCTAGGTTTACCACTATGTAGCCAGTATGCGTCACATAAAGTGAACCAGTTTAGAATTTCTTCAATAGGAATATCCTTATTTTTGAAATTCTCTGGCCTCAGACGGAGCAAATCATTTAAATTCATCATTAACCTCCTTAGATTTTTTTGAGGCTCGCCGCGAGGCGACGAGCCTCCTTCTATTTTCTTACATCTCCTCAAAGATATTTCTGTATTTCATCGTGAAGTGCTTGAGTCTCCTCTCGAGCCACTTCCGCAAAATCAGCCCCGGTGGAGGCAAAAATAATACCTCTACTTGAGTTAATAACTATACCTCTTCCTTTACTATCTTTGCCAGCAGTTACTGTCTTTTTTACGTCACCGCCTTGTTTGCCAATACCAGGAATCAGAATTGGCATGTTGCCAACAATCATGCGAATCTCCCGTAATTCCTCAGGATAAGTAGCTCCTACCACTATCCCGCAATTCCCGTTCTTGTTCCACTCTCGAACAACATGCCAAGCAACAGTTTCATAGAGAGGTTCACCCTTACTTGTAAGTTTCTGGAATTCGCCTGCACCCGGGTTAGACGTGCGAACAAGAACAATAATACCCTTATCCTTTTGGTCTAAGAACGGCTGTAATGCCTCTCTCCCTAAATAAGGATGAACAGTAATGGCATCCACCCCGTAGGTCTCAAATGCCGCTTTCACGTAACCTATATTGGTATTCCCAATGTCAGCCCTTTTGGCGTCTAAGATAATTGGGATATGAGGTGCGTGTTCTCTGATATAGGTAGTGGTCCGGATTAAAGCACGAATCCCATCCACGCCTTCAGCCTCGTAAAAGGCAATGTTTGGTTTGAAGGCGCACACCAAATCCTTGGTAATATCCACAATCGCTTGATTAAAAGTAAACATGTAATCTTCAGCCGATTCTGTGGGTACCTTTAATTTCTGTTTTACCTCTTCAGAGATCTTACTAAAATCAGTATCTAATCCTACGCAGACGAAGTACCTAAGATTCCATCTTGCCTCCAACATTTCACGAAAATTTCTTTCACTCATGTTTTTTCCTCCTTTTTATTTTTTCCTCTCAGTTGCTTTTACAATTCTTTTATGACCTGAGCCACAATTAACCGTTCTTCTGGCTTTAATTCTTTTTTTTCATCCCATTTCTCCTTCCTTGTTTCCTTATTTTAATTGAATTTAAAGAACAAAAACAAACCTCCTTTCCTTTTAATTCTATCTTTTTTCTACCAGACCGGAACAAAAAAGTCAACCCCATAGTTCCACAATAACAATTTGAATTTAATTTTAAAAATAAAAAAACAAGTTCTTTGAAAAAAATAAAGACGGTACAAGAAAAATGCTCTTGTACCGTCGCTTTTATTCCTTTAGTCTCTTGGGGAGTTGCCTCACAGTTTTTTCTGTTTTCTAAGTGTTAACAAGATTTTCTGAAGCACTTGTTGGATGTCTTGAGTATTTGCTTCACCTTGTAGATAGACCGCAATGGATCTATCTAATTTCTTATACGAATCCAGAGGCCAAGGGAAAAGAACCAATATCTTTCCTTCACCAGCTTTACAATGTACTTTACAGTGCAAACCCCAGAACCATTTGTAACCATCGTCGGTGGTCTCCCCGCTACTTATCTTTTCAAACCCTTCAATTTTCTTACCCATCTCTTCCCTAATAAAGCCATTAGCTCCGCCGTCCTCATAAACGTCATTTAATTCATTGATTATTCCTTTGGGAAAGATCGGACCAACATACCCTTCAAGAAATGTCATAACCTTCCTTCTATTCATTTATTCCCTCCTTATAAATTTTCTTTTTTTTACAACAAGTATTAACCTCTTATTAAAATTTTAAGAACTACATAATTATACCTCCACTTATAAATTATGATTTTATTATTTTTATTATAATGTAACAAAATCACCAGAAAATTTCAATCTTTAACTAACAAAAAATACCGATTTCACGGCGTCCGATAAATCTTTTGACCGCCGAGCCGCGAAGCAGCGAGGCGGAACCATTTAGAATTCTAGCTCTTTGAGCAGTGTGTAATTACCTAGAAACTATTTGTAATAAATAATCTAGAGGTGCTGGTACTCCAAGGATATAATTTAGAATAAAGGCTAAAACAACTAATCCTATACCGATGTAGCTAAAAAGCGTAACTTGCTTAACCTTGTTTTTATTTTTTACTAAAGCTGCTATCCCGGTAACTAAAGTTATCAGAAAAATAGCTAAATTTACAAATCCAAAACCAAATCCAAAAATAATCTGTAATATCCCACTAAATAAAGCTGTAGAGGCGTAGCTCCTAATTTTTTTATCGCTGTCTTCTTCCATATTTTATATTTTACCACACCAATGGTCCTTCCGGTGGATAAATTCCAAGTAACCCTATGGCTACTCCAAAATAACAATAGTCTCCATCCCCCATTTTTTCACATATTGAAGCATTCTTGGTGAAAGGAGCTAAAAATTCACAGTAGCCACCTGCCGTTACGCATATAAGATCCAACTTCTCCAAATTCTTTTCAACTAAGGCTATACATACGTCTCTCTTTCCGCCTTCCATTTTGTAACAAATCGAAGGATTATTAGTTATTATTGCAACTATCGTATAACAATCGTTTCTAAATATTGTTTCAGAAAGTTTCTGACAATCATCAGAGTTTCTTTCTAAATATGCAGAGCATTTATTGCGAAGAAGTTCATCAGTTATATTCTTACAGCCCAAAGAATCACCCTTTAGTATCGCGACATCATAATAGCAATTATCTCCGGAGACCGTTACTCCCTTTTTACATTTTTCATAATCTTTAGTGAGTCTAGCTAAACATTCGTATTGAAGTTCTTCGTCTTTTAATCTTTCGCAGAGTGAAGCATTTCCAGTTCTAAAACCTAATGAAATATAGCAATCTACTTTTTTCCATTCAGGCAAAATCTCGCATGCTTCCAGATCGCCATTTACTATTCCAGCACAAATATTTCTTCGTTCGCTGTCCTTTATTTTTTCACAGATTGAGAGAGCTTTAGTAACATTTTCCTCTGATATTTCAATTTTAGATATCTCAGCTTTTGGAATCCTGGGTTTTTCTTCTTTTGGTTGTTTATACTGCCAGAGAAAAATTCCTCCAATAACAAAAATTACAAGAATCACAATAATATAAATTCTAGAAAAAGCCTGCTTGCCCATATTTTTTAATAATTTAATAAATTAAGTGTATTTCGACCTTGTATAAACATTATTAAATTTTTTTCTTCCTTTTTTCGCGCGAACCAAAGGAAGTAATTATCTCTGCGGGCGCCTTCGGCGCCCGCAGGCTACGAAATTAGGGATTCTTCTTAAAATAAGTTCGAGCTAATTTCAACATATCCCGCCAAACGAAATTTGTTAATCGTTCCGCCTCGCCGCTTCGCGGCTCGGCGGCCGAACAAAGTCGAGAGGCGAGGCGGAAATGTTGACAAATTTTGTCTTGCGGTCGCGACGGGATTTGAACCCGTGATCTTCTCCGTGACAGGGAGACGTGTTTATCCAGGCTACACTACGCGACCATTTTGGTACGGGGCGCTCTAACCAATTGCTTGCCCCGTAGTCAAATGCGAAGCATTTGTACTATCGGGGAGCTACGCCCCCTATGTGCCGGTGACAGGAATCGAACCTGTGCCTAAGCCTTATGAGAGCTCCGCTCTAACCCCTGAGCTACACCGGCAATGATATTAATATTTCAAATCCAGCTTATAAGACATTGTTTTAAATTTGGAAATAAATGGCCTAACGATCTCAATTATCTTCTTTGTATTTTTAGTATTACACCAGATTCTTGGACGCCCTTTATCAAGAGTCATCCGAAATCTCAAACCGAATTTATCTTTTAGCATTTTTATGAACATCTTAACTTCATTTAAGCTAAATGAGTGTGTGCATAAATAAATTTCTCTCGACTTATAACTGCCTGTCCAATTACCATTTTTGTCCTTGTATTTCCTTAAAGACAAACTACCATCATCCATATAAAGAAATGCTAAACTTATTTTATCAAAATGATTTAGCAATTCTGGGGTAATTGTTTTTCTCTTATTCTTGTAAATAATTTTGTAAAAATAGGATAGTTTACGATTACGATAATAAGCATATCTATATTTATATCCCTTCTTATCAATAGAACTTCTTAACGATACCGGTTCCATATAATCTTTGAGAAAATCTACTTTTTCATTCACATAATCTAACTGTCGAGCGCCATGTCTAATATAGAGCATATTGGGTTGAGTCATCGAAGCATCACCTAATATTATACCAATAAGGGCTGATTTTATAATGTGCCCTCTCTTGTATTCTTTATTAATATTTCTTTTAGTTTTATAAAGTTCTTGGACAATAGTTTTCTCGTTTGCCTTTGTCATCTTTAATTTTAAATTAAATAACTACTTGTTGCGGGGAGCCGAATTGCACGGCTGTCTCGAGGTTATGGGCCTCGCAAGATACTACTTCTCCACCCCGCGGTGATATTGTATCGTACTTTTCAATGAAAATCAAGTTAAATTAAAATACCTGTAAATCCCGAAGGGCCCTTTCATAAATTTCCAATGCTT
>Ga0210049_1001630_pt1 | contig 21228 bp, 20 predicted proteins | sample CryGeyCG2014_300_2_FD_183964 | JGI IMG/M metagenome (GOLD analysis project Ga0210049, IMG submission 183964) | Groundwater microbial communities from aquifer - Crystal Geyser CG06_land_8/20/14_3.00 (SPAdes) (version 2) | ecosystem: Environmental > Aquatic > Deep subsurface > Groundwater | place... | reverse complement strand
GCAAAAGACCCTGTAATGCCATTCCTGCACCTCGTTGGTGAGTTTACTCACTCAACCTACCTCACTCCTCCTCAGCATTCACAAGGCGCCGCAACTTCCTCTCCTCCTCCGGATGGTGGATCAAGGGCTGGCCAAACTACTTGTGCGGTTGGCGCCGATACGGGAACATTGCCGTTGCCTGGTCATCCAATTCTGGGGGTGCGTACCGGACGGAGTCGGTTCCACAGTACTTGATGCTGCCGTGTCCGGCGAAGCTGCGGTGGGGTCGCTGACGAAGTTGTTCCGCGTCCAGACTCCGAAGACGCGGTAGCTTACACCGCTGGCGAAGTACTGCTCAAAACTTCTCATCACGCCCGCGTGAGTAGTTGCGAGCCCTCCCCGCCTGTCCACCTCGCGCTTCCCTTCTCCCCGTTCCGCCATCCCCAATCCTGCATCCGACATTCGAATGAGGCATCTCCACACGGCGTACTGGTTGAGGTACTCTGCGGCCTTTTCCCATTCCCCCCGATCGAAATGGTACTCGCCCAGCCACCGGCTCGCCTCCGCCGCGGCAGGCGTGGCCGGGTACTTCTCCACAATCTCGAGGAGGATGGCAGATTGCTGAGACCCCTCACCCTCGAACCCTTTGGGTTCGCGCCCTCTCCCCGCACCGGGGAGAGGGAATCCCAACCCTATGGAGTGCGGTGGCAGAGCGGGAGGTCAGCCGGATGGTGCGTGTTGCCTTATCTCCCACCTTCAGAAACCCGAAGAACGCCGACTTGGGCGACAACTCCAGATCGCCGCGGATGGAGATATCAACGGGAATCGTGATGGTCGAACGCTCGGAATGCGTAGTCTTGAGGGTGACTGTTGCTTTCCACTCGCCCACCGGGGCCTCGTCACCCAGTGCCACCTGCAGCTTCCACGACTTTCCTGCTTCCGGCTCAGTCTTCGCCTTCGCCTCATCCCTCGTCTGGGGTGTCAGCGTCACCTTGACCGATGCGTTGTCGGTAGTCGTCGGCGTGACGTCCATCGTGGGCGGGCCGAGGACGGTCACCACCTTCTCCGCCACCACACCTTTGTCTACCACGAACGTCAGCGACGCGGGCGACACCTCCCAAGCGCATGTGAAGCCGCGCTGCCTCAACCAGTCCTCCCGCCCGTGAGGTTCCGTCGGTGTCGCGGTTCGCGAGTTTCTCGTACCACTCCGCGCCTTGCTTGAGTTCGCCAACAGCGGCGTGATTCTGGCCGAGGAGGTAGTAGATGTTGCCCAGTTGCCGGATGGCGGCACGGTCGGTCGTCTAAACGGGGGCGGGTTGTGAGTGGCAGCAGCAGGTCGATGGCGGGTTGGTGTCGTCCGGCGAAGGTGTAGAGGTCGGCCAGCATGTAACGGGCCTGGGGGGAGGCGGTGGCTGTACTGGAGAAGTCAATGTTCAGGTCTTGCTCAAGGGTGGTCAGTAGTCGATACAGCACGTCGACGCGTTTGTTGAAGTTGGGGGTCGCGTACTTCAACTGGCTCCACAGCGGCGCGATGTCCTCCAGCTTGAAGTCTGCTTCTTCCAATGTTTTGGCGACGGCGGGCCAGTCGTTCTTGACCATCTTCGCCCCGGTGAGCAACCGGAAGGCTTTCTTTGCCTGACTAACGGCGGGGTAATCGTCGATGACCTGGGTGGCGTACTTCTCACACTCGGCGACGTGTTCTTGTTTGAGGTGCGCGTCGGCCAGTTGGCAGAGAATCTCCGGGCGCTGTTCGTGCCCGGGGAACTTCTGCAGGAACGCCTCGCAGGTCTTCACGGCCTTGTCGTACTGCCGGTCGGCAATCTGGGCCAAGACGAGGTGGAGGGAGGTGTCAGGTGTTCAGGTGTCAGGGGATCGGCGTACATCTCACGCAAAGGCGCAAAGACGCAAAGGAGGAGAAGAAGGCCAAATAGCTTAGATGGGTCAAAGGGGTAGAATTGATTCCACTTTTTCACGGCTTCTTCACCTCCCTTCTGCTCCTGCGGATCCGAACGGACTTCAAGTTCTTCCCTTCTAAGGACTTTGCGGCTTGGCGTGAGCCGTTACTGTCCCAAATTCCGTTTTGCGGCGGCGGCTTCGGGTCGGTCGGCGAAGTTCTTCACCGTCTTCTCGTAAGCGGCCTTCGCCGCCTCGGCATTGCCGAGGCGTCGGTGGCGAGGGGAATCGGGATCTTCCCGTCCGCCAGTGAGAATTTCAGTTACCGGTTTCACAGACGCCGCCAGCAAGCTATAATAGCGCACTGCTATCCCGACGTGCCAACGAGTGAAAGGAGAGTGCATACACATTGACCATTGATCAACGCCGCCTGAAACTGTACTCACTGCTGGGAGATTTTCCGGAGAGGGATCGTCCCATTACTGCCGAGTTGGTCTCTGAGACGGAACACGACGGCTACGTGCTGGAGACGCTGGTGCTCGACCTCAACGGCATCGAGTTGGTGCCTGCATATTTCGCGAAGCCGATGGGTCTGGATGGCAGGGCGCCCACGGTCGTTTACAACCACGCGCACGGCGGCCAGTACGATATTGGCAAAGAGGAATTCGTGTATGGGCGCGGCAAGGGATTGCAGGATCCTCCCTATGCCAAGGCGTTGACCGACAAGGGGTACTGTGCTTTCTGCATGGACACGTGGAACTTCGGCGAGAGACGCGGGCGCACGGAGTCGGAGTTGTTCAAGGAGATGCTCTGGAAGGGGCAGGTACTCTGGGGGATGATGGTGTATGACGGCATCCGTGGGGTGGACTACCTCTGCTCTCGATCGGAAGTGGACGCGGACCGACTGGCCACGGGCGGCATCTCGATGGGCAGCACCATGGCGTGGTGGCTGGCCGCCGTGGACGAACGCATCAAGGCGTGTTTCGACATTTGCTGTCTGACCGACTTCCATGAACTCATCGCCACCCGCGGGCTGGATGGGCACGGCATCTACTACTACGTCCCCGGCCTGCTGAAGCATTTCACCACCGCGCAGATCAACGCCCTCATTGCGCCCCGGGCGCACCTGAGTCTGGCGGGGAACTATGACAGACTGACACCGCCTCATGGACTCGACCGCATTGACGCCGAACTGAAAGAAGTTTATGCTTCCCTGAATGCGGCTGACAACTGGAAACTCGTGCGTCACGAGATTGGACATTTCGAGACCGCTGCGATGCGGAAGGAGATCATGGAGTTCCTGAAAAAGCATCTGGAGGGATGATCAAGAGACCCCATGGTGCCCGAATGGGCTCGGACAAGGTTAAGGGGGGATGAGAAATGCAACTGGGAATCGAGACTGAAAGGGAAACCGACGAGCGCTGGATCGCGGGCGTGCCGGACCTTCCCGGCGTCCTCGTTTACGGGGAGAGCCGCGAGCAGGCGATCTCCACGGCACAGGCTCTCACTCTTCGCGTAATCGCAGATCGGCTGGAACACGGGGAGCACGTTTCGGGGGTGCAATCAACTTGGACCAATTGACAACACTACACACGAACTTCACCGCATTCGACTGGGCCATCGTCATCGTGTTTCTCGTCGCCTCAACGGTGGCGGGAATGTGGGCGATGCGCTACATCTCCGACATGGAGGACTACGTCGTCGCCGGTCGGTCGGTGAAGACGTATCTCGGTGTTGCCTCGATGATCGCCGCGGAGTTGGGCCTGGTGACGGTGATGTATTCTGCTCAGAAAGGCTTCGCCTGCGGGTTCTCGGCGTTCGCCATCGCGCTGCTGTCGGCGATTGCCGGGTGGATTGTGGGGCTGACAGGTTTCATCGTCGTCCCGTTGCGTCGGATGGGAGTCATGACCATCCCCGAGTTCTACGAGCGCCGCTTCAGTCGCGGGCTGCGCGTGTTCGGAGGAATCATCCTCGCAGCGTCCGGCATCCTGAACATGGGGATGTTCCTGAAAGCCGACTCACTGTTCATTACCAGCGTGGTGGGGATGACTTCGGACACTCAACTAAAAATCACCATGTCGATCATCCTGGGGCTGGTGCTGCTCTATACGACCGTCGGCGGGATGATTTCGGTGGTGTTCACCGATTATCTCCAGTATGCCGTCATGTCGGTTGGTCTGGTGGTCACGTCGGTTATCCTGATGACCCGGTTTGGATGGGGCCACGTCGTCAGCTCCGTTGTGGAGCTGAAAGGAGACGCGGGCTTCAACCCGCTCCTTCCCGAAAGCGGACTGGGGCCCGTGTATCTCGTGTGGATGCTTTTCCTGGGGTTCATTGGCGCGTGCGTCTGGCAGACATCGGTGATGCGCGCCACGTCGGCGGAAAATGAGCATGTCGTCCGACGCACATATTCATGGGGCGCGGTGGGGTTCCTCATTCGATTTCTCATTCCCTATTTCTGGGGCATCTGCGCCCTGGTCTACATGGCGCAACATCCCGACCTGAAAGCCATCTTCCTGCCCGAAGGCGCTGAGGCCGATTCCAGTGTGCAGTTGCGCGCCATGCCCATCGCTCTCAGCAATCTGCTGCCAGCAGGACTGATTGGCTTGCTGACGGCCGGAATGCTGGCGGCCGCCATGTCCACCTACAACACCTATCTGCACACCTGGAGCGCGGTTCTGACGCAAGACCTCGTGGCGCCTCTCTGCGGGAACCAACTGAGTTCCCGGGCACGCATCATAATTGCAAGGATCATCATGTGCCTGATCGCCTTCTTCCTGCTGGTGTGGGGGCTGTGGTATCCGCTGGGAGAACATCTCTGGGATTACATGGCCATCACGGGCGCCATCTATTTCACGGGCGCTTTTGCCACGTTGGTGGGAGGCATCTACTGGAAGGGAGCCAGTCGGGCGGGAGCCTACGGCGCCTTTCTCTGCGGCTTCATCACAGTATTGGGACTGAGTCCCGTGCAGAAAGCGCTGGGCATTCAGTGGCGCAGCGAATACGTGGGACTTGGTGTTACTTTACTGGCGTGTGTGGCGATGGTGGTGCTCTCCCTGCTGTTCCCGGACCCAGAAAAGGAGTGTGGTTGAGCATGCAGGGATTCTGGATTCCCCTCTGGACGTTCATCTGGTTTGCAGGTCTGACGGTCTTCTCCGTGCTGTCCGTGTTTGTCATTATCCTCGGCGGGAAGGACCTCGCGTCTCTGCTGCGGTCGCTGCGGGAGCGGCACAGACAGCAGGAGACCAGTGCTGAAAAGACCCAATGAGGCCGATAAGCCATCTCAACAGGTGAGTCACAGATGACAAGGCAAAGCGAATTGGTGAAGGAAGCTCTCCGACTGCTCGCCGAGAGATGTCCGCGACTTGCAGAGCAATGCTATTGGGCAGGAACCAGCGCGATCGCGCTGGAAGAACTGGGGCATCGGGACTCGATTGACCTCGACTTCCACACCCGAAGAGGTCTGGTTGACGTGCGCCCCATTCTTGCAGAGATACAAAAGGCGTTTCCCGGTTCGTTCGAGGTGATCCAGTCCCCGGATGAGTTTGGTTCGGGGTTCCGGGGTTTGCTGACGCTGCCCAGCGGCGGAAGCATTACCATCGAGGCTCTGTCGAATTTCGAGGAAACCGCCTCACAGGATCTGGTGCCTTCCTCTACCGTCCCGGGCATGGCTCGGGTCTCTTTGAGACGTTATCTTGCTGACAAGATCCAGTGTGTTGTTGAGAGATCGGAAGCCCGTGATCTTCTGGACATCGAGGCTGTGCTCCAACGTCACCCTGAACTGGAACCAGTGGCGCGGGGACTGGTGCTTCAACAAGACGCCTTGCTGCTGTCGGAACGTCTCTTTTCATGGACCGATGAGGAGATTGAGCACAGCCTGCGACCGTATGCTGGCTCGTCGCCGGGTGACGCGAGGCACACGCGGGACTTGTTGTTCCGTTGGCTGAAGTCTGCGAAGGAGACGCGGCCGTGAAGAGAACCTATCGTTTCGTTCAACCCAGTGGAACGGTTGTATGCGCCATTCCCGGAAAAGGAGAGATTGAACTTCCCGTCGTGCAGGGAATCCTGAAGCACGCATCCAGGGAATCGCTCTTCGACCTTCTCAAGGATCCCGATATCGCGCTGAAATACACTCTCGAGGCGTTGCGCGTGGCCCCCTGGTCGGCACTGCAGCACTTCCCCCGGGAGTGGCTCAAGGAGTGCCTGCCGAAAGCAGACTTGCGTGAAGGTAGAGCGCGGGCGGTGGAGTTCATGCTGTCGTGACAGCCACGGCGTCGCTGCCACCACTGACATATTGCAGCGCCGCGCCGGCCCCTCGTGATGCATTCAGTCAACATAGACCGCCCCAAAAGGAGAATTTCATGAAAAGCCCAGCCAAATGCCATGACAGTCTTCGTTCCCACATCGAGACAGTTCCCCTTGTCGACTGTCATGACCACTCCATGGAGTGCGGCCCGAAATACGAGGATGCCATTCAGGTCATCGTCAATTCGTACTTCGTGAGCGACCTGATCGGCGCGTCTTCAGAAGCGGATGTCGGGAAGCTTAACGACGCGAAGCTGTCCGTAGAAGACCGATGGCCCATCCTTGAGAAAGCGTGGAAGCGGACCTGCCACACGGGGTACGCTCAGGTTGCGCGGAGAGTGCTGCAGGAGTTCTACGACGAAGACGAGTTGACACTCGACGCACTGAAGCGAGTCGGCCAGCGATTGGTCAAGGTGGAAGATGAAGATGTGTACGTCGGCATTCTGGACAAGTCCAACATCGCCGTCCGCATCGTCAACAACTGTCCCGACGTGAAAGCCGTGCTCGACGGCAGCCTCAAGCTCGCGCCGCGGTCGAAACCGGTCATTGGCCTGCCGGGTTACCACTCCATCAAGTCGCATGCCGAGGTACGGCAACTGATGGCGCCGCTCAAGAGAACGGTGACATCGCTGGGCGAGTATCTCGACGCCTGTCGGGAGATTTTCAAGGGATTCAGGAAGTTTGGGGCCATTGCCTTCAAGGACCAAAGCGCGTACAGCCGTCCGCTGGATTACGGCAACCCCAGCCGCGCCGCGGCAGAAGAGGTTTTCAACTGGTTCATGTCCGACCCGCGCCGCGTCGCCGCCTATCCCGACGGCGTCAAGCCGCTGGACGACTACCTGTTCCACGAGTTCCTGCGGATGGCGCGGGACATGGATTTCCCGGTGCAGATTCACACCGGTCACATGGCGGGAATCCGGAACGACATCGCCAAGACCAATGCCGTGCTGATGACTCCGGTATTCGAGTTGCACCGCGACGTTCGCTTCGACCTGTTCCATGCCAACTGGCCCTACAGCGGCGAGTTGCTGTACCTGTGCAAGAACTTCCCCAATGTCTCCATCGACTTCTGCTGGACGAACATCATCGACCCCGTCTACTGCCAGCAGATGTTCAAGCAGGCGTTGTCCTCAGTCCCCCATGGAAAGATCCACGGCTACGGCACCGACATGGGCGGGCGCGTCGACTGGGCGTGGGGTCACGCCGCCATCGCCCGGGACAACATCGCCATCGCTTTGGCAGAAATGGTGGAGATGGAGTACTTGAGCCTCGACGAGGCGAAAGAAGTCGCCCATGCCTGGCTCTTCGGCAACGCCAACGAGTTCTTCCGGTTGGGACTATGATGCTCCTTCTCTCCAATGGAGAGGGGACGAGGTGAGGGTCTTCCTTCCCCTGCAAGCGGAGGATGCGGGTAGGTTACCGGCGTGAAGGACAAGAACAAGAGAACCAAAGTGGCCACCGTCCGCAATCTCTGTGTTCCGGCGGCGAACAATCACGCCGGGTTCGGGAGATGGGCTTTTGTGGAGATTGAGGATCCGTGGGATGCGGAGACCCGGATACTATACTCGTTAGGGCTGAAAATTCGCCTTTTGCGAGAATCGGCTATTTGCCGTAGGTTAGAGTTGTGCTCTGACGTGCGGGGTCTATGCGTCAGACCTGGAGGTCTAACCTACGGGGTTCACGGTGGTTTTTCAACCTTAACGAGTATAACTGATTGTCTGCAAACTCGTTGACAAAGACTTGTCCTTCGCGGAAAATGGGCACTCATGGACCGGTCGATGCGCCCTGGGCTGCGTAACTCCCGATACAACCTTTTGACATGGACACACACATGAACTACACCGACGAAGAATTGGCGCAACTGATTGCATGTCCGAAGAGAGTCTCACAACCGCCACGCAGAGAAATGAGGACGGATGGGAAGCACCTGCGCAATGACATGGAACTGGAATCATTGGATGGGCAGCATGGATTCCGAGCTTTCATGCGACATAGCCTGGAGTTCTCCGAGGATTTTTCCCTGGGGATCGTGTACGTGCCGAAAGACGAGCCTGGAAGCTTCTGTCTTATGCGCTGCAACGGGATGCATGGCGGCCACCAAGTACACCCGCACCATTTGAAGTGCCACGTCCACCGGACCACTGCCGAAGACGTGAACGCGGGACGTCGCGTTGAGCGGCACATCGAGCCAACCAGCGAATATGCCGCTTTTCTTGATGCGCTGCGTCACTTCCTGCGTGCGGTGAACGTTCAGGCGGCTGATCAGACACAGCATTTCCCGAATCTAATTCAGGGCGATCTGTTTGGAGGGGAGGACAGTCCATGAAAGCAATAGAACTGCTCCGCGTTCAGTTTGGCGACTTTGTACGGCTGGAAGAAAAGCGACCCAACATCCAGCAGGTTTTCGCGCCTTTATATCACGAGGACGGAGACATGATGGATGTCTTTCTCGATCTGCCCAAGGATGCCGATTTATCGGCGGAGCAACGAATAAGGCTGTCTGACCATGGCATGACGCTGATGCGCCTTTCCTATACGTTCGATCTTGATACGCCGAACAAGGAGAAGATATTCCACCGCATCCTGCTCGAAAACGGCGTCGGGGAGCAAGAGGGCGAGCTGTTCTTGGAGAGCCGGGCGGAGTCCCTTTATCCCGCTCTGATGCAGTTCTCCCAGGCCGTCGGCAAAGTGTGCAACATGCGGCTGTTCCGGCGTGAAACGCTGGCAAGCCTGTTCGAAGAAATGCTTGAAGAGTTCATCCGAGAATCGCTATCCCGTTACCAGCCCACACCATCGGTTTTCCCTCTGCCTGATCGCGACGACTTGGAGGTCGATTGGCAGTTCAAACCTACTGGGACGCCGCTTTACCTGTTTGGCGTCAAAGACAACGCCCGCGCCAGACTTACGGCCATCAGTTGTCTCGAATTCCAGCGCAACAGATTGCCTTTTCGCAGCATGGTGGTGCATGAGGATTTCGACAAGATTGGGCGCAAAGACAAAATACGACTCACGTCGGCGAGCGACAAGCAATTCACCTCTTTGGACGATTTCAGGCAGAACGCTGTGCAATACTTGGATCGGGAGACGGCTCATTAACGGATGGCAACCAACTCATCTATCGAATGGACAGAATCCACCTGGAACCCTCTCACGGGCTGCACAAAAATCAGCCCGGGGTGCAAGCACTGCTACACCGAGCGTATGGCACATCGGCTGAAGGCGATGGGGCAGGCGAACTATGTCAACGGATTCAAGCTGACGCTACACGAGGACGCGTTGAAGTTGCCGCTCCACTGGAAGAAACCGCAGACGATCTTCGTGAACTCCATGAGTGACATGTTCCACGAGTCTGTCCCCGTCGAGTTTATCCAAAGCGCGTTCGACATCATGCGCCGCGCCTACTGGCACCGGTTCCAGATACTCACCAAGCGTTCGGAACGGTTGCTTGAGGTAAGCCCTTTACTGAATTGGGCTGACAACATCTGGATGGGGGTCAGCGTGGAGAATCGGGACTATGCTTTCCGCATTGACCATCTACGAGAGACGGGAGCGAAGGTCAAGTTCCTTTCCCTCGAACCCCTGCTGGGGCCGCTTCCCCGCCTCAAGCTGAAGGGCATTGATTGGGTCATTGTCGGTGGAGAGTCGGGACCCGGCGCACGGGTGATGAAGCCGGAATGGGTTGTTGCTATCCGTAACCAGTGCCAGAAGATGGACATCCCCTTCTTCTTCAAGCAGTGGGGCGGAGTCCACAAGAAGAAAGCCGGACGCGAGTTGGAGAGGAGAACATGGGATGAAATGCCCACCTTTGTACCCCCCTCGAGGAAATGGCTCACCTTAGAGCTGATCCCTGTTTCTGCTTCGAAGGAGTATTCATCACGCTAACCCACATCGGAATCAAGAACTTCAAACGACTTGAGAACGTGGACATTGAGTTGGGCAAGACTGTCGTGCTGATCGGACCCAATAACTCAGGGAAGACAACGGCACTCCAGGCGCTGGCCCTTTGGGATATCGGACTTAAGCGTTGGGTTGAAAGACGAGAGGGCAAAGCCTCCCCGCAGAAGCGGCCGGGCGTAACGATCAACCGTAGAGATCTTTCTGCAATTCCCATTCCCAGCGCCAATCTCCTGTGGAAAGACCTGCATGTTCGAGATGTCCGGCGTCACCGGGGAAAGCAGGAGACTCGCAACATCCGCATTGACATTCTCGTAGAAGGAGTGACCGCCGGCAAACCGTGGCAATGTGGACTGGAGTTCGATTACGCCAACGAAGAGTCTTTCTACTGCCGTCCCTTGCGTCTGTCGGAGGGGGACCAACCCGACCGGATGCCTATCCCTGAAGAAGCAGCCTCCACCAATGTCGTTTTTCTGCCGCCCATGTCAGGCCTTGCAGATCGTGAATTTGTGAAGATGCCGGGAGAGGTCAGCGTGTTGATTGGTCAGGGACAGACTGCGCAAGTTCTACGAAACCTTTGCTTCCAGATTCACGCAGACTGTCCCGATCCCAAAAAGTGGGGCGGAGCCGTTTGGCAGCAACTCGTCGCACACGTGGAGCACCTCTTTGGTGTAACGATACTCCCACCGAGTTATATCGCGGAGCGGAGCGAAATCGTCATGGCCTACAAGGAAGGGAACCGGCCTCCGCTCGACCTCTCCTCCTCCGGCCGAGGTCTGCAACAGACACTGCTCCTCCTCGCGTACCTCTATGCCAATCCAGATTCGGTGCTCCTACTCGATGAGCCCGACGCCCACCTTGAGGTCTTGCGCCAACGCCAAACATACCAGTTACTGACTGAGGTGGCGGAGCAACAGGGATCGCAGACCGTGATTGCCAGTCATTCAGAAGTTGTTCTCAGCGAGGCAGCGGAACGGGATGTCGTGATCGCTTTCGTCGGAAAGCCACACCGCATTAACGATCGGGGGCATCAGGTCCTCAAGTCCCTCACGGAACTGGGTTTTGACCAGTACTACCAGGCTGAGCAGCAAGGATGGGTTCTGTATCTGGAAGGCCCCAGCGATCTGGCCATTCTGCAGGCGTTTGCTGCGACGCTCGGCTATCAGGAGGCGGGGCAGGTGCTTGAACGTCCGTTTGTTCACTATGTCACAACGAACCTGCCCCAAAAAGCGCGCGACCATTTCTTTGGCCTGCGGGAGGCCAAGAAAGACCTCCTCGGTATAGCGATATTTGACCGACTGGAGAAGGAACTGCAGACAGCCACACCCCTCCAAGAAATGATGTGGCGACGGAGAGAAGTCGAGAACTACCTGTGCCTCGAGGTGGTATTGCTCACCCACGCCGTGCAAGGCTGGTCAGAGAATCTCTTCGCACACGCGGAAGCGCCTGAGAGAGAAAAGGCGATGCGGGAATCTATTGAGGAAGTGTCAAAGGCGCTTTCCACCCTGGGCAAACCGGATTCCTGGTCTCCTGACCTGAAAGTAAGCGACGAGTTCCTCGACCCGCTTTTCAGGAAATACTTCCAGAAGCTGAGCTTGCCCAACCTGATGTGGAAGAGCGGCTACCACGAACTCGCACGTCTGGTCCCGAAAGAGAGCATTGACCCCGAAGTGACAGAGAAGCTGGACGCCATTGTGGAAGTAGCCCGTCGAGCGCGACCCAGAGAGGACTGACAATGGCTCGTAAGACCTCAAAGCAACCCACCCACGTCTCATCCCTCAAACACCACGACAAACGCGCGAGCATCCCCACCGAGGAGCTGCGCGATGTTGTGGCGGAGGAGGAGCAGAAGCCGAAGACGATTCTCTATCCCCTTGCCCCGTCGCTCAATCCGCAGTTGGCCTGGAAGGGCAAGGACGAGCGGGATCGGCAATTCCTCGCCGTTCCCGCCGTGCCGGTTTACGTTCAGGAGAAGATTGACCCGCAATCCATCATCGATAGTATCCGCTCCCGTCCCCGCTCCCAGGGAGAGATGACAGGGTGAGGGGAAATCACATGAAAGGAAAACTATCTTGGGTAACACATCACCTGCAAGCCAAGCCTTCCCAATTCGCGCCGTCCAGTTGGACCTCGCGCGGCAGATGGAAACCGTCGATTACGTGTGCCGCTACGCCGATTTCGCCGCGTCCGTCGGATTCAACACGCTGATGCTGTATCTCGAAGCCAGGATCCGGACCGACAGTTTTCCGTTCCGTCCGGTCAACGAGACGTACACGCTCGGGGAGATGGAGACGATCGTCCAGCATGCCGCCAGTGTCGGTGTGGAAGTAGTGCCGGGGCTTTCGACGCTGGGACACGTGGAGCAATTCCTGGCCTGCCCGGAGATGGCGCACCTTGCCGAAGAGCGCGAAGGGCGCGCCCGATTCGGCAATCCGCAGGGATTTGTATTCTGCACCTCGCTTCCGGAGACTTACTCGTTCCTGGAAGCATATATTGCCGAGGTCACACAGGTCTTTCCATCCGAACACATCCACATCGGTTGTGACGAAGTTTGGAACCTCGGCTACTGCAGCCTCTGCCAGGAGCAGTGGAAGCGGAACGGTCTGGGCTCGGTCTTCGCACAGCACATACAGAAGATGGACGAGATCTGCTCCGCTCTGGGAAAGCGCATCTGGATCTGGGATGACATGTACGAGTTCTTCCCCGAGGAGTTGGAGCTGGCGCCGCGGAAAATGGTGATGTGTCACTGGCAGTACGACCGTGTCATTGAGTCGGAAGGAATCAAAGCCCACTTCGCCAACCGCTGGCGACAGGACTGGTTGGGAGTTTATGAAAAGATGGGCTTCGACGCTCTCTTATGTCCGCGGGAAACGACTCCGGGAAACATCCGCACCTTCACTCACTACGCGCGCCGTCATCCGGTGCTGGGAGGGTTGCTCACCCAATGGGAGATGTCCGCCAGCTTCCCCGACCAGTGGAAGCCAACCGTTGCCTATTGCGGAAAGCTGTGGAGTCAACCGGAGCTAAGTTCGGATCAGGCATGGGGAGAAGCATTGGACACGGGCGTCCCCGATGCCAGCGACGCGTTGAAAGTCGCGGTGCGATCTCTCCAGGACTTGCCGACCGCCTATCTGAGCCCCTCGCCCCTATCGCACCTGCGCGGGCCACTGTCATACTCGGAAGGCGTGCAGCAGACTGCCCATCGCGCTTCTCTGCAACTACTGAGAACTGCGCGATCGGCGGAGAGGCCGTCGGCAAACGAACTCATACTGAACGACATCGAGACGAGCGCACGCCTGACCGCGCTGCACTTCACCTTGCGGGAATTGCTCCCCGCGATCTACGACCCCCGCCGCCGCGCCGTGGACGTTCCGCATCTGAGAGACAAGGCCGCCTTCTGCCAGCGAGAACTCGATGACCTTATCTCAGTGTTCGCTCCCCAGCACGAGAAGCGCCGTCCGGGGATGCATCCGGAAGATGGAGGCACGAAGCACCTGCAGTCAGTCAAAGCGGGGCTGGAAGAAGGTTGGGCGCGTCTCGACCATGAGCCGACCGACGAGGACCGGTGGCTGTTGTTGCGGTTGTTTCTGCCAGACGTGTATGGCGCACCGCGGCTGAAAGTGATCGCTCGGTTTGGGGACGAGGAGCGTACACTTGCCGACGGTTCGTTCAAGCCACCCATCTCCGCCCAGGAATGTTACTACACGCTGCAGGTTCCGTTCACCTCTGCCAGTGCGCCGACGGCTGCCGTCGTGGAAGCGTGGGGATATGGTGGGCAGGGGATCACGTTCCTGGAGTTCCAGAATCCCAACACGACCGTCGTTCCAGCGGAGATCACGCATGTCTCCGGCCCCGTCAAAGAGGCGGAGAACATCCTGCGCGATGATTCGAGTTGGACTTACCTGGGGCGTGTTGATGTCCATGAGGCGATGCACGATCCTTCCCTGGCAGAGACGAGAGGGCGAGTCGTTGTGTCCCTGCTCCCCGCTGCCGAGAAGGCCCGGTAGCTTGTGCGCGGAGACGGGAGCCTTGCTGATATGGGCGAAGATGGGGAGTGATGTTTGCCTGTCGCACAATGGGGGCATACTGTTTCGGGCCGCGGTTCTCTGCGGACACGACACGAAGGAGTGATGCGAGAGATGGAGAGTCCAAGGATTCGGGTGAAGGATGGATTCACGCTCATCGAGCTATTGGTGGTAATTGCGATCATCGCCATCCTGGCGGCGATTCTATTCCCGGTGTTTGCCAGGGCGAGAGAGAAGGCGCGCACGGCAACCTGCCAGAGCAACCTGAAACAGATCGGGCTGGCCGCGGTGATGTATGCAACCGACTATGACGGCCGTACGCTCCCAAGCGTGACGGGCACACTGAGTACCGGGAACGTTGCCTACCCGTGGACGGAGTTGCTGCTGCCGTACACGAAGAATACGCAGTTGTTCATCTGTCCGTCGCAAGATCCTGTCGGCAGACCTGACAACAATGGCGCGACATTCCCCGGCAACGCGGTGTACCTCAGCTACACCATGAACTGCATTGCGACGGGTGGTCACTGGGGCAGCCTCAACGGGAACAATACCGGCTACTATGAAGCGGGCAACTACGGCGCGGTCGCTGATTCCAGTGTGGAAGACTCAGCCGGGACAATCATGTTCTTTGACTCGGAGATATACGGAGGCTGGGCTGTCGCGCTGCGAATCTATACTCCCCTGCAAACCGATATCGCCCCTTCGCCGGGCAACAGTAGCGCCCCTGCTTCACGCACCAGCCGACGTCACAGCGAGGGCTTCAACGTAGCTTTCGGAGATGGTCACGTGAAGTGGACCAAGTTCGGTGGCACACAGTGGGGACAGTGGACCATCCAGAAGAACGACTGATCGCCTGCACCCTTGGAGTGGCCATAAACTCCTGAAGCGCACTCGAACACGGACACCGCGGTGCGTTGTGGTTGTGCACTTGAGGTGCCACTGGGGATAACCCGCCTGCAGGCAGCCATCAAACGTTGGTAGCAATTCCGGCAGAAGTGTAGGAGCACACCCAATGACCATTCCCCGCAACGCATACAGGCTGACTACCTTCCTCATCATTGGTCATGGCGTCGCAGCGTGGGCTGGTAAACCGTCCGTGCAGACCCATCCCTGGCAAATGCAGACCTTTGCCATCCACACTCAAGCGCCTCCGAAGATCGATGGCGACCTGTCGGACTGGGACTTCTCGAAGGGGGCCATTGAGATTAACGGGACCAACGCCCGCGAGAACGGCATTCGTGACGGCGACTGGGATGGCGACCAGGACGCCTCGGCGGTTTGCGCGCTGCGCTGGGACGCATCGAACCTGTACGCCGCCGCCCAGGTGATCGATGACCACCCGATGCCTGCCACGAATCCGGTGGACTACTTCGCTGGTAACTCGCCTCCGGACGCGCCGTGGCGGCACGATTCCTGGATGCTCTACTTCGAGACGATCGGGCAGCCCGCGGGGACGGGGCGTTACCACCCCAAACGAACATGCCCCGTGCTCACACACCCGCACATCGGGTTGACTCTGGCCACGGAACAGGCCCGCAATGTTTTTCTGCCGGAAGGGAGTGATTGCCAGACTCGTACCACGAAGACCGGCTACGTCATCGAGTGCAGACTCCCGTTCGCCGCCCTCGGCTTTGATGTGCGGGAGGGAGACCGCCTGCGGCTGGGGCATATTCTGGTGGACGTCGATCCAGACCAGTGGGGCCAGATCGGCGCGCATTTCGGCGGCGGATATGACGCGCGCACGTGGGGACGACTGAGGCTTGTCAGCGAGAAGGGCGTGGGGGCCGACCTCATACTCGGGCAGGAGCGACTCGTTGTCGGGGATGCGTTGCGCATCAAGTGCAGCGCCGACGCGATGGCCGGCGGAAGCGAGTTGAAGTCGATCACCATTTCCGGAGGGGAGGGATTCCGCAAGAGAACGATTCCCGTCTCCGCGGCGCTGCAACCCGGAGGCACGGCGCTTGCCATTATTGCGGAGGTCACAACAGACTGGCCAGCGGGGAGCTATCAAGTCACTGCCGCTGTCGCCGGGGCGACAGTGGCCCCATTGTCCTTCCGTCTGGAAGCCACCCGGTCCCCGGTGCAACCGGAAATCCGGGGAGTTCAGGTCATCCCTTCCGGTTCGGATGAGCGACGCCACCTCCCCTTCCCACTAAAGACCTGGCCTGTCTATGACAACGTGACACGCGGCGACTACCTGACCTTCATCCGCGAACGCAGCGGTAAAGCGAAGGGGACGGCGCGATCCTTCTATGACCGCAATGACAACAACAATTCCGTACTTGTCGAGGGGATGTTCTATGCGGCCTTCGATTATCGTCAGGAGGGCAAACCCGAAGACGCACGGTTTGCCGTCGATCTGCTGAAACGTCTCAACGATGCGGTCGCAGCAGGAACCAGCCTGCAGAAGTTTAGTACCCACGACGTGCGACAGATTCATTTCGCAACGCAATGGTTGAGAGACAGCGCCTATCTCGATCCCATGCTCATCGAGGCAAAGCGCGCCCTGCGCCTGTACATGCCCGACTTCTCGAGCTTCCCCGGCGAACGCAAGGAACGCGGCGCCATGAATCGGTCCATGCACGTGGCATGGAGCGCCGAGTTGGCGCTGCACTACATCCCGGACCTGCCGGAAGCCGACAAGTGGCGTGAGTACATCGAGGCGGTCTGGAACGACTGGTACGAGTACCGTGACATCGCCGAGAATTCCACCAACTACGACCCGATTGACCTTGAGGTGCTCATCGACTGGATTCCGCTCCGCTCCAACCCGGAGCAGTTGTGGAACGACCCGCAGATTCGAGCGGTCTTCGAGCGCCATGTCCTGCGAACCCTCCCTGTCGGAACCATTCCCTCTCACGGAGATTGCTGTCCGTTCAACACCAACTGGCATGGGTGGGTGGCGCCCTTCGAGGTCGCCGCGGCGAAGTACAAGGACGGACGCTATCGCTGGGCCGCGGCGCGGCTGTTTGCGTATGCGCTGACTCATGCGGAGAACATCTGGTCGTGGGGCTACATCGGCAGCATGGGGGCAGAACGCCTGGCGGCCATCTACGACCAGATTGACACATCCGTGCAGCCGATACCCATCGCGCCGGATACTCGGGTCACCCAGCGCCAGCGGGTGAAGGTCGTGCCATCGAGGGATCTCGGACCTGGCAAACCAAGCCTTTTGGTGGAAAGTGAGAAGACGCCGGACAAGGCGATGTTCACTTCAGGGAGCGCCCCGGAAGGGCTTGCGGCGTTCTTTGATCTCTGTGGAGATGCCGGTCACTCGCTCAGCGTTTCTCCGAACCTCTGCGGACTGGTCGACAAAGGCGCGGTGTTGCTCCATGACCTTGGTTACTACGAGAAGGGACCCGAATACCATAACATGGTCTGGCTCGAAGACCTCGAGGGAGTGACTTCCGCCGGGGAGGAACGAACCACGATCGAAGCCATCGTGGATGGCAAACAGGCCAGCTACGGTCGGTTCCGGGTGGAGAACTTTCAGGGATGGCCGGTCACCACTACGCGGGAAGTGCTGTTCGCCAAGAACCATTTCCTCGCTGTGAAGGACACGGTGCATTTCGCTCGCGGATTCCGCTCGCGTCTGGGGCCGACGTTTCAGTTGAAGGATGTCGGGCCGGCCATCGGAGACCACTGGGTCAACAGCTACATTCCGGTTCCCTACTCCCGCCCTCTCGCGGACTATCCGCTCGGAAGGTGGTACAATCCGCCGCGGGATTTGCTGGTGTGGTTTGCTCCGCAGGCTGACCGACAAATGGAGTTGGTCGACCGCAAGGAGGAGAAGATCAACCAGCTTCCCGCGCGGGCGCGCTACACATGGAGCGGCCTTCCCGCCGACGGCGACGCTGTGTCCTTCACTACATTGCTGCTGCCTCACGATCCCGCAGCGGATCTCGTCCAACTGACGGCAGGCATCGCGGCGGTGATCGATACGCCGGAAACCACCGTTCTACAGGTAGCTGAGGACACGGAGACGGTGCGTTTCGCCATCTTCAACCAGACGGGAAAACAACTGAATGTCGACAAGATCGCGACGGACGCGCGGCAGGGATTGATCACAATGAAGAAGGGCGCCGTCGCGAGTGCCTGGCTACAAGACTGCTCGAAGTTGGCCTTTGAGGGCAATACCATTTGCTCGTCGGGATCGAGGGCGCTGATTCAGTTCCAACCACAAGAGAGCGCTGAGGGGAAGGAGTAGCTTCATGTCATTGCTGCAACATCACGAACTCGATTGCGACATCCTCGTCGCCGGAGGTGGCATGGCGGGCGTCTGTTGCGCCCTCGCCGCGGCTCGGTGCGGAGCGAAGGTAATCCTCTGCCAGAATCGGCCGGTTCTGGGCGGCAACGCCTCCAGTGAGGTGCGAATGCACATCTGCGGCGCGGACGCGGGGCGCGGCATCGCACTTGAAACCGAGGCGCGCGAGGGTGGTATCGTCGAAGAGATCCGGCTGGAGAACTGCGTACGCAACCCGCAACGATCGGTTTCGATGGCGGACCTTATCCTGTATGAGAAGTGCCGCGCCGAACCGAACCTGACGCTGATGCTTAACACCGCGGTGGTGGCCGCGGAAGTCACTGATGGAATCGTCACCCACACTCACGCCGAGCGCCAGTCCACCGAAGACGGATTTCGCATCGCCGCGAAGGTTGTTGTCGATTGCACCGGCGACGGGCGCCTGGGAGCCGAGGCAGGAGCGCCCTTCCGGTACGGGAGAGAGGGAACGGCGGAGTTCGGCGAATCCCTCGCCCAACCGCAACCGGACAACCGGCGTCTCGGTTCAACGCTGCTCTTTCAGGCGCGGGACATTGGCAAGCCCGTTCCTTTTGTTCCTCCACCGTGGGCGCGTCACTTCACGGAAGACGACCTCCGCCTGCGTGGGCACGCTTCTCGCGGAGTCGATGGAACGGCGGACGCGGAGTATGGGTACTGGTGGATCGAGTGGGGCGGTCAGCTCGACACGATCAAAGACAACGAAGTCATCCGGGACGAGTTGCTCGCCCTCCTGCTGGGTGTGTGGGACCATATCAAAAACCGCGGAGACCACGGCGCGGAGAACTGGGCGCTGGACTGGGTCGGGTTCCTACCCGGCAAGAGGGAGAGCCGTCGCTTCATCGGGCAATACACACTGACCGAGTCAGACGTATTGGAGTCCCGCGCTTTTCACGACGCCATCGCCTACGGCGGCTGGCCGATCGACACTCACCCACCGACCGGTGTCGATGCTCCCGATGAACCTCCCTGCACCCAGCACCGCGTCCCGCATCTCTATGATGTCCCACTCCGGTGCTGCGTGTCTCACGACTTCAAGAATCTCCTGTTTGCCGGACGCAACATCTCCGCGACGCATGTCGCTTTCGCCTCGACGCGGATCATGGCGACCTGCGGGGCGATCGGTCAGGGAGTAGGGACGGCCGCGGCGTACGCAGTGACAACCGGTGTGCTGCCAGCAGCGCTGCCGGGCGACGCCGCGTCGATGGAGGCCGTTCAGCAGAGACTCTTGCGGGACGATGCCTACCTCATCGGTGTAGTGAACCAAGAGGAGACCGATGTCGCGAGGAAGGCTCATCTCTCGGCCTCCAGCGAACATCCGAGCGGCGGATCTTGTTACATCATCTCCGGTCAGACCCGCGCCGTTCACGGCGACCGCGGCGCGCCACTCAATCGGGCGAACCAGGGAACCCACCGCTGGATGAGCGACCCCGGAGACGGCATGCCAGCCTGGATTGAGCTGCGCTGGGATCGACCGGTCTGCCCCAAAGAGGTCCGTCTCATCTTCGACACCGGCCTGCACCGCCGTCTCACCCTCAGCCAGCAGGATTCAGCCATGAAAGGAATCCTTTGGGGTCAACCCCAGCCGGAAACCGTGCGAGACTATCGTATTGACGGTCTCTCAAACGGAGAGTGGCGTCCCCTGGTGGAGATCGCGGGTAACTACCAGCGCCTCAGCGTCCATCCTCTCGACGGCGTCCCCATTACCGCGCTGCGCATCACAGTGGAGGGCACCAACGGCATTGATCACGCGAGGGTTTGCGAGGTGCGGGTGCTCGAGTAGTATCGCCACACAGCGAGCGGAGAAGTTGCCGCAGCTGTTCCTCACTTCCACAACCAATCCGTCTGCGACATGACCATTTCACGACGTTCGGCTGCGGAGGGAACTTCGGGATGATCCAACCTCTGCACGTTTGGTCTGTCACGCTCCTCATGCTGGCCGCGGAAAGCGCCGTCCTTCGGAGTCGCGGCTGGGCATACCTTCCGTTTCAGCGAGACAGGTGAGGAGACGCTGATGCCCGCTAACGCAGGATGATGACGTTCCCCTCCGCCAGCCACCTCTCGAGACGCTTTCGCAGGAGAGACTTGAAATAGTTGCGGGAGGCGGGAAGCAGACAGAGGAACCCTATGGTGTCGGTGAGGAAGCCGGGCGCCAGCAGGAGCGCACCCCCGAACAGAATTAGGACACCGTCCAAAATTCCATGCTCTGGCACCCTTCCGGCGGAAAGCTGCTCCTGGAACTGCTGCCAGACTCGGAGTCCCTGGTACTTTGCCAGAGACGCGCCAATGATCCCGGAGAAGACAACGAGGAAGATGGTGACGCCGGTTCCCATCCTTCTTCCCACTTCGATGATGAGAGCAAGTTCAACAATGGGGACCAGCGTGAACGCCAGGAACAGGCAGAGCAGGATGTTCATGGTTGAGAGTATACGGACTATGGGCTGCACGGTCAATCAGCGAGAGCATCTGAACTCACCGCTGGGGTGCCCGGAAGGGGACGCGAACCATCCTCGTCTTCTCCATAGGCGGGACTGTGTCGCCCCTGCTTTCCTGCTGGATTATACTTCATTCAGGTTAGGAATTCACCTTTGCTGTTCGTCGTAGGGGCGGTCGCGCATCGACTACCAGGTTCTTCGTCCATGCCATCTCGCGGCTCCAAGTCCTCGAGAGGCGCGGCACCATGAAACGACGAAGATGCCTGCTCATTCCGCACTCCCGGATGGGGGGTTCCTTCCCCTGTGCGAACCGTTTCGGTTCGATAACGGGGGAAGGTGCGAACCCTTTGGGTTCGAGGATGGGGGTTGTTGCAAGAACTCACTCAGGACCGACGAACCGCGAACTGCGTTACACAAT
>Ga0210049_1001624_pt1 | contig 21250 bp, 15 predicted proteins | sample CryGeyCG2014_300_2_FD_183964 | JGI IMG/M metagenome (GOLD analysis project Ga0210049, IMG submission 183964) | Groundwater microbial communities from aquifer - Crystal Geyser CG06_land_8/20/14_3.00 (SPAdes) (version 2) | ecosystem: Environmental > Aquatic > Deep subsurface > Groundwater | place... | reverse complement strand
AATGTTAGGTTCGCGCTACAACCCGGACGCCGCGCAACCTCTTCTTCAATCCCCCCGGACTTGTTCCGGGGGAATGTTAGGTTCGCGCTACAACTGCCGGACAAGAGGGGCTTTCCACTCCTCCGGTGAGCGTGGTCCTAACCATCCCCCGAAACAAGTTCGGGGGGATTCTGTCTGTCGCCTCCCGCCGTTAGCGTGGTCCTAACCATCCCCCGAAACAAGTTCGGGGGGATTCTGTCTGTCGCCTCCCGCCGTTAGCGTGGTCCTAACCATCCCCCGAAACAAGTTCGGGGGGATTACCGAATCAATCGGGTATGTCCGTCTTCGTTCCAGCAGGGACAGTATTTTTGACGACCTACTTTGCCGTGTGACGTGTATCTGGCGGAAGAGGAGTGGAAGGTGCTGTACGCCTGGAAGAAGAAGGCGCCGCCACCGGACAAGCCGCCGCCGCTGCGGGAAGCCGTCCGGTGAATTGCTTCTCTGGAAGGGTTTCTTGGGCGCAAGGGGGACGGGGACCCCGGCACTACTACGACGTGGCGCGGTCTGGAACGTCTGTCCGCCATGGTCGAAGGGTGGCAACTCTACCAGACCATGCACCCCGCCCGCGCCCGCCCTTGATGTGCGGTGTCAGGTGTGGGTAAAAGTCAGCCCGATGGGGAGAGGGCGCGAACCCAAAGGGTTCGAGGGTGAGGGGGGGTTTTCATCCGTAACGAGTATAGAAGGACGCGTTGCCGAGAAACTCCTGATAAACATGAAACTTGTTCGCCCGAAATTCGTCGAATGAAATACCTTCCGCAGTGAGGAGAAGAGGCGACGAACGGACATGGCGGCCTGGGCGTGTCACAATAGAGGACACTTGGCATTCATGTGATAAGTATCTTGTTTCAATGTCCCTGATGGAGATTATGGAGAGGAGGTTGACTGATGCCTGAGAAAATGCCTGCAGCAGCAATAGGGGTGCAGCCCTCCAGTCGCGTGGTGCGTTGCGCGCAGTGCGGCGACCCACTGAAGACCATCCCCGGTAAGCCCGCCCTGCCCAACATGCCGATTCTGTGCAAGGAATGTTTCGGCGCGGGAACCTACGAACGGAGAGGACGGTCCTGGCTGGATCTGTTATATGCACCAGCAATCGCAGAGGGAGGCGAAGTCGAACTGTAACCTCCGTTGAAGTTCAATTAAGGAAAGCATCGCTGCAATTGCCATAGCGGGCGGAGATTCTGAGAGAACTCAGGACTCCGCCCTTTCGTTTGGGTGAGTCTGGTAGTGGACCCCCCCTCACCGCTCCAACGTAATCTCCGCCAAGCGGTTCACGTGCGGACTCACAGAGTCCGAAATGAACGGAGCAGAAAGAGACCCAAATGACATTCAGGTACAACTTTTCACCCGGCTTTGGGCCGACGGGGAGGACAGCCGCGTCACCCACCTATCCGGTGATGAGGTGTTTGGAACGACATTCATCTCATATTCATCGGTCTTGAAGTTGCGGCGGAAGTTGACCTCGCCGTGCGAGAGAGCGACGGGGTGTTTTCACCCGTGACGAGCATAAAAGGTTTCCCGTCTTGGATCAGCGCCAACCGCGCCGCGGATCCAGCGGCAGCGCACGAGGTCATGAGAATTCCTGCAACGAGCAGTGAGTAGTCGGGTCTAAGTTCTCTCATGAAGTGGTCACCTCAACGTGAGTTACGCCTGGTGTGCGTCCGCAATGCCCATCGTCTGTGCAACTGCGCCCCTGAGCAAATTACAACGGGCCGGTTGTCGTCAAAGGTGAAGTGGACGTGGTCTCCTTTCTCGTCGGCGACCCCCGTCCGAATGCGCAAGATGGCCGAGAACATCGGCGAGAATTCGACCGGCACTGGCCGACGATACCTATCCTGCAGAGTCCTCCGCGAGAAACCATTCACCCGGACCTCTGGCGGACCGGATCGCGTCAGTTCCAAGGCGCGCCGCGCACCGGAAGTAAACTGCACGTAGGCGAAAATCTGGTCGGAGGTCGGATTATGCTCGTCAAGGTTGAGAACCAAACGTCCGACGGATCCGTAGGATTTGACCCATTCCGGTAGTCCGTAACCCACTTGCACGAGAGGCAGGTATCCTTGCGGACAGCGCGCGGGAAGCAGACGTTCCCCGTTGCTCCTTAACAGGTCGTCTGAATCCACCCACACATCAGTACGAGGTCTTGACTTCAGAACCGAGGCCGTCTCTTCTCCCGCAGTGTCACTGTCCCCAATCCTGCACAACGCAGCCGGGTAGCTGCGGGTTTATAGCGATGGCGATCTTCGCTACTCCGTTCTCGATTACCGGTGTGAGATCCAATCCGTTCCACGCGTCGCGATACTTCGCCCCCTTGTGGTGCGGCACTATCAGCGCCACCCCGGAGTAGGTCTTGGGTCGGCCATTGTAGAGCGTCCACAGCTTCCGGTTCTTGCCGGTGAAGAGGTTGGCGGTGAGGCCGGCGGCGGCCGGCGGCACCCACGGGGTCGGGTTGTCGCTGCTGAAACAGTCGGCGTACTGGCGCTTGACCACATAGGCGCGTCGGACTCTGTGAGTCCGCGTTGATATTGACGCGCAGCCGCGAGAACTCCAGCCGGTACGTGTCCTCGAAATAGGCTTCACCCTTGACGAAGACCGCATCCACCTGGCAGGGCGTGTTGCTCATCTCGGCGTAGCCGGCGAGGCAGAAAATCCGGTAGCGCGGCAGGGCATAGCGCCCGATGCTCAGCGGCATCTCCGCGAAGAGGTTATCGGCCCGGTCGGAAATGTTGTAGCGGCGGGCGAAGGTCTGGTTGAGCTCCAGGAAATAGTACTGCAGGCACCCGTCGGCGTACTGCGAGGCCACGTCGGTAAAGGGGTACTCGGTCCAAAGCGCCACGTTATCGGGCAGGGCCCCTCTCATGCGTTTGACGACGTTGAGGTCGTCGTCGCGGGGGCTGAGGCCCGACCGCCCGCGCAGGTGTGAGAAGCGCCGGAAGACATCCACGTAGACGATCTGGCAGCCGGTATCGCGCTGCATCCGCGCGATGTCATTGATGAAGAAGTCAGTCCAGCGCTCGTTGCCGAACCACGGGAAGATAATTCCGTCCACCTGCTTGGCGCCGCGCAAGGCGGCACTGTCGTCGTTCTCGAGCGCTTTGTACTGGTGGGCCGTGGCGGCCAGCTCCTGGGCGAGTGCCTGATCCGGCAGGGCCGACATGCGGAAGCGGTCAATGAGGGTGTAGAGCGAGACGGGGCGCTGCCATTTGGTCTGCATCTCCGCGATGCCCCGACGGAACACGTCGAGGCCGCCGACCTGCTCATATGCCAGCGGTGTACCAAAGACGCCGTATGTGTCGCGATCGTGCTGGTCGCTATACGTCCAGTTATAGAAGTGAACCAGGTCCGGCACGTGACCGAGGTATTGCTGCTCGAATCGGACTCTGTGAGTCCGCGGTGAAGGTCTCGTCTACGAAAAACCGCTTGCGCTCCGGAGAGATGATCGCCGGGATACGTGCTTCGAGCCAGCAAAGTTTCTCGCTTGTCGGACTCTGTGAGTCCGCGTTGAAGGCCGCGTGCCCGTCGCCGCCGTGGGCGAGGAGGGAGACGGTCGGATAGGCGCGGCTGGCGCCCGGGTCGAGTCGGACTCTGCGAGTCCGCGTGGTTGAACTCCGCCGGGAAGCAGACGCCACCGGACACGCCCTCGGCGTCCTTTCGGAGCGCGAAGTTGGCCATGCGCTGCTCGCGGTTGTCGGTGCGGACCATCAGGCCGATCCCGGCCGGGTGGCTGTAGACATCCATGAACTGGGTGGTAAACTCCGGACCGTATGGCGCGCGCAAAGCCATGGATTCCGCGGTATCCACCGCGCGGTATTGTGGTCGGACTCTGTGAGTCCGCGAAGAACAGGCGCGTGTGGGCGAGATCGCCGATCGTAAGACCGGCCAGCGCCGGCAGGCAAAGCTCTGCCGCCAGCGGTTTGTCGCCGCGGTTCGTGGTTTGGGTGACGAAAGTCAGTTCAGGGGAATCATTGGCGGTAATCTTCACCGTAATTTCGAGGGGCAGCTCCGCGCGGGTGCTCGTGAGCTTCAACTCCGCTGCAGTGGCGGTTGTGCGCAGGACGCGGACTCACAGAGTCCGATTCGACCTGGAAGCAACGCCCGGTGTCGACCGTGTCACCCACGCGCACGCGCGGGCCGCTGCTCGGCGCAAGCCGGACCCTGGCGGCGCTATTGCAGCGGTTGACGATCCGGTCAAGCGCGAAGCCCTGCGCCAGGTCGAAGCTGTATTCATACCAGCGGTTGCGGAAGGACAAGCGCTGGTCCTGCAGTGTGACCGTCACGAGTCGGACGGGAGGCTCGGGCGGCCGGGCGGTGCGCTCCGGAACGGGGAACGCGGCGAGTTCCGGCACCAGCGCCTGGCCTGAGGTGTTCAGGGTCAGCGCCGCGAGCGCGAAGTTCACGCCGAACTGGTGGTTGTGGAGGGTGATCTTCTTCAGCCGGAGCGTCGGGTCCACCGCCACGGCGTAGGCCCCCAACTCCCGGGCGGGGATGTAGCAACCCCGGTCGGCGAGCGAGTACGGGAAGGCGGTTTCGCTGCGGCCCCGGTCGTAGGTCAGCTCGACCGCGAGGCACTCGATGTCACCGAGGCGCAGTGCAGTGCTGGGCAGCCCGGCTCGCACCTGCAGCGGCGGGGCGTCCAGGGCGAGGCGCAGGAAGACTTCGCGAGCCTTGGCGTTCACGTCCACGCTCAGCGCATCATCGCGGGACACGGGCCCAAGGTTGCGGCTGTCCACGGTCTGACCGAGGAACTGGACGCGCTCGTTCTTCTCCAGCGTCTGCGGGACGAGCGCCAGGTTCTTCTCGCCGACGGAGATGCCGAAAGGCACGCCCGACACGCACACGCAGCCGGCCGGCAGGGCACGGGCACCATCGAGCGCGATCGCGTGCTTCGCCAGCACCCGCTCATGCCACGCGGACAACGTGCCGTTGAACGTCGCGCTCAGGCCCACGGGGCTGAGCCCTGCCTCAGACTGGGACTTCTCGGTGGCGATTTCCGTGTTGAAGACCTGCGGCGCCTCGTTCAACAGCTCCAGGCGCTCCAGCGTCAGTCGCGGCGCATCATTCTCCGTGTACAGGACGACCTTGAGCTGATGCAGCGTGAAGCCTTCGGGCAAGGGCTTGAGCAGCGTGTGGCGCAAGCCGTCATTCATCGCTATGTTGGCTTCGAGCAGCGTCACGTCGTTGACTCCCTGGAGGGCCACCAGGGGACGCGGCTCGTAGGTGCGGCGAACGCCTTCAGCGCGGAAGGTCATCAGGGCATAACGGCATTGCTCCGTGGATATGGGCTGGGCGAGCCGGGCGGTCCAGGACATGCTGCGGGGCTTGCCGGCTTCGCCGTGCAGCGTGAAGGCCATCCCACCCGGGCCGAGCAGGGCTTGCTGCAGCGGCGTCTTCGCGCCCTGCTCGATCGTGCCGTCTACGAGCAGTAGATGGGTCGGACGCTCGGCGTAGGGGGTGGAACCGGTGTTGTCGCGCCATTGGATCTCCGGCCAATTGGCGCGCCACTGCTGGGGGGCTTCGGGCCAGACCCGCGGACGGTCGAGCCAGGCCGCTTCGCCCTGATAGATCTCCACTTCATCCAGCATGATATACGCGCCGGTGCCCAGGTTGATGGGCGAGCAGACGAATCTGATGAACCGGCCATGGGTCTGAAGTTCATCGGTGACGATCCAGAACGAGGCATAGCCCGTGGCCGGGGGGGGACCGGGAGAGTAGCTCCATGAGGTTGCCCACAGAACTGTACTTCTTACCGTCGTCGCTCACATGGATATGAAGGCTGGTGGGCCATTCGACTCCGGCCTGCCCGGCCCCCCTGTGCAGTGCCACGCCCCGGATCGGTCGAACCGCGCCGAGATCAATGGTGAACACCGTGGGGTCAAGCAGGGCCCAGCCGGCCGTGCTCTTGTCGTACCAGATGGGCGTGGCGGGACAGAGCTTGCCATCGACGAGTTGCAGTACATCGTCGGGGTCAATGGCGCTCACAGAGTTGGGTGGGGTGTTGAACTGCACCGTACTCCCCGAGGCCAGGTTCTTCCATTGCGGGTGGGGAGAGGCTGCATCCTCCACGCGGGAGGCGGACACGCATCCCAGATACACCATCGAGCAGAAGCACAGTAGGATACAATCGACCTTCATCAGCTTTTCTTTCCGGCCAAGTTGGTACGGTGTGTCTTCGTTGCGCGGTTCACAGATTCATCAACATTGCTGCTGCTTTCTCTTCAAACAGCCTCTGCCATTCCGGGGCCAAAAGACAGTCGCTGTCCTCCTGGGCGCCACCGCGGTTCTGGAGTTGCTCCGCGGTGGGCGCGTAGTAAATGTAGCCATTGGTGTATCCCGCGACAAAGGTGAATTCGTGGGGAGATCGCTGCTTGACGTTGAGCCCAATCTGCACGGACAACTCGCCGGGAAACGTGACCAGGACGAATTCCCCGATTCGCAGCCCCATCACCTCAGCGTCGAGCGTGTTGGACTCGAGAGTCCGCGTCTTCCCGGCCGCCACATTTTGAGCGTGGTGCATTTTCAGCAAACTCAAGTTCTCCTGCACCCTCGTCAACTGTTCCATGATGTGGATGTTCTCGATGTAAGCAGCCATGTTGCGCCTGTTCTCAGCATCGAGCCTGTCGAGGTCACCTCGTCCCATCATGTTGTCGTGGAGGTATCGGTGGGAGTAGTAAGAGGGGAAGTCCGGTGAGAGGCCGTGCTTCACCGCCAGAGAAAGAAACGTCTTCAGGTTGAGAGTCGTCCCTTTGAGCGACTCCAGCAGCCGCGATTGCTTCGACTGCAGGGAATCGATGTACGGCGCAAGGTCGGCGCGTGGTAACTCGATGGCTTCGCAGGCGACTCTCAATTGGGTGTCTTCCGCGCGCCTCGCCTTCCTCAATGCCTGCAAAACACTGAGTCCCAGCAAGTTCCCGAGCGGCTCCGCATCTCTTGGGTGGTCAACATCCTTGTACCAGACTGGGTTGATGTCGCCCGCACACCCCTGCAGAAACAGCGCGATCGTGCCATCGCTCAGGTTGTCTTCAATCACTTTGGAGGCAAAGCCGACAATGTCCGCGGTACTCCCCCCGCCAGGAACGCCTTGAATCGGGTGGCACGCGAAGTTGTAGACCACAGCCAGCGTCCGCCCGTCTTCCCTCTTGAGTTGCAGGATGCCGATCTCCGGGTCAACCGGGCCGACGGCAACGACCTCGGCATCGGAGGGAAGCGAATAGGCATGCCGAACATCCGCCTCGCTGCCATTTTTCAGTCTGAGACGGCGGTTCTCCATGATCCTGTCTTCATGCCCTCTGCCGACGTGAATAGCGACTGGCGCCATGTTCTGGCGCGCCTCTTTCACCGCCTGCACCGTTCGCAGGTCAGTCTCGGAGCTGACGATTCCGTGACAGTGACTCGCGTTGATGAGGACATCGGTGGGTTGAATGCCCAGGTCTTGTTGCAGCGCCGTTCGCACGTTGGACAGGTAGTTACCGCGGATCGGGCCAATCTCCTCCAACGCCACAGCGTCCACGGTCACGATGACCACCTCGGTGGCGTCATTTCTCAACACCAGCGCTTTGGCATACAGGGGGTCGTTGGCCGCCCCGGCGTCATAGTCAGTGATATCTACCTTGGCAACTCCTGCCAGAAGCTGGTGTGATGGTTGCGAATCGGTTCCCTGTCGCGCCGAATTCATGGTTGCTTCCTGGATTTCTGCCTCAACCGCCCGGAAGGTCATTTCGCCATGGGGTGGTGCACCCGACAGTTTGGCGCCGTCATTCCGGGATGCACCCTCCTGTCGTCCGTTCATTCCGCTCTCATCTACGTGCGTTCGCGCCAGTCTTCCCAATGCGTCTTTACCTCGATGAGAGCGGGTTCGCGACGTCGGATGGCCGTTCTCAGGGCAGCGCTGAAGGAGGCTTCGGTGTTGGTGGCGCAGGCGCGAACGCCGAAGGATTCGGCGTATTGGACGAAGTCGGGGTTGTTGAGGTCCACCTCGAAGAAACGGCTCTCGTAGTGGTTCCGCATGATGCGCTTCATCGCTCCGTACGCGTTGTCGTTGTGCAGCACGATGATGACAGGCAGATGGTAGCGGGAGAGAGTGGCCAGCTCCTGCCCGGTCATGAGAAATCCGCCATCGCCGCAGACGCACACCACCGGCCATTCGGGCGCGCCCACCTGAGCGCCGATGGCCGCGGGGAGTCCCCAGCCCAGCGAGATAAAGTTGGCGGGGTAGTTGAAGGTGCGGGGAAAGTCCACCGGGAAGTCGGTCTCCATGGTGTGCCCCATCTCGCACGTGTCGCTCATCACAAGGGTTTCAGGGGGCAGCAGTTCTCGCATCACCGAAATGACCCAGTGACGCGGCGCGGGGCGCGCCTCCTGAATGTCCGGCAGCGTCTTGTCCCACAGACTGAAGTCTACCGGCGGAGTTTCCCGCAGGATTTCGCGGATGACTCTCTTCGCGTCTCCGACGATGCCCACTTCCACGCGGTAGTTTGCCCCGATCTGATCGGGATCGATGTCCACTTGAATCAGTCGCTTGGGAACGTGCATTTGCCAGCGGTTCGTTACCACTTCCGTGAATCGGCAGCCCACCGCAAGCATCACGTCCGCCTTCTGCAATGCCTCCTGCGCGGGGAGGCTTCGCGCGTGGCCAAGGCTCCAGGGACCGGATTCGGGGATCGCGCCTTTGCCCATCGTGGTGGTGATGACAGGGGCGTGGATCTTTGCGGCCAAGTCGCCAATCTCCGAAGTGGCGCTTGCCGAGATGACGCCGCCGCCAACGCAGATGATGGGGGCCTCCGCCTGCCGCAACATGTGCAGGGCCTGCTGCATAGCTCCGGGGCTGCCGACGCGGGCCACGTCCGTGGACGAGCCCGATAAGGCAAACTGGCTCAACAATTGGCGATGTGCTCGCGCGGACCACAGATCCTGAGGGATCGATATCTGCACAGGTCGAATTCTCGGGGTGCGCAGGTGCAGGAAGGCCTCCGAAAGGGCGGCGGGAAGTTCCTCGATGCGACGCACCAGCGTATTCCATTTGGTGATCGGGGCGAAGAAAGACTGGAGGTCCATCTCGTGATAGGCGCCACGTTCCTCACGAACACGCGGCGAATCTACCTGTCCGGAGATAAGGAGAACCGGGATCCCGTCCGAGTAGGCTTCCGCGATGCCGGTAGAGGCATTGGTCGCGCCCGGACCGGCAGTGGTAATGAGAACGCCCACCTCTCCGGTGGTTCGCGCATAACCGTCGGCCATGAAAGCACCGGCCTGTTCGTTACGGCAGAGAATGTGGTTGATGGATTCACCGGTCGCGTTATGGGAGGTGTAGTGCTGTAGCGCGTCGTACACTGCCGCGGAATGGGAACCCGGCATACCGAAGATATTCCTGACACCGGCGCGCATGAGACATTCCAGCAGCAGTTCGGCGCCGGTAAGGACATGGGATTCACTCATGAACATTTACCTCGTCTACGTCCTTACTCCATCATCCGAGAAGAGACGCTATTTCTTCCTCTTTGATTTGTCTACGTTGCGCCTCAGCTCTTCGAGCTTGCGCACAGTCTGAGTGGTCGAGCGACGTTGCTCCATGGCTTGGTCGACTTTCAGAACGATCAGCTCGTACACATCAACGCCCGGGACGTTCTTCTCCACATAGTCAAACGCGCCGTGCTTCATGCACTCAACGGCATTCGCCACGTTGCCATACGCGGTGAGCACAATCACTTCAGTAAAAATATCGCGAGAGACGACGGCTTTGAGGATGTTGAGCCCGCTGTCCGAGTTTTCCATCAGCATGTCCGTCAGCACGATGTCAAACGGCGGCTCGGATGCGCTGATTGTCTCCAGAGCCTGCGCTTCAGTTCCCTCCGTAGACACTTTGTGGCCTTCTCTCGCGAGACGACGCTGCAGCGCCACTCGCACATCCTCTTCGTCGTCGATCACTAACACTCTGCACATGATTGTGCCTCCGTATACAATGGTTGGGATGGCGTCGGACCGTCAGAGAGGTGACGCGTCCGACAACCCTTGTTTGACGGGCAGCAGAATAACGAACTCCGCGCCCGAACCCTCATGCCCCATCTCTTTGATAATTCCGTGGTGTGATGCAATGATTCCCTTAACGATGGAAAGTCCCAATCCCATCCCCTGCGACTTGGTGGAATAGAATGGCTCGAAGACTCGCTCCTTGGTATCGTCGCGGATTCCCCTTCCCTTGTCGGCGAAAACGATTTTCACGCATTCTGCGGATCCGACACGTTCCCAGCCTTCATGGACATCCTTGGTCGTTGCCCACTCCGTGGATATTCGAAGCTCGCCGCCACCCGATTGCTCTACCAGAGAGTTCTCGATCAGCTCCGAAAACGCGCTCTGCAGTTTGGCGGGGTCGCCCTCCATGGATGGAAGGTCTTCGCTCAAATCTACCGTCAACCCGATATCGGCATCACTGCAGAAGGTGCTGTCCAGGGAGTGTCTGATGACTTCGTTTAGATTGATCGCCGTGAATTTCATTTGGTCGCTGCGGACGAAGTTGCGGAATTCCTGGAGCATTCCCTCCACTCGGAAAATGCCGTTCTTGATGTCGTTCACCAGATCCATCAGAGCTTCGCGTCCGGGAGTTTCTTCCCGGCTCTGGTATTCCAGCTCGTTGATGTGGCCTTTGATGCCGAAGATGGCATTCCCGATCATGTGGGCGGTGCGCGCCGACATCTCACCGAGGGCAGCCATACGCTCCGCCCCGATGACCCGCTTCATCAGTTCGGCGTTCTCGATGGCAACGGCAATCTGGCTGGCCAGCGTTCGCAGGATGTCTTCATCGGCTTCGATGAACGCGTCGGGGATGAACGCCTGCGATGACCGTCGCCGACGCACCGCGCGCAGAACGCCAAGGAGTGCTTCGTGACCGCAGATGGGCACGCCAAGGAAGGCGCCCAGTTCCTCGGGCGGAAGCTCCATATACAGTCCGCGCCACCGGGGATCCCTTGAGGGATCCACAATCCGGATGGACTGCCTGTGCTGGCCAATCCAGCCGGTAAGCCCGATGCCCAGACCATAGGCGGCAACAGGTTCGTCGATATACTTGGCCAGCGGTCCCGATGATGCCGCAAGGGTCAACTCTTCATTCTTCGGATTGTACAGAAAGATGGAGCAGTCTTCCGCGGGAAGGATCTCCCGCGTGATTCGGGTGATCTTCTCAGTCAACCGGTGAGGATTATTTTCTGAACTGAGCCCCTTGCCGATCTCGATCAGCGCCTTTTCGCGCGCCTGGTGCTGCGCCAGAGAGAGCGCCAGGGCGGCCCGGGTGGCCAGAGCCGCGAGGTGGCGTTCCTGGTTCTCGTCAAAGGCGTTCAGTTTGGTGCTCTCTACATTCAGAACGCCGATCGTGCGGCCGCTGAGATCGACCATCGGGACGGCAAGCTCGCTTTGCACGTCGGGGAAAAACGGAATGTAGTAGGGATCGACGGAAACATCGCCACAGCGATACGGCTTGCCCGTTGTCGCCACCTGCACCGTTATTCCCTGGCCAAGCTGCTGAGAAATGGGGACCCTGGCTTTGCTCCGGGCTTCATCCCAACCCTCTCCCCTGTTCATGCGAAGGGCAAGCTCCCCGGTCATCAGGTCGATAAGGGCAATGAATCCGCGAGTCCCACCGGCAACAGCGAGGGCCTCATTCAGGATCTCCGACAGCAGCGCTTCCTGTTCCGGGAGCATTTCATCGATTGGCTCGGAGAGAGCCGCAACGAGGCTTCTTTCCCATTCTTGCGAAGGAGCGGTGTCAACGAGGGCACAGCCGGCGCCATTGGATAGAGTGTCATCGAGGTGGGTCGCCCGTGTGGCGAATTGGTTCGACATGTTTGAGGTTTCCTGGTCGGGAACTGGGGAGTCCCCTGCATTTCCGATTCAATCTTCCGCTCATTCTACTCAAACCGGAGCAGATTGGCAATGAGGTACGCACTTGCGGGTGTAAGTAAGATTTGTGAGAATCAGCCCTATCCAGCCCAGCCGGAACCAGAGGCGCCTATCATCTGGAAACCGACAGTGATTGTGTAACGCAGTTCGCGGTTCGTCGGTCCTGAGTGAGTTCTTGCAGCAACCCCCATCCTCGAACCCAAAGGGTTCGCACCTTCCCCCGTTATCGAACCGAAACGGTTCGCACAGGGGAAGGAACCGCAACCTTTCGTTTATGCCTGGCCGACCCCAGGGCGCTGATTACCACCACGCATCACACATCTGACTTGCACCCCGCACTCGCCCTGTTGAAATGTCTTGTGAAGCAGACGGAAGCGCACTGTACCACCTCTCGCGAGACTAAGTAAATCGTCATGAATTCTGTCCCCATTTTCTCACCACAGAGATCACGGAGAACACGGAAATGAAGGCAAATCTTTGCACGCATTGCGGTTTTTCGGGGGACAATATATTTGATGATCTACTTACAAGCTCAACCACCTCATTCCTCCCGCGCCAGTTTGGTTGCGGTGTTCCCCTTTGATAATTTGTCGGCTTGTCGCGGTTGGTGTAGAATCGGTGTTGCCAATGAGATCATCCTGGTGGCTTCTACCGTTTGCCATTGCGTGTGCACTGTCACTCGTTTTCACCTTCCCGGTCTGGTTGAGACCGGCGACCACGCTGTACGGTGACCACCCGTCCGACGCGATGGGCAGCGTATACGGTCTCTGGTACGGAAAGCAACGGACGGAGGGCAGACTGAATCCCGGCGACATCGACACTCGCGGCGCGCCCCTCGAGCGGGTGCAGCCGCCTGTCCCACTCGCGTGGTACCGGGTTGGGGACAAATTGCAGGCGCGGCTGGCCGTGTGCTTGGGAGAGGTTGCTGCGTTCAATCTCTACATCCTCGGGTCTTTTTTCCTGACGGCGCTTATCTTCCCATTCCTTGTCCAAGAGGCGCTGTCGCCGTCAGACTTGTCCGACAGGTCGGACCTGTCGAACAAGTTCCGCGAGCGCCAGCACACGCGCACTCTCATAAGCGCGGCAGTCATTGGCACTGTGGTCTTCACACTTTCTCCCTACCATCTCACTCAAGCGCAAGAGCACGATAAGCTGGCCTCCGTCCAGTGGATCGCTTTGTTCGTCTGGATGCTGCTACGGTTTCTCAACCGGGCCACCGTCGCCAGTGCCTTCGTGGCGTTCGCGTCTTGGGTGTGGTGCTGCTTGTGGGACTTGCAGTTGGGGTACTTCACGGCAGTGCTTGGGGGAAGCGTCTTGGTGGTTTGTGGTTGGTGGTTTGTGGTTGGGCGGTTGCGCACGCCAAAAGGTGAGCGCCGGGCGACGGGCGGGCAGGCGAGGTTGGCCGTGGCCGGACTGATCGTGGTCGCCATGCTCGTCGGCGCGGCAACGACGAAGATATATCCAACGCTCCGTCACATTCAGCGTCCGGTGGAGCAAATGTACGAATACGCGGCGCATCCCCGGAACTATTTTTTACCACCCGCTTCACATCCGGTCTTCGGGAGATTCGCGGAGGATGTCCTCAAGAGACTGCGCGAAAAGCCTGAGTCTGCTGATCCGGTCAAGGCGCAGTATCTTCCCGACGAAACACTGAACCGATTAGGACTGGAGACCGAGCTCTCTCTGTACCTGGGCTGGGTTCCACTATTGCTTTCAATTTACGCATTGACGTCCCTCTATCGGCACCGGCGTCGGTTGCCAAGAGAGTTCCGCATCGCGGTGGCATTCGCCGTCGCTGGCTTCGTCGGGTTCGTCTGGTCGCTTCCGCCGACGGTGTCGGTAGGCGGCCCTCCCGTCTCCATGCCGTCCGGTTGGCTGCACAGCCTCCTGCCCATGTTCCGCGTGTCGGCGAGGTTTGGCGTGATGGTGGTTCTGTGCGTGGGTGTTCTCGCCTCATTGGGGTTGTTTATGCTGCTGGACCAAGTCCGCCTTGATCGCGTGAGGACGGTCACCGGTTGCTTCGTGTTCCTGATCGTATTTGAATTCGCCAACTTCCCTCCTCTTCGCCACATTGCCTCGGCGCCTGCGCCACAGACCTACTCGTTCCTCGCACACCAGCCGAGAGAGTCCATCATTGCGGAGTACCCCATTCGCTACTGGTACGAATGGAAACACCTCGAGTACCTGTTCCGCCAGCGAGTTCATGGCAAGCCACTACTGAATGGTGCCATGCCCTCATCAGAGGCTTACCCAGTGCTCGAGGTGGTGCGTGACCTCTCCGACCCGGCGACCATTCCCCTCCTGCAACTGCTCGACGTCCGATACCTTGTGGTTCACGAGAAGCAGTACCGAACCAACCCCAAGCCGTGGGTGCGGGATCTGAAGGAGGTGGCCCGCTCTGCAGAAAGCATTGTCTACGAAGTTGCTGTCCGGCCTGACAACCCCCTGCGTGACCGATTCGCCAATGCTGAAACGGCCAGTCGACTCACAGCCGAGGAGGTCTTTGCCACTGCCTTGCGCATGGGCATCGTTTCTCCCCGGCTCCTCCTGTACGCGGGAGAGCGGTGCGCGCAGGTCGGCAAATGGCGGGACGCGGCTGGGTACTTCGACAAGTTGGTCCGTTTGCAGCCTGACAACGGTGAAGCGTTCCTGCGACTTGGGACCTGCCTTCTCTATCTAAATCGTCCCGCCGATGCCGTTCCCCGCCTTGAGAGGGCAGCGGCTTTGTTGGTAGACGATGCGGAAGTTCACCTCCTGCTGGGGTCGGCGTATCGGTTCCTACCAAACGGGCAGACAAAGGCGCGCGCTCATTTTCGAGAGTGTCTGCGTCTGCAACCGGATCATTCGGGCCGCAAGCCCATCGAAGAATTCCTCAATGCATCTGAGTAGACTTCCTCCGGTGCCTTCCAGCGTGTAGAATACTGACAATGAATGGCGACACCGCACAAACTACCAACCACGCTCAAGAAGCGACGCGCGTCTCCGCCTGGGAAAGGGTCCACCTCATTGGAGTTCTGCTGTTCATCGCGCTGATGGTTTTCTGGCCGATGGGCAACGGCGACTTCTGGGCGCACGCCAAGGTCGGTGAGTGGATTCTTCAGCATCGAGCAATTCCCCGACACAATCTCTTCATGTACACCGCACCGGACTTCCCCTGGGCCAACCACTCATGGTTGAGCGGAGTCGCGTGGTATGTCGCCTTGAGAACAAGTGGAGTGGTGGGAGTGCAGGTCTTCCAGCTCCTCTTGATCGCTCTGTCCTGGCTTGTGTTGTGGAGACTGTGGAAACGGTGCAACGCGCCCGACTGGCTGGGCATCGTGTGCCTGACTCTCGCAATTGGCGTCTCCCATTACCGCTTTCAGCCGCGGCCAGAGCTTTTGGGCATGGTGGGAAGCTCAGCGCTTCTCTACCTGCTCTTCACCGTTCAAGAGGGGAACTGCCGCCGCCTGCTCTGGATTCCACCGCTGATTTTGTTGTGGACGAATTTCCACGGCGGTGTGGTCTTTGGTTTGGCCCTGCTCTGGCTGTTCACCGCCGGAGAAGCAGCACAGCGATATGTCTTCCGTCGCCCTTCCGCGCTCCAGCCGACACAACTGCGGTGGTTGGCGTGTATTGCTCTGATCTCTTCGGTCGCGACGCTTGTGAACCCCTACGGCTTCCGGTACTTCCAAGCGATGAACCCTGAACGCATTCAGGTCTTCAGTCAGAACATCCTGGAGTGGATGTCATTCCCTCAGTTCTGGCGCGGACTTGACAGCGGGAGTCGCGCGGTGCTGGTGGCGTTCGCCGGAGCATTTCTGTTTTCCCTGATTGGTGGGATGAAACAAATGCGGCTATCGCACCTGCTGGTGGTGGCGTTTGCCGCGCTGATGACGTGGCAACACTTGCGGAATATCTGGTCACTGGCGCAGATATTGGTGGCTGTCATGGCCTGCAACTTTGGTGGGGGAACAACCGGCCCGGCTCGCGTGTCCCAGAGAACGCGACAGGCCGTGACATCCCTGTTGCTGGTAACCGTTGCCTTCGCTTCGGAATACTACCTCGTTCTCCAACGGCATTGGCCGGGAGCGGGGATCAACCGAGAGAGTCTGCCACTGGGAGCGGTCCGGTTTATTAAAGAGGCTCCGTTACAAGGCAACATGTACAACGACATGCTGGATGCCGGGTATCTCATCTGGTCGCTCTGTCCGGAACGGAAGCTCTACGTCGATATCCTGAACGCTTACGGCGAGGACATGTTCAGAGAGAGTCGGCAAGTCAGTCACAACCAGAATCCACAGGAAGTGCTCAACCGACGCGCCGTTCAGTATTGCATCATCTCCGAGCAGAACTACTTCAGCCAGTTCGCCCGTTGGCTGGACTTCAGTCCGGATTGGACGCTGGTATATTGGGATGGAATCTCGTTGATATTTGCGCGTGAGGGAGGGTGCAATCAGAGTGTGATTGATCGCTACGGGTATCGACTCCTGCACCCCACCGATCCGCAGCGAGTCTCCGATGAAGTCGCCATGCTCAGCCAGGTGCAGCGGGGCCAATACCTTGGAGAGGTCGCGGCAGGTCTCCGCAACCCGGTGAAGACGGCCTCTCTCTTCGCCGAAGCTGGAACCATGCTCGTGGCGACGGGAGTTCCCATGGAAGCGGAGTCCGCCTTTCGCCAGGCGCTGGGAATCGATGCGTGGCACCCGCGCGCGTTGCTGGGGCTGTCCCAAAGCCTTGCCCTGCAGGCCCGTAACGCCGAATCGGTTCAGGTATTGAGAAAGCTTCTGCTGGTGTCGCCGAATAAGTCAAAGGTGCGTCAGTTGATGGACGCGTTGTCGGAAGAGAGCGACCACTGAACAGATGTCAACGTTTGCCGTATTCGCCTGTCTTATGAGAAAGCACGCCCCCTTTGTTCTACTGGTCGCCGCATTCACGGCACTGCTGTTTGGGGAGGTACTGATTGGCAGGGCTGTGCTCTGGGGTGGAGACCTGCAGACAGCGTTCTATCCTTTCCTCTATTCGTTCCAGAAGCAGTTGCACCAAGGCCACTTGAATCTCTGGGATGCCTCCTGGGGTCTGGGACATCCACAACTGGCTGAGGGGCAGTCGTGCCAACTCTACCCACCGATGGTGCTGTTGCTGCTGTTTTTGCCCTACTGGAAAGCTCTGAACCTGTTTATCATCTCGCATTACCTCCTTGCGGTGCTCGGTACTTACCTCTTCGCTATGCGACGGGGGCTTTCCGCTGCCAGCGCGATGCTCGCCGCCTGTACGTTTGCTTTCTCTGGATTTATGATGGTTCATTGCATCCACCCGACGGTCATCGCGGCGTTGGCATGGATGCCGTTTGTGCTTCTGTTCGTGGACAAAGCCGTGTCCGATGGGAGGATTTTCCCCTCCTTGCTTTGGGCCGGGGTAGTATTGGCATTACAGATTCTCGGCGGCCAGAGCCAGTGTGTCTTCTTCACCGTGCTCATCGCGACGGCTTTCCTGCTGTGCCGCTGTGTGGCGCGTCGAGACGTAGGAAGGTGGAAGCAGGTTACGGGAGGCGTCTTTCTGATGGTAGCGGTCGCCGCGCTGATCACGCTGCCTCAGTTGCTGGCCACGTATCAGTTGAAGTCTGTGACTCTTCGCGAGGTGCTTTCACGCGACATATACGTCAAGAGCCTGGGGCTTTCGCTGAAGAGCCTCCTCTCACTAACGCTGCCTTATTGCTGGGGCGGACCGGAGAACTATGCAGGCGACGCGTATTTCTGGGAATCCACCGCTTACGTGACTGCATTGCCGTGGCTTCTTCTGCCGCCACTGGTCATGTTGCGACCTCGCAGCCGGGAAACATGGTTTTGGGTTGGAGTGCTGATCTTCGGGATCACCTTCGCGGTGACTCAACACAACCCACTCTACAATCTGCTCCCTCACATCCCGGTCTTCAACTGGTTCCGCGTGCCAGCCAGATATCTGCTTCTCAGTACCTTTGCACTGGCGATACTTCTGGGACGAGGGCATCACGTGCTGTCATCACCCGTGGGAGTTGACCAGCAGCGCAAGGTGGCGGGGGTCGTTGCGCTCACGGGGTTGTTCATATTGGTGGCGGCCGCCGCGCTGCTGATGGGAGTGCAGCTCAAAGTGAATCTCCTTCGGGATGTATGGAGTTCGCCCACCTTTCAGCAGGCACTCTTCGGCACAGACGGGTGCTTCCTGCTCGTTGAAGCGATTGTCGGTTCGATACTGCTGATAGCGCTGGCGCGTCGAAGCATCTCCCCCCATCTCACCACTTTGCTGCTTGCGATTATGCTGCTCGCAGACCTTTCGCGGGTCGGTGTTGCGATGCAGTGCAAGGTGGATCCCGCGATCTTTGTCTATGAGCCGCCGGTCGCGGAATTTCTAAAATCCAAGCCAGGTCCCTTTCGCATCCTCACGGCCATCAACCCCGCTTCTGCCGCACGATTCGAAGAAGTGCGCCGGCTGCCTCCGGAATATCAGGAAACCGCAATGCTACGTCCCAATCTCAATGTGCTCCACGGTTTGGCGAACTTGGATGTCTATGTCGCGCTTGAGATACTGAGCGCCTTCAATTTTCGCACTCTATGCACACTTCCCATGGATGAGGCCTTGCTGACATATTCTCGCGCGATGTCTCGTGAACGAGTCACCCTGAGAGGTCCAGGCTGGAAGCAACGCCACCAGCTTCTCAGCCTGCTCAACATCCGCTACGTCGTGACGACCGAGTCGATTACAGCGCCAGGTTGGCGACTGGTCTTTGACCGGGGCGTTCGGGTCTACGAGAATCAGGGCGTCTTCCCCCGAGCCTTTCTTGTGGGAGCGGCGCGGCAGGCTTCACCCGAAGAAGCATTGCGTCACCTGATGACCGGGGATATTGACTTTTCCTCTGTAGCGCTCGTCGAACAGGACCTCTCGTTCCGTTTGCCCACCCAACCTCCAGTTGGTTTCCGGGGCACGGTCTCTGCGATGAAGTACCGGGACACCGAGGTGGCGCTGCGGACGCGGGCTGGGCATCCCGCTTTGCTTGTGCTTGCAGACAGTTACTACCCCGGTTGGCAGGCAACGGTGGATGGACAAGGCGCCCCAATCCTGCAAACCGATTACGGGCTTCGCGGCGTCGCAGTCTCTTCGGGCGAGCATGTGGTCGTTTTCCGCTATCAGCCACCTGGGTGGAGGCTGGCGGTGCTGGTCAGCCTCTGCACCGTCGCCGCAGTGTTCGCGGCGCTTGTGGTGACCGGCACGAGAGGGAGGCGGGAACCCTCGTGCCGTTAGGGCATTTCTCCTGGACCAACCGCGTTTACGTGTTGGCGCTTCTCGGGTTAATCGCGCTGCCCGTCTGTGTGAAAATCGGCAACAACGACGTCTGGGAGCACGCAAAGGCAGGGGAGTGGATTGTCTCTCACCGTCAGGTTCCTCAAGAGAACCTGTTCATGTTCACGACGCCGCACTACCCCTGGATTGACCACACCTGGGGATCGCAGGTCGCCTTCTATCTTGTTTATCGGATCGGTGGAGCGCCCGGTCTGCAGCTCTTTGAGTTCGCCTGCATCGCAATCAGTTTCCTCCTCCTGCTGAAATTGTGGAGGAAACTGGAAGCGCCCGACTGGCTGGCTCCTGTGAGTTTTGCTCTCGCGATCAGCGTCGCTCAGTTTCGCTTTCAACCACGTCCGGAGTTGTTTTCAGGCATGGGCACGTCCTGCCTGCTGTATCTCGTGTTGACGTACATTGCGGGACAGCGCAGCAACCTGTGGCTCGTTCCCTTGCTCTTCGTGCCCTGGGTCAACGTGCATGGCGGTGTTCTAACAGGTGTTGCCTTTTTGATCCTGGTCACCTTCGTCGAAGCCGTTCGCATTCCACGTCGACAGCCGAGCATCGGCCCTCCAGACAACTTTTCCGCACCGAGGCCGAGAGCTCCGCACCTCATCACCGTGACGCTGCTGTCCTGCGCCGCTACACTCATGAACCCTTATGGACTTCGATACTACCTGTCGGTTTCTCCCGCTCGCATGCGGATGTTGCAGGAACATATTACCGAATGGTCGCCGCTGACAGCCTTCTGGCCGGAGATCGCCACTCCCTTTAAGGGGACAATGATCCTTATTGTTCTGCTCGCAGTGGTGTCGTTTGCATCAGGATTGAAAAAGCGTGGCGCGCCCGTTCCGACGGGGGGAGCTGGACGTGGCAACCCCTGCGGTGTTCTCCCTCTATTGCTTCTGGTTGTTGCCGTTGTGCTTCCGCTGCAGTCGCTCCGTCACCTCTGGACCTCGACGCAGTTGTTGCTGTGCGTGATGGCAATGAACCTGCGCGGCCGGCGCCGTGGACAAGAATTGCCCTGCCGGTCGTCTGCCTTCGGCGGTGAAGATGTTCCGCGCTTCAGCGCGTCTCGATGGGCATTCGGAGCGGGAGGTGTATTGACCGTTGTCATCGCTCTCGCTCTCGTCTACCAGACGGTTTCCACCGGGCAGCAGGCGGGGATTGGGACGGACGCGAACGGCGCGCCCGTTGGTCTTGTACGGTGCATTGCGAACTCTGAGTTCGCGAACTCTGAGTTCGACCAGGATCACGGTCTGCAGGGACGCTTCTACAATTCCATGGGAAACAGCTTCTACCTGACCTGGGCGCTCTTTCCGAAGCAACAGGTCTTTATCGACGGAATGAATGCCTACGATGAGTCCATCCTGCTGAGGGCTCGACAGATGCTCAGCGCACCTGCCACGCTGGAAAACGACATTGATCGATACAAATTGAACGGATTTATCCTGCTGGAGCAGGAGATGCACAGTCCACTGGCCGTGTGGCTCACTCGGAATCCGGATTGGGCGCTCGTATACTGGGATGGCATCTCGGAGCTTTTCGTCCGGCGTGCCGCCTTTGGTCCAGAGAAGATCGCGTCGCTCGAATACCGCTGCGCCAGCCCCACTGCCATCGGCCGTCCCCTGGACGCGAAAAACCTGGAGGCATTCTGCGCGGAAATTCGCAGGGCGTTGCGGAATCCGGTTGCGCCGTCGTCACTCCACGTCGTGGCCGGCAACCTGTACCTACAGGTTCATGAAGTGTCGCTGGCGGCCGGGAGTTTCAACAACGCTCTCCGTGAGAAGCCTTCCGATCTGCGCGCTGTGCTGGGCCTCGCCGTCTGCAATCTGGAATTGGGGAATCTGTCCGAAGCGAGGCGGTTGTGTCGTCGCGTGCTCTTCCTCCGGCCGCAGACGGTGCAGGCAAAGCTTGTGGAGGAATTGGCGAATGAGCGAATGGGCGAATGAACGAATGGGCGAATGGGCGAATGAGCGAATAGGCGAATAAGCGAATGGGCGAATGAGCGAATGGGCGAATGAGCGAATGGGCGAATGAG
>Ga0210049_1001621_pt1 | contig 21254 bp, 22 predicted proteins | sample CryGeyCG2014_300_2_FD_183964 | JGI IMG/M metagenome (GOLD analysis project Ga0210049, IMG submission 183964) | Groundwater microbial communities from aquifer - Crystal Geyser CG06_land_8/20/14_3.00 (SPAdes) (version 2) | ecosystem: Environmental > Aquatic > Deep subsurface > Groundwater | place... | reverse complement strand
TTACTACATTCCTTTACAATTTTCTTCAGTCTCGAAAACTCTTTTTCCCTATCAACAAACTCAGAAGCCATTATAATAATATTAGGGGATAGGTTTAAATAAAACTTTCTACATATATCTACATGCCTCAGTAGAAGAGCACACTGAAGAATGATGTGTGATGCAAGCCTGGGGCTACAGGGTCAGGCAACCCGACTAGGGTCTGATGGGTCCCCGGAAGACTGCCAGACGTGACGTCAGAAAGGATGATTTTGGAACAACCCAGACCCTGAACACCCCGATATGGGTCAGTACTGGGAGTGAGAGTTTTTCTTTCTATGAGCGGGTTGGTTAATATCGGGGAACAATTTCTAAAGAAATTGTTCCCCTTAGTCGCAACAAGTTGCTCCTATCTGGGAACATTTCATGTCCCCCTAAGTCGCAGATTTCTTTCAGAAATCTGCTCCTATCTGGGAACAGATGAGAATTCTCTCTCCATAGATTGTTTCCTTAGTCAAAACAAGTAAGCAAAAAGATTTTAGATACATAATTCCTTTCCTTTTTTATGAATAAGATATTTAGAGAATATATGCTGGTGCTGAGTGCGCTCCTCTTTGGGGTTGGTATTATAATGACAGTGATAGGATTTTTATGGTATTTCACATTTATTCAATCAAATACAGCTAATCCTTCATTGGAAGAATTTTCCGAAAAACTTGGAAACTGGGGGTGGTGGATTCTAATTCCTGCACCATTTATATTGATTGCTGGGGGGTGGTATTTCTCTGATCAATTGCTGGTTAGAAGAAAATTTAAGGAGATGGTTTCTACAAACAGTAAGGCGAGTTTTGTGAAAAACATTGGTGAAATAGAAGGGGTTGTATGGAAGCTTCCTGTGAGGTATGAGGTAAGATTTGAGGAGAAAAAGAAAAGGTTTAAAATGAAATGAAATCATGATGGGGAACACCCCTATGTTTCGTCTGGAAAAATAGGAGGGAATAATAAAAGATTTTTATTTTAAAATTATTATAATTAATATATTATAATATTAATGTTTGGTGTTTTCCAATGGATGCGACGGAATTCCAGCAGGAATTCCTATCATCCTCGGAAAGACCGTTAGTCTTTCCAGAGGATGCGACGGAAATTGTAAAAACAATTTCCTAGTATCTCTGAAAAACCCTCTGGGTTTTCCAGAGGAAACGAAGGGGTAGAATGAAGATGTCTTATTTGGCATGGAAAAACTATTTATTGCTTTAAAACATTGCCTTACCTCACCATCACTTCCCTTGGAAAATCTAACAGATTTTCCAGAGGATGCGACGGAATTCCAGCAGGAATTCCTATCATCCTCGGAAAACTTTTAGTTTTCCAGAGGATACGACGGAAATTGTAAAAACAATTTCCTAGTATCCCTGGAAAGACCGTTAGTCTTTCCAGAGGAAACAATGGGGTTAGGGGGGAGAAAAAATGGGTGAAAAAGACATATTTGACACATTTCTAAAGGCTGAACAGATGTTTAAGGATAAAGAGGTGATAAGACCGTCGTACACACCAGAAAAACTACCTCATAGGGACCAGGAAATAACAACCTTAGCCTCTATATTTGTCTCAGCACTGAAAGGTGAAACACCGTCAAACGTGTTCATATATGGAAAGACAGGTACAGGGAAGACAGCTGTAGCAAAGTATGTTGGAAAGGAATTAATTGAAAAAGGGAAGCAACTAAACAAACCCCTTTCCTTTGTTTATATAAACTGTGAAATCGTGGATACAGAATACGGGATTCTGTCAAACATAGGGAATTCAATCATCAAAAATTGGAATGAGATGATACCATTCACAGGCTGGCCTATGGAAAAGGTTTATGATAAACTGAAGGAAGAGATAGAAAAACAGGGAGGTGTCACAATAATTGTTCTGGATGAAATAGACAAACTTGTTTCCAAAAGTGGTGACGATGTACTGTATGTTTTATCCAGGATGAACACAGACCTGAAAAACGCGAAAGCAAGCATTATAGGGATATCAAATGATCTGAAATTCACAGAGTTGCTGGATGCAAGGGTTAAAAGCAGTCTTGGGGAGGAGGAAATGATATTCCCTCCATATAATGCAGCGCAGCTTCAGGACATATTAAAGCAGAGGGCTGGATTGGCATTCAACAAGGATGTGCTTGATTCTTCCGTCGTACCCTTATGCGCGGCCCTTGCAGCACAGGAGCATGGTGATGCAAGAAGAGCCTTGGACTTACTCAGGGTTTCAGGAGAGATTGGTGAGAGGGACGGACAGAAAAAGATTGTTGAGGCCCATGTGAGAAAAGCGCAGAATAAGATTGAACTTGATAGGGTGACAGAGGTTATTAGGACACTGCCGACACAGTCAAAGATGGTGCTTATGGCCCTCCTCCTTAACAAGGAGGTAGGTAGGGAAACACTCACCACAGGTGAGGTGTATGACACATACAAGACCTTATCCATGAAGGCGAACACGAGTATTTTGACACAGAGAAGAATCACTGACTTAATCTCAGAACTTGACATGCTTGGAATAATTAACGCGCGCGTTATATCTTATGGTAGGGGTGGCAGGACAAAGGAGATAGGGGCATCAGTCCCTGTTAAGGACACAAAAAAGGTCTTAGAGGAAGATGATATCCTGAAAAACATATCAAACTATAAACCATTAAAGCAGGTAACATTGGTGTAATTTATCTCCTGAATATGGTGTACTTCACTTTCCTAAGTCTGCTCAGCTCTATTTCCCTTTTTTTCTTTTTTTCCTGTTTTTTCACAGACAATAGTTGGAAAGAATAATCCGCGGCTATCGGTAATGTGAAAAGTATCAAAACAGAAATACCAAGCATCACCCAACAATCCTGGGCTATGTTCCCTGCGTTGTTCGTACCCCGGGACCAGTCATCAACAGAAAGTTTTATCCCTCCAAACCATGGAATTTCCCCCTCTGCCTTTCCGACAATCCATTCCAGTTTAACAATTTCAACCTTTCTACCCAATTCATCTTCAATGCCCGCACTTGAGTCCTGATCGCATCCATTGTTCGCATCCCCCTTTGTCAAAAAACCAGAATGGTTTACTTTCGGGTCGTAGTTGTGCAGGTTCAGCTCCGTTATGGTGATTGCTGACAGGTGATAGTAATTTAACTCTGGTACGTCATAAAACACTCCTTCCTCAGTTATATTCACCTCAACCCAGCACATTGCCCTGTGAATGACAGGCGTTCCACCCACACCATTCTTAATATAAACAATCACATCTCCGTAGTTACTGTATGTTTCATATCCTGCTTTCTTACCTTGATAATATGTTACAACATCATTTCTATTATTTACTTTTTTCACAAAAGTGAAATCACCAGGGTCTATTGTTCCTATTTTCCCATACGGTGAGTCATCATGTGTCATGCTCCCGGACTCAATAACAACCATTGGCGGCCAAACACCAGTGTACGCAAACATCGCTGCAACAATGATTAGAATAACGATTACTGCTGTAAGTACATCTTTGAATATCGGCAACATCTTTTTCAGCATAGTTTTATGGATAGTTTTATGTGTATAAAAAACGTTTGCTGAAATATGAGGCCTAGTCTAGATGAATACTTCATGGAAATGGCGCATCTTGCATCAAAAAGATCAACATGCATAAGGCACACTGTTGGCTGTGTCATTGTGAAGGAGAAAAGAATACTTGCAACAGGATATAACGGTGCTCCAAAAGACTTGAAGCATTGTGAGGTGGTAGGATGTGTCAGGACAAAACTGAAAGTACCTCACGGCGAGAGGCATGAGTTATGCAGAGGACTGCATGCTGAGCAGAACGCAGTGATACAGGCCGCACTGTTTGGTGTGAGTATAAAAAACTCAACACTTTATTCAACACATTATCCCTGTTCAATTTGCGCGAAAATGCTCATCAATGCAGACATAAATGAAATTATTTATGATAAAGACTATGAGGACGAACTTGCGAAGCAAATACTCTCTGAGAGCAACATAACTGTGAGAAAATTTAAGAAGTGATGAAAATGAAGGATGCGTACTGGAAGAAATGGAAAGGAGAGCATCCTGAAAGCAATATTAAGGTAAGGAAGTTTAAAAAGTGATGGAAATGGAGGAGTACTGGAGAAAATGGGAAGAGGAAGGCGTGATGAAGGACATGAGTAAGGAGATCAGGGAGGGCTTCTCAGGCGCCGAGGTTAAACTTAAAATCGAGAAAAACCATCTGAGGAAAAAAAGAAGGAAAAAGAAAAACCAGCAGAAGAGAAAAAAACAGGTAAAGGAAAATCTGTTTTGTCGGGCATAAGCATAGGAACCGGTATTTTCTTAATCTTCACCCTGCCATACAAATTCATCACCCAAGGATATTTTTCAACCTACTACATTCTATCCTTTATCCTTGGAATAGTTCTTACAGGAACCGGCGCATACATCATCCTAAAAAAGCAAAAATGGATAGCAATAGGCATCTGCATTATAGTGTTCATAATATGTGTTCTAGTTTTTTCAAGAATGGTTGGGTTTGTAAAACTGTTTATTTAATCTGTTTCCCCTAAAACCTTTTCTACCTTCTTTTTAAACTCCTCAATGCCCTCTTCATTAACAATCATCACATCAGCAAGCGCAATAACCTCACCAATCCCCCAGGAAAGCTCCCTTTTGTCTCTCTCATCAAAATCTTCTTTTGAAAAGGTGTCATCAATTCTTTTCCTTTTCATTATTCTTCTGTAGCGTGTTTCTGGTGATGAATGAACACCTATGACAATAAAATCTTGGAAATGTGATTTGAAAATCCCAACCTCTTCAATGCTTCTTATGCCGTCAATAACTGTTTTTCTGTTTTTAATGAATGGTAATGTCCTCTCAGCCCAAATACCATATCCATGTTTTTTTCTTTCCTCATCCGCAACCCCGCCAACGTTTTCATCATTAAGGGTCAATCCCTTTTTCTTCACGTATTCCCATACTGCATCGCCCATTCTCACAACATCAAAACCTTTTTTCTTCGCGGTTTCAACAAAAACCCCTTTGCCTGAGCCCGGCATGCCTGATAGACCAATCATAAAGGATAATCAGGCTCCAGGCTTAAAAATCTTGGGAAATCCTTTTATCATCTTATAAAAATATTTCACAAAATAAAAAGGGCATGCAACAACCCACGTAACTATTAAAACGGATAAGAAAAAGAGTATTGGAACAGCAAGTAGCTTCATGAAAGGTAGTTTTTCAAAAACCATTAAAAGGACAGATGGATAGTTGAATGAGAAATGCAGTATAATTGATGCATAAATTCCTTTTTTCAGAAAAAGCCAGCCAAGGGCAAGACCTGTAACAAAAACAGGCAATATCTTGTAAAAGTCCCATCCGAAAACATGCGCGTAAGAAAAAATCAGGGATGAAAAAATTATGAGAAAAACTGATAATGTGTCAATATTAAAGTCTCCGCCAAGAAAATATTTCCATATTTTTATCTTCCTTCTCCTGAAAAGGTCCACAATCAGTAATGGTATGCCGATCAGCATTATCCTTGAAACAATCTCCTCATGAACAGATGCGTTTGACAGTGAAAACATGAGTTTCCAGAGCGGCATAGCCCCAAACGATGGTGTTTTTGGTGTCGCGTGAATAAATTTTATGATGTAATCATAGGCATAATCAAAAAACACCAATCCTAAAAAGAGTTGAGGAATAAGAAAAAACGAATTATTGTTATGTTTTGTTTTTTCAAAAAATCTTGAATAAAGACAAAAACCTTCTTCCCCCTCCTTCTTAATCATATAAATAAAAGACAGAAGGATTGCGGACACAACAAACAAATAATATCCTAAAAGATAATATCCTTTAAATGAAAAAACCGGTATCATGTATGGTGTTATGATGAAAAAAGTCCATGAAGATTTAAGAAGTTTTGGTAAAACAAGGATTAATGATGGAAAAAGCAGAAGAACAGAAAACAGGATTACTATAAAATAACAAAGAATTGCGATAAGGCAAACGGTATTAAGTCCTGTTTTCAGGTATTCAACTTTGCTCATTTTCATAATCCTATCAGACTAAGCCTGGGCCCAATAAACTGCCATAGTATAAGGAAAAGTATGAAAAGCGCAACAGTGTAGCATAATGCATTAACATGCCTTTCCCTTCTTTTGACGTTCTTGATGAATTTACCAAAAAATGAGTCAGCGCCGTCTTTGAAAATATACCCCCCATCAAGCGGAACAGCAGGAAGCACGTTTGTTAATCCAAGCATAAGATTTATCCAGAAAACCCAGTAAAAGATGTTTGCAAGAATCCAAAACACATCTGCTGGCAAAAAAGACCAGAAGCCATGAACTGTGTAAACATCTGTTATTGGTGAATGAAATGGTGATAAACGCAAGAATGGAAGTGCAATGTAGGTTACAGAATTACCTAAAACCTCCTTGAATGAGCCCGCATTGGAAAAAGGGCGGCTGAGAACCTTTGGCAACGTGTTCACATCATTATAGCTTATGCCAAAATAACCCGCGCCGTTATCATTTTCATCATGGGTGTAGTCGTATCTGTTTGCAAGTTTCACAGTGTTGTTCACAAATTTTTTGTTGTAGTAAAATGTAAGATTCACTGTCTGACCTGCCTTTGTCAGCTCTATCGCATTCTGGAAATCATCAATATTTTTTATTTCGGTATCATTGAAGCTTGTAATCAAAGCCCAGGGCTTAACAATCTTTTCTGCTGGTGAACCCTCTTCAACACCAGTGACAAGTATGCCGTCACGCACAGGCGTGACAGAGCCCATGAATGACCAGGAAAAAATCATAGCGCAAACCAGTGCCACAATCATGTTCATCGCTGGTCCTGCTGCATAAACCCTGCTTCTCTTTATTTTTTTTATATTTTTAAGTTCCTCCTCATCAGGCTCAACAAAAGCACCAAGTGGCAAAACAAGGAACAGGACACCAAGGCTTTTTATTTTCACTTTGGCAAAGGCTGCGAGTATGCCGTGTGAAAACTCATGCACGACCATTGCGATTATAAGCCCGAGTAAACCATACCATAACGGTATTATGGGGTTTATGATCGGTAGTCCAATAAGCATTCTTGGTGATGGCGCCATTGACTCAGGAATTTGTGTTGCGATTGATGCACTCCAGCACAGCATAACCACCATGAATATCATTACAGCAACACATAAAACAACTGCGAAATTCCCAAACCCTTTCCAGATTTTTTTCCTAGCAATTTTTTCAATTGTCTTCCTCCCCGTCGTGGTGTGAACAAGAAGAATGGGCCCGCTCAGCGACATATGATGTTTCTCAAGTATTTTTTTTCTGTTCAAAATATAAATCAAAACAAGCCATGCTATGATAACTGAAACAATGACTGGTATCCACACGAAATCCATGGGAAGTGGTATGATTTATAGAATATATTATATCTTCGCCCTCAGCTCTGAAAGGTTTTTCTCAAGCTCAAGTTTTCTTTTTTCAAGCGCCTCTATCTGCGCCTTAAGTATCTTTATATGCTCCTCTTTCCTCTCCAGCTCCCTTTTTGTTTCCTCAATGTTTTTCTCCCTTTCCTGAAGCTTCCTTTCGTATTCATCAAGTTTGATGTTCCTTTCCGTTAATCTTTCATTTCTGTCAGAAAGCATTTTTTCGTAACCAGCAAGCTCCCTTTCTTTTGCAAGAATTCCTCTTTCCTTAACATTCAGTTTTTCATCGGCTTCCTTGAACTCCGCAGTTTTTTTTGCTTTCAGCGATGTCATTTCTTCTTTCAGTTCATCCCTTTTCCTTGTAAGGGTAACAATTTCATCCTCCCTTTCAGAAATATTTTTCTCCCTTATATTTAATTGTGATTTCCAGTTATTGATGTTATCCTCCCTTTTTGCAAGAATGCCTTCCCTTTCCTCCAGTTTTTTCTGCATTTCCTTGCATTCATTCATCAGTACCGCGAGTTTTTTTCCAGTTTCATCCAGGCCCGCTGAAACCTCAGTATTTTTCTTGAGTAAATCCTGTGTTTTTTCCTCCAGCTCACCAACTTTTTTTTCTTTTTCAGAAACCTCTTTTTCCCTTTTCTCAACGTTCTGAAGTCTAAAACTAATATCTGAGAATTTCTCAAGCATATTTTTTAATGAGATTTCTGTTTCTGAAACATTTTTCTCCCTTGTCCCCAGTGTGGTGGATACCCTGCTTAAATTCTCATTCTGCTTTTTTAATGATTCCATCATTTCCTTTTTATCCTTCTCATATTCTATTTGTTTTTTCACAAGGGCTTTTGCCTTCTCAATATCATCGGCTATGTCCGGAATATTTTTCAGTACCCCCCTTGGAATATTCTGCTTTAATTCATCTAACGAAGATATTATATCACTCATTTTCTCTCCTCCTTTTCCTTTTTCTCAAAAATTTGTTTCTCAAATTTTTTTATGCTGCTTAAAATATTCAGTTCTACATCCCCCATCCTGGATTTTAGGTCATAAAACCCGCCTGTCACCAGATTGCTGCTGTCCTCAATCTCCTTGGCAATCTTAGCATTATAGTCATTGATCCTGTTTAGTGTTGTTTCAATCTTTGACACCCTCATTTCAAGATTTTTTAGTTTTTCATCCACCCCGCCCATTTTTTCACTGTTTTCCTTTATGTATGTGCGCAGTGCCTTTGCTATTGTGTCAAACTTTTCAGCAAGTATGAATATTTCCTTATCCATTTTGATTAGCTGGCTATGTTTTTCCTCAGGCATCTTTATCCTCCGCCTTCTCAAACCCTTTTTTTTCCATCAACTTTACAAGTTTTTTTTCCTCCTTATCTTTTACTGTTTCCTTTTTCCCCAGTTTTAGTAATGAGGCAACATCTACCCCAGGCTTCTTCTCTTTCATCTCCTCCTTTTCCTCTTTTTTTTCTTCCTTTTTAACAATCTTTTCCTCAGTTTTTGGAATAACCTTGAACTCAGAATACTTGGATAAATCAATATATGCTTTCTCAGCCTCCTCATCCCCAACTGTCTTTTTTGGTTTAGGCTTCTCTGTTTTTCCAAGATATTTTTCCACAGCTGCCCCAGACACTGATGCCGGTGTCTTTTTTGGTTTTGCCTTTGGCTTAGTCAGCCTAATTGCCCTAAACACCCTTATGAATGACAGCACAAGCCCCGACACAATAAAAACGTAGACTAAGTAAACGCTTAGGGGGATGAATGCACAGAAATAGAATATGGAGGCAAGAACCCAGACTTCAACACCTAGTTTCGTACCCCTCATGTATTTCCTACCATACATGCATATACCAATACCGGAAACTGCAAAAACAATCAATACAACAAAAGCACCAAGTGGGGAGAAAAAAGGGTTGCTGTTAACATTTATTGTGTTTGTGGTTGAGGAATACTCCAGGTATTCGCCTGTTGGGAGCCTGTAGTGGAATACTATGAACTCCAGAACAGGCGTCTCAAGTGCTGCGTTTGAAGCGCTGATTTTTACTTTGATATCAGCTATTTCCTCAATTTTTTCCCCCTCGTATTCTGTTCCAAGGAAACTCAGAGGGTGCAGGGTCGTATCTGATATTTCGGCCCCCATTTTTATATATATCCAACTGGAATCATTTGCTGCCTGTATACTGTTAACTGTGACCCTCCCTTCAATACCTAAAACCTTTTTCACAAAATCCTCGGCACTGTTGTTCAACCGACTCGCGATATACCTTTCCAGTGTTGCATTTCCAAGATGGAATATGTATCTATCCCATTCTTTGCTCCAGTCATTAACTGATATTGGCCTAACCCCACTGGATGTTTGTGTTCCCAGAGAAAATATAATGGTTGCATGATTTGCCTCATCAAAATTCACCTCAAGAAAAATGTTTAGTTTATCTTCATCAGCATTAACTGGTGAATACAGCGATGAGGAAATCACCCCTATTATTAATACGCAAAGCAAAAACCTTCTCATAATTACCCCTTAAACTGGGAGCTTGGTTTTCTTCAACTCAGGATCAATCTTCACAGCCTTCTCATAGCACTTTATCCCTTCATGTAGTCTGTTGGAGTAGATAAGCGCCATTGCTTTGGAGTACCAGCCAATCGCATGCATAGGGTCAATCTTTATGGATTTGTCAAAGCATTCTATTGCCTCATCATATTTTCCTAAACAGTACAGCGTTACACCTTTATTGTGGTATCCCTCCTTTCTTTCCGGCTCAAGTTTTATTGCAATGTTAAAGTGTTCGACAGCATCATCATAATGTTTGGAGTTGAACGCCATAATACCTAAAATTATGTGTGCCTTGAAACCACCGGCACCTTCGCCGAAACATCCCTCAGTTTCTTTCACCTTTCCCTTCAGCATCTCCACAGCATTTGTTTGTGTTTTATCAAGGCCTAGATGTGTGTCTATTTTTAGGACCGATGGGAGACTCAGCATGGAAACACATTTTTCAATAACCCTCTCCATGTTCTCTCTCTTTACAGGCTCTACAGGTCTTGGCATGGCATTCCAGCATTTCGTACAAAACGTGGCATCATCAGGCATCTCAGATTTACAGTTAGGACATATCATAACTACTCCCCCTTCTGTTATATTCTTCCTAATTGAAAAATGTTTCCTATCCCCCACAGGTTTTAAATACCATCAATATTATAACATAGTAGGTGATTGAAATGGTAAGTGTTGAGGATATGATTGAGAATTTGTTAAAAAAGATAGATGATGCTGAGAAAAGATTGAATGTTGCTGAAAAGGCATCTGAAGCAAAGAAGATTGTATCTGAGATTACAGGAGAGATACCGAAACTCAGGGCAATCGCTAAAGAAATGATCGCTAAAAAAGGAGAGATTGTTTCAACAGTTCTGTCAGGTATGAAAGAGTGCAAACCACATCTTTCAAACATTGTCAAGGCATTGGAGGATAGGGAAACCACACTCAAGGTGAAGTTTAACAAACTTACAATAACCATTGATGGCGAGAAATCGATTTCACTTTCACTGCTGAAGAAAACATGAACATTAAGCCCATAGTTTTTCAGGCATGGAATCTCATCACAGACGGCTCAATGTCTGCAGAGTTAAGGCAGGAAAAAGACATTATGAGGTTAAGCCTTGACCCTAATGTTCTCTCTATGGATATTGAGGATGCAAAACATCCTATTATTCTCGCATTAAAAGACATGGGATATAGTTTGAAAAAAACCTCGGACACAGGGGTTACAAAAGAAGAAACACCAAAATTGGGTTGGGGGAAGGAGATTTTTGCCGTACTCCACAAAATTCAGGGCGCTGCCAGTCTTCTTGCAGAAAACAAAAAAACCTTTGTTTTAAAACATAAGAACAAGGAGATACTAAGAATGGGAGACAATTCACACTCCGTATTCCTGAGTTTTCTTGGAATCAGACATATCCATGTGCCAAGCAAGGTTGCCCTGCTCAGGTTTTTGATGGAAATCAGGTAAACGCAAACAAAATCAACCAAAAACTATATAGCCCCCCCACCTATGCCTGTTTGAGATGAAAAGTATGGTTAAAAACTTGAATAAAATATTGAGTATATTGTGTGTGTTAGTGATGACCGCCACTGTTTTTTCGGCAGTAGTGACAAATGTGGTAGCAGAGAAAGGCGGGAAAGAAAAGATTATGGAGTCTTTGAACCCGTGTGTAGCAACAAATGAGTATATCCATATGGTTTGGCAGGAGTTAACCGGGAAAACTGAGACACACTATGAAGCAGAGAGTATCATAGAAAATATTACATACAACTATGAGGTGTATTACGCCAGCAATAAGCATGGGAATTATATGGAAAAACTGGAAACAGCAATTGATGATGTAGACTTTTTGATTAAAAACACAAAAAATAACGATGTTGTTAAGGAACTTGGGAAAGCATTAAAAGAACTCAACACTGCAAAAACAAATTATTATGCACAGGATTTTGTGAAATCATTTAAAAACACTGAGAATGCTGTGGACCATTTAATGGAAGCACAAAATAAGGGTGCTGATACCTTAGAAATAACAAAGTCTCTTACTTTTGCTGTTAGGGACATGGTAAAAACTAATATCCTTTACCTTGATTTCACTGTTGTTTCTGAAAGTGGGCATATTAATGATTCCTGGGATGACTACAACAATGGTATAGTAAATATTGAGAATGGTTGTTATGATAAAGCCGTTGATTTTTTTAAGGACTCATTCAAAGAAGCTATGAAGGCTTTGAATGATTTTAACGGCATAGATTTTGGTAGCATAGTAAGAATTAGTTACACGGATTATGATTCTATTTATCCCAAAATTTTTTTGAATGGAACAATCAATGTGGGCTGGTTTGAGGAAATAAACAATGAAACACACATATTTTATGCCAGATCATCAAATGATGGTGTAAGTTGGTGGTATTTTGATGCAACCCAGCATGCTGATGTTTATCTTTCAGCTATAGGTATGGACCCATATTCTGTGGATTTAGGGAATATTTTCACAGTGACCAGAGCATTGGATGATGTAAGAACCTTGTCACGCTGTCATTATTTCTATACTCCTATTGTGATAAGGGATGGTGGAAGTTTTAGGATAGATAAGACACGTTATTCACCTATTAATGATCCTTATCTTGATAGATACCATGACTGGTATGACCCAGACAATCCTATACATATTGGAGACATAGATTTTTATATTGTATGCAAACCTCTGCCGTTTCCTCCGCCACCACTGCCGCCAAAAGCACCCGACTTCATAATAACAAACATATCCTTTTCAAACAACAATCCAGTTGAAGATGAAACAATTACAATGGAGGCTACTGTTGGAAATGTTGGTGACGCCAGTGCGACTAATGTAAAAGTAGATTTTTATGAAGGAGAAACTCTAATAGATACAGCAATAATTCCTTCGATTCCTTGGGGTGAAAGCGGGCAAACTCCTCCAGTTTCATGGCAATGTACTATAGGCCATCATATCATACGAGGATATGTCAACCCTCCGTTACCCCACGGAGAGGATATTAGAGAGGGAGACACTTCTAACAACGAATTGGGTAGGTATCTTTGTGTTTCTTATCTCTTTTCTGAGACCCCTGCAGATTTAACTAGTCCAATAATATCTGGGCCTGTTTCACCAGCGCCTGAGGATATAACAACTATTACACCAACATGGGATGCAGACTATCCCGCAGGTGCTACGCTCATGGTTCAGGTTTCTAATGATAATGGGGTGACATGGGAGGAGGTAACAAACAATGAAGAGCATGTTTTCAGTAGCGCTGGTAATCAATTAAAGTACAAAGCTGAACTGGAACCTTCTGGAACATTTAATTCCTTTTCCATACAACTAAAATATATAACATCCACTCTCCTTACATCGGATGAAAGAAATCAGATCAACCTCAAGGGGATAGGTCAGATGCAAATTTCGGGTATAGGTACTGCATATATCGGTCATACCGGTGTTGTAGCAGGTTTGCCTTTAGTTATGACCAGGAAAATGCAGGTCGCTGTTGCAGGTCCCTATCTTACAGTTACTGCTCTCTGTTGGGCGTTTCGGCTTTTGCCCGATATGACATCCCAATTTTATTTAGATGTCTGGACTTGGGGTGGCTATACAGCTCATGCAGCGGCGACGATTGAAGGCTGTGGTTTTCAGACATTAAGGGCTACAATATATATCCCTTATACTATTGGTATGCTAGGGATACAAGAGATCGTGTATTGTAAACTTACGACAGTATCAGAAATACCATTATTAGGGATACCCCTTGTGAATTGGGATTTTGCAACAATAGAGATAATTGATACTAGAATAGGAGGAACAACATTTCCGTTCATAGACGACATGGAAATGGGCATTGGGAAGTGGACACGTTCAGGAACGAGTGGTATATGGGGCTTTGGCTCTCCTACCAATGTAGGTCCTTCAAACGCCCGTTCTGGTACCTATTGTTGGGCAACAAACACTCAAGGAGGCTATATAAACCAGGATGGTTTTGAACATCTGATTTCACCGACCATTGATCTTACCTTAGTAAAGAATGCGAAACTAATGTTTTGGCAATGGTATGGAACAAGGCTCAGGGATGGAGGGAACATTAAAATCTCTACAGACAACGGTGATACATGGTCATTGTTAACACCTGACGGTGGTTACCCTTACAGCAGCGTTATTGGCCTTGACAGCGAGCCTGGTTATTCAGGTTCTAGCAGTGGTTGGGCTCAGGTGACAGGTGACCTCAGCTCATATGTTGGTGATATAATAAATATTAAATTTAACTTTGGGAGCAGCTATAGTGTTACAGAATCTGTTTTAGCCGGATGGTATATTGATGATGTAAAGGTTTTTTCACCAAATGACATTGGAGTTGAATCTATTGTTATAGATCCACCCTTAACAACTAAAGGAATTGATACCACACCGCCAACTGTTACTGGTCATGTACCATCAGTTAGTGCAACTAATGTTTTAGTTGGAGCAAACATAGAAGTCACATTCTCAGAACCCATGGACACTGCAAGTGTGCAATCAGCATTCTCAAGCAGCCCTAATCTCGGAACAGGGAGCTTTACTTGGTTTTCGGTAGGAGGATTCGGGGATAAGCGGGTAGTATTTAATCCCGATCAAGACATGACTTACGGCACAACCTACACCATCACAATAGGCACAGGAGCAAAAGATAAAGCAGGTAACAATATGGCTTCCGCTTACTCTTGGTATTTCACTACTCAGAGCGATACCACACCGCCAACTGTTACTGGTCATGTACCATCAGTTAGTGCAACTAATGTTTTAGTTGGAGCAAACATAGAAGTCACATTCTCAGAACCCATGAATACTGCAAGTGTAGAAGGAGCATTTTCTTCTACTCCTTCTCTTGGTTCAGGTACATTTACTTGGGGTCCTTTAGAGAAAACTTTCACATTCAACCCCAGTTCTGATATGGCATACTCTACAACTTATACGATTACTATAGGTACAGGAGCACAGGATAAAGCAGGTAATAATATGGTATCAGCATACTCATGGTCGTTCACCACTAAGGGGCAAAACAGACCTCCATCCGTTGTTGTTCAATCACCAAATGGTGGTGAAACATGGTCTGGTACAAGAACCATCCAATGGACTGCAACAGATCCAGATGGTGATACTATCGATACTGTAGATATTTACTACAGTGCAAACAGGGGGATAACATGGAACAGTATCGTTACAGCTACTGCAAACGACGGAGCATACGACTGGGACATGACTACTGTTGATGATGGGGGAAGTTATCTAATTAAGGTTGTTGCAAGTGATGGTACTCTTGCTATGCCTGATGTTTCAGATGGGGTCTTCTCAATAGTTAACCCAATTGCAAATAATACCCAAATAACTATTTACGCTACTATCAGAAACTATGGTACAACAGATTTCACGGACATAAATGTAAGTTGTATGATAGTAGACCAATTAGGAAACGTGGTGTTAGAAAACGTATGCTGGCTTGGAGCAGCAGAATTGTTTTGTGAACATAAAACTATCTCACTGATTAGCGGTGCCAGTACAACACTAACATGGACTTGGACGCCCACATATTGTAGCAGATATAATATTTATATTACAGTACATTCAAATGATGATAATCCAAATGATGTTATACTGGGTTCAATGATAAAAGTTGTGGATGACCCTGCAACTCAGGATGAACCTGTAAACAACCCATCCAATATTATGCCAAATCATATAATAGTAGGACTGAATGATGGGATAGATATTCATGCTCTTGACAGCACAATCAGTGACTACGGCGGCACAGTTTTAGATACAATAGATGACCTAAATACAATTCTCATTGGTGTTGAAGGGGATATACAACTATTTATGCAAAAGATTAAATCCAGAGACGAAGTAAAATATGCAGAACCAAACTCTATCTTTGAAGTAGCCCAAGAAGTTACAGATGACCCATACTATACTTATCAGGAAAACTATCTTAACGAAATTCATGTACCGCAGGCATGGGTTAATGGTTGGGGTGATCCAAACAACGGGATAGTAGTAGCAATATTGGATAATGGTGTGGACTACAACCATGAAGACTTGAAGGATCATTTTGGGAGTGTAAAGGGTGCTGATGCAACACAGCTTGTAGGTGTAGGTTCAGATCCAAAGCCCGACCCTGCAGGTACTTTCAACTACCATGGTACCGCTTGTGCAGGTATTGCTGCTGCAACAATAAATAACGCCAAAGGTATCGCTGGTGTTGCAAACGTAAGAATTTTAGCGGTCAAAGTGGGTGATGGTGAGGGGCATATAAACATGTGGGCGGCCCATAAAGGAGTAAACTGGGTTGTAAATTATGCAAAAGATAACCCTGATACTGTAAAGCATGTAATTATTAGTATGAGTATTGCGGGTCGTCCATGGTTGATTGAGGAATGGTGGGAAGCGTTTATATTCCCATGGCTGATAGCTAAAGGCATGGCAAGATTAACCCTTCTTCAGGCTTGTGAGAACGCATGGAAAGAGGGGCATCTACTTGTAGCAGGAAGTGGAAACGAAGGGAAAGACAAGGTGTACATCCCTGCAAGCTATGATTGCACGATAGCAGTGGGCGGTGAAGATATATGGGCTGATGCGCGTAACTCAAAAAGCAACTATGGGGAGGAACTAGAGCTTATGGCACCATGGTACGCCTATACGACCAAGCTTGACAACACATATGATTCCTTCTATGCTACATCTGCTGCTACAGCATATGTTTCTGGTGTTGCTGCCCTTATTTGGTCTTTTGATCCAACTTTAACAAATGAGCAGGTAAGGAATATCCTTCGTACTACGACAACTGATTTAGGTCCAGCGGGATGGGACAAAGAAACAGGTTATGGTCTTGTTAATGCAGAATCCGCTCTTGTAGCTGTAGGAGGCGAGGAAGCCACATACAATGTAGAACTTTCACCAGAAACTATGAGTGACAGTATAGAGCCTGATGAAACAAAATCTTATTTCTTCACATTGACAAACACTGGGAACATGGTTGACAAATATAGTATAACTACTACAGGAGTTCCTGCTGGATGGTCAGTAATGGTTGATCCAAATCCTGTCTGGCTGTATGCTTGGACATCAACATCTATACGAGTTAGGGTTACCGCACCATCGGATGCACCAATAGATCAGCAGGCAACAATAACTGTAACTGCAAAATCATATAATGATCTAACTGTTTTGGATTCTTCTACCCTCACTCTGATAGTTAAGGAATTAACTAAGGATCAGTCTCAGGAGGAAACAGGTGTATTGGGTGCTGGTCACTTTGGTCTGCCTATGTCTAATGTGTATTCTGTTGCTCAGAGTTTTGTTCCTACACAGAGCAATCTTGCGAAGGTAAAAATAAAAGTATCTGCTACAGGTGCTCCTACAGGTGATCTTATAATTAGTGTTAGGGATTCCCTTGATGGAAATGATTTGGCGTATAAGAGGATAACGCCATCATCATTGGGTTGGTATTCCGATTGGGTAACATTTGATATTCTGGATGTATCATTAACACCTGGGCAGACATATTATATTGTTGGAAGATCTGATAGTGCCTCCTCTGATTCAGAGCAAGCTGGTTTCTATACTTGGGAAGTGTATATATCAACATCCAGTGATGCTTACCCGAATGGTGAAACCTATGCTAATGTTGGTTCTGGTTGGGTTTCTATTCCGTTGTTTAACGTTGATATGACATTCCAGACATGGGGGTACTAGGTGGGGGGGTATGGCTGACAAAAAAAAGTATTTTCCTCCATTGTCAGGAATAACAGTTGTGTTAATTTTTTCTGTATTATGTATTGTTACTGTAGTGTGCATTTTGTACTACAATATCCAGCTTGAGCCGGGCAATCCAGGTATTGATGTACAACTTGATAGTAAAAAGGTGAATAACACATATGTGGTGACAGTTACAGATGTTCATTTGGATGACAAAATCTGTCTTCCGAATGGTGATGAGTTCCATGGGGATCCTATGCTGATAAAATACTATAGATACGCCATTCCTTATTCGACACCTTCAGGACCAACAGGAAGCGGTGCCATTTTTGGTAATGTTACCGACATCCTTGAAAAAGAAAATAATATCACATTCTATGATAAGGACAAAGATGGTAGAATATCCGTTGGCGATGAATTTGTAATAGCCAAAGATGCACTTCCACAAACATGTTATGGTATGTTTGAGTTAGAGTGGAAACCATTCGGTTCAAGAGTAGGTGTAGTAAAGTTTAAATAAAAAATTATAAAAACCTATTCATAGGGAAGATACCCATGAGAAAACAACTTGCAAAAGTAAAAATAAAAGTATCTGCTACTGGTGTTCCCAGTAGCGATCTTATAATTAGCGTTAGAAGTTCTTTGGATGGTAATGATTTGGCGTATAAGAGGATTACGCCTTCACGATTGGGTTGGTATTCTGATTGGGTAACATTCGACATATTAGATATCCCTCTTACGCCTGGTCAGACATATTATATTGTTGGAAGGTCTGCTGATGCCTCTTCTGGTTCAAAAGAGGTTGGTTTCTACACTTGGGAAACATATATTTCAGTAGCCGGTGATGCTTATCCGATTGGTGAAACATTTGTTAATGCGGGTTCTGGTTGGTTGTCTGTTCCGCTGTTTAATGTGGATATGACGTTCCAGACATGGGGGTACTAATGTATGGGAGAATAACAACAACCATGAATTGGAATATAGAGTTATTTCTCATTCTACTGGGGGTATTGCTGTTAATAGGAGGCATTATATTATTGATATGGATTAATGCTATGAGACTTAAAAAGAGGGGGAAAATAATATCAGCAGTACTAATATTTGCGATTATAGCAAGTGCAGTATTAGGAGTATATTACTCTCGGATAGATATGAAACCACCACCATATTGTGGTCCGATAGCGGGTCTTAGTGTCGAAAAGGAAAATCAAACATATGTAATAACAATTGAGGAGATTTCACATGAGGATGAATTAAAATACTTTAGTTACTGCCTAATGAATAACCAGATGAATGAGACCTATGTTGAAGGGGATGTAGTAAATATTCTCAATGTGCAAAACAACATTACGTTCTATGATAATGATAATAACAGCAAACTTTCATCTGATGACGTATTTGTTATAAAATATGGGTTGGTCGATATATATCCAGATCTCGCCCGTTTTTGCTTGAAATGGAAACTTACCAGCAGTATAATAGTGAGCGTGGAATTAAAATGATAGTTAAAGAAGTAACTAAGGATCAGTCTCAGGAGGAAACCGGTGTGCTTGGTGCTGGCAACTTTGGTTTACCCATGTCTAATCTGTATTCTGTTGCTCAGAGTTTTGTTCCTACACAGAGTAATCTTGCAAAAGTAAAAATAAAAGTATCTGCTACTGGTGTTCCCAGTAGCGATCTTATAATTAGCGTTAGAAGTTCTTTGGATGGTAATGATTTGGCGTATAAGAGGATTACGCCTTCACGATTGGGTTGGTATTCTGATTGGGTAACATTCGACATATTAGATATCCCTCTTACGCCTGGTCAGACATATTATATTGTTGGAAGGTCTGCTGATGCCTCTTCTGGTTCAAAAGAGGTTGGTTTCTACACTTGGGAAACATATATTTCAGTAGCCGGTGATGCTTATCCGATTGGTGAAACATTTGTTAATGTGGGTTCTGGTTGGTTGTCTATTCCATTGTTTAATGTGGACATGACATTCCAGACATGGGGGTACTAAACAGTGAGGTGACTGCATGATTCCAAAATGGAAGAAGTGGATGATGTTTGGAATATTAGGGATGTTATCTTTGTTTATCATCTCTTTTTTACTCTCATCATCACTATCTTCATTTTTATTACTTAAGTTATCTTTTTTCGCCTTTTTACTAACGGGGATAATGATGGTTGTTTTCTTAGTTGCTTCCTTGGTAACAACAAAGAATCTTAAATGGGGAGTAGGGATAATAGTGTTGTTGATGTTCATTGGGGGTGTTGCCTGGGTTTATTGGAATAATCCTGGTATTATTTATCCAGGAGACCCAGGTATTGATGTACAACTTAATAGTAAAAAGGTGAACAACACCTACATAATAACAGTTACAAATGTTCATCTTGATGATAAAATCTATCTTCCGAATGGTGATGAGTTTCATGGGGATCCCATGCTACTAAAATACTATGGATATGTGGTTTCTTATAGTGGTGGTTATGTGTATGGAGATGTTTTAGATATTCTTGAAAAAAACGGTAGTGTTACATTTCATGATAATGATAATGATGGCAGGATCTCTGTTGGGGATGAGTTTATAATAGATGAAAATATTTCCAGCACAGCCTCTTTCTTTCGTTTGGGATGGAAACCTTTTGGTAATATAGCAGGTACGCCCTTGGGAGGATGATGACATTAGTTTAATAAAGAAAATAGGGAGTACATTGATAGTTAAGGAACATACTTTGGCCAAGTCTCAAGAAAAGATTGGTGTGTTTGGTGCTGGCAACGTCAGTCCGCCTATGTCTGGGATGTATTCTGTTGCTCAGAGTTTTATTCCTACACCGAGTTCGCTTGCGAAGGTAAAAATAAAGATATCTGCTACAGGTATTCCTACTGATGATCTTATATTTGGTATATAGAAGTTCTTTGGATGGAATGATTTGGCGTATAAGAAACTTAACTTCACCACAGCATCTAATGAAAAAGAATATTGATGTTTTTCACAATAAAAATGGGGAAATCTTGAAGATGGCAAATTAGTACTAAGAACTTAAATCAGTGAAGAAGTTAAAAACAGCGAACTAAGTAATAGTTACCCCGCCTCGCTGATAACCTCTGCAATCCTGAATTTCCCATCACCGAAAAGCAGTGTGTACCAGTCAGGAGAATGTTTTGATGTTCTCATTTTCACGCATCTTATCCTTCTCTGAATTTTCACATCCCCGATTGCTTCCATTTTCAGGTGTATGATGCCATCCGCAAGTGAATCCTCATCGTATCTGCTGTAGGCTTTTGAGTCCTCAGACATTTCTGACATAAGGAGCGAGGTTGTCTCAAGTTTCCTTAACCAGTCAAAGAATCTGAACATTTCAATCCTTGGTTTTCTGGGTTCTGATATTGTTTCCATGGCGGATAAACAGTCAACAGCCACCAGTTCGTAGTTAAAATTTTGTTTCAGGAGGAGTAGATGCTCAATCAAAATATCCATGAATGTTTTCCTGTACATCCTTTCACCCCCTTCCTGTATTTTGTATCTGTCAAGAATGTACAGGTTTCCTTTCACGTTTTCCATCTTCCAACCAAAGT
>Ga0210049_1001611_pt1 | contig 21357 bp, 23 predicted proteins | sample CryGeyCG2014_300_2_FD_183964 | JGI IMG/M metagenome (GOLD analysis project Ga0210049, IMG submission 183964) | Groundwater microbial communities from aquifer - Crystal Geyser CG06_land_8/20/14_3.00 (SPAdes) (version 2) | ecosystem: Environmental > Aquatic > Deep subsurface > Groundwater | place... | reverse complement strand
GGCTCGGGAAAAAGCCAGAATTGCCGGCGGCCAAAGATTTGCTTCGCAATTAGACCATTCGCTGGAAGCGGTGGGGAGTTGGAGATTCGACGAGGGTTTGGGGCCAACGGCTAATGATGGGTCGGGATATGGGTATAATGGAAGGGCTATATCGACGATGTCCGCATCTATAATCAATCCCTAACCTCTGCCCAAATAGAGAAAATTTATGCACGGGGGTTGGAGAGACATAGGGATTTGGCGGTTAAATAAACAAATATGCCTAAACAAAAAATCTTTGTTTTTCACAAAATTCCAGAAATCGGCTTAAAAATGCTTGAGAAAAAATTTGAGTTTTCCAAAAAACTCAAAGGCGCAAGCGCGATTTTGTCTTTATTGACCGATAAAATAGACGCCAGAATAATGGACAAAGCTGGCAGAAATTTAAAAGTTATTTCTAATTACGCGGTTGGCTATGATAACATTGATATTATTGCTGCTTCGCAATGTCATATTATGGTCACTAATACTCCGGGTGTTTTAACCAATACTGTTGCCGAGCACACAATTGGTTTAATCTGCGCTATTGCTCAAAGAATTCCAGAAGCAGATAAATTTACAAAAAAAGGCAAATTTCATGGCTGGCAGCCAATGCTTTTATTAGGCGTTGATTTAAAAGATAAAATTTTAGGCATTATTGGTTTGGGCCGAATTGGCGCAAGAGTTGCAGAAATTGCAAAGCAGGGCTTTAATATGAAAATTTTATATTATGATAAGATTAGAAATAAAAAATATGAATTTTCAAGTATTAAAAATATTTTAAGAAACTCTGATTTTATTACTCTGCATCTGCCCTTATTGCCAAGCACCAGGCATTTAATCGGCAAAAAAGAATTTAAGCTTATGAAGCCAACTGCTTATTTGATAAATACTTCTCGCGGTCCGATTATAAACGAGAAATCCTTGGTTAAGGCTTTGAAGAAAAAACAGATTGCTAGTGCGGCTTTGGATGTTTTTGAAAAAGAGCCAAAATTAGCATCTGGCTTAATTAAGCTAAATAATGTTATCTTGACTCCCCATATTGCATCTGCTAGTATTGAAACGCGTGAAAAAATGGCTGTAATAGCAGCGCAGAATATTATTGACGTCCTAGAAGGTAGAAAACCGGAAAATTTGGTAAACAGATGATATTTAATTCTCCGACTAAAGGCAAATTATCTCTAAAAAGAGTAATTAAAGAATTACTCTGTTTTATTAGTGAAGAGCCGAGCAGAAAATACAAAATAGTTGTTGGCACTGATTCTGCCGGCCGTGGCAAAAAAACTGATTTTGTCACAGCCTTAGTTGTTCATCGTATTGGCCGGGGCGGCCGTTATTTTTGGAAAAGAATTTATTGCAAGAAATTTCCAAGCTTAAGACAGCGGATTTATAAAGAAGTAGCTTTATCTTTAAATTTAGCTCAAAAATTATTAAAAAATTTTGAACCGGGAAAATTAAAGCAGGATCTGGAAATTCATGTTGATGTCGGTCAGAATGGCCAAACAAGAGAGATGATTAAAGAAGTCGTTGGTATGGTTCGCGGTTCTGGTTTTAATGTTAAAACCAAGCCGGATTCTTATGCAGCTTCATCTGTTGCGGATAAGCATGTTTAGTGTTAATATAAGAATATGAATAATGATAATATTTTACCTCTTATTATTTTAGATAACATCGTTGTCTTCCCAAGGGTTGTTCTGCCTTTGATTTTAAAAAAGCCAGAATCTATGACTGCTTTGGAATTTGCCATGCAGAATGAGAAAATGGTTGTTTTTATGGTCCAGAAAGATAAAGGTAAAGAATTTTATAATGTTGGCACTGCCTGCCGTATTGCCCAGATGCTTAAAATACAGGACGGTTCAGTTAAAGTTATTATTGAAGGCATGAATCGGGTTAGAATTAAAGAATTTGTCCAGAAAACGCCTTTTTTCAAAGTTCAGACAGAAGCAATTGTCGCTGAAACTTCTGACAATATGTCAGTCAAAGCTCTGATGCGCAGCATTCTTTCGCAGTTTAGAGAATGTGTCAATTTGGGCAAAATAGTGCCCTTGGATGTTTTAATGGCAATTTTCAGCGTTAGGGACCCGGAAACGCTAGTTGACCTAATTGTTTTTAATCTTGATTTAAAAATAGAAGAAAAACAGAAACTTTTAGAAGTAACTAATACCAAAAAACGGCTTGAAGAATTGCATAATTTAGTTGCCCGCGAGCTTGAAATTTTAAAAACCGGTCAAAAACTGCAAAAAGAAACAGCTAAAAAATTAGGTAAAATGTCTAAAGAAGTTTTTTTGCGCGAGCAATTGAAAAGCATTGAAAAAGAATTAGGCATTGGCGAGGAAAGAGATGAGATTAAAGAGCTTAAAAAAGCAATAAAAAAAGCTCAAATGCCTAAGTCAGTTGAAAAAACAGCTATGAGCGAACTAGCCAGAATGGAGAAAATGCCTTCTTTTTCTCCGGAAGTTTCTTATATCAGAACTTATCTAGAGTGGCTGAAAGACTTGCCTTGGTCTAAAGAAAGCGACGGCCCAATCAATCTTAAAAAAGCTGAAAAAGTGCTTGATGAAGATCATTATGGTTTGGAAAAAATCAAAGAAAGGGTTTTGGAATATTTGGCCGTGCAAAAATTAGTTGGCAAAATGAAAGGTCCGATTTTGTGTTTTATTGGTCCGCCGGGTACTGGCAAAACATCAATCGGCAAATCAATTGCCCGAGCTTTGGGCCGTAAGTTTTTTAGAATGTCATTAGGCGGCATACGCGATGAAGCAGAGATAAGAGGCCACCGCCGAACCTATGTCGGCGCTCTGCCCGGCCGCATTATTCAAGGCGTAAAAACAGCCGGGGTTCGCAATCCGGTTTTTATGCTTGACGAAATTGATAAAGTTGGCACTGATTTTCGCGGGGACCCGACTTCAGCTTTGCTCGAAGCTTTAGACCCTGAACAAAACAATACTTTTTCCGACCATTATTTAGAGGTGCCTTTTGATTTGTCTGATGTTATGTTTATCACAACCGGCAATATTTTAGATACAATTCCCCATGCCTTGCGCGATCGAATGGAAGTTATCTATTTTCCGGGCTACACTGATAACGAAAAATTTCATATTGCTAAAAAATATCTCATTCCAAAACTCTTAAAAGAACATGGCCTTAAAACAAAAAAATTATTAATTAGCGACGCGGTTTTAAGAAAAATTATTCAGGAATATACCAGAGAAGCCGGCGTCAGAAACCTAGAACGTGAGATTGCTAAAATCTGCCGTAAAACAGCCCGCCGGATTGCCGAAGGCAAAAAAAAGATTAGTCAGATTGTTTTAAATGATTTAAACAAATTTTTAGGGCCAATTAAATTTCAATTAAATCACAGTGAAAAAAAAGACGAGGTCGGCGTGGCTGTCGGCTTGGCTTGGACCGAGGCTGGCGGTGATATTTTGTCAATTGAAGCGATCAAAATGCCGGGCGCCGGCAAGTTGATTTTAACCGGCAGTTTAGGCAAAGTAATGAGGGAATCTGCTCGCGCGGCTTTTTCTTATGCTAAAGCAAAGACGGGTCAGGCCTATCAAAATCAGGATGTTCACATTCATGTGCCTTCGGGCGCTATTCCTAAAGACGGGCCTTCGGCCGGTATTACTATGGCTACTGCTTTGGTTTCGGTTTTAACTGAAAAGCCTGTTAATCATGAAATCGCTATGACTGGCGAAGTAACTTTGCGTGGCCAGGTTTTGGAAATCGGCGGTATTAAAGAAAAAGTTTTGGCCGCCAGAAGAGCTGGCATTAAGCAGATTATTATGCCAAAAGATAATAAGAAAAATTTAGAAGATATTCCTAAAGATGTGCGCGGAAAAATGGATTTTACTTTTGTTGAACATATGGATGAGGTATTAAAAAGGGCGTTGGTGGGAGAATAAAATAGGCCAGTTAAGATTCCACTCAATCCCTTCATTGATTCACACCTCCTCGTATATCGTATTTACATTTAGGATAATATAAATTTTTGAAAATGTCAATGTTGCGCGAGCGGAAATTGAATCGTTTAAGAGATTATGATTATTCGGAATTTGGATATTATTTTGTGACAATCTGTGTAAAAGACAGAGAATTGTGTTTTGGCGATGTTGTTGGCGGAAATATGATTTTAAATAAATTTGGCAGAATTGCGGATCAATGTTGGCGTGAAATTCCGAACCATTTTAATAATACGGAATTTGATAAATATGTAATTATGCCAAATCATATGCACGGAATTGTTGTTATAAATGATGATATCGTAGGGAACGCAACCGTAGGGAACGCAGATCTGCGTTCCCTACAAATACAATCAAAAAATGACCGTACCAAAATGTCATTATCCAAAATTATTCATGGGTTTAAATCATCAACAACGCGGATTATTAATAAAACACATGGCATATATGGCAATTTATTTTTTGCCTGGCAAAAATCATTTTACGACCGCATAATTCGCAACAACCATGAATTATACCGAATCAGAAAATATATTATCAATAATCCATTAAAATGGCATTTCGACAGAAACAACCCGGAAAATTTACAACCGTAGGGAATGCAGATCTGCGTTCCCTACAAAACAAAACCGTTCCCTGCGTTGCAATAACATATCAATTATGTTATTATTTTTTTATGGATAAATTGCAAAAAATTGTTTCTTTGTGCAAGAGAAGGGGATTTGTTTTCCCCGGCAGTGAGATTTATAACGGCTTAGCAAATACCTGGGATTACGGGCCTTTAGGCGTTGAATTAGTGAATAATATTAAAAATTTTTGGTGGGAAAGATTTGTCCGCAGCCGAGAAGATGTTGTTGGCTTGCAGTCTGGAATTATTATGAATTCAAAAGTTTGGCAAACCAGCGGCCATTTGAAAAAATTTACTGATCCGCTCGTTGAATGCGAGAAATGCAAAAAGAGATTCAGGCAAGATCAGGTTAAAGACAAATGCCCTGATTGTTCTGGGATTCTGACAGCGCCCAAACAATTTAATTTGATGTTTAAAACCTTTATCGGCCCGATAGAAGACAAGTCTTCAGAAGTTTATCTTCGTCCGGAAACAGCCCAGGGAATGTTTGTTGATTATAAATTAGTCAAAGATAGCATGCGCCTGCAAATCCCTTTTGGTATTGCTCAAATTGGCAAGGCTTTTAGAAACGAAATAACCCCGGGTAATTTTATTTTCAGGGTTTTGGAGTTTGAACAAATGGAAATAGAATATTTCTGTGAAGAAAAAGATTGGTTAAAATATTTTGACTATTGGCAAAAACAAATGGCTCAATGGTTAAAAAATATCGGCCTTAAAAATTACAAAATAAGAGAACATAACCAAGACGAACTTTCGCATTATTCCAAAAAGACCATAGACTTTGAATATAAATTCCCATTCGGGCAAAAAGAACTTTACGGCTTGGCTTACAGAACTAATTTTGATTTAAAAGCGCATGGTTTTCAAAACCCAGCTCATGTGATTGAACCGACTTTTGGCGTTGAAAGAACTTTTTTAGTGCTTTTATGCGAAGCATACTGCGAAGAAGACAAAAGAATTGTTTTAAAATTAGATAAAAAGCTCGCGCCCTATAAAGCCGCTGTTTTTCCGCTTTTGGCCAATAAGCCGAAATTAATTAAAAAAGCGCGTGAAATTTTTGATTCTTTGAAAAAAAAGATGTCGATTGCTTGGGATGATCGCGGCAATATCGGCAAGCGCTATTATTCCCAAGACGAAATCGGTACGCCACATTGCCTGACAATTGATTTTCAGACTTTAGAAGATGATACTCTGACTATTCGCGACAGAGATACGACAAAACAGAGGAGAATTAAAATAAACGCATTGACGCAGGAATTTGAATAGTGTATTATTGAGCTATGTTTGAAAAAATTATTCAATTATTCAAAGCTAAAGATTTAAGAAATAAGATTTTGTTTGTTTTATCAATGCTGGTTGTTTTTAGGATTGCCGCGGCAATACCAGTGCCAGGCATTGATTTGCTTAAATTAAAAAGATTTTTTGAAACAAATCAGCTTTTTGGTTTGCTAAATATTTTTTCCGGCGGAGCAATGAGTAATTTTTCTATTGCTATGCTCGGTGTCGCGCCTTATATTACCGCGACAATTATTATGCAGCTTTTGACAATGATTTTCCCACAAATTGAAGAAATGTACAAAGAGCAAGGCGAAGCCGGCCGACATAAATTTAATCAAATTTCCAGGTTATTAACAGTGCCATTAGGCGCTTTGCAGTCTTATGCTATGATTACTCTTTTGCAAAAGCAGGCTGTGATAGGCTTGTTAAGCTTAACAAATTTGATAACCACTATTGTTATTATTACGGCCGGGACTGTTTTTTTAATGTGGCTTGGCGAATTGATTTCAGAGAAGGGGATTGGCAACGGCGTTTCTCTGATAATTTTTGCCGGCATTATCGCCGGTATGCCAATATCTATTCAGCAGATTTTGGCAACCTGGGACCCTAGCAAAATCCCAATGATTCTTGGTTTTATTGTCGCCGCAATTTTGATTATCGCCGGCATAGTCATTGTTACTGAAGCCCAGCGCAATATAGCTATTAATTATGCCAAACGTATTCGCGGTCATCGCGTCTATGGCGGAGTTTCAACTTATCTGCCGATGCGCTTAAATCAGGCTGGCGTTATCCCGATTATTTTTGCTATTTCAATTATGCTTTTTCCAAGTATGGCAGCCAGCTTTCTGGCAACAACTAAAATCAGTTGGCTGGCTACTGGCTCTCAATATCTGGCCAATCTTTTCCAGAATCAGCTTTTGTACAGCGTTCTTTATTTTGTTTTAGTTATTCTATTTACTTATTTTTATACAGCCATAACTTTTGATCCAAAAACTATTGCCGAGAATCTGCAAAAGCAGGGCGGTTTTGTTCCAGGCATTCGGCCGGGCGAGCCAACCGCTCATCATCTTAAATTTATTCTTCATCGAATCACTTTAGTCGGCGCGATATTTTTAGGTTTAATTGCTGTTCTGCCTTTTATTATGCAGTCAGCAACTCGTATTAGTGCTTTGGCAATTGGCGGCACCGGGCTTTTGATTGTTGTTTCGGTTGTTTTGGAAACAATGAAACAAATTGATTCGCAATTGGTAATGAGGGAGTATGAAGGATTTTAAACAAGCAATATTTTTTCTTGGTCCGCCGGGTGCTGGCAAAGACACGCAAGCTGAATTATTGGCTGAAAAATTAAATTTAACGCTTTTATCCAGCGGCGATATTGTTCGTCAGAATATAAAAAAAGACCCTGAAATGCAAAAAATATATGATGCTGGAAAATTAACTCCACCAGAAGCGATGATTAAATGGACCAAAAAAGCAATAGATTTGACTAAGAGTTTTGTTTTTTCTGGCGCTTTAAGGACTTTGCCGGAAGCAAAAGAGCTAATTTTATTTCTGCAGGAGAACAGATATAAGATAAAAATTTTTAATATTAAGATAAGCCCGGCAGAAACAATCAAGAGAAATCTTTTAAGAGCTAGAGATATAGCTGATACTGAAGACAGAATTAAAGAACGGCTTAAGGTTTATGATGAGCAAACAAAGCCGGTTTTGGATTTTTTGGGTAAAAAAGTAATTCAAATCAATGGCGAACAATCAATTCAAAATGTCCACAAAGATATCTGCAATGCATTCAGGCGGCAGAATTTTAGCCCGGATTATGCAGGAGCTTGCGCAGCATGCCAAGCCCGGTGTGTGTTTGCTGGAACTAAATAATCTAGCTGAAAAATTAATTCAAGAGGCTGGAGCAGAGCCTTCTTTTAAAAATTATCGCGACTTTCCCGCGGCTCTTTGCGTTTGTTTAAACGACGAGATTGTTCATTGCGTGCCGGACAATCGTCAAATAAAACATGGCGATTTGGTCAAATTAGATTTAGGCGTAAAATATCAGGGCTATCATACTGATATGGCAGTAACAGTCGGCCAAGGCAGGTTGGTTCGCGTTTGCAAAAAAGCCTTAAAGCGCGGTTTAAAAAAAGCGAGAGCAGGCAATACAACCGGCGATATTGGCAACACGATTCAAAGGTTCGTTGAGTCGCAAGGATATTCTGTGATTAAAGAATTATGCGGACACGGCATTGGCCAGGAAGTGCATATGCTGCCGGAAATTCCCAATTTCGGCAAGCGCCGCAAAGGCGATATTCTGCAACAAGGCCAAACTATTTGCATAGAACCCATGATTGCAGAAAAATCAGGAGAGATGATTAAAAAAGGCTATGGCTATGCAACTAAAGATGGTTCTCTCTCGGCTCATTTTGAACATACGGTTTTAGTATTAAAAAACGGTTATAAGATATTGACAATAGCATGAAATATCTCGGCATTGACTACGGCGAAAAACATATTGGTTTGGCAATTGGCAATGACGCATTAAAAATTGCCACGCCTTTTGGAATTGTTCATCATAATGTAGGGGCAGGACATGTCCTGCCCAAGATTCAAAAAATCATTCAAGAACAGAAAATAGATAAAATCATTATTGGCCTGCCTAAAGGATTTAGGGGTGAAACAGAACAGACCAGGAAAACAAGAGATTTCGCCAAAAATTTTGATAATTTTGAATTTGCTGACGAAAGATTTACCAGTAAAATAGCTCAAAATCACGCTTCTGCCGCAACAATTATTTTACAAGATTATTTGGATATGTTAAGATAACAATATGAGACTATCAGTTATTATTCCTGCTTATAACGAAGCAGAGCGAATCAAAAAGACGATTTTGGATATTAAAGAGTATTTGGACAAACAAAACTACGATTTTGAAATAATCGTTATTAGTGATGGCTCAAAAGACAATACTGCAGAAAGAGCTAAGCAAACAGGCGTTAAAGTTATAGATAACAAGCTCAACCAAGGCAAAGGTGCGGTTGTTAAACAGGGTATGCTTGAAGCAAAAGGCGATTATCGTCTTTTTATGGATGCTGATAATTCAACAAAAATTGATAATTTAGATAAATTTTGGAAATATTTTAATCAGGGATATGATGTGGTGATTGCTTCAATTGGGCTAAAAGAATCTAAAATTTTAGAAAAAACTGGCTGGCATCGAAGAATGCTTGGCAGGTTTTCAAAATACTTGATTCAGATAATTATGTTTTGGAAAATTAAAGATTCGCAGAGAGGCTTTAAGTGTTTTAGCGATGAAGCAGCAAAAAAAATTTTCTCAAAGCAAAGAATTATGCGCTGGGGATTTGATATTGAGATTTTGGCTTTAGCCAGATTATTTAATTTTAAAATCAAAGAAGTGCCGATTATTTGGCAGAATTTTGGTAAATCAGAAGTCAATTTAAAAAGCTATATTAAGACTTTGGGAGAATTATTAAAAATAAAATGGAATCTAATAACCAAAGCATATCAGAATTGAGAAAAGATTTGGTTTCCGGGGATTGGGTTGTTATGGCTAAAACGCGGGCTAAGCGGCCGGAAAAATCAATGAAGTGTCCTTTTTGTTTTCCAGCCATTAAGGAGCAAAAAATAATTTCCCAAACCGAAGATATTATTGTTATTGGAAATAAATTTCCTGCTTTCAGGCCTCAATCAGACCTTAATAAGCATGAGTATGGTCCTTTTGAAGTTATGAACGGAGCTGGTTTTCATGAAGTAATTATTTTAAAAGAGCATTCGCCACAGCTTTATGAAACCAATCTTTTTGCCTTGATAGAGACTTATCAAAAACAATATTTATCTTTGATGAACAGAAAGTTTGTCGATTATATTTCTGTTTTTCATAATCATGGCAAGCTAGCTGGCGCTTCAATTGAGCATCCGCATTCGCAATTAATTGCTTCGCCGGTTATTGATCCGGATATTCATCGTTCTTTAGATGGTTCAGAAAATTATTTTCAGAAGCACCAACAGTGTGTTCACTGCGTTATGGTTGATTGGGAGAGAAAAGAAAAAATAAGAGTGCTTTATGAGAATAGTGATTTTATTGTTTTTGTGCCCTTTGTTTCGCGAGTGGCTTATGAAATAAGAATTTTTCCCAAAGAGCACAAGCCTTATTTTGAAAGAATAAATGATTCAGAAAAGAACAATTTGGCAGATGCTTTGCAGCAATCTTTAAAAAAGTTATATTTTGTTTTGGGTGATCCGGCTTATAATTTTTTTCTCCACACCGCGCCTTGCGATGGCAAAACTTATGAGCATTATCATTGGCATTTTGAGATTCTACCCAAGACTTCTGTCTGGGCTGGGTTTGAGCTAGGCGCTGGTATTGAGATTTGTTCAATAACGCCGGAACAAGCAGCTAGTAAATTAAAATTAACCTAATTATTCTAATTTCTAATTATTCTAACTAATGACCAAACCCCAATGCCTAATGTCTAAAAATTTTTGGTCATTGGGGAATTGGTTATTGGGATTTAGTTAGAAATTAGGTCAATTAGAGTAATTAGAAATTTTATGCACAATAAATCATTCACTCTCATAGAACTCCTCGTTGTCATCGCTATTATTGGCCTTTTAGCCAGCATTGTTATGATTTCTGTTGGTTCAGCTAGAGAAAAAGCCAGAATTGCCGGCGGCCAAAGATTTGCTTCGCAATTAGACCATTCACTGGAGGCGGTGGGGAGTTGGAGGTTTGATGAGGGTTCTGGGACAACAGCCATAGATGGGTCGGGTTATGGGAATAATGGAACCTTAACAAATATGGAAGCTGGGGATTGGAAATGTGCCACAACCGATACGGTTCCCGGCCAGGGTTGTGCTTTAGAATTTGATGGTAATGACGAATACATACAACTTTTACGGCCATTGCCGATATTTAATGGGTCATTTACCTTAGCAATGTGGGTTTGGACTAATGATGAAGGCCGAGGGATATTAGTAGGTGATTACGGCTTATCCGGAGCAATAAATGTGAACTTTGAAAAAACTGCAGATGAACGATTGCGTCTTTATTGGGCAAGCGTTCCAGATATTTATACAAATGCAATAGCGATGCTTGGAAAGTGGATGCATATTGCTGTGGCTAGAGATAAAAGCACAAATAAAGTTTACTTTTATGGAGACGGCAAGATGATTTATCAGTATGACGGTGCTCTTTCTGATAAAACAGCATTAATAGCTCATAGGATAGGTCGCGACTCAAGAGCAGGAGGTGACACGCCTTTTCAAGGAAAACTTGACGATGTCCGCATCTACAATCAATCCCTAACCTCTGCTCAAATAGAGAAAATTTATGTTCAGGGGTTGGAGAGACATCGGGATTTGGCAAAAAAATAAATGCAATTTCGTCGCAGGTCAATCAGATTGCCAGAATATGATTATTCGTCTTATGGTTGGTATTTTGTGACAATTTGCGCACAGGATCGTGAATTGTATTTTGAAAATGACGATGTCAAACAAATGATTGAAAATATGTGGACAAAATTGCCCACGAAATTTGATGTTGATTTAGATGAATATGTGGTGATGCCCAATCATTTGCATGTTATTGTCGTTATTAAAAAAAACGATAATGTAGGGGCACGATTTATCGTGCCCAGACGAAACGAATTTGATAAATCAGGGTTTGATCAATCAGGGCGTGATAAATCACGCCCCTACAATATCAGAAATAATCCAATGTCAATATCAGATACCACATTAGGCAAAATTCTTCGATATTACAAGGCGAAAACAACATATGAAATTCATAAATACATTGGCGATCAATTTGTTAAATTTGGATATTTCCAATGGCAACGGAATTATTACGAAAGAATTATTCGCAACAATAAAGAATTAAATCGTATCAGGCAATATATTATTAACAATCCAGACAATTGGGAAACAGATAGAAATAATCCAAAGAATTTTAATTTATGATAAATTATTTATTGGTTTTTTTGACAGCCATGACGCCAATTGGCGAATTGCGAGCGGCTATTCCAATTGGATTAGCAAAAAACTTATCTATTTATTGGGTGTATTTAATTGCAGTAATTGGCAATTTAATCCCAGTAATATTTATTTTGCTTTTAGCAAAACGTTTTTGTCCTAAATGGCTTTGCTGTCGTATTGAAAAAAAACATAATCATAAATTTATTAAATGGGGGGAATTAGCTTTAATCCCGTTTGTGGCTCTGCCTTTGCCTTTAACCGGCGCCTGGACAGGCGCTTTAGCCGCAGTTGTTTTTGGGGTGAGATTTTGGAGAGCTTTATCTCTAATTAGTATTGGTGTTATAATTGCTGGAATAATAGTCAGTTTAGCAACTTTAGGATTTATTAAACTTTTATGAAAAAACTAATTATTGCCAACTGGCCCGCCTTCGCCCTGCGGGCTACGGCGGGTAAAAAGATGAATCCATGAATAAAAAGTTGATAGTAGCAAATTGGAAGATGAACCCAGTTTCGCGAGAACAAGCGAATAAACTTTTTGAATTAGAAAATCAAAAATTTGAAAATCTTGAAATAGTGATTTGTATGCCGTTTGTGTTTTTACGCAAAGGCGCTGGCGGCCAGGATTGTCATTGGGAAAAACAAGGAGCTTTCACCGGCAGAATATCTCCGTGGATGCTGAAAAGCATTGGCGTAAATTATGTTATTATCGGTCATTCTGAAAGAAAAGAAAAAGACGCAATAGTCAATAAGAAACTCAAAGCATGCTTTAGGGCTGGGTTAAGGCCGATTTTGTGCATTGAGCATGAAGAGCAATTAAAACCAAGATTAAAAGATATTCGCGTTCGCGATCTGGCTATTGCTTATGAGCCAACCTGGGCAATTGGCACGGGCAATGCTTGTTCTCCGGAAAAAGCCAAGCAAATGCAGATATTAATCAGAAGAATCTTGACCCAGCTTTATTCGCGCCAGACAGCTGAAAAAATCAGAATTTTATACGGCGGCAGCGTGACAGAAAAAAATGCGGCTGAATATAGTTTAGACGGTTTATTAATTGGCAATGCTTCTTTAGACGGAGAAAAATTTATAAAGATTTGTCATGCAGTCAATCAAACAAATTAATCTCAAAAACAAGCGCGTGCTTTTGCGTATGGACTTTAATGGCTTGTGGCGCATTAAAGCTAGTTTAAAAACTATTAATTTTTTATTGCGAAAAGGCGCGCAAGTCATAGTAGTGGGGCATTATAAAAGGCCAGAAAAATCAGATAAAAAATATAGCCTGATGCAATTTAGAAAATATTTACCCAAAGAGATTGAGTTGCTTGAAAATTTGAGGTTTGATCCTCGCGAAGAGAGCAATGATGAATCTTTGGCACAAGAATTAGCGCAAAAAGCCGATATTTTTATCCAAGACGCTTTTTCTGTTTGTCATAGAAAGCATGCTTCTGTCATAGCAATAACAAAGTTTTTGCCAAGCTATGCAGGATTAAGCTTAGAAAAAGAAATTAAAGCTTTAAATAAAAAATTTATTAAGCCGATTTGCTATATTATTGGCGGCGCAAAAGTTGAAACAAAACTAGAATTAGCTAAACTTATTTTAGAAAAGTGCGACCATTTAATTTTGGGCGGTTTAATTGCTAACGCTGTTTTAGCTAATCATAAAATAGAGCTCACCAGCACTAAATTACACTTGCCCATTGATGCAATAACCAAGACTAAGACTTGCGCTGTTGGCGCGATATCGCCTTGGCAGATTTTAGATATCGGACCCGACACCGTTGATCTTTTCGCTTCAGTAATCGCTGAAGCAAAAACTATAATTTGGAACGGTCCAATGGGCAAATTCGAAGAAGAGAAATATCAAAACGGCACTTTTGAAATTGCCAAAATCGTTGCCGGCATCCGCCGCGATGAATCGCGCTCCTACACAATTATCGGCGGCGGCGAGACAATCATCGCTTTAGAAAAATTAAATTTATTAGATAAAATTAACCATATTTCAACCGGCGGCGGCGCTCTTTTGGAATATCTCGCCAAAGGCAGCTTGCCGGGAATTGAGATGTTAAATAAATGAAAAAATGGATTCTTAAAGATAGGACAGAGGAGAATATTATCGACCAATTATTAGTCAATCGCGGGATAAAAGACGCTGATAAATTTTTTAATTCAAAATATGAAGATTTGGCTGACCCGTTTTTGATGAAAGATGTCAAAAAGGCTGTTCAGCGAATTAAAAAAGCAAAAAAAATTGCTATTTTCGGCGATTACGATACTGATGGCGTAACCGGCGCAATAATTCTAAAAAATTTGGTTGAAAGTTTGAATTTTAAGCCAGTTGTTTATATACCAGACAGAAAAAAAGAAGGTTATGGCCTGAATACCAAAGCCATAAAAGAGCTCGCAAAACAGAACGCGGATTTGATTATTACGGTTGACTGCGGCATTAGCGATTTTGCTGAAGTTGCATTAGCCAATAAATTAGGCATTGATGTGATTATTACTGATCATCATGCTATCCCAGCAAAACTGCCCGATGCTTTTGCGATTATCAATCCAAAACAGAATAACTGCTCTTACCCATTTAAACAATTAGCTGGAGTCGGCGTTGCTTTTGTTTTAACCAGGGCTTTTAAGTTAGATTTCGAAAAATGGCTTTTGGATTTAGTGGCTATCGGCACAGTGGCTGATTGTATGCCTCTGCTTAATGAAAATCGCATTTTAACAAAATTTGGTTTAATAGTTTTAGAGAAAACAAGAAATATTGGCTTAAAACAAATAATGCCTCAAAAAATAAATGCCGAAAGTATTGCTTTTCAAATTGCGCCTCGCTTAAATGCCGCTGGTCGAATGGATCATGCTAATACTAGCTATGAGTTGTTAGTTAGTAATTCGGAGAAAGAAATAAGAAGTCTGGCTCAAAAGTTAGAAAAAAATAATCAGCATCGACAAAGAGAAACCGAAAAGATACTTAAAGAGGTGAGAGAAAAAATAAATTTAGACCAAAAATTTATTTTTGCTTATAATAAGAATTGGCCGATCGGAGTTATTGGTTTGGTTGCTGGCAAGCTCTGCGATAAATATCATCGTCCAGTGGTGATTATTGGGCAAGGCGCTGGTTCTTGCCGAAGCATTGAGGCTTTTAATACTATTGAGGCTTTGGCTCAATGCTCGGATTATTTCATTGAATTTGGCGGTCACGCTCAAGCAGCTGGATTTAAAATAGAAAAAAATAAAATAAAAATTCTAGAAAAAAAATTAGAAAAAATTATTAATCAAAAATTAAAATCCGAAGATTTAATCTGCCATCTTGAAATTGACGCTGAATTAAAATCAGAAGATATTAATTTTGATTTATTAAATCAAATAAAATTATTTGAGCCATTTGGCCAAGGTAATCCAAAACCGAGATTCTTACTTAAAAACGCTGTGATTAATAATATGCAATGCGTTGGCAATGGCAGTCAGCATTTGCGAATGAAACTAAATAGTTTTAAAGCCATCGGTTTTAATTGTGCTGGCTATGCCTCGCATTTGAATATTAACGATAGAATAGATCTAATTTTTGAATTAGAACAAGATGATTGGCAGGGATTTACAAATCTGCAATTAAGAATAATTGACTTAAGAAGAAGCGATGTCTCTTAAAAAAACAAATTTAATTCTTGTAATTTCAGGTATTGCCATAATCGGCATAGTTATTAGTTATTTCCCATTTCATATTTTAGCTAGTGGTTTTGCCAGATACGGCTATTGGTTGCTTTTTGTCGGCGTTTTTTTGGAAGGCGAAGCAGTGCTTTTAGCCGCTGGGATTTGCGCTTATTTGGGTTATTTCAATATATTTCTAGTTGTCCTGATTGCTTGTTTAGCAATTATTGCTGGCGATAATGCTCAATACTGGCTTGGTCGCAAACTAGGTAAAGAATTTTTTCAAAAACGTTCTTTTTTTAAAAAAATTAACGGCAAATTTAATCATCACACGAATAAGATTATTTTGCTTTCGCGTTTTTTATTTGGTATGCGTCTTGCAACAATGTTAATGGCCGGAGCTAATAAGTTTAATTATAAAAAATTTTTAAAATTTAACGCTATCTCCGGCGTTTTATGGGTTGTTGCTATTGCTTTTCTTGGTTTTATCTTTGGCGCCAGTTTTATTTTGCTTAAAAAAATTTTAAAATACAGCGCTCTGGCAATTACTGCTCTTGTTATCATTGGAATTTTATTATACTATTTTATCAGCACAAAATACAAAAAGCACATTTAAATGGGAGGTTTTTTTGATGGATGCAGAAGAAGAAAGAGACTTAGCGCAGGCAATAGAGCGGGGAGATGAAAGCGCAAAAAGAAAACTAGTTGAAGAGCATCTTTGGCTAATAAACTGGATTGCCAGAAGATATCATGGCTTAGGACTGCCTTTTGAAGATCTGCAACAAGAAGGCGTGATAGCCCTATTTCAGGCAATTAAGAATTTTGATTATCGCAAAGGTCGATTTTCTACCCATGCTAGTTTTTGGATAAGGCAGCAAATGACAAGGGCTATATTTGCTGAGTCATCGCTCATTAAACTACCAATTCCGGTTCACGAAGAGATTAGAACAGGCAAGCGCGAATTGAATTCAGTGCCAACAGTTGATTTCTCTTTGGATGAAAAGAGAATGACAGATAAAAAAGCTCGACCCAATTGCGAAGCCATTAAGAATATCGCTCAAGAACAATTAATGAAATTTTTGCAGGATTGCTTGAGTAAAAAAGAATTTTTTGATACCTGGCATTATTTTAAAGAAGACTGGACCATGCTAGAGATCGCTAAAGCTCGTGGAGTCAGCAGGCAAACGGTTCATGGCAACATCCAAGAAGCTTTACGAAAACTTCGTCATTTCTCTCGAGAAAAAATACTCAAAGAACTATTAGAGGATTCATAAAACAAAATTGAATCCTCGTTTTCTTTATGTTATTATGTTAATATGAAAAATTTTCTTTATGCGATTGCGCTTTTGATTGGCACAATTATCGGTGTTGGAGTTTTCGGTATTCCCTATGTTGCGGCTCAAGCCGGCTTTGGCATTGCTTTAATTTATCTAATTGGTTTAGGCGCAATTATTCTCTTGGTCCATCTTTTCTACGCTGAAATTGTTTTAAAAACTCCAGGCAAGCATCGCTTAGTTGGCTATGCGCAAAAATATCTAGGCAAATGGGGCAAAAAAATAGCAACTATTTCTTCTGTTTTAGGTCTTTATGGAGCGCTATTAGCTTATATTATTGTTGCTGGTCAATTTTTAAAAGCAATTTTTAATGGCTCGGCTTTTAGTTGGAGCTTGATTTTTTTTCTTTTCGGCGCCTTATTTATTTTTTTGGGCCTGAAAATAATTGCTCAAGCAGAATTATTTATGACCTTGTTTCTATTTGCTGCTATGGCAGTTATTTTTGTTTTTGGCTGGGGACATATTGATTGGCAGAATTTACAGGGTTTAAATTTTTCTTATTTTTTTCTGCCTTATGGTGTTATTTTATTTGCTTTATCTGGAGCAACAGCTATTCCGCAAATGGGAGAATTGGTTGCTAATAAAAAATTAAAATCAGCTGTTATTTTAGGAACTTTAATCCCGATTATTTTGTTTATAATTTTTGTTATTGTTGTTCTAGGCGCAACAGGACCAAACACGACGCAGGAAGCATTGATTGGCTTACAACAAATTTTAGGCCCGAAAATTATGTTTATAGGCTTAATTTTTGGTATTTTAGCATTAATTACTTCTTTTTTAACTCTTGGTTTAAATATTAAAGAAATATTTTGGTATGATTATAAAATGAATAAAAATCTAGCATGGGTTTTGGCTTGTTTTGTGCCGCTTTTTGCTTTTATTTTGGGTGCGAGAAATTTTATTGGAGTGATCGGCTTAGTCGGCGCAATTCTGGGCGGCATTGATGGCTTGATTATTGCTATAATTTATAGTAAGATAAAAAAATCATGGCTTTTACCGGGAGTTTTGATTTTGGTTTTTGTTTTAGGTATTATTTATGAATTGAAAATTTTGTTTTAGTTTTTTTTGGGGGTGAACGAAATAAAGCGCATAAAAGAAGCTTTTGAAATTCTTTATTTTTTAGCAATCTATCTTCCGCGGGCGATTTTGGAAGATTTATTAAAACTGTTCAAAAAGTAAAAATTAGTCGGCTTAAACAAGAGCCGACATTTATTTTAAGAAAGGATTATGTTAAACTGATTTTATGAAATTTATCGCTGATTTTCACATACACTCCAAATATTCGCGTGCCACATCGCGTCAAATGGATATTCCAAATATTGCCAGATGGGCAAAAATTAAAGGCATTGATTTAATGGCTGCGCCTGATTGGACGCATCCAAAATGGCTGGAAGAATTAAAAAGAGATTTAAAGCCGCTTGATAACGGCTTGTTTGAATGCAATAAGACGAAATTTATTTTAGTTACTGAACTCTCCAGTATTTATAAAAAAGGCGATAAAGTCCGCAAAATCCATAATCTAATTTTTGCTCCGAATTTTCAAATAGTTGATCAAATTAATGCTAAGCTTGGTAAAGATTTTAATTTAAAATCCGATGGCCGGCCGATTTTAGGATTAGACGCAAAAAATCTTTTAGAAATTATTTTAACAATCTCTAAAGACTGCTTAATAGTCCCGGCCCACGCATGGACTCCTTGGTTTAGTTTATTTGGCTCGCATTCCGGCTTTGATTCTATCAAAGAGTGCTTTGAGGAATATTCTAAATATATCTACGCCATAGAAACAGGCTTAAGTAGTGATCCGGCTATGAATTGGCGCTTGTCTGCCCTGGATAAAATAACTTTAATTTCTAATTCTGATGCTCATAGTCCATCAAAACTGGGCCGGGAAGCGAATATTTTTAATTGTCAATTAAGCTATAAAAGCATAATTAACGCGATTAAAAACAATAAACTTGTTAAAACAATTGAATTTTTTCCTGAAGAAGGCAAATATCATTTTGATGGGCATAGAGCCTGTAATATTTGTTTGTCCCCGGAAGAGGCTAAAAAATATAAAAATATTTGCCCAAAATGCGGCAAGCCATTAACCATTGGCGTGATGCACCGGATTGATGACTTAGCTGATAGGAAAAATCATGAGGGACTTGTGCCTTTTAAGCGGCTTATCCCGTTTCAAGAAATTATTTCTGAAGCTTTAAAAGTTGGAGTTAATACAAAAGCTGTTAATCAGGAATACGAAAAATTAATTAAAAAATTTAAAACCGAGTTTAATATTCTGCTGAATGTTAAAATTGAAGACCTAGAAAAAACAATCGCGCCATTAATAGCTCTTGGCATTAAAAGAGTCCGTCAGGGCAAAGTACATATTGAACCCGGCTATGACGGCGAATATGGCAGAATATCAATCTTTGGCAGCAGAGATGAAAAATTTGACAAGCAGAGAAGTTTGTTTTAGAATAAAAAAAATGACTCTTCAACAAATCTATAATCTTGCTATTCAAATGGGCATTAAATCTGATTTGCGCGGCAAAGCAGAAGCGCAAAAAGTTTTAAAGCAAGCCAAAGAAAAATATCAAAAATTAGACAAAAACAAAAAGCAAGAATTTGATTTAGAAAAATTAAAAAATCCGTATTCTGACACTAGGGTTTTGTTTGATAATAAAAAGCCAGTCAAAAAAATATTAACTGGCGTTGATATTGGCACAGGAGAAATGCTTTTGGCTGAAAAGCTGGATTGCGACGCGGTTATTTCTCATCATCCGCTGGGTCTGGCTCTGGCTGACTTGTCTGATGTCATGCATTTGCAAGCCAATGTTTTGGCTCAATACGGCGTGCCGATAAATATTGCTGAAGGGGTTTTAAAAGAAAGAATAGAAGAGGTCTCCAGAGGCATAGCTCCGATAAATCACAACAGAACAGTTGATTCGGCTAAACTTTTAAATATTAATTTAATTTGTGTCCATACGCCTTGCGATAATCTGGCGGCTGATTTTTTGGATAAATATATTAAGGCTAAAAAGACGGAAACAGTCGGTCAGATTGTTGAAGCTTTAAAAGAAATTCCTGAACACAAAGAAGCTGTTAAATTAAAAGCCGGGCCGAGAGTTTTTGTTGGTTCAGAAGAATCGAGCGCCGGCAGAATTGCTTTAACTGAAATCACTGGCGGCACTGAGGGCGCCAAAGAAATTTATGAAAAAATGGCTCAAGCTGGTTTGGGCACGGTCATTGGTATGCATTTGGCCGAAGAGCATCGTCAAGAAGCGCAAAAAGCGCACATTAATGTTGTTATTGCCGGTCATATGTCATCAGACAGCCTTGGTATTAATTTGTTTTTAGACGAACTTGAAAAGAGTGGGTTGGAAGTAATTACTTGCTCCGGGATTATTAGAGTGAGGAGAAAATAATTTAATAAAATAATTTATGCCAAAGATAAACGACTTAAATTTAAAAAATTGGAAAGAATATCAGGACATTTTGACTGATAGCTTATGGATTATTGGCGAACGAGATAAATCCGGCGCACATAGGGGCGATTATCATGGAAATTTTATTCCCCAGATACCCAATCAATTGATGAGACGATTTACCAAAAAAGGCGATGTTGTTTTAGATACTTTTTTGGGAAGCGGAACAACTTTAATTGAATGTAAAAGATTAGGGCGAAACGGAATCGGTATTGAGTTATTACCAAAGATTGCAGAAATAGCAAAGCAAAGAATTAGTCAAGAAACATCATTTGATTCCAAAGATAAGCTTTTTTCAACAATTTTAATTGCTGATAGTACCAAAGAAGCTACAAGAAAAAAAGTTGAGGAAGTATTAAAAAATCACGGCAAGAAAAATTTCCAATTTATAATAATGCACCCGCCGTATCACGATATTATTAAATTTAGCGATAGGCCAGATGATTTAAGCAATGCTAAATCAGTAAAAGATTTTTTGAAACTTTTTGGGGATGTTGTTTCTAATTTTTTGGATTTACTCGAGAGAAAACATTATTTAGCAGTTGTAATCGGCGATAAATACACAAATTCTGAATGGGTGCCGTTAGGATTTATGACAATGCAAGAGGTATTAAACCGAGACGGTTTAATACTAAAGAGTATTTTAGTTAAAAACATGGTCAATAATCGTGCTAAAAGAAATCAAGAGCATTTATGGCGATATAGGGCTTTGGTCGGGGGTTTCTATATTTTTAGACACGAATACATTTTATTATTTCAAAAAAAATAACTATGTTAGTATCAAAAAAAGAATTAGCAAATCTAAAATTAAGAGGCATTAAAGCCGATGGCTTAAGAGAGTTAGCAGGAATTTTGGGCATTGACGCAAGGGGCACTGCTTCAGATCTTGTTAAAAAACTTATTGATACTCCACAAAATAAAATTGACGGATTTATCAAGAGGAAATATCAAGAACAGGTGAAAGAAAGACAAAAATTTATCTCTGATGATGATTTAAAACAAGAATTATTAAAAGTTGAAGAGTTTAGATGGGGCGTTGTTCAGGGGCAACT